>Ga0172371_10007469_pt1 | contig 15557 bp, 13 predicted proteins | sample Lak12m_FD_114543 | JGI IMG/M metagenome (GOLD analysis project Ga0172371, IMG submission 114543) | Freshwater microbial communities from Kabuno Bay, South-Kivu, Congo - kab_022012_12m | ecosystem: Environmental > Aquatic > Freshwater > Lake | place: Democratic Republic of the Congo: South-Kivu... | reverse complement strand
CGAGGCTTGACGCCTCGGATCATGGCCTGGGATGAAAGCCCGTACGTGATGAAGCGCTTCTTGATGGCCGGGATGATCTTCTGCACCTGCGGATCGTCCAGACAGACGATAGCGAAGCCGTAGAAAGGAATGCGGTTGATGAACTCGAGGAACGTGGATCTGATCTCTTCCATGCAACTGTAACAATCCATGTGCTCCAGATCCATGTTGGTGATCACCGCAATAGTCGGATAGAGCCTGAGGAACGACCGATCCGATTCATCGGCCTCCGCGACGAGGAGATCGCCCTGGCCCAGCCGCGCTCCTCCGCCAAGGGTATTGACCCTGCCGCCGATGACCACGGTGGGATCGAGACCCGCGTGAGAGAGGATCGAAGCCACCATGGAGGTTGTGGTCGTCTTTCCGTGCATCCCCGCCACTGCGATGGATGTCTGCATGCGCATGAGCTCCGCGAGCATTTCCGCCCTGGGAATGACCGGAATGAGCCGGTCCCTGGCAGCCCGAATTTCCGGGTTCTGCGAGCTCACTGCTGACGAAAAGACGACCACGTCGGCCTTCTCGAGGTGGTCCGCACTGTGGCCGATGCAGATCCGCGCGCCCAATTCGCGCAGCCGCCGGGTGGTGCCGGATTCGCGGACGTCAGACCCGCTCACCTGGAAACCCAGAGCCAGGAGGATCTCCGCGATTCCGCTCATCCCCACGCCGCCGATCCCCACGAAGTGAACGTCTTTGACCCGTTTGAAGAGGGTTCCGATCACCGGCGGCTCCTTTCCAGATTGAGCAGCTCCAGGGCGATGGCTCGTGCCGCTTCGGGCCGGCCGAATCTGCGGCTGTTGCGGGCCATGGAGTCCAACAGTTCGGGGGTTTCCAGCACCGAACGAATCTCCTTGATCAGAGCCCCGTTCTTCAAGTCCTCATCCCGGACGACCCGCAGCGCGCCGGCTGCTTCGAGCCCCGCGGCGTTCCGCGCCTGATGATCGCCGATAGCGTACGGATAGGGCACGACAATGGCCGGTTTTCCCACAGCAGTGATCTCAGCGAGGGAGCTCGCGCCGCTTCGACAGACCACGAGGTCCGCCCATTGATAGGTCGGCCCCATATCCTCGATGAACTCCCGAACCTCCGCCTGAATGCCCGCTGCCGCATACGCCTGCCGCACCTCGTTTGCGGCCTCCGCTCCCGTCTGGTGAAGGATTTCTATCCTGCTCGCCAAGGGAGCCAGGCCGGCGATGTTGCCTGTTATCGACCGGTTGATACTCAAGGCTCCGCGTGATCCGCCGAAGATGAGGATATGGAAACGATCCGGTTCCTTCTCCATCGGAGAGGCCGAGCAAATATCTTCTCTGATGGGATTGCCGGCAAGGACGGTCTTGTCTTTCCGCGGCATGGGGTCTGTGTCTTCCCACGAGATAAAGACCCGGTCCACAAAGCGGGAGAGGATCCGATTCGTGGTGCCCATCACGGAATTCTGCTCCTGTATCGCGGTCGGAGTCCTCATCAGTACCGCAGCGGCCACGGTAGGGCCAGAAGCGTATCCTCCCACTCCGAGAACCACGTCCGGCCGAAAACCGGCCATGATGGAAATCGACTGGATTACGCCCACCGGAACTTCCAGCATGGCGCTGAGCTTGTTCAGCACGCCCGTTCCTCGTATTCCCCTCGCTGAGATGAACCGAATCTCGAACTCCGTGCCGGGGATGACCCTGGCCTCGATGCCGTGATTGGTGCCGACGAAGAGGATTTCGGATGCCGGGTCTTCCACCTTTACCGCCCGTGCGACGGCCAGCGCAGGAAAGAGGTGCCCGCCCGTTCCGCCTCCCGCGATGAGCAGTCTCATCGGCCGGCTCCTTCCCCCTCGCCCTGGACGGCCCTCGTTATGGCCATGAGAATTCCCAGGCCCGCGAGGTTCGTGATAAGCGAGGTCCCACCGAGGGAGACGAGGGGCAACGGGAGCCCTTTTGTCGGAAGAACGCCCATGGCCACACCCATATTCACCAGGGCCTGGAGTCCGATGAGCGATGTGATCCCGAATGCCAGGAACCGCAGAAACTTGTCCTGGGCCTTGATGGCGACCACCAACCCGCGACAGATGAGGAGGTAGAAGAGCAGAATGAGCATGATCACGCCGCACAGCCCCAATTCCTCGGCCACGACGGCAAAGATGAAGTCCGTGTGCGGCTGGGGCAGGTAGAAGAGCTTTTGGATTCCCTTGCCGATACCCACACCCCAGAATCCGCCGCAACCGAATGCCACCAGGCTCTGGATGATCTGAAATCCCGAATTCTGTGGATCACCCCACGGGTTGAGATAACTCTTCAGGCGTTGCCACCGGTACGGGGCCATGACGGCAATTTGAACGAGGAACGGAACGCAGAGCAGCACAACGCCGAACAGATGCTGGAGCCGTACCCCCGCCACAAAGAGCATGAGAAAGCCGACGATGGTCACGATAACCGCGGTGCCGAAATCCGGCTGCAAGAGAATGAAGAAGACCACCACCACGATGACGAGCACGTGAGGCAGGAAGCCGACGGCAAAATCCCTCACGCTGTCGCCCTTCCGGGCCAGCGACCGGGCGAAAAACAGGATGAGCGCGTATTTGATCAGCTCGGACGGCTGGATGAAAAACCCGAGTGGAAGTCGAAGCCACCGGTGTGAGCCGCCCATTTCCACTCCCAGACCGGGGATGAAGACGAGCAGGAGCAGGAAAAGGCTTCCAGCCAGCAGCGGCACGGCAGCTTTTTTCCAGAAAAACGGATGGACGCGGGAGAAGAGATACATGACCACGAGGCCGATCACCATGGCCATGCCCTGCTTCTTGGCAAAGTAGAATCCGTCGCCGAATTTCCCGGACGCGATGATATAACTCGCGGACGTCACCATTACGATCCCGACGGTCAAGATGAGCAGGACCACGGTCAAGAGAAACGGGTCCGGTCCGAGAATCCTCTTCGGAGCGCCCGATGCGGTTTGCGTCCCCGGAGAGGGGCCCATCATTCATCCCTCGAGGCTGCCTCGCCGGCCGCCAAAGCGTCTTGGATGTCAGGGAGCTCGATTGCTCGTCTTTCCTTGCGCCGCCGCACCGAGCCAGCGGCGCTCTCGTACAGGTCCGCGCCGGGAAAACGACCGGGAAGAGGCTTCCGATCGCCCTCGGCGGAACAACGCCGGACCGAGGAACCGGCGCACGCACGATCGGCGAGTCGGCGTTTTGCCATCATCCTCTGCCGGCTCGAAAAATCCGGATCAATGTCGTGACTGGACTGCATCGATTTCCCTCGCTCCTCACCGGAGCTTCAACGTGCTGATGGCCATCAGCGCAAAGATGATGGCAACGATCCAAAATCGCACGATAACCTTGGGCTCCGGCCATCCCTTGAGCTCGAAGTGGTGATGGATGGGGGCCATGTTGAAAATTCTCTTCCCTGTCGCTTTGAAAGAGGCGACCTGGAGAATCACGGAAACAGCCTCGATGACGAATACCCCGCCCGCAATGGCCAGCAGGATCTCGTGCTTGGTCACCACCGCGACCGCGCCCAGCAGGCCTCCCAACGAAAGAGAGCCCACGTCGCCCATGAAGACTTCCGCGGGGTAGGCGTTGTACCAGAGGAATCCCATCCCCGCACCCAACATCGCACCGCAGACGACGCAGAGCTCTCCCGAGCCGGGAATGTACGCCACCGATAGATAATGGGAAAGCTTCAGGTGCCCGGCAACGTACGCGAAGAGCAGGTACGTGGCCCCGCACACCATGACGGGTCCGATGGCCAGTCCGTCGAGGCCGTCCGTGAGGTTGACAGCATTGGAAGCACCCGCAATGACCAGGGCGGCAAAGGGGATGTACCAGAATCCCAGGTCGGGATGGATATTCTTGAAGAACGGCACGGCCAGTTTGGTATTGAAAAAGGGGTCATTCCAGAGAATGAATCCCACGCCGGCCCCGATGAGGAGTTGCAGAGCCAGTTTGTGTTTACCCATAAGGCCGCGGTTCTGCTTCCTCGTGACCTTGAGATAGTCGTCGAGGAATCCGATCGCCCCATAGCTCAACGTGACTCCCAGCACAATCCAGAAATACAGGTTGTCCAGCCGGGTCCAGAGCAGACACGAAACCGTCATGGCAAAGAGGATCAATATCCCCCCCATCGTTGGGGTTCCCGTCTTCTCGAGATGACTCTGGGGGCCGTCTTCCCGGACCGTCTGTCCGATCTGAAACGCCCGGAGGTAATCCACGAGCGGCCGACCGAGGAGAAAACTGATCATCAGGGCCGTCAACGTGGCCATGATGGTCCGAAAGGTGATGTACTTGAACACGTTGAAGAGAATGAATTGTGAGCCCAGTGGATAGAGCAGGTGATACAACATCGGTCATCCCTCCTGCACGATCCGGTCGGCAATAAGCTCCATCCGCATTGCGCGAGATCCTTTGACCAGAACCGCGCCGAAATTAGCGAGGTCCGGTTCGATGATGTTCCAGGCCGTTTCCTTGTCCGCGGCCAATGTGAGCTTCCGGGAATCACCCCCGGCAGCAAGAAAACCCTCGGCAAATGAGGCGCCGAAATCCCCGACAAATACCATTCTGTCAATATCGAGCCTCGCGGCCACCTGTCCCATGTCGCTGTGCAGCTTTTCCGTCTGTTCGCCCAGCTCTTTCATATCCGCCAATAGAGCCAAGGTTTTCGATCCGGAACCCGCGGTGGCCAACACCTCGAGCGCGGCCGCCATGGATTGGGGATTGGCATTGTAACAGTCTCGAATCAGCGTCCGATCGCCCGAAAGGGTCAGAACTTCCATCCGCAGGGAAGGTGGACGGAATTCGCGCAGAGCCGCGGCGCCGGCGCTCAACGGAACGCCCACGGCAACACACGCCGCCATGGCTGCCAGGGCGTTGGCCACGTTGTGACGGCCGTGAATCTGTAGCGTCACGTCCTGATCGCCAACCGGCGCGATCATTCTGAACCTCGTTTGTCGGCCGAGCGTGAGGTCCTCGGCCCGAAAGTCACCGCGGTCGATGCCGAAGGTGACCACGCGACACGAGACCTTCCCGGCCAGAGGTTCGAGAAACTCGTTCTCCGCAGGGATCACGGCCGTTCCTTCGGGCCTGAGGGAACGGGCCAGCTTGAATTTCTCCCGAGCGACATTTTCTATTGATTTCAGGCCCTCGAGGTGCACCGGTCCGATCGTGGTTATCACGGCCACATCCGCGGCCGCGGCCCGTGCGAGGAAATCCATCTCTCCGGGCTGATTGATGCCGGCCTCCACAACTGCGGCCGTATGCTGCGACCCGAGACTGAGGACCGTCATCGGCAGGCCGATCATGTTGTTGAGATTGCCTTGGGAAATCAGGGGACGATGCGACCGTCGCAAGACGGCCGCGATCATCTCCTTGACGGTAGTTTTGCCTGAGGAGCCGGTAACCGCGATCAGGGGGATGGGGTATTGTGAACGGTGGGCTGATGCAAGGTCGGACAAAGCGTGGAGGGTGTTCTGAACCTGGATCAGAACAATGTTGTGGAGATGTTGGAAGATGTCCCTGTTGATCTCGCGGTCTACCAAGCTGCCTCGGGCACCGGCTTCCAGGGCCGGAAGCAAGAAATCGTGACCATCGAAGGTCGCGCCTGTCAGCGGCACGAAGAGGTCGTTTTTCCGAATGTCTCTCGAATCGGTGGTAATGGCGTCAAAGGACGTGCGAGCCTCACCGCGGACCAGTACGCCTTTGCAGGCTCTGATGATGTCTTCCGCTCTGTATGGTCCGCTTTCGGCCCTCATGCCCGATGTCTCCTCAAGGAATACCGTGAATCGTCTCCCCCATTCGGAGACGTGCCTTAACCGACTATCCGACGACCGGTGCGCAGGCCGCCCCATTCTGAGCCGGGCCGGCCGCCTGCTTACCGATTTTCTTCAGTTCGTCCAGGACCACGATCCTGTCGTCGAACGGGTATCGAATCCCGCGAATCTCCTGATACGTTTCATGACCCTTCCCGGCCACGAGCAGAATGTCCTTTTCTTCAAGCTGCCGCACGGCCCAGGCGATAGCCTGGCGACGGTCGGGAATCACCAGGTAACTGCTTCGAGGCAAGGGCGCTCCGTTGGGCTGTTCCGGCAACAAGGCGAATCCGCTCTTCCGGACCCCCTCTTCAACCTGCCGCAGGATATCCAACGGGTCTTCCGTCCGGGGATTGTCCGATGTGAGGACCACGAAGTCGCTCCCCACCGCGGCTTCCATTCCCATCAGCGGCCGTTTGGTCCTGTCCCGGTCGCCGCCGCACCCCATCACGGTGATGATGCGAGCGGTTCGGATGGAACCGAGCGCTGCGAGTACGTTCGTCAGTGCATCAGGCGTGTGCGCGTAATCCACGAACACGGCTCCTACGCCCGACGGAACCCGTTCCAGTCTTCCCGGCACCGCTGCCACGGCTCCTATTCCCCGGCGTACCGCCTCGTGCGGCAGGTTCAAGGCTTCCGAAACCGCCACGGCGGCGAGGATATTGGACAGGTTGAACGATCCGGTCAGGCTGGATTGAATCGCCACCAGACCCCGAGGTGTCACCACAAGAGTCCGCGTTCCCTCCGCGGTCTGCGAGACTTCGACGGGGCGCACCGAGCACTCCGGGAGGTTTCCGTAGCCCACGACGGGGAAGCAGCCCATAGTGTGTGACAGCCGCCGGCCGTACCGGTCGTCCAGGTTCAGCACCGCAGCGCGGTACTTCTTCTTCGATCCGGCCAGGAGCTCCTCGAAGAGAATGCGCTTCGCGAGGAAGTAGTCCTCGATGTTGCCGTGATAATCGAGGTGATCCTGGGTCAGATTCGTGAAGACCCCGACGTCGAACTCGCATCCGTCCAGCCGACCGAGATGGAGACCGTGCGAGGAGACTTCCATGAACGCATGGGTGACCCCCGCGTCGACCATTTCTGCCAACATGGCCTGGAGCTCCGACGCCTCGGGCGTGGTGTGGCTCGCCGAGCGCTCTTGTCCACCCCAGCGGTAGGTTATGGTCCCGATGACTCCCGGCACACCGCCGGCTAGCCTGAGGATCGACTCCATGAGAAACGTAAGGGTCGTCTTCCCGTTGGTTCCCGTAATGCCCACCAGTGTCATTCTCGACGATGGTTCTCCGTGCATTTGAGCAGCCACCGGCCCCAACGCCCTTCGAGCGTCCGGGACCACGATCCAGGGAAGCGGGGCAAGTGACTCCGGCCGGGGGCGCTGGGCAAGGACCGCGGACGCGCCGGCTGCCACGGCCTGCTCCACGAAGTCGAACCCGTCTCGGGATTCACCGGGAAAGGCCGCGAAGAGCATGCCAGGCCGGACCTTCCTGCTGTCGTGCGTCACGCCGGTCACCGGAACCGATACGTCGCCTTCGACCTCGGGAAGCTGCAGGACCTTCACAATGTCTTTCAGCACTACCGTCACGATGTCTGCCCTTCAAAGGAGACCTTCAGCAGGGCCCCTTCTTGCAAAATGCTGCCGGCCTTGGGATTCTGGTCCACAACGTGCCCCACTCCGCGAAACGAAGTGTCGCACTTCATCCGGCCGCACGCTTCCACCACCTGTCGCATGTCGAAGCCCTTGAGGTCGGGCACAATCCATTCCCCGGGCTTCGGCCCCTTTCGAACGCGAATGGATCCCCGCGAACCGGGGCCGATCTTTGGCCGCGTTCCCGAAGCCGATGCAAGGATGAGGTCCGGCGTCTGCGGCTTGCTTCCGCAGAGAGCCAGAATGCCTTCACTGATTTTCCGGAACACCGGTGCGGCCAACTTTCCGCCCGTTCGACTCTTTCCCGCGGGCTCGTCGAGCATGACGAAGATGACCAGTCGTGGCTTGAGCCCGAGAAGGCCGCCGATGAACGAGGCCACGTACCGATCCTGGGAATACCCGCCGGAACGGTCTGCTTTCTGTGCGGTGCCGGTTTTCCCCACAACGCAAACACCGGGAATAGCAGCGGCTTTGCCGGTTCCCTTCTCTACCACGTGTTGGAGGATGTCCACGACCGCCTCGGAAGTGGCCGGTTTGATGACTCTGCGCACCGCGGTGGGGCGATTTTCCCGGATCGTCTCGCCAAGGGCGTTGGTGATCCGGCTCACCACATGGGGACGATAGAGAGTCCCACCATTGACCGCAGCAGCAAAGGCCGTGGTGAGCTGAACTGGGTTGACGCTGATTCCCTGACCGAACGCAATGTTTGCCTTCGTGAGTACCGACCACTTCCCCGGAACCGGCAGCAGGCCGGGTCTTTCGCCCGGCAGATCCACGTCCGTGGCAGCGCCGAATCCGAACCGGCACAGCATCCTGTAGAAGTCGCCGCGGGTCAGCTTCTCCGAGATCTTCACCGCGCCGATGTTGCTGGAGTGTATAATCACATCCTCAAAGGAGAGATGCTTGTACGGCACGATATCGTGGATCTCCGATCCCTGGTACCGATACAACCCGCTGTGGCAGAAGAATTTCTCCCCGGAAGACGTCTTCCCCAGATCCAGTGCGATCGAGGCAAGGAACACCTTGAAGGTGGAGCCCGGCTCGAAGGTGTCCGAGATGCAGCGGTTCCGCCGAACCTCAGCGGAGGTCTTGGAACAGAGGTTGAGGTTGTAGGTCGGCCAGACCGCCATGGCGAGTATTGCCCCGGTGTCCGCATCCATGACCAGGACCGCGCCGCCCTTGGCCTGATCTCGGAGCGCGGCCTCTTCCAATTCCCGTTCCGCGACGAACTGGATGTTCCGGTCTATGGTCAGGTGCACGTCCCGCCTCTTCGGGTCTTGTCCCATAGCGGCAAAGATCACGGGGCGTCCCAGCGCGTCCTGCTGAGCGGTGATAGGAATGGGGTCCGCCTTCAAGTCCGGATCGTACTGGAGCTCGATGCCTTCCAGACCGCTCGAATCGATCCCTGCAAATCCCACCGTATGGGCAGCGAGGCTCTTAAGAGGGTAGAAGCGTTTGTATTCGGTGATGCTGGTGACTTCCCTCATAGCCGCCTGCTTGATCTTCTCAGCAATGAGGGGAGAGACCCGGCGCTTTATCCATACGAAATTCTTGTCTTCCGCGAGCTTGTTCAGGAGCGCTTTCTCGTCCATATCGAGGATTCCCGCCAGTGTCCTCGCCACGCTTTTCTTGTCGCGAATCTTGCGGGGTCGGGCGTAAATGGAATGAACCTCGAGACTCGCCGCCATCTGCTCTCCCGTTCGGTCGAAAACCATTCCTCTCCGGGCTTCGACGTGCAGCACGCGGGTTCTCTGCTTTTCGGCCCGTTTCTTGTACGCCTCGGCATCGCTCACCTGGAGTCGATAGGCCCGAGCTATGAGCAAAACCGTGACCGCGGCGAAAACAACCGCGACGAGCGCGATGCGGAACGCCACCCAATTGACCGGTTTTGCTCTATGGTACATGGACCACCTTACCCATCGCCGGGAGCACGAGCCCCAGTTTGGCCGCCTTCTTCCGGAGCTCCGAGGGGGATTCCAGCGAAGCGATCTCCAGGAGCAGCTCCCGTTTTCGGTTCTTGAGCTCCTTGTTCTTCTCTTCCAGCGTCGAGATTGCGTACCCCGTCTGTACGATTTGCATGCTCGTCCAGACGTAGAAAAGTCCCACCAGGATGACCGCGACGGAAATCGCCACCACCATGACCGGAGCCGCGCGCAGGATCTCGCTCCGATTGCGGGTCGCCTCGAAGAGGCGCGCAAACCAGAAGTCGGAGCTGCGTGTGGTTTTGGCCATGACGGTCACCGATCCATTTCCCTGTGGTCTGCAGCCAGCGGCCTCATCTGATCCGCGACGGCCTCGAGAGCCCTCATGCGCGCAGAGCGCGCTCGCGGGTTAGCTCGGACTTCCTCCACGTTCGGTCGCATCGGGCGGGGGGTCACGAGCTTCCATTTCAGGGCATCGCGGCCTCGCTGCCGAAACGAGAGCTTCACCTGGCGATCTTCCAGCGAATGGTACGAAACGACGACGAATCTTCCCCCGGCCTTCAACAGGAGCGGAATGGTGTCCAAGGCCTGAGCGAGGTTTTCCATTTCCCGGTTCACCGCAATGCGCAAAGCCTGAAAGACTCGCGTTGCAGGATGGATCCTTCCCCTGCGTCTCCCAAGGAGCCCCTGAACCGTTTTCGCAAGATCCGCGGTCGTCGAGAGGGCGCCCCGATCTCGGGCATGAAGAATTCCCCGGGCCAGTTTCTTGCAATAGCGCTCTTCTCCGTATGTTGCAAGTATTTCTTCAAGTTCTCGAGAAGAAACCTTCATCAAATACTCCAAGACAGTGTCACCGGATCTTGTATCAAAGCGCATATCCAAAGGGCCTTCTCCTCTGAAGGAGAATCCCCTCGCCGGATCGTCCACCTGGTCAGACGACATACCGAGGTCCAGGACTGCCCCGTTCACTTCCAGCACGCCCATCTCGGCCAAAAGCGGTCGGGCTTCGTGAAACCCGGCATGCAAGGCCATGAACCGATCACCGTACCGTGCGAGTCGCTCCGCGGTCATGCGAACCGCCTCCGGATCGAGGTCGAGCCCCAGCACTCGTCCATGTGGCGCGCACTGATCGAGGATAGCCTCTGAGTAGCCCCCGGCTCCGAGGGTTCCGTCCAGATAGACGCCGCCGGGGACGACGTGGAGCAGTTGGAGCATTTCTGATACGAGTACGGGGACATGCACAATTTTTCTCCAGTATTTATTAAATAAAGACCATTGAGCCCGCGTTTGGTTCTGCTGTTCCTCCGTAATCGTGTTCGCCGGCGATTTGGGACGACGACTCCCATTCCCCTGCCGGCGTGCTTTTCTCCGGAAAGAGCTTCTTCGGGAGCCGCGGGGGGCTCCGGACTGCCTGGTATGCCTTGCTTAAAAAGACATTATAACCGCAATGTTCCGTTGTCAAGGTCTTTTTTTACTTTAATAAATTTTCTCTATCTGTTAAAATTACTAGTTTATGTTTTAAAACACCCCGCTTGGCCCTCACCGGCGGACGGGTACTCACCGTGCCCTTTTCAACTTGACGAGCTCCAGCAGGCGCGATACACTACTGATGAGCCGAAGTGGTGGAATTGGTAGACACACCATCTTGAGGGGGTGGCGGGCGAGAGCCCGTGCCGGTTCGAGTCCGGCCTTCGGCACCACATCGTTCGGAACACCGCCCGGCCGCCAGGTCGGGCTTTTTATTTGGATGTCTTCCCTTCGCGCCTCCATCCCTTGCCGGACCGAGGAATCGTCAGTCATGGCTGGAACGATCAAGATCTTGAGCTGGAATGTAAATGGAGTCCGGGCCGTTTACAAGAAGGGCTTTCTCGAATGGCTCCACTCGCAGTCTCCTGATATCCTCTGCTTGCAGGAAACCAAGGCCCTTCCGGAACAGCTCCCCAAGGACCTCATGGAGCCCGAGGGTTACTTCGCGTATTGGCAGGGCGCTCAGAGGAAAGGATACAGCGGCGTGGCGGTCTTTTCAAAGCAAAGACCCCAAAAGGTCGAAACGGCTTTGGGCGTTCCCAGATTCGACGAAGAGGGAAGATTCATCCGCCTGGACTATGACGGATTCACGCTTTTCGACGTCTATTTCCCCAACGGGAAGTCCGGCCCGGACAGACTCAGGTTCAAAATGGAGTTCTACGATCTCTTCCTCGAGTACCTGGAAAACATGAGGAAACAGACGCCTCGATTGATCTTCGTCGGAGACGTGAACACCGCGCACAATGAGATCGACCTTGCGCGACCGAAAGAGAACTCGACGGTATCAGGATTCCTCCCCATCGAGCGCCGGTGGATCGACAAAGCGGTATCCCTCGGATATATCGACTCCTTTCGGCACTTTCATCAGGACAGGGTCCAGTACACCTGGTGGGACATGAAGAGCCGAGCCAGGGAGCGCAATGTGGGCTGGAGAATTGATTACATGTTCGTCACCCGGGAGACGCTCGAGTCGGTCAAGAGCGCATTTATCCTCGACGATGTGACGGGTTCCGATCACTGTCCGATCGGCATAGAATTTGAGCCGACGCTTCGGGGACGGCGTTCACGGAAGCCAAAGGCATCCGTTTCGTGAATGCGGTCTCGCATTCGGCGCCGCCATCCTGCGACCCTGCCGGAAAACTTTGAGAGAGCCGAGCTCGCCGCCATTCCGGCGGAAGCCGGAATCCAGTCCCGCTTGGCCGGGAGCAGTGGGGAGCGCTCCGATTCTCTCGCGCTTGACACCACTGGACCCCGGCTTTTACCGGGGTGACGTCCTGAATTGGGTGTGTTTCGGATGTGCGCGTCAGCCCGGAATTCGCAACCGTAGTTAGGAAACTCAGTACTAAGTTTTCCGCGAACTTCAAGGCCGTCACCATAATATAATGTCCATCCCCTGCGGTATTTCCTTGGGGACACTGACCACCAATCGCAACAGGAGTCCAACCATGGCCGTGAATGAGAACCTCATAAAGATCTTCGAGTACGCGCTCAACCAGGAACGGACCGGCATGAGCTTCTTTCAGACCTCTCTCGAACGCATGGGCATCGGCGCGGCCGTCACGGCCTTCAAGCGACTGATTCAGGAAGAGCAGCGCCACATCGAATTCATTACCCGTGTGCTGAACGATCTCAAGGCCGGCGGCGATATCGAGATGGAGCGTCCCGCGGCCGGGGAAATGGAACAGACGAATTACTTCGACGAAAGGACCAGATCTGAATTTCTGCAGCAGTGCGTAGAAGGATCGATGATCCCGGATGTTACGATTTTCAATACTGCCTGGCTGATCGAAAAGGACCTGAGTGAATTCTATGGGAGGATGGCCGAAAAGACCGAAGGCAAGGCGGCCGAGGCTCTGAGAATGCTGTCGGGATGGGAGCACGAGCACGAGAAATTCTTTCGGGAATATCGCGACAAGCTTTCCGATGTCTATGCCCGGATGCCGTGGGGAGGATGAGCGCCCCCCGGTGCACTATGGCGGCACTACAGGAGGGAGACCATGACCGTCTCGGCCGGGGAATACCATCGCCGTACTAGTTATGACCGTTTCGACATGAGCGGTCATTCCCTGGACTGGTCGAGCCAGCCTGAGGTTTTCAAGGCCTACCGCGGCGCCCCCTCCGTGCCCCTTCCGGAAGAAATGGTCATGCCGAGGGAGCCCCTGCGTGAGGTCCTCAGGGGCGAGCCTCAACCGGGGGCCGCGGTCGGCATCGAGAAGCTTGCCCGGATTCTGGCGCTCACTCAGGCACTCACGGCAAAGACGCGGCATGGTGGAGTGGATATATACTATCGGAGTGTGGCATCCGCGGGAGCGCTCTATCCCACCGAGCTCTATTGCGCGACCAAAGGGGCGCCGGGAATCGAGGACGGCCTCTACCATCACACCGTGGCTCTCAGGGCACTCACCCGGCTTCGGACCGGGTCGGTGGTGAACGCGGCGATCCCGGCCCTCCGGTTCAGCCGCGATGATAAACCGGCACTGGTATTCTTCTTCACAGCGATCTTCTTCAGGAGCTCCTGGAAATACCGCGACCGCGCATATCGGTATCACCTGCTTGACACCGGACACATGACTGAGAATCTCGTTCTCGCGCTGAAGTCCGAACAGCTCGCCTTCGAGCTCTCCCACGATTTCGTTGACGGTCGTATCAATGATCTGCTCGCCGTGGACCCGGAACGGGAGGTCTGCCTTGCCGTGGCCGGGGTCTGGGAAGGGCGGAAAGAGTCGTCCTCGGATGAAGAAATCTCTGCACCGGTGACAGGCGCAGCCGGGAACAGCAGGGTGTCGGGCCGAGAAATCGACTATCCCTCCATCAAGGATATTCACAACGCGTCAACACCCATAGCGAAACCGCAGGCAGAACTTCTGCCGATGGTGCGCAACCTGGCATTGAAACCCGATTTCGCGACGCGGATACTTCCGCCGGAGAGCTCTCCTGAGGTGATGAGTTACGCGGAAGCGGTCATGAAACGACGCTCCATGAGGAACCTTGTTCGGGAACAACTGGCCTCGGACGCGTTCAGAGCGCTTCTCACTGCGTTGTCGACGGACGTGGTTCCGTTGGGGACCGGCGAAGCGATTTCTCACGCGGCCGTGGCGGTCGGATTTCTTGTCGGCAACGTCGAGGGAGTCGAGCCCGGTTTCTATCTCCTGGATCGGGCGCACTCGGCGGTCGCATGCGTCAAGAGCGGTCTCATGGTTGAGGAGATGGCCCAGGCGTGTCTCGGACAGGCTTGGCTCGCGAACAGTGCGCTCCATTTCCTGTTCCTCGCCAACCTCGAATCCCTGGAGAAGACCTGGGGATCACGGGGATACCGGTACGCCATGATGAGCGCGGGGAGACTGGGGCAGAGACTGTACCTCGCGGCAACATCGATGCGGCTGGGGTGTTGCGGAATCGGTGCGTATTACGATGAAGAGGCAGCGGGACTCCTTGGCCTGGACGGAGAAACACGTCTCCTCTATCTCGCTGCCGTGGGCCCCGTGCGAAGATTCTTGTGAAAGGGCGAATGCAGGGAGAGACCTTTTTATTAATAAGTCTCGATTTCTTTGTTTCTCGCGAAGAAAATCTTCCGGGGAGCTTTTAAGCACCCGGTCTCCCGAATTCAGTGCCGGATTTGGGCGCCACTGCTGGACAAGCCAGCAGTGGCGCCCAGAAGTCAATCCGCTATTATTTGCGAGAACTGCTATAGAAGTCCGCGCCTGGTTTTTCCATTTGAATCGGTCCCACCCTCCGGTGACCAGCCTACCATTTGTGTCCTGAACCGTTCTCTCCTGTCCGCGCTTTTAGATCCTGATAAAACGTGCTATGAATTGTTCCTCTTTGGGGCTTGGCCTCTAATACCAACGTGCATTCCGTGAAGTAAGACCGGCGGCACGCCTCCGAAACGAAGTCAGGTCAGCCGTTCGCAGTGGAGGAGACATGCCGCCGGGCACCGGAAATTTACTTGTTGGTTGGCACATTGGTATAAATTGGGTGTACGCGAGGGAAATCTTCTTTTCAGAGGCCCCGAACCATTCACTACCTTGGGCGAGGGAATTTTGACGGCCAATATGGAGCGAATCATCGTGCTCGGAGTAGGCAATATCCTTCTTCGGGATGAAGGTATAGGAGTCAGGGTTGTAGAAGAACTCCAGCGTCGATACAATTTTCCCGAAAATGTTCGGTTGGTTGATGGAGGCACTCAGGGGTTGTGGCTTATGTCCACGATTCAAGAAGCGGATCGCCTCATAGTGGTGGATGCCATTCTCGGAAAAGGAGAACCCGGCACATTGTACAGGCTGGAACGGGACGATCTGCCCAAAGGTCTCAGGGCCAAGCAGTCGGCTCACGACAGCGATCTGGTGGAGGCATTGAACCTGTGCAACCTGTTGGAATCCAGTCCGAAGAGCGTGGTAGTAGTGGGCGTTGAACCGGAAAACATACATCCGTTTGGATTGGAAATGACCGACGCGGTGGCGGCAAAGGTCGATGACCTGATCGACATGGTGCTCGGAGAACTACGTCTGCTGGGTGTAGAACCTGAAAAAAAGTTTGAATGAACCCGGCCCCTATGATATTGTAACGAATCCTTACAGAGGGAGATCTTGCCGAGGTCCTCGGCGTTCCTGGCGTACTTCACCTAGATTAGGAGGTCT
>Ga0172371_10007468_pt1 | contig 15558 bp, 9 predicted proteins | sample Lak12m_FD_114543 | JGI IMG/M metagenome (GOLD analysis project Ga0172371, IMG submission 114543) | Freshwater microbial communities from Kabuno Bay, South-Kivu, Congo - kab_022012_12m | ecosystem: Environmental > Aquatic > Freshwater > Lake | place: Democratic Republic of the Congo: South-Kivu... | reverse complement strand
GCATCACCGGCGTCCGATGGTGCATCACCGGCGTCCGATGGTGCATCACCGGCGTCCGATGGTGCATCACCGGCGTCCGATGGAGCGCCAAGCTCGACGCAGGTCTGCGGAGCTTCGCACGCGTCCGGATCCTGGACGTCGCACTGGACCGCACACATCCCTTCGCCGGTCTCTCCCTCGTCCTTCAAGCATGCACTGGAACCAGCGCAAAACAGCCCCTTGTCCGGCAGGCACGGCGCACCCGCGGGTGCGGCCTTGACGCACCCGCCATCCTTGCAGGAAGTCCCGGCAGGGCAACCGGCCGAGCACGGAGGCGCACACACGCCCTTGGCGCCCCCCGGGACCGGCACGCAGATGTGCGAAGGCGTGCCGCACGGGTAGGACGCGTTGCACTGCTCTGGTTCGGGCAGCGCAAGAGCGGGAGGGACGCAGAGACCTGCCGGCGCAATCCCCTCGCCGGTGAGACAGGCAAGAGGAGCATCGCACACTCCGGCCTTGCACGGCGTCGTACAGTGCTTCCAGATTGCGTCCCCGGGAACGTCGGTGCAGTCCAGCCCCGCCGCACACGGAAGCCCTTTTTCAGAGTTGCAGATCTCACCCGTGCCCTGGACATCCAGGCACGAGATCGTTTCGCCCGCGGGCCCGGGCCACGCCACGCACTGGCCGAAATCCTCGCACGGTTCCCCCTCCTCGACGCACAACGGCACGCATCCCGAAAACCCGTCCGCAAGCGTCACGCAAACCGCCAACCCCTCGCAGTTCGAATCGTCCCAGCATTCCGGCACGTCGTCCTTCGGCAGGCACATCCCCCATTCGACCACACCATCCTCCGTCGGCGTACACTCCAACCCCTCGGGACACACCGACTCGCCAATCGAACAAAACGAGGTACAGATCCCTCCCCCGCCCGCGGGGGAGTCCCCGGCATCGCCGGGGGACGGGGTCTGCTCCCCCTCGCCACCTATCCCACCACAGGCCAACCCCGCGGGGCATGCGCCCCCGGCGAGCGGATTGCAGTGCTCGGTATGCGGGTCGGCCACGTCGAAGCATGCACCGACCTCGGGCTTGTCCGGGTCCAACACAACGCAATCCAGCCAGGGAGGGCAATCCGCCCCGTCCCCGGCACCCGCCTCGCCATCTCCCGCACCCGCCTCGCCTCCTCCACCGTCCCCAGCGCCCGGCCCGCTCGGCTCGTTCCCCCCCGCTCCGACAGGCGTGCACTCCCGCGTGCACACGCCCTTCCCGTCTTCGGTGATGATCACGCAGAAAGGTTCTTCCTGGAACGGGCAAGGGGAGCTCTTGTCACACGGTGCGAACGGGGAGTACGGTCCTGTGTCCTGGTCCGTGGCGTCAGGCGAAGTCTCTCCGTCCCCCCCGTCAGGCCCGGCCCCATCCGGAAATCCTCCGTCCGGCACGTCCCCTCCGGTTCCGTCCCCGATACCTCCGTCCCCGGCGCCTCCGTCCCCGGTACCGGAATCCCCACGTCCGGCACCGTCCCCGCCTCCGCCTCCGTCCCCGCCTCCGTCCCCGGGCCCGACCTCGCGCGCTGAAACATCCGACCCGGTCCCATCCCCGAGGGCGCCATCCGATCTGGAAGTGTCTCCTCCGTCCCCATGCCGAATTCCGCCGATGTTGCTTCCCTCGTCGCCGCACGCAACGGCAAGCAGGCCCACTGCCGAAAGAATACAGAGAAACACTCGATAGGAAGCGCTCATCGTACCTCCTCGGTATTCGGAGCGGATTTCGTCGCTGTCGCACTCGGACCGGTCACGATCCGATCCGGCGCGATTGCGTCCGGCTCCAGCATTGCATCCGGAAGCGGCGCCACCAGCCCGGCAAGCTCCAGGAAATTCCATAGAAGCTGCCTGCCGTGCGGCTTCGAATCCGCATACTTCTCCGGGTGGAACTGCACGCCGTACACGGGACGGCCGGAGAGGCGGATAGCTTCGATCAGATTCCCGTGGCTCGTGGCCAGGGCCACGAAGCCGGGAGGAAGCGAAAGCACGGCCTCGTAGTGCCGCTCCTCCATCTTCACGACCTTGGGGAGGTGCTTGAATAGCGGGTCGGCAGGCGCAGCCACATCGATCGCCGTGAAGCCCGCCGCCTGCAGGCACCCCTCGTACCCTCTGTGATCCGGCTTGCATTGCATCGGCCCGACCTTGCCGCCGTAAGCGATTGCAAGGAACTGGTGTCCTCCGCAGATGCCAAGCACTGGCCCATCGAACTCCCGCACCACCTTCGCTGCCTTCTCTACTTTGATCGGGTCGTAGTCGGTCCAGGGAGACGACTGCGGCCCCAGGATGACGGCCTTGGCGTCCAGCTTCCGCAGCCGCTTTTCCGTCAGCTTCTCGTAGTGCACGATCGTGACCCGCAGGCTCGGCGCCATGTGCTTCACGACCCGCCGGATCTTTCGATACCCGTCCGTTACCTCCGTGCTGATATTCATGTTCACCAGCACCAGCCGCTTCCCGGCCTTGTGCGCCTCCGGTTCCGCCCCTTGGTCAGGCGCAGGCCGGGCGCAGGAGACGAGAAACAGGACGGCACAGGCAGCGAGCAGCCCCCACACCCTGCCTTCTCCCACAAGGGGAGAGGGGACAATTCGGACATCGGTCCCCTCCCCCGGCAGAGCCGGGGGAGTGCCCGGCCTGGCCGGGCGAGGGGGTCTGCCGCCACAGCCCACCCCAACCACCACGGCACTGGCAATCCCTTCCCGCACTAGCTCTTTTCCCTCCTCAGCATCTCCTCCACCACCTCGTCCGCCATGGGGACCGAGAGGCGAAGCCATTTCTCCCGCAGCACGAGCCGGTCCGGCTCGGCCAGGTCGCCGTTCCGACCGAGGAGCCGTATCCGCTCGCTCACTGCAAAATGCAGTGACACCGCGACCGAGACCGAGACGTTGAAGCTCTGCGTGAAACCCAGCATCGGGACCTTGAAAATCGTATCGCATTTCGAAAGAAACTCTTTTGATAATCCATCATGTTCATTTCCAAACGCCAATGCAATCGGCTTGGAGAAATCCAGGACCGAAATGGGTACCGCGGCTGGAGTCAAGGCAGCGGCCGCAACCGCAAGGCCGCGTTCTTTCAGCTTCCGGATGCAGAGGACGGGGTCGCGCTGCACCTTCAGATCCACCCACTTGTCCGCGCCGTGCACGACCGCGGTGTTGGGCGAGAACCCCTGCACGCCGGCGACGTGAATTTCCTGCAGTCCCAGCCCCTCCGCGCTTCTGATGCACGCTGCCTGGTTGTGCGGGTCGTGCACGTTCTCCAGCACCAGGACCAGGCCCCGGGTCCGGTTCGCCAGCACCTCGTCGATGCGCGCCACGCGCTCCGGGGTGGCAAGGCGCTCCAGGATTTCCATCGGACTAGTCATTGCCGGCGCCCAGCCTCATCACGGGAACTGCTTGCACGTTGAATCCGCCATGCAGGGCCCATCCATGATCCAGGGGGCAGCGGAGCTGGGCTCGTCATCGACGCTGACTCTGTAGAAGAAGTTGGCCACGAGGTTGGCGAAGTAGGTATTCGTGTCGAAGTCCCAGTGGGGTGCGGGCGTGTCGAACCCGTGCCGGTCCGTGGCATACCCCAGGAAAATGCGCAGCCCGTTGCGGCCGTCCGGCGTCGTGATGCGCAGGGGCGGGAAGCCCCAGTCCTGGAGGTCCGGAGACGGCGGCCCGTTCTCGACGGGGACTTCCCACCAACCGTCGATGAGCTCGGTCACCGGCCACCCGAGCTTTCCGTCGTCCACGTCGTCCGGGTCGAACAGCACGTCCCGGTCGTCGTTCCACGGCGGGACGTCGAACCGCTTGAGCCACGAGATCCCCTCGTACACGTTCGTCAGGATCAGGACCTGGTTTGGCGTCAGGTTCTTGCCCACGAAGTCGCACATGGGGCTCATTCTACCGGTCCCTTTGCAATGCTCGTCGGTTACGTGGTAGTCCGGGTCGGGCTCGGTGACCGGGATTATGCCCGCGGTCCGGGCCAGCGCCAGCCCCGTGTTAATCGGCACGTTGGTGTCCCCCGCGGAAGGCAGGATGAGCGCGTTTGCCCCCGCATGCACCAGGTCGCTCCGCTCTTCCGCCGCAATCGGAAGCGGATCCATGATCAAGTGCGGAGCATAGCCCACCGGGTCTCCCGGCTCGATGAGCATCGACGCAAAGCCGAGGAACCGCCGCAGGTCCGGGGTGCCGCGCTTGAGCCCATAGCCGGTCGAAAGCGCGACCAGCGGAGCGCCGGCAAGGTACCGTGCACCCATGAACACCACGTCCTGCTGAAACTCGGTCACCCGCTCCGCCAGCATCTCGGTCGGACCGTCGTAGATCTCGAATGCCAGCGCATCCCCCAGCTTCGTCGTATCCGTCGTCGGCATTGGCGCATTCGACGCGTCCTCCGCAATCCCGAGGATCACCCTCCGTTCCGATGCCACAAGCGCGTCCGACGCCACCGCAAGGCGGAAGCGCAGGTCCGCGTCCACCAGCGCCTCGTCCCGCTCACCGTTCACCAGGTTCTTCAGCACCACCCGATCCCCGGGGTCCAGCTTCACTCGCATGAACGGGTGGATCGCCTGAACCGGGAAGTTCTCGAACATGTCCTGCACAAGGAAGCTCACCTCCACCATCCCGTCCTCGGCCGGTTGCCCGACCACGAAGGGCCCCATGAGCGGGATGAAGACCGCCTCGGGCACGCCCGGGTTGGTGCTGCGCATCGCCAGGTCGAACAGCCCAGCTCCGCCGCACGAGGGTGCGACCGCCTCGAACACGTGCTCGACCGCGGCCAGGATCGGCGACACGATGCCGCCCATGGACTGGCCCCAGGTGAAGTACTTCACGTCGGGCCCGCCGAGGTCAACGTAGCCGTCGCCGTCGAAGTCGCCGGCAAGGTCGTTTACCCCATCCCCGTCCATGTCGAAGGGCGACATTGTCTTGCCGTCGAACGAGCGCAGCCACCTCACGAGCTGGATATTTTCCAGCACGGTCTGGCGCACCACGTCCCTAGTGTGGAACACGTCGTAGGTCCAGAAGTCCGCCGCGGCATCGGGCACTCCATCGTTGTTGAGGTCTCTTGCCCGTGCGTCTTTCAGCACCTCCATGAGCCCTGGCATGTCCAGCGCCTTGGCAGCGGTCTCAAGCAACCCGCCGACGACGAACTTGTTGCTGTCGTCGATGCTCACCTCAAGGGTGGTCAGGTCCACGCCGTGAGCGTGCGCGTCCATCGCACAAGTTGCAAGCCCGAATGCTGCCTGCCTCCCAGCGAAACCCAGCGCCTCGTAGCGCATCCCGCCGTAACCATGGAGGTACACGACCACCGGGTACGGAGCGCACCGGCAGATCTCCTCCTGGCTGCATTCCAGCCGGCACTTGCCGAAGCCCTGGGGGCACTCGTCCACGCACTTGTCGTCCGCCTTGCACTTCTCCCAGTTGCACACCCGCCGCTTGGAGCACTTCGGCGCCTTCCGGTTCGCACAATTCTCCGCCTTCTTCGGGATCGCACAGAAGAACGGCACCATCCGGCTTCCCACCTTGGCCCGGCCGGTCTGGAGGTCCACGTCGAACGCCTCGTCCTCGTCGGACGGGTAGTTCTTCGAACCGATACCGTCAGAGTCTTCCATGAGGAACGGAACCCTCATCTGACCCGCTATCAGGTAGTCTACGTTCTTGATGTCCGAGGTGAGCTGCGCGGCTGCCTTCGGATCGTTCACGATGGCAAGCGCAATGGGGGCGAGGTTGTCGATAAACGCGCCCACGTCCGCGGCGAACGCAGGCTGGCTTCCCTGGCCACGGATACGGTGCAGGACGATTTCGCCGGGCGGGAACTCCTGCCCTATCCACGCGAACTTGCCCCGGCCCCAAAGTCCCTCCCTCAGCGCCTCCAGCACCCGTGTGACCGACTGCGTGGTGAACGTCCACGCAAACGCCACGTCGTCCAGCTCCAGCCCCCACTCGCCGTGCTTCTCGAGCGCCTCGACAAGAGGCTCCAGCGCGGCGTTCTGCGACGCGTGGTTGACGAACGTAAACGGCGACGCCACCGGCACACCGTTTGCCCCGACCAGACGCCGGGTCAGCACTACCGCATACGTGGTCTCCTGCCTCAGCGCCATCACCGGCCGCACGATCAGGGTATTGGTTTCAGCTTCCCAGAAGGTGACCAGCCCGTCCTCCGGCTTTGTGCCCTTGGGGAAGACGTTCGGGTGGTCCAACACGCCGTCGAAGTCCGAGTCCTCGCCGAAGTCCAGTTTTCCATTCCCGTTCACGTCCTCTTCAACCGTCTCCAACAGCACGTTGCTGCTTTCGGACCTGGTGTCGTTGGGGAAGTACTTGTCGAAGTACCGGAGCGTCAGCGGGAAATTCCCCTGGCCCAGGTCCAGCGGCACGGCTTCCAAGTAGGTCGGGCTTCCGGGAGTTACGTCGATCACGTAGACGGCGTCGTCGGAGAAATCGACGTTCATGCGGTGGCGTTTCAGGATCTCATCCAGGTCCAGCTTCCTGTCGAAGCTCACGGTGATCGGCATGTACGTCCCGAACCCGTTGTTGAGCGCTGCCTGCCTGCGTACCTCCCGCTCGGTTCGAGTCGGCGCATCCAGGGCCACGTTGACCCGGCGCCCCGTAAACGGCTCGCTGGGGTCCAGCCTGGTCGCAACGTCGTTGGGCAGCGGAATCACGGGCAACGGCTTGGCCGCAACGTCGAAGATGACCCGGGGAGCACCTGCCTCGACCGTCGCTTCCGCCAACCCCCACGGCTCCTCCCCTGCACACGCCCCCGCCAAGGCCACCGCAATCACGAAAACCAACCGTCTACTCATCACCATCCTCCATGCTCGGAACGAGCCTGCCTCCTCGGCGCCCCATCCCTCCACGCTCATGACCAACGGCCGATCCCGCAAGGCATCCGTCATCCTGAGCGGATTCGGCCTCCAAGCCTCGATGCTCGGCAACGATCGTCTGCCGTTGAGCGAAGGACCTCTCCTTGCCTTGGAAACGCTCGGCTACCACCCAACCTCCAACCCGACCCTCGCCTTGGCTATCGCCTCCATGCTCGTCCCGTCCGCACGCTCGAACGCTGCGCCCGGGATGAAAAGGCCCGCTTGGGCAGCCAGCCCGATGTCCAGGCCGGGCCCGGTCGGCAGGTCCCACCGCACGCCCGCGTCCGCCTCGAATCCTAGCTGCGCCCACTCGTCAGCGCCGATACCCCACGGGTTTGCCGGAGCTCCACCGTATATCGACTGCGTAGCGTACGGGTCGATAAGCCCGGCAGGCGTAACAGCGAAGAGCCCGCCTAGAGTTATCTCCAGACGCCGCACCGGCGCATAGCCCACCACCGGGGCGACGTACAGAGCGTTGGCAACCGCGGCGTTGGTGGGCACGAACCTGGCACCGCCCGGAGGCACGGCCTTCTGCTCCGGGTCCGAGAGTCTCTCTGCCGAGTGTGCGGTCACGCCGGAAAGCACGTCGTCGAAGAGGATCATCCCGACCCTATAACCCGGGTCGAACTTGAAGCCGGTTGCGGTGCCGTCCAGCGTGTTCCGGTCTCCCTGGGCAAACCCTCCTTGCACCGACGTTCGAAGCCTCACCTTCGGCACCTCGATCTCTGCCTCCACCGCAGCGCCGATCTGGTTCACGTCAAGCCGGTCGGGGTTGTTCTCGTGGGTACCGCGGGTGGTCTCCCCCACGACCCATGCGGCTTCCGCCGCAAGCGAATACTCCAGCCCGGACCCTTTGCCCGACACCCCGGCGAACAGGTCCAGGGCCCACACGTCAAGCGTCGCGCCCGGCGCATCGATCGTCACCGCCGCGGCCCCGTCGGGCTCTGCTGAAGAGACGCTGGTATCGCGGTCGGTCTGAGAACGCCTTGCGGAGTAGAAACCGACGAAGACCGTATCGGACCGATAGAAGAGCGCACCCACCGCCTGCCATGCCTCGTCGCCGGCCATCCAATCGGCATTCTCGTCCAGAAAGACCATATCGGCACCAACCGCAATGAAGAGGTGCTGCGCCAGGTTGGAATCCGAGAACACGGCAAGCGGCGTCGTGGCGAACATCACCCGTTCGACCATGTCGCCGCCGCGGCCGTCCGAGAAGTGCCCGTCCGACTCGCCGTCGTTTGCCAGGATGCCCAGCCCCCAATGCGAAGTCTGCTGCCCGATCGAGAGCCGCCCTGCGGGCGAGTCCCACTCGAAGTACAGCTTCCTGAGCGCCGCGGAATCCAGCACGTCCGGCCCGGGACCGAGCAGGTACCCGTCCACCAGGTCCGCTTGCGAAACAAGACGCACCTTTTCATCTCTGCCGAAGTCCAACCTGGGGTTGAGCCTTACCCGCTGGTACAGCCAATCGCCGTCGCCCGACTGCTGCCCGTCGCCCGCAAGCTGGAACTCGTCCACGGAACCGGCTCTTGTGCGGAACTCCCCATGCAGAGACGGCTTGACGGCGCTTCCGCTCTTTGCTTTCGATGTCCACACGGACCCCTTCGGCTTGGCCTCCGACGCCGAACCGAGCCACACCCACAGCGCTGCGGCAAGCACTGCGCAAACACACCCACGGAACATCTGTTTCCTCCGATCCTGGCTACTCACCGTCGATCACTTGCGGCGACGGCGTTCCGCACTCAGTCCATGGCGATCACGTTCAGATGTTTATCGTCGAGATCTTGGGGTCGCACACGTCGCCCATGCCGTCCCCGTCCTGGTCTTTCTGATCCTTGTTGGGGTAGAACGGGCAGTTGTCCGCATCGTCCAACAGGCCGTCGCCGTCATCGTCCGAATCGCACGCGTTTCCCTTCCCGTCCCAGTCTGCGTCGCCCTGGGAAGGGTTGTTCACGTCCGGGCAGTTGTCCCCCATGTCGAAGATGCCGTCCCCGTCGTCATCGAAGTCGCAGTCGTCGCCCAGCCCGTCCTCGTCCGTGTCGGTCGCGTCCCCCTTCACGTAAGGGCAGGGGTCGTCCGCGCCGGCCAGCCCATCGCCATCAAGGTCCGGGTCGCACGGATCGCCGATCCCATCCTTATCCATGTCCGACTGGAGGGGGTTGGGTACATCGGGGCAGTTGTCCTGCACGAGCCCGTCTCCGTCCTTGTCCGCGCAGCTTTGCGAATTGGCGACGTACTTGCAGGGGTCCTGCGCATTCGGCATGCCGTCGCCGTCGATGTCCTCGTCGCACGCGTCCCCCTTGCCGTCCTTGTCGGAATCGGTCTGGTCCGCGTTGGTAAACGATGTGCAGTTGTCGACGTCATCGGCCGAGAAATCTCCATCTCTGTCGTCGTCGCAGTCGGAGCCGATTCCGTCCACGTCCGTATCGCACTGGACCGGGTTGGCCTTGAGCGGGCAGTTATCCGCGATATCCTTGTACCCGTCGTTGTCGTCGTCGTCGTCGCACACATCGCCCTTCCAGTCGAAGTCGGTGTCGGTCTGCTCCTGGTTCGACACGGCCGGGCAGTTGTCCTCGATGTTCGCTATTGCGTCCCCGTCCTTGTCATCGTCGCACGGGTCCGGGATCGTGTCGCCGTCGGAATCCACGAGCACGGTCCCAGCATCCTTGGGGCATGGATCGATCAAATCGGGCAGGCCGTCGTTGTCGTCGTCCGAGTCGCAGGCGTCACCTTTCCCATCCTTGTCCGTATCGAGCTGGACCGGTCCCGGGGGATCGGGGGTGAACGGGCAGGTGTCCTTCGTGTCCGGGAAGCCGTCGTTGTCGTCGTCTGGGTCGCAGACGTCGCCTATCTCGTCTTCGTCAGCGTCTTCCTGGTCCGGGTCAAATGCCTTCGGGCAGACGTCCAGCTTGTCCGGGACTTCGTCGTTGTCGTCATCCAGGTCCGCGCAGTCGTTCAGCCCATCCAGGTCCGTATCCATCGCACACAGGTCCGGGACGTCCGGTCCGCCGGCATCCCCGGACCCGGCGTCGTTCCCAGCCCCTGTGTCTGCCGGCCCTCCTCCGTCCCCTGCGGATCCTCCGTCCCCCGCGACTCCTCCGTCCCCCGCGGATCCTCCGTCCCCACCTGTTCCCGTGTCAGCGGAGACGCCCGTGTCGCCCGCCCCTGCTCCATCCGTCGCCGCGCCTGCGTCCTCGGGCGCGGTCCCGCCGTCGAACGCGTCGCCTTGCACCCAGGCTTCGACCACTGCGTCTCCGCCCGCGTACTGGACGTCCACGTCTTCGTCCATCAGGGTCAGCTCACATGCGCAAACCAGGGAAACTACCAGGAGGGGGAGAGCGGACAGAACCCGCACGATACACCTCACGCGCACAACCAACCACAGATACTACCATGACGCTTAGCAGATCGAAACGAAAATCGGCCGCGCAATTCGTCTGCACGGAGAACGTTCTTCAGCAGCCGTCCTCGCACGAAACGCTGCCTTCCGGTTGCTCAGCACATCTGCTGGGAAGCTCGTACGTCTGACCCAGCACTTCCCTCGTGGCGTTGAGACAGCCGTCCCACCACGACGAGTCTGGGGGCGGGGCAGGGGCCCACGCCGGGGGTTGCCCGGACTTCTCCCGGATTTCCTGGAACTGGGTCCTCGTCATCGAGAACGGCCCCGTCTCTTCGTCATAATCCCATGCCTTGACTCCAGGGTCCAAGTCCTTCTGTCACGCGATCTCGAACGACCCCTCTGGGCCGACTTCCCTGGACGAAATAGGCAACATGGACGACGGTGGGCAAGCGGGACGAGGACGACATCCGGAAAGACGCTGACGGACATCACAGAGCTGACCAAAATGCCCAAGCTCTACTTCGCGGACCCGGGGCTGAGGGGGCTCTGCCTGGGCTCAATCGCCCCCGGTGCCTTTGACATCATTGCGGCATTCCGGCATGATATCGCGGGGAGGTGGAGGTCGCCATGGTGAGAACCCAGCTTCGTCGTCGTTGAGACGGCAGCCCTGCTGGACCGCCGGCTTGGACGCTCCGTGGCCGTGTCCTTCCTGCGGGACATCCCCCAATTCACAGTCGTCTGGATCGATCAGGTGCGACGACATTCGGTCAGCGTCTATCTGGCATTCGACAAGCACTTTGCCAACGAGGGTTTCATGCAGTTCGTTTAGGACCGGCGCGCCGGGTGGCCCACTGTACGATCGCGGCCACGACCTCCTTGCGGCCGGCTACCTGGGCGAGGCTGCGGTTGGCCTCAAGGAAGAACGGCAGGAGCTCCAGCGCGTTCTTCATCACCGCGTCCACCTCTTCGATCACCAGGTCCGCTTCGCCCCGGACCGCGGGACCCGTGAGCGCATCCCGAAATCCAACCAGATCCGCGTTCTGAAGCACGCTCGACATCACGCTGGTGAGGATCGCTCGTGCCTCCTCGGGGTTCAACCCCGACTTACGCAGCAGCGTGTCTCCCAGCAGGCCCGAAAGCGCCATGAAGTTCGCGGCAGCGATGCACCCAGCGTAGTACAGCCCCCTGTCGCCCGGAAATGCCTTCACCGCACGAATCCCCGATGCTGCCAGCACCTCGTCCATCGCGGCCACCGCAGGGTCGTCTCCGCAGACCAGGAAGCATGCCCCCTCTTTCTGCGCCAGGCCCGGCGCAGGAAAGCTGACCGCAGGATGAGCCGCGCCTTGCGGGCGGCCCTTCGCAGCAAACCCGGTCGCGGGCGCCCTGCCGGAGCAGTGGACTACCGGCACGTGCGCGGGAATCCCCCATTTCTCGCAGAGCGCGGCCGCTTCACCGATCGCAGAATTCGCCACTGCCAGCACCACCAGCCCCACCCGGGCCGCGTCCGGCGCCGCACCCTCGACCAGAGCCACCCCCGGCGCCGTCTTGTGCAGCACCTCCCTGCGTCCCTCGTCCAACCGGCTCCGATTCCACAGCGCTACGTCCAATCCAGACCACCACCCGGCCAATGTAATCCCGACGTTTCCCGCTCCGACGATTTGTACCCGCATGTCTACCTCGCCTTGTACAGGCCGTGCTCCTCGATGTGCTCCACCACCCGCGCCGGCACCAGGTGCGCATAAGCGCACCCCTCGGACACGAGCTTCCTTATCTCGCTGCTCGAAATATCCGGCAATTCGACCCACCCATGGCGAGGCATGAGCCGCTTCGCTTCCGAGCCGGGGCGCGGGTACCCTTCCCTCCCGACCACCAGCAACGGGGCCAGCCGTTCGACTTCGTCGAAGCGATGCCACTGCTCCTTCTGCGAGAGGATGTCCGAACCCACGAGAAGGCGCCACGTGGCTCCCGGGCTTCTCCGGGCCAGCTCTTCCAGCGTGTGCAGGGTCATGGAGGTTCCGCCCAGGTCCTCCTCGACCGTCGACACCGTGCACCCGTCCCCGAAGATCTCGAACGCCCTGCGGGCCATCTCCACCCGGTGCTCATACGGGGCCGAATGCTTGCCGAACCGGTGGTGGAAACAAGGCACGACAAGCACCTTCTCGACGTCGTGCGACGAGAGCGCGATTGCGGCCATCATCACATGGGCAAGATGGGGCGGGTCGAAGCTTCCACCGAATACCGCGGTCTCGCCGGCCATGCTCACCCCCGCTGCACACCGGGTAAGCTACATCTTCCCGCAGCGGTTGTCATGTGCTGCGGCAAACGGCACCATCGTTGCTGCATTCCTGAGCGTAAAAATGGTCAAGCGAGTTTACGGAACACCGCCACTACCACCCCTTGGACCGCTGTGTCGCGGCCGTCCGCTTCCGTCACGTAGATCGGCGGCATGGTCGGGTGCGCGGGTTGGAGCCGGATCCGGTCGCCCTCCGGGTGGAAGTGCTTGACGGTCGCCTGGCCGTCGACCAGCGCGACCACGATTTCCCCCGGCGCGGCCGTCGGCTGGCTGCGGACCAGGATCAGGTCGCCGTCATGTATTCCACTCTCGATCATCGAGTCGCCCGTCACGCGCAGAGCAAAGAGCCGGTCGCGAACCGACGCGAACATCGGATCCACGCTCACCTGCCCTTCCTGGTTCTCTTCCGCCAACAGTGGAACGCCCGCGGCGATCCTGCCGACTATCGGGACGAGGAGAGGCTCGGCCCGCCGTCCCGAGAGCCCGATTCCGCGGGAGCACGAGCGGTCCCGGGAGATCGCCCCCTTCCGTTCCAGCGCGGCAAGGTGCTCCGCTACCGCGTTGGTGGAAGCGATCCCCAGCCCTGCGCCGATCTGGCGGATCGTGGGCGGATACCCATGCTTCCCCAAGAATTCCCTAATAAATTCAAGAACTTGCTTTTGTCGTGGAGGCAGCGTCATGCGCTCCATCGCCCCCTTTGCGGCTAATATTGTACTGAACATCGGTTCAGGGGGCAAGCATTTTGTTGCGGCCGTCAGTGCCCCCCCGCCCAGCCCTCCCCCGCGTCGGCGGGAGGGGATCGTGGCGATGCGCCACAGGCATTTTTGACGGAGGCGGCAGTTCCATTAAGATGGTGGGGTTGGGCGGTGAGGGAGGATGGGAAACACGCGGGCGAGCACGAAGACACCAGTGAAGAAAGGGGGCCGGGGTGTACGGTCGGGAAACGGGGGGCGGTTTGGAGACGATGGACGCACGCTGCTCCAGAGGCTTGGAAGCGGAGTGTGGGGGCTGGCCATCGTCCTGCTGGGCATCCTCCTCCTGTTCTCGCTGGTCTCGTTCCGTTCGGACGACGTGTCCGCGGGTGCTGAAGCAGTAAACGTCATCGGACCGGTCGGTGCGTGGGTCTCCTACATCGTGTTCTATCTATGCGGGTTCTCCGCCTATCTTGTAGCGGCAGGCGCCATCTACCTGGGTGCGCTCCTCATCGCTCAGAGGGTGATCACTTTCAGCGCCAGGCAGATTGTCGGCTTCGCCGTTGTGCTTGCGCCTGCGATGGTGCTGCTGCACCTGGGGTTCCCTGACAGGTCGCTGTATCCTCGGGGCGGCGGGGGGCTGGCGGGATACCTTGTTGCCACGGCCTTGCAGGCGTTGCTTCACACGACCGGGACCGTCATCCTTGCGGTGGGCGGCATCCTGGGCGGCATCTCGCTGATGTTCCGAGTTCCCGTGAGTCGCTTCTTTTCGATGCCGTTCAAGGGGCTGGTCGCGGCAGCAAGAGGGCTGTTTGCACGGTCCTTGGCTCAACGGCAGGTGGCCGGTGCCGAGCTTCTCGGCCCGGAAGCCGACGGAGTTCACCCTGAGCGGATGCGAAGGGCTCAGGATGGCGGGAGCCTTACGGGAGCGGCCGATGGGGCCAAGGTTGGGGGGGCGGGGCTTGGCGACGACGACGAGACCGTGCCGTCGAGGAGGCCGGTACAGGGCGCGCTGCCCGTGGTGACGCGGCCGGAGGAATCTCTCGGCGACCGGGGGGATGCGGAGAAGCAGGGAAGCACCAAGGCCGAGCGAGGCCAAGGCGGGGTGAAAGGCGGGGCCTCCGGAGAGGATGGGCAAAGCCAAGGCGGGGAGGGTGCCGAAGCTGCCGCCGAAGGCGGGCCGGGCCAAGGCAACCAGAGGTCCCTCCCTCCCGGCAGTGCGGGAGATGCTGGGCGAGAGGGCGAGTGCGCCGGGTCGGTCGGGATGACCTTGCCGAGCAATTCGGCAGATGGGGCCGAGCATGGAAGGCCGATCATCGTGACGGACCTGAAGAAGGGGGAGGGTGCGGAGCAGGCTACGCCTGACACGGCGGATAAGCCGGGGGTCGTGCCGCTGGCACCTGGGGCTCGGGAGCAGCGGAAGGTGGAGGAGTTCCACCTGCCGGAAGCGTCGTTGCTGGAGTTCGTGCCGCCGGTACGCAGGACGGTGGACGACTCGGCGTACCAGGAGTTGGCGCGGCTGCTTGGGGAGAAGCTGGCGGACTTCAAGGTTGACGGCGATGTCGAGAGCATCCACCCCGGGCCGGTCATCACCCTGTTCGAGTTCAAGCCCGGCCGAGGCATCAAGGTCGCGCAGGTGGCCAACCTGTCCAAGGACCTGGCCATGGCGCTGGCCGCGGAGCAGGTGCGCGTAATCGCGCCGATCCCGGGCCGGGACGTTGTCGGAATCGAGATCCCGAACAAGGTCCGCGAGATGGTCTACCTGCGGGAGCTCATCGGCCATGCCGGGTTCCGAGAAAGCAAGAACCGCATCCCGCTTGCGCTGGGCAAGGACATTGCTGGAAACCCGGTGTTCGCGGACCTAACGAAAATGCCTCACCTGCTGGTAGCGGGCACGACCGGGTCCGGCAAGAGCGTTCTCCTGCACGCGTTCATCATGAGCATGGTATACAGGATGGAGCCGTCGAAGCTGCGGTTCATCCTTGTCGACACGAAGATGCTGGAGCTTACGGCGTACGCGGAGATCCCTCACCTCCTGCTTCCGGTGGTCACGGAAGCCAAGGAGGCGACGGCAGCGCTGCGGTGGGCGGTAGGCGAGATGGAGCGGCGCAACAGGCTGATGTCGCAGGCGGGCGTCCCCAACATCGCGGAGTACAACGAGTGGGTGAAGAACCGTCGCGAGACACCCCACATGAAGGCGCAGATCCTGAAGGCCGTCAACACGCCGGAGGGACGCAAGGTGGAGCCGGTGCAGGACACCGCACCGGGCCCCGAGCCTCTCCCGTACATCGTCGTGGTGATCGACGAGCTGGCAGACCTGATGATGGTTGCGGGCAAGCAGGTGGAGACGTCCATCGTCCGGCTCGCACAGATGGCTCGTG
>Ga0172371_10007467_pt1 | contig 15559 bp, 18 predicted proteins | sample Lak12m_FD_114543 | JGI IMG/M metagenome (GOLD analysis project Ga0172371, IMG submission 114543) | Freshwater microbial communities from Kabuno Bay, South-Kivu, Congo - kab_022012_12m | ecosystem: Environmental > Aquatic > Freshwater > Lake | place: Democratic Republic of the Congo: South-Kivu... | reverse complement strand
GCGCAGATTTTTGAGAAGTTGTTTAGTTCCGTCATACTGTCTCAAATTTTTGGTGAACGAAAAAACTTTTTTCATTTTTTGAAATTTCAGCCGCCGCAAAAAACGGATCATGTTCAAAAACAAATTTCCAATTTTCTTCGATGGCTACTGTAAGCAGTTTTTTCTTTTCGGAGAGTGATATTAGCGGCTGTAAATCATATCCCATTATGTACGGAAGCGGAATATGCGAGCTTGTTGGGAAAAGATCGCCGCAATATAAAAGCGTGTTATCCGTATCAAAAATTTTAAAAAGATTCTGTCCAATGGTATGTCCATTTACGTTAATTAATTCAATTTCATCATCAAAAAGATTTTCATTTTCAGTAAAAAAATGTAGAACGCCGTTTTCAAAAAGCGGTTGAAAATTTTCAGTTAAATAGCTCCCTTTATCTCTATCGGTAGCATGTATTCCCCATTCATAATTTTTCTTTGCGACAAAATATTTTGCGTTCGGAAAAGAAGGAACGAGTTTTCCGTTCTCCCATTTGGTTGAACCGCCGGTGTGATCAAAGTGAAGATGAGTAAGTAAAACATCGGTAATATCTGATGGTTCAATACTCAAACTCCTTAACGACCGTTCAAGTGTGCAATTAGAAAAATCAATTTCGTAAATTTCTTTTGCTTTATCATTCCACTTATCCCCCATTCCGGTGTCAATCAATATGTTACGAGTATCAGACACAAGTAAAAGATTTCTTGTAACTAAAGAAATTCTGTTAAGTTGATCTGCCGGATTAGATTTACTCCAAAGTGGTTTGGGAATTATCCCAAACATCGCACCGCCGTCTAATTTAAAACCTCCTGATAAAATCGAGTGAACAGTGTATTTTCCTATTTTCATATACATTTATTATCCTTTGCAACAAAGTTAAAGAAGTTTATTTTAAAGAAAAAGATTCATAGTTAATTTGAAAGAACGGCTTCTGAAACCATTACTCATTCTTCTCTTTGTTTATACATCGGGAATTATCATTGCGCAACCTTACGGACAAGATTCAACCAAGAGTCTCGCCATAAGACCCGGTAACACTTTTCACATTCCATTTACCCTTTTTTATCAATCAGATGTTTCGTACACGCTTTACGAAAATTTTATGCTGATAAGAAAAGCAAACAACGGCGATGCCCAGGCTGCACACGAAATTGGCGTTCGCTATTTGGTGGGGCATGGTTTTGATGCCGATACAGTGCAGAGTTATTATTGGATTGCGAAAGCTGCCGAGAAGAAACTTCCGGTAGCGTTGTATAATCTCGGAATATTTCAAAACAATGGCTGGGGAACTCAATGGAATCCCTACAAAGCGTTTGACAACTTTTACGCGGCGGCGGAAGAAGGATTTCCGCTGGGAAATTATGTAACCGGAATATTTTTTACCGAAAATTTAGTTGTTCCAAGAAACCTTTCAATCGCTTCCTACTTCATTAAAAAAGCCGCCAGCCAGAATGTAGAACAAGCAAAAGACTTACTAAATGAGTTAAGAAAAAGAAACCCTGTTGAAGTTGATTCTGCTTACGTAACTGCCTTTTTTAAAAGAAGAGAAGATTTAAATTCAGCAACGAAAAATCACACATCTCTTTCATTCCTTGATTTTACGGTGGATTCTTCTGCCGCAATTGATGATTCCACTCTTCTCTTCGACGTTATCCATGAAAAGGAAAATTTAGAAAACGAGAAAACCTTTTCGCTTTCCTCTGCAAGTAATAATGATTCCGTCTTCGTTAGCAAAATGTTGAATGAAGCAAATTGGGGAAGTCCTGAGGCTTCCGCTTTGTTAGGGCGATATTACGAGAAAGGAGTGTATTTTAAAAAGAATGAGATAACTGCCGCGAGCTATTATTGCCGTGCTGTTAGGCTTGAATCTTATAAAGCCGCAAAACTTTTGTTCGATTTATTGAAAACTCAAAATTTCTTTTCACATCTGAAAAAAGAAGTTGAGAAAGAAAATCCCGAAGCGCAATTTGTCTGGAGCAGCTTACTTGTACAACAGTTCGATAATCAAATAACGGAAAAGGATGCGCTGAAATTTTTGCAAGAATCTGCTTCAAAAAATTATCTTGCTTCAATACTTGAGCTTGGAAACTGGAACGCAGGCGGAATCTTACTACACAAAAACATAACAAAGGGATTTGATAGTTGGCATCGTGCCGAACTTCACGGAAGCGAAGAAGCTAAAATCAGAATTGGATTGATGCATCTCTTGGAGGGTGATTTTATTCCTAACAAAAATGAACTTTACCAAAATTTTATAAAGGGAGAAAGCAATGGCAGCGTTCTTGCGCAGACAGCCTTAGGAATCTGTTACGAAAAAGGTTTATTGGTACAGAAAGATTTAGCAAAAGCTGTATCCTACTATCGAAAATCAGCTTTTCGCGGAAGCCAAAATGCGTTTGCCGCTTTAAAAAGTATTTATGATAATTTAAGACCGGAAGACCCAAGATTTAGCATATCAGAAAAATAAATTATTTCTTCTTTGCCGATGAATAATTTGCCAAGTCATATTCAATTTTTGTTTTAGGCATTTTTATTCGGTTGATTGGAATTTTTGCTTTGCCGAAAAAATGTTCCGCAAGCGTATCATGATAATCAGAGAAAATAAAAACTTCTTTTATTCCGGCGGCTATTAATGCTTTTGCGCAATTTGTGCATGGCATATTGGTAACATACGCCGTAGATCCTTTTGTGTTTACGCCATGAGAAGAACATTGAAGGATGGCATTCATTTCGGCGTGAATGGTCCTTACACAATGGTTCTCAACCACCAAACAACCGGCTTCATCGCAATGTTCATCGCCCGAAATAGAACCATTATAACCGGTGGAAAGTATTTGCTTGTCTTTTACGAGAACACAACCACAGTGCATGCGCGGACATGTGGCTCGTTCAGAAACCAACATTGCAACTTTTAAAAAATAATCATCCCACGATGGTCGGTTTGGTTTAGTCTTTGCCATAGTAAGTAAGAGATGTTTGAAAAGAAAGGGCGCCGTTTGGCGCCCGTAATTTTTAAGGAATTATCTTCCTAATTCGTCTAATTTTTCTTTGCGCGCTAATAAAGTGGCTTCATCTTCAACACGTTCAGGGTCATGAACACAGCAGTCAACCGGACAAACCGCCGCACATTGCGGTTCATCATGGAAGCCTTTGCATTCGGTACATTTATCAGGAACAATATAGAAAAAATCGTTTGAGAAAAAGCCGGTTGCGCCGCTTGGGGCAGCTGCATCGGCGCCAAACGTTTGATCGCCTAATTTCCAATTTGCTCCGCCTTCATAAATTGCTGTGTTCGGGCATTCCGGTTCACAAGCGCCGCAGTTGATACATTCTTCAGTTATCTTTATTGCCATAGTGGTTCTCCTTTGATCCTATTGGGAAAATATATTTAGTAATTAATTATTATAAACGGTTAAAAGTATTTTTTTGAAAATCTTCTCATTCAAAAATAAGGTTTTTAGAGTTTGAAACAACATAAAAAATCTCTATTAAAAATTTCCGGCGTTATTAATCAGAAATAACGGCTTACCAGCTTCCGCTCGCGCCGCCGCCGCCAAAACTTCCGCCGCCGCCGCTGAATCCTCCAAATCCACCGCCGCTTCCGCCGCCGCCAAACCCTCCAAATCCGCTTGAGCCTCCAAAACCGCCCAAGCCTAATCCGCTGCCAAGATAAATTCCTCTGCTTCTTCTTCCGCGGAATAAGAACGAAAAAAGAATTATCAAAAACGGAATTAGCCACCCTCCAATAGATTTTCCTCTTCTTTTTTTAGAAACATCACTTTTATATTCGCCCGCAGACGCTTTAAAGATGGCGCTAACTCCGGCTAAAACTCCAGCTGAATAATTATCTACTTTAAAAAACGGAAGAATTTCATTTCGAATAATTGAATTGCATGTTGCATCTGGCAAAGCGCCTTCCAAGCCGTAACCAACTTCAATCCGAATTTTATGATCATTTTTAACAACCAGAAAAAGAATTCCGTTATCATTCTTTTTCGTTCCGATTTTATTTTTTTGCGCTACTTGATTTGCGTATTCTTCTATCGGAAAATCATTGAGAGTCGGAATCATCAAAAAAACAAGTTGGTTTGATGTTGAGTCTTCAAACGCGCTTAATATTCGATTTAGGTTTTGCGTCTCGTCAGCGGAAAGCGTGTTGGTCAAATCCGTTGCCAGATATTTCAAACTCGGCAATTCGCCTTGAGCTTTGTTAGAAAAACAAATGGCAAGAGAAGCAAAAAAAATGAATAGTAATTTTCTCATTTAAACTAAAATTCCACTTTGGGAGCGGTTTCAGCTCCGGTAACTGCTTGGAAATATTGTTTCTCTTTGAAGTTGAAAATTCCGGCAAAAACTGCTGTTGGAAATTTCTTTATCGTGGTATTATATGTTTGAACGGATTCATTAAACTTTCTTCTTTCAACAGCGATACGGTTTTCGGTTCCTTCTAATTGCGCTTGCAGTTGAAGAAAGTTTTCGTTGGCTTTTAATTCGGGATAGTTTTCAACGGTTACCAAAAGACGAGATAAAGCGCCGCTTAATTGCCCTTGCACTTGCTGAAATTTTTGAAATGCTTGAGGATCATTCAAAACTTCGGGAGTAACTTGCATGGAACTTGCACTTGCTCTGGCAGCAGTAACATCTGTTAGTACACCTTTTTCAAAATTAGCATATCCCTTTACGGTATTTACCAAATTCGGAATTAAATCCATTCTTCTTTGGTATTGGTTTTCAACAAGGCTCCAATTTTTATTAACGTCCTCGTTTAAGGTTATTAGTCCATTATAAGACCGGACACCCCACATGATTAACAAGATAACTCCCAAGAGCAGCGCGCCACCGATTGACAATCCGATAAGTAAGCTTTTTTTCATTTGATCCTCTAGTTTTAGTTAGGGTTTGGAACTTGTCAGTTCATTGTGAATTATTTTAGGTCTAAAATATGAACTTTCTGTGATAATTAATAGTGTGGGTAAAAATTAATTTGTTAGGCTTCTGATTGGAGCGGGTATTTTTCCACCTCTTAAAACGAAGGATTTTGAAGAAAGTTCTCTTACGGGCATAATTGGGGCTCTTCCTAAGAGTCCGCCGTAATCAACATAATCGCCAACACTTTTTCCGACTGCGGGAATTATTCTAACTGCAGTAGTCTTATCGTTAATCATTCCGATTGCAAATTCGTCTGCCATAATGCCGGCGATGGTTTCAGCCGAAGTTTTGCCGGGAACGGCAATCATATCAAGCCCAACCGAACAAACGGCGGTCATAGCTTCCAATTTTTCTAAAGAGAGATGCCCTTTTTCAACCGCTCGAATCATTCCGGCATCTTCGCTAACAGGAATAAAAGCGCCACTCATTCCGCCGACCGATGAACTTGCCATCAATCCGGCTTTTTTTACGGCATCATTTAACATTGCAAGGGCGGCAGTTGTTCCGGGCGCGCCAACATCTTCAACGCCCATCGCCATTAAAATATCTGCAATGCTGTCTCCTTCTGCCGGTGTTGGCGCTAACGAAATATCAACTATCCCGAACGGTATATTATTTCGTTTTGCGACTTTTCTTCCGATCAATTCACCGGCGCGGGTAATTTTGAATATTGTCTTTTTTATTAACTCTGAGAGAGATTGAAAATCAATTCCTCCGGCGTTTTTAATGGCATCCAAAACTACGCCCGGACCGCTGATTCCAACATTCAAAGTAACGTCGGGTTCTGATATTCCGTGAAAGGCTCCGGCGACAAATGGATTATCTTCAACGGCATTACAAAATACCACAAGTTTTGCACAACCAACTGAATCTCGGGTTCCGGTTTTTTCGGCTGTTTCTTTGATGATGTTCGACAGCAAATTAACCGCATCCATATTTATTCCGGCTTTTGTTGAGGCAACATTAACGCTTGAACAAACTTTTTGCGTTTGAGAAAGTGCGTTTGGAATTGATTTTATAAGCTCCAATTCACCTTTGGTAAAACCTTTCTGCACAAGCGCAGAATAACCGGCGATATAATCAATCCCGATTTCAGTAGCAACTTTATCGAGCGTTTCGGCAATCTGTAAAAATTCATCTTGCCCAAAAGCATCTCCGATAATCGAGATTGGCGTAACGGAAACTCGTTTATTGGCAATAGATATGCCGTAGCGTCTTTCAATCTCTTTTGCATGCTTTACATGGCTGCCGGCATAGCGAAGAATTTTTTCATAAATTTTTTGTGTTGTAATTGCAATGTTTCTATCGGCGCAATCGCGGAGACTTATTCCCATCGTTACGGTACGGATATCAAAATGTTCGATTTCCGTCATCTTTATTGTTTCAAGAATCTCATCAAATTCGTAGGGCATGGTGTTGGTTGTCCGTTGTTAGTCGTTAGTTATTATTGTTGATTATTATTTAATCGAATTTATATAGGCACTTAATCTTGGACTGAGTTCATCAATGATTTCTTTCAATTTTTCAATTTCTTCTTTCTGTAAAAGATTTCTTTTTACCGATCTCCTTAACCAATGTTTCGCTTCAAATAGAGAACCACGAGCAATTTTTGCAAATCTTTTGTTATCAAGCATGTTTCTTTTTCCAGTTCCCTCCGTAATATTTGCACCGATGCTGTCGGCAGCTTTTACTATTTGTGATCCGATTGTTGCTCTTGCAAATGGGGACCACGTCAGAACGATATTCCAAATAATATCCGAAAGATTTTCGGACAACTTGTAAACATCTAATTTTTCAAAATTTGTCTTTTCCATTCAACCAACAACTATCCACTAACGACCATCAAATACGATGCATGAATCTAAAAACATCTTCGTGTTGAAGATAGATTTTCACTTTCAGTCTTTCAGCAATGCTTTTCATCATTTCCTGCAAATCTTTTAAGTCTTTCTGTGAATTAGTTATATCAATCATCATAATCATCGTGAAAAATTCCTGCATAATTTTTTGAGAAATATCAAGAATATCGCAATGAGTTTCGCTTAATGCTGCCGATATTGAACTTACGATTCCGGTAGTGTTCAAACCAAACGCTGTTAGAATAACTCTTCCCGAGTTTTCATTCAATTCGTCTTTGGGAAAGTTATTTAACGAGCGGAGTTTTTCTTCTACTAATTTTTTAACCGCGTCATGCGAAGCGTTTGGACCAAGTTCAGCAATTGCCTGGATTGATAACTCTCTTATTTTGTCTTCAGTTAATTTCACGGTTTAAGTCCTTGATAATTTTTTTGTAAATAATCTAATGTTTCGTTGTAAATGATATCATTTTTCATTTTTGCAAATTTTTCAGCATTTGACAGATTGCCGTTGTAAAATCTAAGCCAAAGCAAACTGCCAACAACCATACCGTCAAAAACTCTTTCGGCAGAAAATGCTTGCACGGTTAGATATCCTAAGAGAACATTCCAACCGAGCGATAAAGCTGCGCTCACAAAATTGCCGGTGTAAAATTGACCGGCACCGGGCAAAACGACCGAAAGTCCCTTGGCAAAACTAACTGAATATTTTTTCTTTTGCACTTCTTCGCAAATATTTTTTAATTCGGCGGCAGAATCAATTCTGCCGAAAAGTTCAGCTGCTGCCTCCCAATCGGCGCTGAAAAGATAATTCCACCCGCGCCAGTATTGAAGAGAAAGAGAATCTTTGGCAAATCTGGAATCTTTTCCCATTTCAGCTAATTGATGATTTGCTAAATTAAAAGCGCGACGCAAAATATTAACCTTGATAATCTCAATCTTCACCTTAAACAGGTCTTCTTGGTTGTTGGCGTACATTTCCGCTTTTGTAAAATATTGCACGGCTTCGGAAAGTTTTCCGCCTGCTCTGTATGATTCCGCAATCAATTTATTTGTTCTAAACAAATTCTGATTAGTCGAATCAAAAAGCGCTAACCGCTTTGCTTCCGTGATGGCATCAAAATATTTTTCTTGTGCAAAAAGCGATTGAGCAAAGGCGTACTGTTTTTCAAATTGAATTTGGGTAAATCCCATTCTACTTAAAATGAACCAAACAAAAAGTAACCGCCATAATTTCACTTACAGCTTCTTTCAATTTCTGGCGGAATAAAATAACTTTTCGAACTTATGTAAGAATCGAATTCATTACACCGTTCTTCTTCTTTTTCTAAATTATAATTACGTGCGGAAATGTATGAACCATAAATATTTCCGGCGTTAAAGAAGGCTGCTGTTCCGGCGAATATCCATCCTCGAGCATTATGGTGAGCGCGAAAATTATCATAAGTAAGAAATGCAAAAAGTCCCGTTACGATAAACGAAGTAATCCCGTCTCCATAATTTTCTGTATATATTTTCCCCGCGCCGGGAACCATTGCCGAAAATAAAGCAGCCGCAAAAGGACTTTTTCTTTGCCATCGCTCTTTATTGAGAAAAATATTATTAAAATCTACCTTATCGTTTTCATCAAGAATATTTTCAAGCGAAGTAAGATTTGTCTGAGTAATTCTCTTCTTAATTATTATCGCCGTACTTAATCGAAGTGAGGCAAGTTTGAATTCTTCGTTTTTGAATGAAGCATCCGCGGATTCTTTATTCCCATCATCTTGCAAGAAAGCAATCTTCAACAGAAGCAATCTGCTTTCTTCTCCAAGAGAAGAATTTCTTAATAGGGAAAAATGATCTTTTGCTTTCTCGTAGTCGTTCATTTTTAAAAAGCATAACCCGATACAGTAAGAAAGCGAATCATCTTTAGCCACACTATTTATTGCTTCATATTCTTCTGAAGCGCGCAAATAATCTTTTTCATAAAACAAATAGTCGGCAAACGCTTTTCTTTTTTCGGGAGTAAATAACGCCTCTTCCTGTGGAAATAAAAGTAAAGGGAAAAGTAATAGCAAACTCAGAAGAAATATTCTTCGCATTATTTGGCTTTTGAGCGGACAGTGGTTAGCAAATATTTTTCTGGCGGGTCTAAGAGTCTTCTCTTCGGAGAAATTGCATAATCATTTCTGTTAAAAACATTAAAGTCGCGCAAAAATCTATCGAAAAACATTAGCGTACCTTCAATGATGTTTGAGGCTTTTACAGATTCTAAAAAAAAAGACGAGCATGAAGGATCAAACGGGCAGTTGTCGCCATCAACATCAGAAATAAAAAACCAATAGGTTACGGCGGAAGCTTTTAATAAAAGCTCAAACGGATTGCCGCCTTCAACTGAATAAGTCCTCTCAGGAGGTTCTAATTCATGAGAATATTTTGTTTCAGCTTTCTGCCAACGCTGCCAATCCGTTTGAGAAAAAAGGGAAAAAGAAAAACCAAGAATCAGCCAGATGACTTTCAATGTTAGCTCAATAAACTTCTTGCAATTACAATTCGTTGAATTTCGTTTGTCCCTTCGTAAATCTCGGTAATCTTTGCATCGCGCAAGTACCGTTCAACCAAATATTCGCGCACGTACCCGTAGCCGCCGTGAATTTGAATGGCTTCCGATGCGCATTCAACCGAAATTTTTGACGCGTAATATTTTGCCATTGCAGATTCTTTAACATAAGGTTTGTGCGCGTCTTTTAAAGCGGCGGCTTGCAAGGTAAGTAATTTTGCTGCTTCAACTTTAGTTGCCATTTCAGCAATCTTAAATTGAATTGCCTGATGATTAGCAATTTCGGTTCCGAACGCTTTTCTTTGCTTTGCATATTTTATTGCCGCTTCAAGCGAAGCAACGGCAATGCCTACTGCTTGAGCTGCAATTCCAATTCTTCCACCGTTAAGTGTGTTCATTGCAAAGTTAAATCCTTTTCCTTCTTCCCAAACAATATTTTCAGCGGGTACTTTGCAATTTGTAAACATTAATGAACAAGTATCCGAACTTCGTATTCCAAGTTTATCTTCTTTCTTTGCCTGCTCAAAACCTTCCGTTCCCTTTTCAACCAGAAAAGTAGTAATGCCTTTATGTTTTTTTTCAATATCGGTTTGCGCCATTACCAAATAATAATCGGCGTTCTTTCCGTTGGTGATCCAATTTTTTATTCCGTTGATTATAAAAAAATCGCCTTCGCGGTGAGCAAGCGTGTGTTGATTTGTTGCATCGCTTCCGGCTTCCGGTTCAGAAAGAGCAAACGCGCCAAGTTTTTCTCCTTTTGCAAGCGGCAGTAAATATTTTTGTTTGAGAAATTCCGAGCCGTAGGTTTCAAGCCCCCAGGTAACTAAAGAATTATTGACTGACATAATTACGCCGCAGCTTGCGTCAACTTTGGAAATTTCTATCATCGCTAAGACGTAACTTACGGCATCCATTCCGGCGCCGCCGTAATCGGGTGATACCATCATACCAAGAAAGCCAAGCTCACCAAGTTTTTTAATAATCTCTTGTGGAAACTCGGCGTTGATATCGCGATAAATTGCTGAAGGGGCTATTTCGGCTTCGGCAAACTCTTTTGCCGTTTGCTGAATCATTAACTGTTCTTCGGTGAAATCAAAATTCATATGTTATCCTTTTGTGATTTATGAAAGAAAGAAACGCTTTTGGCGATTATAAAATTTGAGTTACAGTTTACTCCACTGTTTATTCGTTATTATATTTGTAAAAATTCATCGATAGTTAAATGAACGTCTTTGAGTATTTGTTTTAGTAAAATAGGTGAAATATCTCTTCCCGGATGAAAAGGAATTGTTGTACACCTTCCATCTGGATGACGCAATTGTTTGTGCGATCCTTTTTGCCGGATTTCCAAAAAACCAATTTTCAATAAATACTTCAAAACAACTTGTGGTTTAAGTACCGGGGTTTTACCCATCTTAAGCTACTTTTATATTTTGAATTCCAATAAACTCACTTTCAATTTTCGGTTCACCATCTTCCAACAACATTTCAATTACTTCACTTAAATTTGCTCGTAGTTCTTCAAGAGTTTCAGCCTGAGAATGGGCGCCAGGGAATCCGGGGATATAACCTACATACAAATCTGTATCCTGATCTTTTTCAATTATTGCAGTGTAAGATTTCATTTTGTAACCTTTTAAATTCACTTGCTAAAATATAAAAAATATTATTGTTTTGATAGTCTTAAAAAAAACAGTTTAGCGCTGTTTTTTTTTACCCGTTTCTTAAATCGGTATATTGTACTTCAAATTTTATAAAGCAGCATGAATAAGAATAAAACACAACTAAAAGGTTTAACGCTTGAAGAATTGAAATTGCTCTTTCTCGAAATGGGCGAAGCAAAGTTCCGCGCTTTACAAGTCTTTAATTGGATGTATAATTACCGAGTTACAAGTTTTGATAAGATGGAAAATCTCTCAAAACCGCTCCGCAGTAAGCTGAAGGGAAATTATTCACTCATTACTTTAAACTTTGTCGCATCTGAAAGCTCCTCCGGCGGAACAAAAAAACTGATTTTTGAAACAGAAGAAGGAAATAAAATAGAATCCGTCATCATTCCCGATGAAAAGCGGAATACACTTTGCATCTCAACGCAAGTTGGCTGCCCGCTTGATTGTAAATTTTGCGCTACCGGATTAATGGGTTACAAAAAAAATCTTTCGGCGGGAGAAATTTTCGATCAATATTTATTGGCACAGCTGCATTCCGAACGAGAAATATCTAATATTGTTTTTATGGGGATGGGCGAGCCGCTATTGAATTTTAACGCAACTGTCAATTCCCTTAAAATTTTTGCAGGAGAATTGACTAAAGGAATCAGTTTAAAAAAAATTACTGTTTCAACCGCGGGAATAGCGCCCAAAATTATTGAGCTTGCCGACTCCGGTTTGCGCGCAAAGTTAGCTTTCTCGCTTCATTCTTGTACTGAGAAAATTCGTTCGAAGATAATGCCGATAAACGATAAATATCCGCTTAAAGAAAATCTGGAAGCGGTTAGCTATTACGCAAAGAAAACAAGAACCCGGATAACGTTTGAATATATTATGTTAAAAGATTTGAACGATACAGATGATGACATAAGAGCATTGATAAAATTAGCCAACAAAATTCCTTCTAAGATTAATGTCATTCCTTTTAATTCGTTGCAGCACATGGCACCCGGTGGATTTTCGGCTTCCCTTATGCCAACAGAAAAAAAGCGGATTGACGACTTCGTGCAAATTTTACGGAACAATAATGTAACCGTTATGGTTCGCGAAACACAAGGCAATGATATCGCTGCCGCATGTGGGCAGCTTGCAGTAAAATTCAAATAAAAAAAAATCAAAATGAAAAAACTTACCCACGACGAAATTTCTCAAAACCGGAGTACGCTTGATACACTTCACGAAGTTAAAAAACTTCCGGTTGTAGTTCTCTTAGATAATATTCGCAGCACTTATAACGTCGGTTCGGTGTTCCGCACTTCAGACGGCGCACAAATAGAACGACTTTTTCTGACCGGATACACTCCGCATCCGCCGAATAAAGAAATTTTAAAAACAGCGCTCGGTTCTACAAACAGCGTTACATGGGAATTTCAGAAAGATGCGTTGGCGGTCATTCATCAATTAAAAAAAAACGGATATAAAATTTGCGCCCTTGAACAAACAGAAATGCCTGCAATGTATTACGAAGTTTCTGCACACCAATTTCCGCTTTGCTTAATTATTGGAAATGAAATTACCGGAGTTTCACAAAAACTTTTGGATGAATGCGATTTTGCAATTGAAATTCCTCAATACGGAATTAAGCAATCGCTTAACGTTGCCGTTGCTTATGGGATTGCGATTTTTGAGTTGAGAAAAACATTCGACCTCGTCGGCGCGAAAGCCTAAGTTCAACCTTTATAGCACTGCGCTTCTGCTTCAACATCTAAACGAGAATTACTCGGAAGTTTTTTTCAACAGCGCTACGTTTTCAATATGGTACGTCTGCGGAAACATATCTACTGGCTTAACCTTCACTAAGTTATACCCCGCGTCGCATAGAAGTTTTAAGTCGCGCACCTGAGTTGTAGGATTGCAGCTTACATAAACAATTTTTTTAGGGGAAAGTTTTACAATATCGGCAATAGTATTTTTGTGCATTCCGTTTCTCGGTGGATCGGCAATAATCACTTCCGGTTTGGGTATGCTCTGATTTTCAATAACATCTAAAATAGAATTGTACAAATCCGCCAGAAAAAATTTCGCGTTTCCGGCATGATTAAGTTTCTTATTCACTTCCGCATCTTCAATTGCAGTTTGCACAACTTCAAATCCATAAATTTCTTTTACAAACTTGGAAACAAAAATTGAAATTGTACCGGCACCGCAGTAAAGATCATACACAATTTCATCGCCGGAAAGTTCGGCAAAATCTAACGCTGTTTGATAAAGATTAGCCGCTTGAAGCGTGTTCGTCTGAAAAAAAGAATTGGCGCTTATTCTAAATTTATATCCGCCGATTGAGTCGTGAATAATTCCGTTTCCGTAAAAAACTTTCTCATAATCGCCAATCGCTACTAACGCTTTCTTCGCGCTGATGTTATTGATAATAGTGGTTACGAATGGAATTGTTTTTTTCAAACCGCGCGTGTATTCATCCATCAGCGCATCGTTTTCTTCGGAAGTAACGAGGTTTACCATCAACTCGGGGAAATGTTTTGATTCCTTAATAACCAAGTTCCGCAAATAACCGCTGTGTGTTTTTGTGCTGTAAATTGACGTGTTTTTCGCTTTGAAAAAAGTTCTCGTAAAGTTGAGAATTTGGTTGCTCGTTTCCGATTGCAAAAAGCATTCATCAAGGTCAAGCGCTTTATCAAACACATTTGGAATATGAAGCCCAAGCGCAAAATTTCTATCAATAACTTCGTTTGAATTAATTTCCTCCAACGTTAACCACCGATGTTCCGCAAAAGAGAATTCCATTTTATTCCGGTAAAAAAAAGTCTGTTCCGCGGGAATGATTTCCTCAAAAAGAAAATCAGTAAAATTGCCTAAACGACTAAAAATATCTTTTACTTGTTCTTGCTTGTACCGTGCTTGAAATTGATACGCAAGGTCTTGCTGCTTGCATCCGCCGCAAGTACCGAAGAAGTTACACTGTGCTTTTACCCGCTCGGCTGAAGGAGAAATTACTTCAATGAGTTTTGCTTCGGCGTATGATTTTTTAATTTTTCTAATTTCTGCTTTAACAACATCGCCGGGATACGCGTGTTGCACAAAGATAACAAAGTCCTTTATTACTCCTTCTTTTTCTACCGGAATTTTAGCGACGCCTTTTCCTTCGTACGCATAACTTTGAATCGTTACCTCAAGAATATCATTTCGTTTCATTAAATTTCCTTTTCAAACAACATTGCAGAGAACCCGATATTTTTATAACCGCCGTGCCTTAAAAAAACGTTCGCTTCGTGGCTTATTTTATGAATAAATTTCTTGTGCAGTTTCTTTTCTCCTTCAGGAACGTTTGGTAGATTTCGCGCAGCCTTCTTTTCAAACTGAATGTAGAATACATCGAGCGTTTCGGACAAATCTTTCGACTCTTTGTGCTTCCATTGAGCTGATTCATAAAACGGAACAAGCTCGTCAACAAAGAGCGGAGCGAGTGAAGAACGGTTCCAAACATCAGTGATAACTTGGGGAACTTCTCTTTTTAGATTGCACATTTCACCCGCGCACAAAACTCCGCCCGGTTTTGAAATACGGAAAAATTCTTTTGCGATTTTTTTTCTTTCAGTAACCGAAACCGATGCTTGCGCATAAACAACATCAAAAAAGTTATTCTTAAAGTCGGTGTTAGCAAAATCCATTAGCCGAACGGAAATATTCTTATTTGCGCTAAGCGCTAAACGGCTGCGGAAGAGCGCCTCTTCTTCTTGAACGATAAAGAAAACTTTGGCTTGAAAGTTTTCTTCTATAAATTTTGCAATTCCTTCAGAACTTTCGCCGACCACTAAAATTGTTTTTTCGGCAAGGTTGTATAAGCTGCTAAACCAAAGAAATTGATCATCCATACCCGGCAATAAAACTGAAAGCTTCACAGTGCGCCTTTATTGTTTAATTTTTTCACTACAAATTTAATTATTAATTTACCAATAGATAATCAGGTAATTAAAAAGATAATGAAATTCTTCGGCGTACTATTTTTCTTTCTTGCAGCGCAAATTTTTTCAATGAGTGATTCGCTTTCCGTTCGCGGCAGAACTGCGTCCGATTCTTCATCCGTCAACGATTCTTTAAAATTTATTCCGTTCGGAATTTCGGATTCAACGACAGCCGATTCGCTCAATGTTGCGGCGGTTCGGGACACAGTTGTTCCCATCACCTTTTCTGCGGAATATCTGTCCAGCTTAATAATTCCACAAGAAGAAATCAGGAGAATGAATCTCCGTTACGCCGGCGATCTTTTTTCTTTGGTTCCGGTAAGTTATAAACGAAGTCTCGGTTTTAGCGGGCTGCCGGAGGAAATGAATTTTTATGGCGAGGGATTTAGAAATGTAAGTTTTTTTGAAAACGGAATTTTACTGAACGATAGAAGGCGGAATGTGTACGATCTGAATTTATACCAAACAGAAGATGTTGATTCTATCGAAGTTGTTCCGGCTCCTCGCGGATTTTTGCACGGGGTTTTTAACAATTTAGCGGCGGTAAACTTTATCACAAAAGATTTTGTCGC
>Ga0172371_10007465_pt1 | contig 15560 bp, 13 predicted proteins | sample Lak12m_FD_114543 | JGI IMG/M metagenome (GOLD analysis project Ga0172371, IMG submission 114543) | Freshwater microbial communities from Kabuno Bay, South-Kivu, Congo - kab_022012_12m | ecosystem: Environmental > Aquatic > Freshwater > Lake | place: Democratic Republic of the Congo: South-Kivu... | reverse complement strand
GCGGATGGCCGCCGGATGGCCGTAGGCCAGCGCCGAGGCGAGCATGTGCTGCAGCTCGTTCTCGTCGCGGGGAGCCATGAGGATGATGTTGGGCATGTGCCTCAAGTAGGCGATGTCGTTGACGCCCTGGTGTGTCGGCCCGTCGTCGGGCACGATCCCGGCCCGGTCCAGGGCGAAGACGACCGGCAGGTCCTGGAGACAGACGTCGTGGTAGACCTGGTCGTAGGCCCGCTGGAGGAAGGTCGAGTAGAGGGCGCAGACGGGCTTGTATCCGCTGATGGCCAGCCCGGCCGCGAAGTTGACGGCATGCTGCTCGGCGATGCCGACGTCGAAGAACTGGCCGGGCAGCTTCTCCGCGAATTCGGTCAGCCCCGTCCCCTCGGGCATGGCCGCGGTGATGGCGATCACTTTGGCGTCGGCCTGGCCGAGCCTGACCATGGTCCGACCGAAGACCGAGGAGAAGGACGCTTTGGCCGACGGCGCCGACGGCTCGCCGGTCGGAATCTTGAACGGCGGCGCGCCATGGAAATGCTCGGGGTCCTCCACGGCCGGGTCGTAGCCCCTCCCCTTCCGCGTCACGCAGTGGATGAGGATCGGCCCGCCTTCGTATTTCTTGGCGTCCTCGAACACCTCGATGAGCGAACCCAGGCTGTGGCCCTGGACGGGGCCGACGTAGCGCAGGCCCAGCTCCTCGAAAAAGAGGCCTGGGAAAAACGTCTTCTTGACGAGCTCCTCCACGGCCCGGCCGGCCTTGATCATGGGCCAGCCCAGCCTGGGGATCGACTTCAGGATCGACTTGGCGTGGTCCTTGATCCTCAGATAGTACTGTCCGGTCGCGAGGTAAGAGAGATATTTGGACAGGGCCCCGACGCTCTCCGAGATCGACATCATGTTGTCGTTGAGGACGATGATCAAGTGCTCGCGGAGATGTCCGATCTGGTTCAGCGCCTCCCAGGCGACTCCGCCGGTGAGGCTCCCGTCGCCGACGACCGCGATGACCTTGTGCGTTTCTTTCATCTTGTCCCGCGCCACGGCCAGGCCGAGGGCCGCGGACAAGGCGGTCGAGGCGTGCCCCGTGTTGTAGGCGTCGTATTCGCTCTCTTCCCGGCTCGGGAATCCGAGGATCCCGCCATGCTGGCGGAGGGTCCGGAATTGCTCCCGGCGGCCGGTGATGATCTTGTGCGTGTAGCTCTGGTGGCCGACGTCCCAGATGATCTTGTCGCGCGGGGTGTCGAACACGTAATGGAGGGCCAGCGTCATCTCGACGACGCCCAGGTTCGCCGACAGGTGGCCGCCGTTCTTGGAAACGACTTCGAGGATGTAGGCCCGGATCTCCTCCGCCAGCTTGGCGAGGTCGTCGACGGAGAGCTTCTTGAGGTCCTTCGGCCCCGAAATCGCGTCTAAAAGCTTGGGCATGCCGTCAATTATACACCCGTTTAAAACGGGAGCTCGTCGTTTCCGTCGTCGGTCTTCTTCTTCGCTCCGCGCGAAGCCGGCTTCTTTTCGGGGGCGGCGGCGCTCTCTTCGTTCTTTTCCGTCTCCTCGCCGGCCTCATCGATGCCGAACGGTTCGCGGCGGATGTCGCCCTTCTCGTCTTTGAGAAGAATCTCGACTTTTTTCTCCGCCTTGTCGATCTCGGCCCGGAGGTATTTGGCCAGGTGGACGCCCTTCTCGAAGAGGCCGAGCGACTCGTTCAGGCCGAGCCCGCTCTGCTCCAGCTTCTCCACGATTTTCTCCAGGTCGGCCAGGGCCTTCTCGAAATTCAGGTCTTTGTCCTTCATCGCAGCCTCCTCATTCATTCCGTGATCGGCTTGTCCGGGTCGACGTCCTCGACCCGGCAGCGGAATTCTCCCTTGTAGAACGAAACCTTCAGCTTGTCCTCGGCGTGGACGTTCTCGATGGACGTCACCGCCGTCCGCCCGTCTTCCGTCCAGCACAACGCGTAACCCTTCTTGAGGATGCCGAGGGGGCTGTGGCCGTGGAGGCCGGCCGAGAGCCGGTCCCAGGCGGCCCTCCGGTCGCCGAGCAAGCGCCGGATGCCGTGGGCCGCCCGCTGCCGGAGCAGGTCGGCCCGGCCCCGCGCGTCCGCGAGCTTTTTCTGCTCGCCGCGGACGACATCCCGGGCCCGGCTTTCGAGGTCGTCGACGGCCTGGCCGATATTGATCAGGCGAACCCTGAAATTCTGGAAGATGCGGTGCTGGGCCAGGTCCGTGACGTCCTGCTTGCGCTCCTGGACGGCGAAGCGGACGTCTTGAAGCGCCCGGCGCTCCAGGTTGTCGATCCGTTCGACGAACGCCTCTTCTTTTTCGATGACCATCTCCGCCGCCGCCGTCGGCGTCGAAGCGCGGATGTCGGCGACGAAATCGGCGATGGTGAAGTCCACTTCGTGGCCGACGGCCGATATGACCGGCACCGGGCAGCGGAAGATGGCCCGGGCGACCTTCTCTTCGTTGAACGCCCAGAGGTCTTCCAAAGAGCCCCCGCCTCGGCCGACGATGATCGCGTCGAGCTCGCCGAGGCCGCCGAGGTAGTCGAGCCCTTCCGCGATCTGCTCGGCCGCGCCTTCGCCCTGAACGAGCGCCGGATAGATCAGCACGCGGAGCTTGGCGAACCGCCGTTCGAGCGTCCTCAGGATGTCGACGAGCGCCGCTCCCCGCCGCGAGGTGACGACGCCGATCGCCTTCGGCAGAAGGGGCAGCTTCTTCTTCCGCGCTTCGTCGAAGAGGCCCTCGGCCCTCAGCTTGTCCCGGAGCTGCTCGAAGGCCAGCTGGAGCGCGCCCTTGCCCTTGGGCTCGGCCTGGTCGACGACGATCTGGTATTCGCCGCGGGGCTCATAGACGTTGATGCGGCCCCGGCAGATGAGCTGGAGGCCGTCCTTGAGCTCGAACTTGATGCGGGCCGCCTCGCTCTTCCACATGACCGCCCGCAGCTGGCATTTTTCGTCCTTGAGCGAAAAATAGAAATGGCCGGAGGCGGCCAGCCGGTAGTTCGAGACCTCGCCCGTCACGAGCACCAGGGGGAACGACTCCTCGAGTTTGTCCTTGATGAGCCGGGTGAGCTCGCTGACGGTATAGATCTTGGGATGGAGGTCGATCATCGCGTCTTTCATCGCGCCGCTCCCCTAGTCCCCGTCATCCTCCGTGATGACCTCGCGGACGATGGACAGCGCCCGGCCGGTGGCCGCGTCGACTTCGATGAAGACGGCCGAGAGAAACAGGCCGCCCTTTTCCGGCTCGAAGCGGTGCGGCCGGCCGGTCAGGAATTTCTGGATGGCCGGCTCGCGCTTGATGCCGATGACCGTGTTTCGGGCGCCGGCCATGCCGACGTCGGTGATGAAGGCGGTTCCGCCGGGCAGGATACGCTCGTCGGCGGTCGGCACGTGCGTGTGCGTCCCGACGACCGCCGAAACGCGCCCGTCGAGGTGCCAGCCCAAGGCCTGCTTTTCCGATGTCGCCTCGGCGTGGAGGTCGACGATGATCACGGGCGTTTCCCGGCGGAGCTTTTCGACCTCCGCGTCGGCCGTCCGGAACGGGCAGTCGATCGCCTCCATGAACACGCGGCCCTGTAGGTTCAGGACGCCGATCTTGATCCCGCAGGCGTCGGTCACGACGGCCGCGCCCCGGCCGGGATTCCCCGGCGGATAATTGGCCGGCCGGAGGAGCCGCGGCTCCCTGTCCAGATATTCCAAGGCTTCCTTCTTGTCCCAGATATGATTGCCCGAGGTCAGGACGTCGACGACGGCAAAAAGGTCCTTGCCGATCTCCTCGGTGATGCCGGCGCCGCCGGCGGCGTTCTCGCCGTTGGCGATGACGAGCGTCGGCTTGTGCTTCTTCACGAGGTCCGGCAGGGCTTTGGCCAGGGCGTTTCGCCCCGGCCGGCCGATGACGTCGCCGATGAACAGGATCCCGGCCCTAGCGGGCATATTCGACGGCCCTCATTTCCCGGATGACGGTGACCTTGATCTGGCCCGGATAATCGAGGTCGCTCTTGATCTTCGCCGCGATGTCCTTGGCGATCAGGGCCGCCTTGTCGTCGGAGACCTTCTGGGCCTCGACCATGATCCGGATCTCGCGGCCGGCCTGGAGGGCGAACGCCTTGCTCACGCCTTCAAAGGCCTTGGCCAGCCCTTCGAGCTTTTCGAGGCGCTTGATGTACGCCTCGAGGAGCTCGCGGCGGGCTCCCGGCCGGGCGGCGGACAGGGTGTCCGCGGCTTGGACGAGGACGGCCTCGATCGACGGGAAATCCACGTCGCGGTGGTGGCTGGCGATCGCTTGGACCACCGCCTCGGATTCGCCGTGCTTGCGGCAGAGCTCGACGCTGAGCTCGGTATGCGTTCCTTCGACCTCCCGGTCGACGGCCTTGCCGATGTCGTGGAGGAGTCCCGCCCGGAGGGCGACGTGAGTGTTGAGCCCGAGCTCGTTGGCCATGGCCGCCGAGAGGAAGGCCACCTCCTTGGAGTGCTGGAGCACGTTCTGGCCGTAGCTCGTCCGGTAGTGCAGCTTGCCGAGCAGCTTGATCAACTCGGGGTGGAGGTTCTGGACGCGCAGCTCTAGGGCGGCGGCTTCGCCCTCCTGTCGGAGCTTCTCCTCGAGCTCGGCCCGGACGTTCTCGACGATGTCCTCGATCCGGGCGGGATGGATCCGGCCGTCGACGACGAGCTTCTGGATGGCCAGCCGGGCGGTCTCCCGCCGGATGGGGTCGAAGCTGGAGAGGATGACCGCTTCGGGGGTGTCGTCGACGATGATGTCGACGCCCGTGGCCATCTCCAGGGCCCGGATGTTGCGGCCTTCCCGGCCGATGATCCGGCCCTTCATGTCGTCCGACGGCAGGTCCACGACGGACACGGTCGTCTCGACGACGTGCTCGGCGGCCGACCGCTGGATGGCCTGGCCGATGATCTCGCCGGCGAGCTGGCGGCTCTTGGCCCGCGTCTCTTCCTCGACCCGGCGGACGACCTGGACGGCCTCGACGCGCGCCTCGTCCTCGATTTTCTTGATCAGCTGGCCCTTGGCCTCTTCCTGGGTCAGGCCGGCGACGCGCTCCAGCTCCTCGGTCTGTTTCTTGATGAGCTCGTTGATCTTCTCGTCCTGCTGATCGAGCTCTTTCTCGCGCTGGGCGATCCGGCGCTCCTTGGCCGAGATCTCGCGCTCTTTCCGGTCGAGGCCCTGGAATTTCCGCTCGACGTTTTCTTCCTTGTGGATCAGGCGCCGCTCCATCTCGTTGATCTTGCGGTACTTCTCCCTGGTCTTCTGCTCGAACTCGGAGTCCACCGAAGCGAGCTTGTCCTTGGCCTGCTGCTGGGCGTCCCGGGCGATTTTCTCGGCTTGGGCCTTCGCCTGCTCCAGCGTTTCCTTGGCTTCCTGGGAAGCCCGCATGAGGCCGCGCGTCCCGGCGCTTTTCTTGAGCAGGATGACGACGATCACGGCGGCCAGGATGATGAGAGCGCCCAGCCCCGCGTAAAGCAAAATGTTGTTCACGGCCATTCACCTCCTCGAGCAAGGGGAGGCCGACAGAAGGTCCGAGAGGATCAGGGAGACGGAGGCCCCGGCGGAGCTTCCCGCGCGACGCGGGAGGCTATGTCCAGCTTAAGATGTCGCTTTTTCGATGTTGGGGTACTCATGGCCGTCTTGAATGAGACGCTTCTCCAAGTCATCCATCTCGGTTTCCATCTGGCCGATGACGCCGTCCAACTGGTCGAACTTCTGCTGGGACAGGAAATATTCGTCCGCGATGTTCAAGGCCGCGAGAACCGCGATCTTGAGCGGATCCGTGGATTTCGATTTCACCGCGATTTCCTGCATCTTCTGGTCCACATAGGCCGTCAAATGGCTGATGTACTTCTCGTCTTCTTCGCCCTTGACTCGTATTTTATAACTTCGTCCGAAAATCTCGATCTCGATGATCTTGTCAATCATATACCGAGCTTGTCGATCTGACCGATGATCGCCTCGACCTTTCCCCTGACGAGGTCTCTCTCATTTTCGTACCTTTTGAGGTCCTCGTCAAGCTTCCCGGCCCGCTTGGCCAGCTCCTCCATGTCCTTTTTCTCGACGCGCAGGTCCTTGATCTGCTGTTTCAGCTTCTCGTTCTCGCCGGATAGCTTGGAGATATATTCGATGACATGGCTGATCTTGGTCTCGAGGATCTTCATCCGGTCCAGTTCGGTGCTCACGACGATCCTCCTCCTTCCCTCGGTTGGATTTTATAAGCCGTTTTGAGGCTTTTGATGATCTTCTGTTCGGCCTTGTCCACGTCCTCGGCAATGAGGGTCGCCTTGGGATTGCGGAACGTGAAGCGCAGCGACAGGCTCTTCTTGTCCTTGGGGATGTTCCCCCCGGCGTAGTGGTCGATCACCTCGAAATCTTCGAGAAAGGTCAGGCCCAGCTTTTCGAGCGCCTGCTTGATGCCTTGGTAGGGAACGTCCCGGTCGACGAGGAACGACAGGTCGCGCACGACGCTCGGGAACCGCGGCAGGGGGGCGTATTCGAACGGCCGGGGCTGTTTGCCGAAGAGAAGCTCCAGGCTCACCTCTGCGGCGTATACGGGGCCCCTGACCGAATAGAGGTCGAGGAGCCGGCTGTGGACCTGGCCCAGCCTTCCGACCGTCTGGCCTTTGTAGGACACGGCCAGCGAAAAATCGTCCTCGAAGAACGGAGAGGCGGCCGCTTCGAACACGAGCGGCGCGTAGCGTAGGTTTTCCAGGGCCGACTCCAGCGCGCCCTTGAGGTGGAAGAAATCGGTCTCAGCCGGCTTCCCCCGCCAGGTCGGGCCGCCGAGCGGGCCCGTGGTGGACAGTCCGAGGGTCTGCTCCTCGGCCGCGGCGCTCTCGTTCCGGGAATAGATGTTCCCGACCTCGAAGATGTGCACGCCTTCCTGGCCGCGGTTGCGGTTCCAGGCCGTGTTTTCGAGCAGGCCCCCGAGGAGGGTCGTCCGCAGAAGGGAGGCCTTGGTCGAGATGGGATTGCGGATCTCGACGGGCGTTTTCCCGCTGCGGAGGACGGCCTCCCGCTCCGGGTCGGCGAAGCTCTGGTTGATGACCTCGTCGAAGCCGAAACGGAAAAGCCCCTCGCTGAGCTTCAGGATCCTGTCTTTGTCCGAAGGGACCGTCTCGAGGATCTCGAACGGCGGGATGACGACCGGGATCTTGTCGTAGCCGAAGAAGCGGGCGATCTCTTCGATGAGGTCGGCCTCGCGCTCGATGTCAACGCGGAAAAACGGCACCTGGACGCGCCAGAGCCCGTTCGGACCCGTCTTGAGGCCGAAGCCCAGGTCCGCGAGCGTCCGCTCGACGAACGCGTCGTCGACCTCGACCCCCAGGAGGTCGCCGATCCGGCGGCTGCGGAGGACGATCTCCTTAGGCTTGCGCGGCCGCGGGTAGACATCGGCCGGCTCGCGCGAGACTTTGCCCCCGAACTGCGTCAGAAGAGAGGCGGCCATGAGCGCCGCCTGCGGGGCGAAGGAGATGTCCGCCCCGCGCTCGAAGCGGTAGGCGGCGTCGGTCTGGAGGTCGAGCGCTTTGCGCGTCTTGCGGACCGAGGCCGGGTCGAAGTAGGCGCTTTCGATGAAGACGTCCTGCGTGCCCTCGGTCACTTCGGAATCCTCGCCGCCCATGACCCCGGCGATGGCTACCGGCTTTTTCTCGTCGGCGATGACGAGCATCTCCGGCGCGAGCGCGACGTCCTTGCCGTCGAGCGTCCGGATGGTTTCGCCCTTCTTGGCCCGACGGATGAGAATCCGCGGCCCGGCGATCCGGGCCAGGTCGAAGGTGTGGATGGGCTGGCCCGTGGCGAAGAGCACGTAGTTCGAGACGTCGACGACGTTGCTGATGGGCTTGAGGCCCATGGCTTCGATCCGCGTCCGGAGCCAGTCGGGGGAAGGCCCCGTCTTGACGCCCTTGACGACGACACCGCAGTACCGCGGGCAGAGGTCCTCGTCCAGGATCTGGACGTCGACGAGCTCGGAGGTCCGGGCCGGAAGCTCGGTCAGCGGCCAGGTCTGCTCCTTGAGGGGGGAGCAGAGCATCGCTCCGATCTCGCGGGCCATGCCGAGGTGGCCGAGGGTGTCGGGCCGGTTGGCATACGTTTCGACGTCGAGGATGACGTCTCCGTTTCTCTCCTCGCGGCTTTCGACGACGAGGCCGATCATGGTCATCCGCTCGAGCAGTTCGCGAAGCGGGACGGTGACGTCCACGTAGTCTTTGAGCCAATTCAAGCTGATCTTCATTTGAGGTCGAACTGCCTGATGAAACGGAGGTCGTTCTCGAAGAAATAGCGCATGTCCGAGATGCCGTAGGCGAACATGGCCGTCCGGTCGATGCCCAGGCCGAAGGCCCAGCCGGAATATTTCTCGGGGTCGATGTTGACGTTCTTGAACACCTGCGGGTCAACCATGCCCGAGCCCAGGATCTCCTTCCAGCCGGTCCCGCCGCAGATGCGGCAGTCCGGGTCTTTCGCCCCGCAGGCCAGGCATTCGATGTCCACCTCGGCCGAGGGTTCGGTGAAGGGAAAGAAGCTCGGCCGGAAGCGGATCTTGATCTTCTCGCCGAAGAGCCGTTTGAGGAAGAACTCAAGGGTGCCCTTGAGGTGGGCGAAGGTGATCCCCTCGTCCACGACCAGCCCTTCGAGCTGGAAGAACATGGGAAGGTGGGTCGGGTCGGGCACGTCGCGGCGGAAGACCTTGCCGGGGATGACGATCCGGATCGGCGGCTTCTGCTTCTCCATGACCCGGATCTGAACCGGCGACGTGTGCGTCCGCAGAAGCAGCTTGTCCGTGATGTAGAGCGTGTCCCAGTCGTCGCGCGCCGGGTGGTGAGGCGGGAAGTTGAGCGCTTCGAAATTGTAGTAATCCGTCTCGATCTCGGGGCCGTCCTCGATGGCGAAGCCCATCGCCAGGAAGATGTTCTCGATCTCCCGCTGGAAGAGGCGGACCGGGTGCGGCGCGCCCAGGCAGCGCTTTTCGCCGGGGAGGGTCAAGTCGACCTCGGGCTTCGGCTTGGCCGGCGCCTTGAGCCGGGCTTCGAGGGCCGTGAGCTTCTCTTGAATTTCGTTCTTGAAGGCGTTGACCAGCTGGCCCGCGCCCGGTTTGTCCTCCGGGGAGAACGCCTTGAGCTCCTCGAAGAGGATCGTGACATAGCCGCGCTTGCGGCTGAGGAACTGATTCCGCAGCTCGTCGAGCGCCTTCAGGTCCTTGATTTGGGCGGACTCCTCCGCCAGCTTTGTTTTATAAGCGTCGATCGTATTCTGGAAATTCCTCAGACTAGGCGACGGCATCTTTCACTTTCGCGGCGATGCGGCCGAACGTCTGCAGCTGGGTCGCCGCGAGATCGGCCAGGACCTTCCGGTCAAGTTCGATGTTCAGTTTCTTGAGCCCTTCGATGAAACGGCTGTAGGACAAGCCGTTCAGATTGGCCGCGGCCTTGATCCGAACGATCCACAGACGGCGGAAGTCGCGCTTCCGGGCGCGGCGGTCGCGGTAGGCGTACGTCAGGGCGTGCTCGACCGCTTCCTTGGCCGTCCGGTAGTTCGAGCTTCTCGCTCCCCAATAGCCCTTGGCCAGCTTGAGGATCTTGACCCGGCGGTTCTTCTTTTTAAATCCGCGTTTGGCACGAGGCATAGGAGACTCCTTCGTTATTTAAAGCGGGGACACCCGCTTGGGGGACACGTACCGAAGGGACACATACAAATGTATATGTCCCTTCGGTACATGTCCCCATCCGTTTCCGATGACATTTGTTTAAAACTCGTACGGGAGCATGGTCCTGACGGTCTTGCGGTCGGCGCGGCTGACGACGGCCTTCCGGCCGAGCTCGCGTTTCCGTTTGGACGCCTTCTTCGTCAGGATGTGGCTTTTAAAGGCCTTCTTATGGACGATTTTCTTCTTCGCCGTGACCTGGAACCTCTTTTTCGCTCCCCTGTGGGTTTTTAGCTTTGGCATCTTTTACTCCTGATTTCAGCGGAACGAGCAGCGACGAAACCGCCCAATCCTGTTTTCTCACGCCTCCGTCCGGCTTCCCCTGCCCCTGGACGTCGCCGATGACCCGGTCGAGGACCGCGACGCCCATCTCCGGCCGCGATTTCTCGCGCCCCCGGAGCATGATCGTGATCTTGACCTTGTTGCCTTCATCAAGGAAGCGCTGGACGTGCTTCAGCTTGAAGACGTAGTCGTGGATGCTGATCTTCGGCCGGAACTTGATCTCCTTGACCTGGATCGTCTTCTGGTGCTTCCGCGCTTCGTGGTCCTTCTTGTGGAGCTCGTAGAGAAACTTGCCGTAATCCATGATCCGGCAGACCGGCGGGGTGGCCGCCGGGGCGATCTCGACGAGGTCCAATCCTCTCTGGCGCGCGAGGGACAGCGCCTCGGACGCGCTCATGACGCCCAATTGGGCCTTCTCTTCGTCGAGCACTCGAATCTCTGCCGAACGTATCATCTCGTTGATCCTGTGGGGCTTGGGTTTTCCGCTGGGCGGAAACGGTTGTCTTCCTCTAAAAATGGGCGGCCTCCTTCAGACGCTCACGGTTAAAGATTTATTGTCATTCAATCGTTTGACTTTTTCAAGAAATTCGCCGACGGCCACAGGCCCTTTGTCGCCTTGACCGTGGACCCGGAGCGAGGCCGTCCCCGCCGCCATTTCCTTGTCGCCGACGACCAGAATAAGCGGGACCTTGTGGTGTTCGGCCTCGCGGATCTTGTAGTTGACCTTCTCCCGCCGCTCGTCGACCTTGGTCCGGATGCCGTTCTCCTCGAAATGGGCCTCGAGCTTGCGGGCGTATTCGGCGTGCCGGTCGGCGATGGGGAGGATCAGGACCTGGACGGGCGCCAGCCAGAGCGGAAAGGCGCCGTTGTAATGCTCGACCAGGATCCCGAAGAAGCGCTCGAGGGACCCCAGCAGGGCCCGGTGGATCATGTAAGGCCGGTGCTCCTTGCCGTCTTCCCCGACGAAGGTCATGTCGAAGCGCTCGGGATTGTTGAAGTCGAACTGGATGGTCGTGCACTGCCACAGGCGGCCTATGGCGTCCTTGACCTTGATGTCGATCTTCGGGCCGTAGAAGACGGCTTCGCCTTCCTTCCGTTCATAGGACAGGCCGCGTGTCTCGAGAGCCTTGACGAGCGAGGCTTCGGCCCGGCACCACTTGTCGTCGGCGCCGCAGTATTTGGTCGGGTTCTTGGGATCCCGGACCGAGAGGTCGATCGCGTTGTCGACGAAGCCGAAGGCGGCCAGGATGTCGATCGAGAAGTCGAGCACCCGCAGGATCTCGGCTTCCATCTGGTCCGGCGTGCAGATGATGTGGGCGTCGTCCTGGGTGAAGCCGCGGACGCGGAGCAGGCCGTGAAGGACGCCGCTCCGCTCGTAGCGGTAGACCGTCCCGAGCTCCGCCCAGCGCAGGGGGAGGTCCCGATACGACCTGCCCCGGGACTTGTAGATGGCGATGTGGAACGGGCAGTTCATCGGCTTGGCGTAGTAGGCCTGCCCCTCGATATCCATCGGCGAGTACATCGAGTCCTTGTAGAAATCGAGGTGGCCCGAGGTCTGCCACAGCTTTTCCCGCCCGATATGGGGGGTGTAGAGAATGTCGTAGCCGCCCTTCCAGTGGCGCTCGCGCCAGTATTGCTCGATGACCGCGCGAATCCGCGCGCCCTTCGGGTGCCAGAGGACGAGCCCGCTGCCGACGTTTTCGTCGAAGCTGAAGAGGTCCAGCTCGGGCCCGAGTCGGCGATGGTCCCGTTTCTTGGCCTCCTCGACCAGGAGGAGATAATCGTCGAGCTCTTTGCGGGACGGGAACGCGGTCCCGTAGATGCGCTGGAGCTGCTGGCCCCGTTCGTCGCCCTTCCAATAGGCGCCGGAGACCGAGAGGAGCTTGAAATGCTTGATCTCGCCCGTCGAAGAGAGGTGCGGGCCGAGGCAGAAATCGATGAAGCTCCCCTGCCGGTAGCAGGTGACCAAGTCGCCGCCTTTTTCCCGGATGAGCTCAACTTTGAGCGTCTGGCCGGCGGCGGCGAAGAGCGTGACCGCCTCGGCCTTGGCCATAGTCAGCTTCTCGATGGGGATATTAAGGGCGGAGAGCTCGGCCATCTTCTGCTCAATCGCGCCGAGGTCTTCGACGCTGAACGGCTCGGCCCGGAGGAAGTCGTAATAGAAGCCGTTCTCGACAGCGGGGCCTATCCCGGCTTGGGTCCCGGGAAAGAGCTCTAGGACGGCGTGGGCCAGGAGGTGGGAGGCGCTGTGCCTCAGCATTTCCAGAGCGGCCTCGGCCTCTTGATCCGCTTTTTTCTTGTTTTCGTTGATCATAGCCGTCATCCGTTTAAAAAATCAAAAAAATCCTCTCTTTTCGCCGAACCAGACCCCTTTTCGCTGCGCGCCGAATCCGGCCTGGAACTTCACTTGAACATGGCCGGAATAACCATCAAACAATAGACCATATATCCGTCTCTAAAGACGCTCCTTCGTGCGCTTGTGGTAGGCGCGGAGGGGATTGAACCCACGGCCTCTTCCGTGTCAGGGAAGCGCTCTCCCACTGAGCTACGCGCCTAAAAGTGCCGTTTAAAGCGCATATATATTAATGAAAACACCTTACATAGTCAATTAAAAAAGAGCTCGCTCGAAGCGGGCGAACGTCTTTAAGGTCGGCGGGTTCTCAGACAAGGCCAGGAAACGGCCTCGCTCCCTCTCGGGTTTTTAACGCCGTTTCCTCGCCGCCCTTCTCGGCGGCTCAGTACTCGCCTCATGCCCCGGAGACGCTTACATATTTCGGGGCCCCTCTTGGCTACAAGAGGGGAAGGGGAGATGATATCTAAGAAAAGCTTAAAAAGCGTCTCCGGAAATATAGTTTCGTACAGCTCTTCCGGGACAGCGCCGGGAAGCTCTATCAGCTTCGCCGGCCGGCCTCGCTTCCGGGCCGGCTCCCCTCAAAGAACGGCTCGGAAAGGCTAAACCCTCCATGGTCGCTTCAACCGTTCCCCGGCCTTGTCTTCGTTTATTTCTACGCGTAGAGCGTTCGCCCGCTTCTTCGCTCACAAGATAGTATAAAGGCATAAGTTCGTCTCTTGGTCTTTGGCGAAGCGAGGGGGTATGCCGCCCGGAACCCGTCTGAGCGGCGAGCGGGCAGGGATCCGCGGAGCGGAGAGCGAGCCGCGAAGCCGAGCAGCCGGCTCCCTCGCCGGGCCTGAGCGCTGCGTGGTGACGGGCGGCATCCCCCGAGCGATTTTGATATAATTGGCCCATGCTTGGCATTATGGCCGATTCGCACGACAACCTGGCGGCCGTCCGGAAGGCGGTCGACCTGTTCAGGGACGCCGGGTGCGACTTGATCGTCCATGCCGGCGATTTCGTCGCGCCTTTTTCCGCCCGGGAGCTGGCTAAAGCCGGCTGCCCCGTCAAGGCGGTCTTCGGTAACTGCGACGGGGAAAAGCACGGATTGGCCGGCGCCATCGCCCCTTTCGGCAAAATCAGGGAAGCGCCGTTCAATTTCAAATACAATGGAATCAACATTTTGCTAACGCACCTCAACGCCCCCGTCGAATCCTTCGCCAAGCAGGGGAAGCACGGGTTGGTCATTTTCGGGCACACTCACGAAGCGGAAACGAGAAAAATCGGGACCACGATTCTCCTCAATCCGGGCGAAACGGGCGGCTGGCTGACCGGAAAGAGCACAGTCGCACTTTTCGATGCAGAAGCGGGCGAGGCCAGGATCATCGGATTATAAGATGGCTCACCCGATCAACCGGCGCCAAAAACCTATCTGGAAACAGGATAAAAAGCGACCCCTCCTCCCCGCTTTCTCTAAAACGGGGGGCTTTCGGAAAACGAGCGCCGGGCGGAAGATCGCGCCTGGCCTTCCCCGATAGGCATTTCCAGCTAACTCCTATTTTCCCACGAGCGAGCGAAGAAGCGGGCGAACGCTCTAATTGGCGGGTGGCGCGATGGCGGGGTTGGCCCTGAGGCAAGCATCGCGGTGGGCGGTCCCCTAGGCGAGCTTTGCTCTGTCCTCCGCGATAGCAAGGGCGCAGCCCTCTTTAGACGCTAGCGAGCGAACGCTCTGCTCTCCATAAAATCGAACGACGCGACGGCAGGGTTGGCCCTAAGGCGAACATAGCGGAGAGGGGTTCCCTAGGCGGAGCCTAGGGGGGAACCGACGGGACTGGTTCCCCAGAGAGCCGTGGGCCACCCTGTCGCCGCGTCGACCAAAAGCTTTTTCAGGGAGAAGAGTGTTCGCCCGCTTCGAGCGAGCTCCGGCCCCGATAAGCCTTTATTCCCCTTGAAGATAGCGGCGTTATCAGGTATAATGCATTTTTTCTTTTTACAATTTATCGATTTTTTAGCGAATTTGGAGGAGAAGTATTTATGAAAAAAGTCATCATCATGGGCGCGGCCGGCCGCGATTTCCACAATTTCAACACCTACTTCCGGGACAACCCCAATTTCCAGGTCATCGCCTTCACCGCGACCCAGATCCCGGACATCGCCGGCCGGAAGTATCCGGGCGCCCTCGCCGGCAAGCTCTATCCCAAGGGCATCCCGATCTTCCCCGAGGAGGACCTGACCGACCTGATCAAGAAATTCCGCGCGTCCAAGGTCTATTTCTCCTACAGCGACGTCGCCCATGAATATGTCATGCACAAAGCCTCCCAGGCTCAGGCGGCCGGGGCCAGCTTCGTCCTCCTCGGCCCCCGGGACACGATGATCAAGAGCACAAAGTCCGTCGTCTCGGTCTGCGCCGTCCGGACGGGCTGCGGCAAGAGCCAGACATCCCGCAAAGTGTCGAAAATCCTCAAGGCCAAGGGCCATCGGGTGGCCGCCATCCGCCATCCCATGCCCTACGGAGACCTCGAAAAGCAGAAGGTCCAGCGCTTCGCCACGTACGACGACCTGGTCAATCAGGAATGCACGATCGAGGAACGCGAAGAATACGAGCCGTACATCAAGAACGGGCTCGTCATCTACGCCGGCGTCGATTATGAGGCCATCCTCCGCGAGGCGGAGAAGGAAGCCGACGTCATCCTCTGGGACGGCGGCAACAACGATTTCCCCTTCTACAAATCCGACCTGGAGATCGTGGTCGTCGACCCCCTCCGGCCGGGGCACGAGATGCTCTACTACCCCGGCGAAACGAACTTCCGCCGGGCGGACGTCCTCGTCGTCAACAAGCTCAACAGCGCCCCCCAGGAGAACGTGGACAAGATCATGGCCGATATCCAGGCCGTCAACCCGCGGGCCCGGGTCATCCGGGCCAACTCCGCCCTCTTCGTCGAGAACGGCGAGCGGATCCGGGGCAAGCGCGTTCTCGTCATCGAGGACGGCCCGACCGTGACCCACGGCGGGATGACCTTCGGCGCGGGCTTCGTCGCGGCCAAGCAGTTCGGGGCGGCCCAGATCGTCGACCCGCGCCCGGCGGCCGTGGGCAGCATCCGCAAGACGTTCGAGAAATACAACCATCTCGCGTTGGTCCTGCCGGCCATGGGCTACGGCGGGAAACAAGTCGAGGAGCTGGCCGCGACCATCGCCCAGACCGACTGCGACCTCATTGTCTCCGGAACGCCGATCGACCTCAACCGCCTGATCAAGG
>Ga0172371_10007464_pt1 | contig 15561 bp, 12 predicted proteins | sample Lak12m_FD_114543 | JGI IMG/M metagenome (GOLD analysis project Ga0172371, IMG submission 114543) | Freshwater microbial communities from Kabuno Bay, South-Kivu, Congo - kab_022012_12m | ecosystem: Environmental > Aquatic > Freshwater > Lake | place: Democratic Republic of the Congo: South-Kivu... | reverse complement strand
TTTAAACGGTTTGGGTTTAATAAAAAGAAAAAAGGCAATGGCGGGAAGAGTTAGGACAAATATAAAAGTTGGGCTTCACGTTGCCATCGTTCTTAAAGAACATCAGCGTACCGGAGAACTTACGGAAGGAATTGTAAAAAATATTTTAACAAATTCATCCAAACATCCGCACGGAATTAAGGTAATGCTTGAAACCGGCGAAGTTGGGAGAGTTAAAAAGATTTTATAGAGTTGCGCATGCATTTCCTTCCTTGACAATTTTTCTGCTTTCGATTTAACCTCCGCAGCCATTTTTGTTATACTCTATGGAATGACGTAATATTATAAAACATTCCGCCTTAGCAGGCGTGCGAAGCGGACTTTATTTTATTTGCACACATCACAATTACCGCAAGGCTGTTCTCCCGGAAAGCCGAAATAATCCGAAATAAATACTCTTCTGCACGTTTCCGTTTTAAAATAGTTTACCATTGACAAAAGTTTTTTATTATCGTTGAGAAGTTTTTCTTTTAAATAATTTTCATCTTGAAGTTCGTGAGGTAATTCATCCACGAGGATTAAGTTTTTATTTTCAATACTTCCTTCTGTAACTCCGTAACGGTCAAGCATGGCAAGCACGGTTTCCACACGGAAATCACTTTTGTTTTTGTAGCTCATTTGTTCACGAAGATACTCAACGCCCATAGAGTTAGCGGCTTCCAAATTTGAACGTAATAGATTATACATTCCCGAATAATAATTTGCATCTGGGTTAGCCCATTTTATAAATTCCATTTGTGTGTAAAGGTCTTCTTGATTATAAAGAAGCATGCACAAAGAGTCTTTTCCATCGCGTCCGGCTCTACCAATTTCTTGGTAATATGATTCAATTGAAGAAGGAACTTCGGCATGAATGACAAACCTGATATCCGGTTTATCCACGCCCATTCCGAAAGCGTTCGTTGCAAGAATAAGATGCTGTTTTCCGGAAATAAAATTTCTCAGCGTTCTTTTTCGTTCATCCGCATCAAGTTTTCCGTGATAAATTCCGTGCTTGTAACCCTTATCGTGAAGAATTTGCGAGTAGTATGCTAATTTTTTTATTAAGGCGAAGTAAATTATTCCGGCTCCGTTATAATTATTTAGAACTTTATAGATTGCGTTTAATGTTTCTTTCTCATCAAAAACATCGGTTGTTTCAAGCCGGAGATTTGGTCGCTCGATTCCTTCGTGAAAAATCGTTATCTCGTTTTTTGCTAAACCGAGTTTTGAAATAATATCAGTTTGCACATTAGCGGTTGCGGTTGCTGTAAGCGCAATGGTAAGCGGGTAATGTAACAAACTTCTAAACTCCGCAAGACGAGAGTAATCCGGGCGAAAATCATGTCCCCATTCAGAAATGCAATGGGCTTCATCAACCGCCAGCATGGAAACCTTTGCTGATTTTATCGCATGAATAAAATCCGGTTTTCTAAATCTTTCAGGAGTTACATAAAGTAGTTTTATTTTTCCTTCGACAAATTGCTGTAATCTTTCCTGCTTCTGTGTACCGGAAACCGTCGAGTTAATAAATTCTGCGGGAATATTTTTCCTTTTTAATGCTTCCACTTGGTCTTGCATTAACGCAATGAGCGGACTGATAACAATTGTTCCGCCATCCATTAATAAAGCAGGGAGCTGGTAGCAAATTGATTTACCGCCTCCCGTAGGCATCAACACAAGGCAATGACCCTGCTCGTTTAACAATCTATTTATTATTTTTTCTTGCTCGCCTCTAAAGCGGGCGTGGTGAAAATATTTGCTTAAGGCTTCTTGTGGTGTCAACTTCATATTCTCAAAAATTATTAGTTCAAGTTACAACTCATTCAAGAAATAAAATATATTTGTGAATATTTACTAATTTTGAGTAGGAATTTTGAAGTAGAATATTGCCATAGTGCAAACGGTTACTAGTTTTCTATACCTTTTTATAAGAAAGTTATGAGTTAATAGTTCATGTCATTCTCAAGTCGCAGAAGGTTGTTCCGCTACCAGGGGAAAAAGTTATTCTTTTTTTCTCTTTTGTTTTTTTTACTTTTGGGTTGTGGCAATAAGCCGGCAGTAAAGAAGCATACAAATGGATTTGATGAAAAGTACATGTTTAATGCTGCCGAGTATCAACATTTTCTTCAAAATAGATTTAACCATGAAGATTTTTCCTTCCGAATTCCCGATTCTACTTTTGAATTCCTCGACACCTTAAAGTACTTTTATGCTTCAAGAGGCTTTCAACCGATATTTATAAAAAGTTTTGACGATAAATTCTTAATTGATTCATTGCTTAAAATTATTAAAAAGGCAGAGGATCACGGAATAAACCCGGAGGTATTTAATTATAATCTTCTAAAAAGTGAATACGCAAAAATTTACGATACCGCCTTAACCACAAATTCTGCCCGCTATATTCACATGGCTAATGTTGAATTGCTTTCATCGAATACAATTCTAAGCTATGCTTATCACATGCGCTACGGCGTTGTTAATCCGGCAAGTCTTTACTCTGATAGTTACTGCTTGCCGGTTGTTGATTCGGCAAAAAGAGAAGTTGCCAAACCGCTTTATGAAGTAAATACGCTGAACTACTTGAATGAAATTCAGCCCAAAAGCACGCGTTACAAAAGTTTACAGAAGGCGCTCGCATTTTTCAGAAATTTAGAGAGTCTTACGTGGGATAGAGTTTTTCCCATTAATAAAAAATTAAAGCTTGGAGAAAGAACTTCCCAACTCATACCGATAATAGAAAGATTAGCGGTACTTGGATTCATTGATACTTCAAAAATTCCTCAAAAAACATTTGACATTTACGATTCTGTACTTATAAAAGCCGTCGCTAAATTTCAAGCTGCAAACGGACTACCGAATGACGGCGCTATTGGCAAAGCTACAGTTGAAAAACTTTCTGTTCCTCCAAAAGAGTATGTTGAAAAAATTATTATAAACTTGGAAAGATTCAGATGGACAAGTTATGATGACAGTTCCCGGTATATCTTAGTGAACATTCCCGATTTTTATTTGCGGGTAATCGAAAACAAAGCTGAAAAACTAAAGATTAAAGTTTGTACAGGAAATAAAAGACCGCCAAACTATAAAGAGAGGCTTCAACTATATGAAAAAACAAAAAATTGGCGGAACAAACCAAATGATTGGGAAACACCTCAGGTATATGCCCAAATTACGCATTTGGTACTCAACCCAACTTGGACAGTTCCGACAAGCATTATACGAGATGAAATATATAGAAAAACTTTAGCTGATTCAAATTACCTTCGAGGGCAAAACTTTAAAGTGATCTATAAAGGGAAAGAAATGAATATAGATGAAGTAAATCTAAAGCAATTTTCTCCGAACAACGTCCCCTATATTTTTGTACAAGACCCTGGCGCCGGCAATGCTTTAGGAAGAATTAAATTTATGTTCACTAACCGGTTCGATATTTATTTACATGATACACCTACGCGAGCCCCTTTTTCTGTGGCGAACAGAGCGGTTAGCCACGGTTGTGTAAGAGTAGAAAAACCAATGCTTCTATCAGATTATATCCTGAAAAACAATGCAACATGGGCTGCTGATTTTGTGAGAATTGAAACAGGTTTTCCGGTAACCGATAAAACCAAAATAGCAGAGTTTAAATCGAAACGAAATGAGCTGAGGCGAAATTGCAGTTTTGGTAAAACTACGCAAGTTACTCTTAACCACAGCTTTCCACTCTATATTGATTATTTTACCGCATGGGTAGAAAGCGACGGCGTGATAAATTTTAGAGATGATGTGTATCGTAAAGACGAACCATTGAAAAAGATTTTGTGCGGTAGGAACTAACGTTTTTATTCTTACGAAGCCTCTTGCATCAAAAGTTTGGGCAAGAGAAGTTAAAAACAAAAAAGCCTCAAAACGTTGAATTTTGAGGCTTTTGTGAGCGCGGGTGGGCTCGAACCACCGACCTTCACCTTAAAAGGGTGTTGCTCTACCACTGAGCTACGCGCCCATCAAAATAATTTTGAATTGCAAATTTAATACTATATTTTTATAAATCAAAAAATTTATAGGAAAGTTCGCTTGTTGTTCCCGACAAATTAAAAATATTTATCAGGTAGCGAATTGTTCACCAAGATTATGAGCCCAAAATGCTAGGACAAATTTTACAACCGGAAATTAAGGACCTCATCAATTCCCGAGATTTCGCTTCGTTAAAAGAAGTTCTAGTAGATTGGACTCCCGCCGATATTGCCGACTTTCTTACCGATCTGTCCGATTATGAACAAGCTATACTTTTCAGAATTCTTCCAAAAGATTTAGCAACAGACACCTTTGAATACTTAGAAGTTGATGTTCAACTTTCTCTTCTAAAAGCGCTGGGGAATGAAGAAGTCGCTATTATTCTGAACGATATGTCCCCAGATGATAGAACGGCGATGTTGGAAGAGGTTCCTGCTTCAGCTTTAAAACAAATGATGAATCTTCTTTCTGTTCAAGAAAGACATATTGCCCAATCTTTGTTAGGCTACCCGGAAAATAGTGTCGGTAGATTAATGACTCCCGATTATTTAGCAATTAGAGAAAGTTGGACAGTTCAAGAAGTTTTAAATTATATTCGGCAACATGGAAAAGACATTGAAACGCTTAATATTATTTACGTTACAAACGAAAAAGGAAAATTGATTGACGATATTAGAATTGGTGAATTTCTTTTAGCCCCGCTTGAAACAAGCGTTACCGATCTTATGGATGGCAATTTTACCTATCTTCAAGTAGTTGACGACCAGGAGAAAGCCGTAGAAGTGTTTAAAAAATATGATCGAATAGCGCTTCCTGTTACCGATTCTTCCGGTATCTTAGTTGGAATAGTAACTGTAGATGACGTGTTAGATGTTGCCGAAGAAGAAGCTACGGAAGATTTTCAGAAATTAGGCGCGGTTGAAGCGTTGGAAGATTCTTATGCGGCAATTCCGTTGATGCAGATGATTAAAAAACGCGCCGGTTGGTTAAGTATTCTTTTTGTCGGCGAACTATTTACGGCTTCTGCAATGGGTTTTTTTGAAAATGAAATTAGTAAAGCTGTGGTGCTTGCCTTATTTGTTCCGCTAATTATTTCCAGCGGAGGAAATTCGGGTTCACAAGCCGCCACGTTGGTTATACGCGCGTTGTCATTAGGCGAAGTGAGTATTCGCGATTGGTATTTTGTAATGAAGCGAGAATTGATTTCAGGGTTAATTCTTGGAACAATTTTAGCCGTTTTAGGATTTTTGCGTATCACGCTTTGGCAAAACTTTACAGGAATATATGGCGCGCACTGGCTTTCTATTGCCAGCACAGTTGCCATTACGTTGGTGGGTGTGGTCATGTGGGGAACGTTGATGGGTTCTATGCTGCCGCTTGGGCTAAAAAAAATAGGATTTGACCCTGCTGCATCTTCCGCTCCGTTTGTAGCCACCTTAGTTGATGTAACCGGGTTGATCATCTATTTTTCAATCGCATTGCTGTTATTAAAAGGAACATTATTATAAAATAAACGAGAAAACATTATGAAAGTACCTTTATTAGACCTTAAACTTCAATATTTAGCCCACAAAAAAGAGCTTGATGAAGCAATTATTCGTGTGGCAGAATCTCAATATTTCATTCTTGGAAAAGAAGTGGAAAAACTTGAAATTTCATTAAAAGAATATCTTGGATGTAAATACGCTTTTGGTGTTTCATCCGGAACAGACGCTTTGCTGCTTGCGCTGATGGCTTTAAACATTCAGCCGGGCGATGAAGTTATTGTTCCGACTTTTTCTTTTTTCGCAACGGCTGGCGTTGTTTCGCGCCTAAACGCAATTCCGGTTTTTGCTGATATTGACCCGGTTACTTTCAATCTTGATCCAAAGTCAATCGAAAAGTTGATTACTCCAAAAACTAAAGCGATCATTCCGGTTCATCTTTATGGGCAAAGCGCTGCGATGGATGAAATTATGGCAATCGCAAAAAAACATCAATTAAAAGTTGTTGAAGATGGCGCCCAAGCCATTGGCGTTCAGTATAAAGACGGGAAAAAAGTTGGAACGATAGGCGATATTGGCTGTTATTCTTTTTTCCCAAGTAAAAATCTTGGTTGTTTTGGAGACGGTGGATTAGTGGTTACAAATAATGATGAGTTGGGAGAAATGCTGAAAATTATGCGGGTTCACGGAGCTAAACCAAAATATTATCACAAAGTTATCGGCGGAAATTTTAGAATTGATGAGATACAGGCGGCTGTGTTAAATGTTAAACTTCCTTTCCTCGATGAGTGGTCTGCGCAGAGAAGGCAGAACGCTAAACTTTATACAAAGTTTTTTGTTGAAGCCGGACTTGCAGAAGAAGAAGGAAAACTAACCTTTGACGCAAAGAACAAAGTTCTGCTTCCAAAAGCGGTTTACGAAAACCCTAACGTAAAGAATTATCACATCTATAACCAGTACATCATTCGAGTTGAGAAACGAGACGAACTCCGTAAATATTTGGGTGAAAAAGAAATTGGGACTGAAATTTATTATCCGGTGCCGTTTCATCGCCAGGAATGTTTTGCGCCTCTTCATCACCTTGATTCAGATTTTCCGGTTTCTAATAACGCCGCCGCTTATACCATTGCCTTGCCCATTTTTCCTGAATTAAAAGAAGAACAGTTGAAATTTGTGGTTGACTCTATTGCTGAATTTTTTAAAAGTTAGCTACGTAAAGCACAATGGTGGCATTGCGATTAACTAAAAGGTAATGAAGTTATAAAGAGAAACTTCGGGAAAATAATAGTTGAAACTTTGAGCGGCGCTTTCGCTTCACGTTTTACTATGTGAACAGCCTCTTCACTTCGTTCTGAGTAGCAGTAGATAAGACATATTATTGCTAATGAGTTCTCGATGGCTGAACGCCTCTGTACCGTTTTAATGCGGAACGTACACAAAGCAGCAGCGGAACCAGAGCGGAATGAGAGCGGATGGATCGACTTTATCTAATTTACAGAAAGGATGCCTTCTCTTTAAACATAATATCTTTAGGGGCTTGCTAACGACAACCGTTAAGTAAGCAGTAAATTTATAAAATTCCTTTCCACGGGAAGCGTTACAATTCGCGTCTCTTCTTTTTTTTATTTCAACAAACTTTTAATTTACGTTCCTAGATACCATCGCAGATTTTTTTTTTATTAGGTAAAGGTGTACTTTTAAACACAATTTATGGAAGAGTATGGGTACTTTTAAAGTTTTAGTAATTGAAGACGACCGAATTCATAGACGGATTTTAACAAAACTGTTGAAAGATGGTTTCGGTTTGGATGTTTTAGAAGCAGTTGACGGCGCTGATGGCTGGGAATCTGTAAAGCAAAATAACCCGGATATTGTTTTTCTCGATTTATATCTGCCGGTTATGAACGGTGTAGAGGTATATGAAGCAATTCGTAATGATGCAAGATTTAAAACGCTTCCTGTAATTATTTTATCTTCTATTAATGATAGAAATGTTATTGCCAAGTTTATTGCCAAAGGCGTTTCGGATTATCTGCTGAAGCCGATCAATCCTGAATTATTAAATAATCGAATGGTAAAACTGATTGAACAACTTAAAGCCGATTCTTCCGAAACGACTGAAACTTCCATTAAAGAAAAAATTCTTATCGCTGATGATGACTCGCGCTTCAGAAATTTTTTGACTCTTTTACTGCAAGAAAAATTTAATGTGTCTTCCGTTGATTCTGGATTATTAGCCTTCACAACATTTACCCAACAAAAACCCGAATATGTCATAATTGGCGAACATTTGTCAGGGTTGAACGCAAAACTGCTTGCAAGTAAAATAAAGAACCATTTTTCTGATTTGAAACCTAAGATTGTTTTAAGCTCTGAAAAAGCCGGCTTCATAACCGTATCAGAAAATCTTTTCGATGGCGTAATTGGGCGTGCTTTTGAACCGCAAAAAATGTTAGATGAACTAACAAGCGTCGTTTTTGCTAAATAAAATCTCGTGTAATTAGATCAGCAAAATAAAAAATGAATAGCGATGCAGCTTTGAACCACCAACGCCGCTGCTATATTTTTATTTTCCATCAGGTTTCAAATATTTTTCATACCAATGCTTTCTAAGCGCGGTAACTTCTTTTCGGTGGTTTCTTAAGTAATGCGTTCCTTGTTCTAAAATTACCAGTCGGTAGTTAATTTCTTTTTCCGCTAACTTTTTTGCCATTTCGATTGATTGGAGAGGAGAGATTATATCGTCTCCGCCGCCGTGGATGAGTAAATAATTTGTTTCTTTCGCAAGTTTTTCGGTATGTTCAACGGCGCAGCGGGTAAACATTTCTGTATCAAATATTTCTTCGGCAAAATGATGTTTAAATAATTCCGTCATTGCAGGAGTATTTTTCGCTTTCATTCTTACATCCGAAATTGCTCCGACAAAAACCGCGCACTTAAAAATTGTAGTTTGTTGTAAAATTAAGTAGGTCATTAAACCTCCTCGGCTCCACCCTTCGATGCCCCATTTTGTAGTATCCGCAAAGGGAATTTCATCAGCTACAGAAAGCAGCGCAAGAACATCATGCACATCTCTTCCGCCAACTTCGTCTTCTCCTTCAAGGCTGCCGCGATACATTGAAGCAAAAACAACATAGCCCCAGCTTGCAAGTTGTCCGAACATACCGCGGGCTGCAAAAGAGTCAATCAATCCTTTTGCGCCGGCGCCGCCTCTGTTCCAAATGATGCAAGGGAATTTTTCTTTTTTCTCTTTTGGATAAGCTAAATAGCCTTCAATGCGCAAGCCATCAGATAGGTAAACAATTTTTTCAACATTCGCATTTTCAATAGCTTCTTTTCCCCAGCCGCTAACGAGCATTTTTTCTTGCTGAAGCGTTAACGGAATTTCATTTCGTTCAATTATTAGTGATGCCATAAAATTGATAAATTTTCTTAAAGATTGTGTTCAAGTTATGAAAAAACGAAATGCGAAGCGATAAGAAATACGAATTCAATTTATCTCGCATTGCGCCGATTCTTTTACGAGATGCCTGCAAAAAATTCCGTTTAAATTCTTAATTTAGAACAAATCAAATTTCGGAAATTGAATGACAGCGACTATGAAATTAAATCTTGGATGCGGAAATGACTTAAAAGAAGGCTATGTGAACCTTGATATTGTTGATTACGGCGGCAATCAACTGCATGATATCAACACGTTCCCTTATCCTTTTGCCGATAATACCTTCGATGAAGTTTTTGCGTCTCATGTTTTGGAGCATTTGGATAGTTTCCATAAGACCATAACGGAACTTTACAGAATTATAAAACCAAACGGGCAGCTTATCGTATATGTTCCTTTTTTTCTTAACACAAAATATTTCGGCGAACCGGATCATAAAATTCCTTTTTCAATTCGTTCATTCGATAATTATGAATTTATCGGCAGCCGGAAGTTAAAATTCTATGAACAATGGAAGTTGCATCATCGAACAAATTATGAAGGCAAAGCTTCGTTTGAAGTTTTGGAAAAGAAATTTATCACGTCTCATTTTGCTCCGCTAAAATGGTTAGACCCCATCTTAAACATTGAACCGGTAATATACGAGCGGCTTTTCGCCGGAATTTTTTCTCCGGAAGAGGTTTACTTTAAATTGAGAGTTGTAAAAAATTAACGTCAGCGATAAAATGTTTTCGCCGAGAACATGAACAGTTATTCGTTTCTTTAACTTATTTTTAAATAAAGAATTTCCATTTATTGATAAACTGAAAAGCATCAAACATGAAAAAACAAAATACCGACAACAGAAAATCTGCTAACAAGAAGAAAATAGTTTATGCCGCCGGCGCGCTCATTCTTGTTGCTGTTTTTCTCTTTATCTACATAATTCCAAATTTAACAAGCGCCACACCTGACGAAACGGAATACACGTTTATGAAAGAGGGAACTTTAACTTTTACCGATAGTCTTAATCATCCAATAACAAAAATTGATTTAGAAATTTCCAGCAGCGATTATGATACGCAACTTGGATTAATGTTTAGAAAATCAATGGAGATGAACCAAGGCATGTTATTCATTTTCCCGGAATTGGAAATTCGTTCATTCTGGATGCGGAATACGTATATTTCGCTTGATATGATTTTTGTGAATGCCGATAAAAAGATTGTAACTATTCACAAAAACACAAAAATTTTATCGGACCAATCTTATTCATCCAGCGAACCGGCGCAATACGTGGTAGAAGTGAGCGCAGGGTTTGCTGACAAGTATGCTCTAAAATATGGCGACAAAATTTCTTGGTAAAACTATTTTCGCTTAAGCTGAATAGTGAATGTGGTTTTATTTTCTTCGTTCGAAACAAAAGAGATTTTTCCTTTTAGATACTGCTCCACCAAAAGTTTTACGCTGTAAGTCCCGATACCTCTTCCGTGCGAAGCTTTTGTACTGAAAGACCTTTGGAACATTTGCACTTGAACATTCGGCGGCATCACTGTGTCATTCCACACATTAATGAAGATGTCGTCTTCAGTAACAGCTGCGGAAACTTTTACCTCACCTTTTGGATTAGAAGCCTCAAGCGCGTTTTTAATCAAATTACCAATTGACCGAACGAGCAACGTTTCGTCCGATTGAAAGTTAATATCGTTTTCTACCTGACGTATGGAAATGGTTTTATCAATTGCGACGGTATGCCCCAAATATAATGCGCCCGCAGAATTTAGCACGTTGTTCAATGAAAGATTTATAAAGTTTGGAATTAATTCGCCCGCTTCTGCGCTAAGTAATTGGCGTTGTGCTGTAATCTCGTTGATAAGCTGAGAAGAAACCTTCGGAAGCGTTTCTTGAATTTCAGTTAAATCATCGCCTTGCGAGTAAGGAAGAAGACTGATGAGTCCATCTATTGCACCGGCGGTATTTAAAACATCATGGAAGAAAATTCTTTCAAGCGCATATCTTCGTTTTTCACCGGCGATATCATTAATTGCGAAAAGAGTAAAAGGATTTCCTTCGATGGTAATTATGGAAGTGTGAACTCGAAAATCGAGAGATTCTTCGGTAGTATTATTTTTTCTGGTAATGCGGCATTCTTCGACGGCGGGCTTTTGAAGATTGGTGGTTTTTACAATAGCTTTTACAGCGCCGCATTCTACGCAAAATTTAGAAGTACCGCAGCCGGCGGGCATTTCATGCGCATGAATACAATCTATCGCTTCACCGGGTCTCATTCCGTAAACGCACGGGCGAAGCGATTCGGGGACATAATTTACCGCTTTAGAATTAAATGCAATCAGCTGCCGATTTTGATTTAAGATCAATGCTAAATCCGGAAATCCTTCCAATAATTCCATAACGGTAGGATTTCTCTCAAGTATCTTTCTTTCTTCTTTGATTTGCTCATCGTTTGTTCGCAAAGGCGAAGCAAAATATGTTTGTACGGTTTCATAGTTCATAACATGACCTCTTAATATTTTTAAGTTGTCTCAATAGGTTATTTAAGTAAAACAAGTTTTTTTGCGCTGGAGAAATTATCTGTTTGTAAAATGTAGAAGTATATTCCGCTTGTTAATTGTGATCCATCTACTTTTACTTCATGCACTCCGGCATCCATTTGCTTATTAACTAAAACTGAAATTTCTTTTCCGAGTATATCAACTAATTTTAGTGAAACAAAAACTTTTGCAGGTAGTTGATACTTAATAATTGTTTCCGGGTTAAATGGATTTGGATAATTCTGATAGAGGGAAAAATCATTCGCTAAAAAATTTCCGTCTTCTGTTTTTAACGCAACAGAAGAATTTTTCAAAATCAAATTGTTCGGATCAAATTGAACCGAAGCAACTGTTCCTTTTACTTCAAACAGAAATGATTGAGATAACTGATTATTTAAGAAGGTTAGCGTTGTATCTCCAGCTGAAGTTTTAGCGGAAATTTGAATCGGCATTGTAAAAAAAGTGGGAGAAGAATTACTGCGTTGCACGATGGAAAGATGGAGAAGAGAACTTTCGCTACCTTTAGGTTGAGCGCTCCAGGTAACGGTGTACTGCGGAAAATTTTCACCGTAAATCCATTCTTTAAAAAAATAATCGAGCGAAGAACCATAAACGCTTTCCGCAACTCCTTGAAAATCTTCAGTAGTAGCAACGTTAAAAGCATATCGTGGATCGGCTAAATAATTTTTCATAATGGTAAAGAATTTTTCATCTCCCACAATTCCGCGAAGCATGTGCAGCACAATTCCTCCCTTATCGTAGGAACGATACGAGTCGAATATTTCATTAACACTACTAATATCTTTAACATAGATTGAACCGCCGGCATATTTGGCGGAAGTCATGCTATTTGCAATGGAAGCGTCATAAGCAGATTTTCCTCGCGTAGCTTCTATGTAAACCGATTCGCAGTATGTCGCAAAACCTTCGTTGAGCCAAATGTTCTGCCAATCTTTACAAGTAACTTTGTCGCCAAACCACTGATGAGCAAGTTCATGGCAAATCAAGTCATCTGAAAAAGAAGTGCCGCCAATCGAAGTAACGGTTTGATGTTCCATTCCGCCGCCCCAGCCAAATTGCGCATGCCCGTATTTTTCTTTGATGTATGGATATAAACCAAATTTATCAGAAAAAACTTGAAGCATAGTGGTTGTATGCCCAAGGTTTATTTTGTTGGCGTTCAAGTATTCGGGATAAATATAATGAATGACCGACATGGAATCAGCGCTTGCATATTTAAAGTATTGTTGGTATTCAGCAAAGTTAGAAACCGCCATCGAAATTAAGTATTGAGCAATTGGGTAACGTTCTTGCCAGTTCCAAGTTTTAGTGCCGTCTCCATTATTAACCACGTTAAGTAATGTTCCGTTTGAAATAGCTTTTAAAGAAGAATCACAGCGGATGCAAATATCAGCTGAATCGGCTTTGTCAGCGGGAGTATCTTTGCATGGCCACCAATCGCTTGAGCCATACGGTTCGCTTAGCGTGTAAATAGTAGGGAAGCCGTTATGATAAGCTGCTTCAAAACTGCCGAATCCGCTTGATCCCGGAGTTCCGTGATAATAAATTTGCAAGGCAAATAATTCATTTAGCGATAACGCTTTTGCAAGTTGAATGGTAATGATGTTATTCAAATGTTGAAAGAGAAGTTTTCCGCCTGACTGAATAATTGAATCAACTGTAAGAGTATTTTGCAGGTCAACTTTAATGGTTGTTAGGTTTGAGTTAAGGCTTTTTGCCGAAATAATAACATCTCCCGCAATAGACTTTGGAGTATGAATTACGCGAACATTTAATTTATAGTAGGTAACATCAAAATTAAAATCTCCCGGATAAGCTGTTTTTGAAAAACTCTTCTTTTTTTCAAAAGCTTTTTTTTCTGATTTGATTAAGTCAGCCTTGGCATCTTGCGCGAACAAAACTCCATCCAGTAATAAAAGAAAAAGAAAGAGTAACGTTTTCATAAAATCCTTGCGGTAAACAAATACTAATGTCTTGTAAAATAACAATCTTAAAAAGTAAGAGAATTAATCTGAGCCATCACGCCGATTTGGAATTGGAGCAAATCTGTTTTCGATATGGACGGAAGCAGTGTTACAGTTCCGTTTGGATGACCAATGATAGAACCTTCTGTAAGATATTTTGCTTCTGTGCCACGTAAATAGCGCACTTTAAAATCCAGGTATAAGTTAGTAAGGTCAGAAACATCATCTTGCCCGGGTTCATAAACTTTTATCATAAAGCCGCCACCGATTCCATAACTCCATGCATAATCGCTGCTATTTTGCGAAGAGGCTATATCCGTTCCTTTGTTTTCATCGGTTACTTTTGATTCAGTAAACAAATAATTTGTACCAAACAGAAGGTCAAGATAGGGTCTCATTTTTTTCCCGTTTGTCGTCAATTGAAATAATAGATGAAAATTAGCAAGGTTATTAGTTCTGCTTAAATTAACCGTTACGCCCGGTAACGTAGTGCTTAGTGGAACATTTTCATTTTCATTGCCATAATTTATAAAACCGATATTTAGTCCAACGCCAAAAGGAATGCTGCCGTTGTTAAAGTAATAGATACCCTCCATTCCAACTCCAAAGCCAATATTTTTCACGTTCTTACTAAATTCATTTTGTGGATTTGCGGCTAGGAGATTGATTCCAAAGTTTTGCGCTAACAAACTACTTTGTAGTAAAAATAGTAATGAGATGGCGGCAATAATTGTTACATGTTTTTTAGTCATTTTCATTTCTCTTCTTTTTTGTTGATGCTTAATTCGCTAAAATTACTTAGCTTTCTTACAAAGTAAATTTCAAAGTTTACTCGCAATTTCTACACCAAAAATAAGGAAAATTAAACTTGGGCGAAATAATATTTTGGACGCTCGTAAGAATCTTAATTATAATTCCAACAATATGGGTGTTGAGAAATTACCTCGATTATCAGGTTTGGTGGAGCGTTTCTTTCTTGCTTTTGTACGGCGTGGTTCTGCATCCGGCTATTGTGCAGTTTAGATATTTTTTAGAGAAAAATAAAGATATTCTTGAATCAACATTATGTTCGAGCTGCGAACATTTTGATAAAAGCGCCGTTCTCTGCATGAAACATGATGAACATCCTACAACAAATTACTTGCCATGCGACGGAATTGATTGGTCTCCCAAAAGCAAAGGGAATGATGCAGAAAACAGGTGATGCCTTTACAAAAAAATCATGCACTAATTGGCTGAAGATGTGAAAGACTATTGAATGAGAAGTCAGGAATCAGAAATCAGAAGTAAGAAGTAAGAAGTAAGAATAAAAATTCGTCTAACTTTTGTATTCTAACTTCGTGGTTCAATTCCTTCGGCTTTGGGTTCTTACATGTTCAGTTTAAATTAAATTCGAGCTACTGCATTTCTCTCGCCACTGAAACCAAAAATATTTTCCGGCATCACACACTTTAGAAAAACAAAAAAAGGAAAAAGACATGAGCGTTTTAGTTGAAGGAACAGACAGCAATTTTGATGCTGAAGTATTAAAATCAGATTTACCGGTATTAGTTGACTTTTGGGCTCCATGGTGCGGACCTTGCAGAATGGTTGGACCAATCGTTGAACAGTTAGCTACTGAACTTAACGGGAAATTAAAAGTGGTAAAAGTAAACACAGATGAAAATCAATCTGTTGCCGTTCGTTACGGGATTAGAAGCATTCCAACTCTTGGAATATTTAAAGACGGAAAAGTTGTTGATGCAGTAATCGGCGCTGTTCCAAAACAATATCTACAAGATAAAGTTAAACCATTCTTAAACGTTAATTAATTGCACTAAAGCCGGATAAGAAAGACTTTTCTTTTCCGGCTTTTAGTTTATTAAAAAGATCAGCACAGAACCCCAAACAACAATTACGGCGGCAATCCTTGTGTATTGCGGAAATTTTATTTTCATCTGATGCCAACTTTTCGCTACAAACATCATAGCAAAAACGAAAACAAGAGTAACCGCAATTGCTTGAGCAACGTTAAGCGATTGCCCTACGAAAGTTTCTAAGCTTTGGTTTCCGATTACCTTTCTAAAAATTATTTGTAGATGCAGCCAGTAAACAATAAGAGATTC
>Ga0172371_10007463_pt1 | contig 15562 bp, 13 predicted proteins | sample Lak12m_FD_114543 | JGI IMG/M metagenome (GOLD analysis project Ga0172371, IMG submission 114543) | Freshwater microbial communities from Kabuno Bay, South-Kivu, Congo - kab_022012_12m | ecosystem: Environmental > Aquatic > Freshwater > Lake | place: Democratic Republic of the Congo: South-Kivu... | reverse complement strand
TTCGCCATTTGAGCCTGGCACAACATCCCCAGATAAAGGCTCCCCGCGACCGCAAGGCGAATGAAAAAAGTTATTGGGGTAGCGTTACTTCCTATTTCCAGAGGATGCTTGGAGAACATTATGGCGAAGCAAGTGGCTAACTCTCCTCGATATAAAGCGTGTCAACATGGTGAATGATACTTTGGCATTTGTATTAGTTTTCCTGTTGGGTTTTGCCGCAGGGGTGGTTATTCTTTCGCTATGGCGCGCCTTTTGGGCAAAACAAGAGGCAAGCATTGTCACAACCCTCTTCGAACAATCGCAACAGCAGTATAGGAGCGCTCTTGCCGAGCTGGAAGAAAAGATGCGCGCCACCTTTGGTTCCCTTTCTTTGGATGCTTTGGGTAAATCCACCGATGAGTTTTTGAAGCTCGCCACCACCGCTTTTACTAAAGAACGCAACCTCAATGTTGGTGAGTTAGAGGGGAAGAAAGCCCTGATAGACGGGCAATTGCAACTGATTGGTGCCGAGCTGCAAAAAATGGCAGCGCTTGCCAGGGATCTGGAAAAAGATCGGGTGGAGAAATTCGCCGAGCTCGCCCAACAATTGAAAATGAACAGCGAAATTACCAACTCCTTGATGCAAACCACCGGAGCTCTCAAAGAGGCGCTGTCTTCATCGCAGCGGCGCGGGCAGTGGGGAGAGCGCATGGCGGAGGATGTGCTGCGGGTAGCAGGATTGGTGGAAGGCATCAACTATACCAAACAAATGACTATGGAAGGTTCTGGTAAGCGTCCCGATTTTACCTTTATGCTTCCCAACGGCGCCAAGATAAACATGGATGTAAAATTCCCACTGGATAATTATTTGCGCTTTTTAGAGGCAGGTACGGAAAGAGAGCGCGAGCAGTTGCGTCGCGATTTTGCCAATGATGTCAAAGCAAAGCTAAAAGAAATCACCTCTCGGGAATACATCGACCCCGGCAATGGCACGGTTGATTATGCGCTCTGCTTCATACCCAATGAACAGGTTTTTGCTTTCATATACGAGAGTGCTAGCGAAATAACGGAAGAGGCGCTCAAGAACAAAGTTATCATTTGTTCGCCTCTGACCGTTTTTGCCGTGCTGGCGCTCATCAGGCAGGCAACGGAGAACTTTGTTTTGGGGAAAACCACCGATGAGATATTGGCACTTTTGGGGGCGTTTCATAAACAATGGCAGATCTTTTGTGAAAAGATGGAAGGGCTGGGTAGCGATATCGGAAGGTTGCAAAAAAATTACGAATCGTTGCTACAAACCCGCCGCCGTGCTTTGGAAAGATCTCTCAACAAGATCGAGGATATTCGGGAACAACGCAATATCGAGGTATCTTTTTCGCAAGAAGATTAGTAAATGCTTAATTGTGTTGTTCGATATAAGAGAAAAATAGCAGAAAAGCGCGCCCGTAGCTCAGATGGATAGAGTCGCAGACTTCGAATCTGTTGGTCGCACGTTCGAGTCGTGCCGGGCGCGCCATTAATAAATCTCCGTTTGCCGTCTCGAGTGCTTGGGGAGTATCTCCAAAACGAGAAGGCTCGCTACCTTTTCCTCTCTTCTTCCTCTCTTCCTCATCCACCCCATAACTAGCGAAAGTCCCGCCGTTTTCCACACACTCTTCCTTCTTCCTTGGTTATGAACTCTAGCGCAAGGGGAATGATCTCTATTTGTAACTCTAACCCAGCATGGCATAAAGTTTCGCCGTCGCAATGCGCCGGGAGTGTTCCCTCTAGCGCGCTAACAATTATTTTACGGGCACGGGTGGAGAAGATCTCCGGTTGGCTGGCTTGGGTGCCCTTTAGGAAGTAAATGAGCAGACGGAGAATACGCATTTTGTTGGATGAGGAGGCGACGCACAAATCGAACCAGCCGTCGTCGGGATTACCTTTGGGGGCAATGAAAAATCCCCCGCCCATGCGTTGCCCATTCATTATCGAAACCATCAGGGAGTTCAATTCTATGGACTTTTCATCGTAACGGATGGCGACTTTTGGTGCGCTATAATAAATGAAAATCGTTCGTAACGCGGCGAGCAGATAGGCGAGTGTGCCCCGCGTCCAACGAATTTTGTTCGCTTCGAAGCCAACTACAGCGTCGAAGCCTATCCCCACGCCGTTGCCAAAGTAACGCCCCTCGGTTGATTCGCCACCATGAACCACCCCTACATCTACCAAACGGCGCTTGTTGGCGGCTAGTGTTTCGAGTGCGTCTTCAAGTGAAGCATGAATGTTCATCGCGTAGGCAAGATCGTTGCCGGTACCGACCGGTAATATCGACATTGCGGTTCTATCAAAGCCAGCCCGGCGTGCCTTCATCAAACCGTTGAGGATCTCGTTGGCGGTGCCATCACCGGCTACCGATACAACAACATCGTAGCCCTTGCGGGCGGCTTGCTCGGCAAGCTCGGCGGCATGCCAAGGGCGCTCGGTGTATAGCAAATCGTAAGACAAATTCAATTCATGGAGACGCTTCTCTATAAAGGGAAGAACACTGAGAGCAAAACCGCGCCCGGAGACCGGGTTAACAATGAGCATATATCGCATTGTGCCGCTCCTCTATAACCATCTCTTTGTCGTTTTACCTACTTGCCCCGGAAGTTTGCCTCCCGTCTTTCGAGAAAGGACATAACGCCTTCTATAGCATCTTCGCTTTTCATTATCGGCAGCAGATCCGGGAGCAAGCGGGTAATCGCCTGTTTCGTGCCTTCCACCCTCGAAAGGCGCGCCGATTTGAGCGCCGCCATAACACCCAAAGGGGCGCGCCTGGCAATCTCGTTGGCTAATTCCAACGCCCTTACCAACTCTTTTCCGGGCTCGACGATTTCCTGTATTAGTCCCAAACGATAAGCCTCGGCGGCGCTTAGCTCCTCGCCGGTGAGCAAATATCTCATGGCGTTTCCCCAGCCGATTTCTTCGAAGAGGCGCACCGTGCCTCCGCCTACGGGGTAGATTCCCCTTTTGACCTCCAACAGGGCAAAGCGAGCATCCAATGAGGCAATGCGGATATCTTGGGCGAGTAACAACTCGAAACCTATAGTATAGCAAAAACCACGGACAGCCATGATTATCGGTTTACGACAGCGGGCATCTTCATCCAATCCCAAGGGATGAAGGCAACCTTCGGGAAGTGTCCATTTACCACTTGTAAAGGTGGAAGCCCATTTGTCTAGTTCCAAACCTGCGGTAAAGTGTTCGCCTTCGGCGTATAGTACCCCCACAGAGCAGATCGGGACTGCGATCCAATTCACCATAGGCGAAAGCGAGCTCTTCATACATGGTAACATCGAAAGCGTTGCGCTTGGCGGGACGGTTGAGCCCCATGAGCAACACTTTTCCCTGCCTTTCCACCTTGATTCTGGTGTATTCCATAACAAATTCCCCCCTTCCATTTTACCAAATCCCCATGGGATTGGTCTTTTTAAGGGCAAATACCCCTGGTTGAACATCAAAATCGCTTTGCCGTTTCTAGCATTTCACGAGCATGTTCGCGGGTAAGCGTGGTCATTTCCTTTCCGCTTAGCATCCGTGCGACTTCTTCGGTGCTTTCCTCCTTGCTCAATTCACGGATGTTGGTTTTCGTTTGACCATCCCTAATTTCCTTGCTCACGGCAAAATGTCGATTAGCGAAGCAAGCAATCTGCGGCAGGTGCGTGATACAGATTACCTGTCGGCTCTCTGCCATCTTGGCGATCTTTTCGCCGACCAGCGAAGCAACCACACCGCCGATACCACTATCGACTTCATCGAAAACTATGGAGGCAACCATATCTGCCTTGGCGAGGGCACTTCTTAGGGCGAGAACGATACGCGAGAGCTCGCCGCCCGAGGCGATGCTGCTGAGTGGTTTGGGTTTTTCTCCCATATTGGTGGAGAGGAAGAACTCCACTTCATCGCTACCGGTGATATCGAGGTTTACCTCTTTGAATACAACTTCGAATACGGCTCCAGCCAGTTTCAAGGAGGCAATCTCCAACTCGATTGCCGCTTTCAATTCCAATGCGGCGGTCTTACGTTTTTGCGAGAGGAGCGTTGCCAATGCCAGCGCTTCTTTTTCCAAAGCCATAACTTGCTTATCGAGCATGGCAATTTTTTCATCCAACGAGGCGATTTTTTCGATCTCGGCAGCGAGCTCCTCGCGTTTGGCGATGATGTCCACCAACTCACCAGCGTGTTTCCGCTTTAGTTGTTTTATGAGTTCCAAACGCTCTTCCACCTCTGTGAGGCGTTCTGGTGAGAATACCAGGCTACTTTCATAATTGCGCACGGAGGCGGCGATATCCTCCACTTGGTAAAACAGATCTTCCAAACCCTTTGCCGCTATTTCTAGGCGTGAATCTATTTTCTCTATCGCTTTTACATCGGCAAGTGCGGTTTTTAGTTTCTCCGTTACCGAACCATTTTCTAAATACAAGAGGGTGAGAGCTCGACGGGCATGCTCGGCGAGCTTTTGGGTGTTGGCAAGCACCATTCGCTCTGCTGCAAGCGCTTCATCTTCACCAATAACGAGCTTTGCCTTGTCGATTTCCTCCAATTGATAACGCAAAAAATCTTCTTTTTGGCGGCTTTGCTCATTGGCAAGCACCATTTTGTTATATTCTCCGCGCTGCTTTGCTAGCTCGGAAAAGAGGGAAGCGTATCGATGGCGCTCTTCCATGGTGCCGGCAAAGTTATCGAGAATGTCGATGTGATTTTCTGGATGTAACAAGACTTGGTGTTCGTGCTGGGAGCAAATGGCAACGAGGTTCTCGGTAATTTCAGCAAGCTCTGTCAACAACATGGCTCCGCCACCGATGTATATGCGGTTTTTTCCAGAGCGCGAGACGATACGGCGAATAATTAATTCTGCATCACTGCCACAACCCGCCTCCCGGAGTTTAGAATGCAAAGAGGGAATACCCGTAATATCGAATAAACCTTCCACAATGAGGTTTTCTGCACCGTTACGGATCAAATTTGCCGAAGCACGTTCGCCCAGCAGTAGTGAAAGCGCACCGATTATTATTGATTTCCCTGCCCCCGTTTCCCCCGTAATAACATTGAGACCCGCCCCAAAGGTAACTTCCATTTCATCGATAGTGGCGAGATTTTTTATTCTCAATTCCAAAAGCATCGGTGTTTCCTCTATTTTCTATAGTTGGGTGGAACAGACCAGGCGAGTTTAGAACGCAAAATTTCGAAATAACTAACATCGGAATGGGTAACGAGCAGGGTGTCGTGGGGAGATCTCTTGATGACGATGTTGTCATTTTCGCCAACGGCAAGCTGTTCCCATCCATCCACGATGAGTAGTGAGTGTTTATCGCGGGCATGGCTACAGATAGAAAACACCGCTTCTGGAGGGAAGATAAGCGGTCGGTTGGAAAGCGTGTGTGGGCAAATTGGGTTGATTATGAGGGAGTTATGATAGGGAACAACGATGGGTCCCCCAGTCGAAAGCGAGTAAGCGGTGGAGCCGGTGGGTGTACAAACTATCAGACCATCGGCACGAAAGGTTGTAAGATATTCACCGTTGACCCTCGCTTCGATGTTCACCATCCTGGCATCGGCACTTCTGATAACGGCATCGTTGAGTGCCACAAAGGATTGGTCTTTACAGGTAACATCGAGCATCATCCGCCGTTGCACCTGGTAGTGCCCACCCAGAATCGTCTCCATAGACGAGAGCATTTTACTGGCGCAGACTTCTGTCACATACCCCAAGGAACCTATGTTTATACCAACAATGGGGATGGAGTTGCCACTGACAAAACGGGCAACCTCCAACAGGGTGCCATCGCCACCGAGCGCCACCAAGATATCCGCTTTTATTGCCGTCTTGGCTTTATTTTCTGCCGTTGCTGTCGGCAAAGCGGGGGTGGTGAACACCTCGATACCCCTGTCTATTAGCCAACTTTGGAGGATTAGAGATAACCGTATTGCCTCTTCTTTTGCATTATTTACAAAGATACCAACGGTTTTGATCATCTAGAGATGGTGTCCTATCGTGCGTTGAAAACGCCTTTGGCAACGGCTGTTTTTGCTAAAATCCTTCCCGCTATGGGGGGAGGCGGCTAGCATAAAAAGGTACTGGTGTCCATTATGTGTCGTCGAGAAGATAAAAAGCCGTTGCTGAGCCAGTGTTGTCGCTCCGCCCTTGCAGCAATTAGTCACTCTCTTCCATTCTCGGCATACGAAGGGTTTCTTTACGGGAGGGCACTTTGATGGTGTATTTACCAGGCGGCAGGCTGTTTAGGCGAATCTCTGGGTTCAAATCGCGGATTTCTTTATAAGTAGTTTTAAAACGCCCGGCAATATCGACGAGCAAAGTTTCGTCCTCCAGAATAATATCCACCGTTGCTAAAGATAGGGGTTTGTATATTTGCTCTACATCGAGCCTATATCCATAGCGAGCAGGGTCACAAAGCAGCGCTTTTGCCGCTAGAATTCGGAAGATATACATTTCGGTTTCTGCAGGGAGCTTCAAATCGTAGTAGTTTCTGGTGCCTTGTGTTTCGATGCTTTCCCTCAGGCGGTTTTCTCCGCAGTTGTAGGCGGCGGTGGCAAGTGTCCAAGAGCCGAAGAGAGAATACAATTCTGCCAAGTAATTGAGTGCCGCTTCGGTGGAACGTTCGAAGTTACGCCTTTCATCGATCCATTTATCGACGCGCAAGCCTATCCGTTTTGCGGTTGGTTCCATAAATTGCCAAAAACCCACCGCTCTTGCCGATGAAACGGCATCATGCCTAAAAGAACTTTCAGCCACTAGTATATACTTTAGATCAGAAGGCATTCCCCTCTCTTTTAGTTTTTTTTCGATGTAAGGGAAAAAGCGTGCCGATCTTTTCAACCAAAGGATGGTGCGGGAATGAAAGTAAACAACACCCAAAAAAGCCTCTTCGAAGGACTCCGCCACAGAGGCTCGTTCCAAAGGGGTCGGTTCCCCGCAGAAATCCATTTTGCTGGGGGGGGAGTAAATGACTATATCAGCACTTTCTGGAGAGGTATTTCCTAAGAGACTTCCCGCTCCGAGCGTGCCTCCCCAAATGATGCATATGCCAATAACGACAATTAGTATCTTATTAATCCGGCAATTGAACATGACAAAAGCCCCTTTCCGGTGCAGCCCATAGATGTTTAGCATTTCGTTGACAGATTTTGTATAAATTCGAGTGGTGTTTTGCCCTCCGATATTTTTATCGAACACATTTTCGATATTCTTCTAAAACCCAAGCAACGATTGATGCGATGTAATTGAAGAAATAATATAAGGGACAATCAAGGGCGGAAGATAGATAGGTAAGGGCAGAGCATTATTTTGCTTGCCATTATCACCCTTCTTGGACGGCTATTCCTTCACCATTGACGAGCAGACGGTAGGTTTTTTCTATCCTATCCCAGTTCTCTTCCCTGTCGAGCGACCAGTAGCGCCCAAGTACGGAGACGACCTTGCCCAAAGCAAGGGAGTCGAGTTTTTCTTCTACCTGCGCCAAATAGCGAGCGCCACTTTCCGGCGTTTCTCCCCTTCTTCCGAGCATCGCATGTATATACATTTCTTTTATTCCCCGTTCATGTGCCATTTCTATGAGAGAAAAGAGGTGTTGGAGTGAACCATGTGAACTGAAAAAGGAAACGATGCCCAAGAGATGTAAGGCACCCCCCTGTTTGGCATGTTCCATAGCTTGGATGAATACTTCGTTGCTGAAGAACGACCCATCGTCGATTGCCCGATCTATTCTCAATCTATCCGAATAGATGCGCCGCCCGGCGCCGATGTGAAGATGACCTGCCTCGGAGTTACCTACAGTTCCTTGCGGCAATCCTACCGCTTCACCAGCAGCTTGTAACTCGGCATGGTGATAGTCTCGTAATACCCTGTCCATAAATGGGGTATGTGCCTTGTGAAGCAAATTTGCTTCGTTTGCTTCGGCGAGTCCCCAGCCATCTAGAAGTAAAAAAAGAACCCGTTGCTTTCCCCCCTTGGGCGGATGGTAGCGCTCGACAAGCGAGGTGCCGCTCATGGTGTGCGGAGAGGGAATGCCAAAGAGAGCGAGCACCGAAGGGGCAACATCTGTCAGCTCGCCTTTGCCTTTCTTTATTTTGAATTCATCGCTGATAAGAACAAACGGAACGGGGGAATCCGTATGGCCCGTGTCGGGGGTGCCGTCGGGATAACGCCATTTTTCCACGCTGCCATGATCGGAGCAAATAACGACAGTCATTCCTTGGGCAATTGCCGCCTCCACCACAATCTGGGAATACTTATCTACGGCTGCCACCGCTTGCAAAACGGCAGCTTCGTTTTCGATGTGTCCAACAACATCGGCATTGGGGAAGTTTACAAAAATAAAACCGAAGGAAGGATCGGCTATCTTGGCAAGGGTTGCCTCGGCTATTTTAGCTAGAGACATTTCCGGTGCTTCGTCGAAGAGAGCGACATCTTTGCGGGTGGGCAGAATGATGATCTCTTCGTTTTCGCAACATTGCCGCTTTTTACCGCGCAAAAAGAAGTTCACATGCACAGCCTTTTCTGCTTCCGTGATCTTTGCCTGTTTGATGTTGTGTGCCGCCAGCACATCACTAAGGGTATCGGAAAGCGCCAGATAAGGGGGAAAAGCTACGGAAACAGGTAGATGCGGTGCATATTCGATCATGGTAGCAAAGTGCAGTTTTACTCTGGAGTCGATAGGGAATTTGGCGAAATTAGAAACGGTCAACGCTTCGGTCAGTTGTATCTCGCGCTCGCCGCGGATGTTATAGAAAATTACCGCATCACCGCTTTTGAAGCGCCCGATGGGCTTTTGTTGTGTATCGACGAGCAGATGTGGTGCTAGAGTTTCATCATCGGCTCCCTGAATATATGCCGCTCTTATTGCTGCGGATAGTTTATTGATTTTCATCGGTTTTCATCTCACATATCATCGATATATTTCAAAAATCTAGGGACGGTCTTTTTGTAACCTATTCCGGATATATTCTACTACACCCGGAAGAATAGATAGAATTATAATCGCAACGATTACCAAGAAAAAGTTTTCCTGAACGAAGGGCATCTCCCCGAACTTATATCCCGCCGCCAAGAATAAAGAAATCCAGGAGAGAGCACCAAAGACATTGTAGAACAAAAAATGCGGATAATTCATTGTCCCCATCCCCGCAACAAAGGGGGCAAAGGTGCGAATGATGGGGATAAAACGAGCCAGCACTATCGTTTTGCCGCCGTGTTTTTCGTAAAAATTGTGCGTGCGTTCCAGATACTCCTTTTTGAAGAAGAAAGAATCTTCATAACGAAAAACTTTTGGCCCAATGTATTTACCGATGGCATAATTGACAGAATCACCGATGATGGCAGCGGCGGTAAGGATGCCGAACAACACATAAACATCCAAGTCTCCCTTGGCGGCAAAGGTTCCTAGGGCAAACAAGAGAGAATCGCCCGGAAGAAAAGGGGTAACAACTAGCCCTGTTTCGCAGAAAATGATCAAGAACATTATTACATAGATCCAGACACCGAAATATTGAATAAGGACGCTGATGTGTTTGTCCAAATGCAAAACGATATCCAAGAGTAAAAGCAAGAAATCCATTAAGTTCGTTCCCTTGTTAGGATGGCGGCGCCCGTAAACATAGCCTTTTCTTTATGTCAATGGAGATACAAGGGGAGTGTTGAACTTACAAGCATCCTTAAATAATATCGTCTGTTCGGGCAAGGTTGCTAAGGGGCCATCTTTTAGGGGATATGAAGGCGGGTTTTGAAAAATATGTTCCTCCTCTCGATTACGGCTCTTTTATAGACTTGCCTTTATAGTATCACTATGTTTTTCGAGAAACGCGTTTTCCCTTTATTTCTTTATATTTCGAAATGAGTAGTAAATACTTGGGCATCTAGAGAAGGGGAGGGGCGAAAATTTGATTTCGAGAGGCGCTAACGAATTGCAAACTTTTGAGATCGTTTATGGGTATGCAACGGGGGAACAAGGGGAAGGGGAGAAGAGGGAAAATTCCGCAGCGGCTAAAGCAGAGGCTTCCCGTTTGAGCGATTTTTTGCGAAAGGCAGAATATGCTAATTGTGTAGGGTGGATAGATGCCCCGCAAAAGGCTCTTGCTGATTACGAGGATATCAGCAGATGTTGCCGAGAGGTTATCGCTGGCGCAAAACCAGAGGCAATTGTGTTGTTGGGGATGGGAGGTTCCACGGCAACGGCAACGGCATTGTGTGGGTTATATGAGAGTGAACAGTTACGACCGCTCATCGTTATCGACAGCACCAACCCGGATACCATTTTGCGTCTGGAAACGGCATTTACTCCCGCTCGTTGTCTTTTTATAGTGGCGAGTAAATCGGGGACAACCCTAGAGACCATTGCCTTGTTTCGTTATTTTTGGAGACACTGTTCGGAAGCGCTCGGCAGGCAGAACGCTGGCAGACATTTTGTAGCAATCACCGATCACGGAACGCCACTTGCTAGTATTGCCCAGCAGTATAGCTTTTCGGCGCTTTTTTTAGCCGATCCCTCAGTGGGGGGGCGTTTTTCCGCTTTTACACCCTTTGGGATAGTTCCTCTGATGTTGACAGGGGTTGATATGTTGCCTTTTCTGCAAGATGCGGCGCAATTCTGCCAGAAAACGAGAAGAAGTGAACAAATGGCGAAGGCAAGTTTTCTCGCCGAATCGATCTGCCAGCAGATGTTGTCTTCTCGATGTGCCAATATCTATCTGCGCGCCGAGGAAAGGCTGCTCGGCGTTGCCGCTTGGCTCGAACAGTTGTTGGCGGAAAGCACGGGGAAAGAAGGGAAGGGGGTTTTGCCTATTGTTGTTCCCTACCCAGATTGTTCATCCGCTTACGAAAGGGAAGCGAGTTGTGGTGTTTTGCTAAGATGGCTAGGCAAGACGGAAGCAACATTGCCCAAAACAATTTTCGATACCACCTTTGCTGACGATGAAAGGGATTTACTGCTGATTGGAAATTATTTTTACGAAACATCGGGAGCAGGGAACTGCTTTTATTTTTGGATGTTGGTGGTAAGTGCCCTGGGTAAACATCTCGCCATCAATCCCTTCGACCAACCGGATGTGGAGATGGCAAAGGTTTATGCCCGGCAGTTTCTTTGTGACAAAGAGACGAAAATTGCCTCTGGTTTCGTTTGTGTCAACGAAACGGGGCTGGAAAGCGCTTTGCTCGCTCTTGAACACTTTTTGCTTAATGCCGCCACCAAGGCGAGCTATATCGCTCTTGTTGTTGGGTTAGATGCCGATGAAAAGAATTCTGCGGCTCTTGCCCATCTGCGCGATAGCATCCGCAACTTCAGCCTTCGGGATGTAACCATCAACATTGCGCCTCGCTATTTACACACCACAGGACAATTCCACAAAGGAGGTGCAAAAACAGGAAGCTTCATCTTTCTAACCCAGCAACCCTACCGAGATATCCCGATTAACCTAGAGGAAGGCGGCAAAAAAACTAGTTTTGCGCGGATTTTGGAAGCGCAAATAGCAGGAGATGTTGCCGTGTTAAAGAATATCGGGCTGCCGCTACTCCGCCTTGATTTAACGGTGGATACGGCAATTTATGGTTTGGACAAAGGGGAAAGTGCCCGCTTGCTACGCTTACTTGCCGCGGGGCTAACTCGATCTACCTGTCAAGGATAGTGAATGAGAGAATAAAGAGGGCGTCGTTCTTTCGTGATAAATCAATTTTGCACAAGTTTCAGGGAACACGGAAAGGAGACGAGAAATGGATAGAAAAGATGTTATCTGGTTGCAGGATTTCCAGGAGCTCGAAAAAGCATTTGTGCGCTTACAGCCAGCGACAAGGCTGAGGCAGCAAAAGCAATTGTCAGAGTTAGAGGGACAGGGGCTGATACAGGCATTCGAGAACGCTCATGAATTGGCATGGAATGCCATGAAGGGTTTTTTGAGAAGCCAGCCGGGGCTGGAGGATATTTACATAGCTAGGGATGTTTGTAAGGAGGCGCTAAAAGCGGAGCTGATAGAAGAGAGCGAGGTATGGATGGAGATGTTGAAAGACCGTAACTCGGCTTTACTCACCTATAAGCCGGAAGTGGAAAAAAGGATTAGCGACGCCATTTTACACCTCTACTACGATGCCCTTGCCAAATTCATAGAAAGGCTAAGACCATTGGCAGCGGCAAAAATTTGACTATGGCAGATCTTGGGAGCTTGCTCTGAAGCCGGCATCGGTTGAAGCGTGAGACTAAAGTGCATGTATGTTTGTACTTTAACTGCTTTGCATAGATTGCATGGCTTTGCTTGAGGGTGTTGTCGGTGGATGCGCACCCTTTGATAGCTTTGCATAATACAACGAGCTCACCAATGCGTCATTCCCGCCCACTTTTTGCCGTCATTCCCATTAAAACGGGAATCCAGCCATCCAACAATTGCCTCCTACCTTTTACCGTCATTCCCGCTTTTCTCCCCGTCATTCCCGTGAAAACGGGAATCCAGTATAATCAATACATTGACAGCTTGACGAGCAAGCCAAGAATGCTAAATACTTAGGTATTCAAAGGTCTCAATAGATTTACTGCCAGGCGAGATGTGTCAAAAACCTAGTTGTGCAAGCTTTCGGCTTGTAAAAAGGAATATTGAAGATGAACCAAACGATTTTTAGAGAGTATGATGTTCGAGGTTTGGTGGATAAAGAGCTAGATAATGCCTTTGTCTGGGAATTGGGTAGAGCGATAGGGACACTTGCCCGCACCAAGGGTATAACCAAAATGAGCGTCGGTAGGGATTGTCGTCTCTCTTCGGAGAGATTTGCCGCTTTGCTCCAGGAAGGGTTAGCCGCGACAGGTATCAATGTCATTGATATTGGTCTTTGCGCCACGCCAATGCTCTATTTTTCCATTCACCATTGGGGGCTAGGTGGTGGTGTGATGGTAACCGGCTCGCATAACCCACCTGAATTCAATGGCTTCAAGATCTGTATCGGCAAGGAAACAATTTATGGAGAAGAAATACAAAACCTGCGCAAGTTGATGCTTGCCGGGGAATATTCCCGCGGCAACGGGGGAATATCCTCCATTTCTATTGTTCAGGATTATTCTGAACGCTTGCTTGCCGATGTAAAAATCGAAAAGGGGATGAAGGTGGCGCTCGATGGCGGCAATGGTGTGGGCGGCAAGTTTATCTTACCTCTGCTCCAAGAATGCGGCTGTGAGGTTCTCGACATATATTGTGAGCCTGATGGCAATTTCCCCAACCACTTTCCCGATCCTACCATCGAGGAGAACCTCACTGCTTTGATTTCTCTAGTGCGGCAGGAGAACGCCGAGTTAGGGATTGCTTTCGATGGCGATGCGGATCGCCTCGGTGCCGTTACGGGAAGGGGAGAGATTGTTTGGGGTGATTTGCTACTGGCGCTATTTGCTCGCTCGGTTCTCGATGAAAATCCGGGGGCAACGATCATCGGCGAGGTCAAATGCTCGCAGCGTCTCTTTGCCGATATTGTCCGTAACGGTGGTAACGCCATTATGTGGAAGGCGGGACATTCCCTCATCAAAGGGAAGATGAAAGAAAGCGGCGCCCTTTTGGCTGGGGAAATGAGCGGACATATGTTCTTTGCCGACCGCTATTATGGTTACGATGATGCCATTTACGCTGCCCTACGGCTTTTGGAACTAATCTCCCGGACGGGAAAGTCTTTGGCGGAAATGGCGCTCGATTTCCCGCCTGCATTCGCCACTCCAGAAATAAGGCAGAGCTGCCAAGATGAAATAAAGTTTGCGGTGGTCGAAAAGGCAAAGGAAATTTTGGCAAAACGCTATGATGTAAACACGATAGACGGTGTTCGTGCCACTTTTGACGGTGGTTGGGGCTTGCTGCGTGCTTCCAACACCCAACCTGTTCTAGTTATGCGTTTCGAAGCATCTTCACACGAGAAATTACAAAGAATCAGCGCCGATTTCCAGGAAACACTTGCGGAATTGCTTCGATAGACAAAGGGCTATAAGTGCAAGACTAACTCGAAAAGCGGACATTGGCGGTATTCTTGGTGTTTTTGGGCACAACCGTTCCAATGATACTTGCCTTCTCGCCGTTTTCGATGAAAGCGCTCAACGCTTTATTGGCATCGGCGGCGGCAAGAACCGCTATCATCCCTATTCCCATATTGAAGGTTCTAAACATCTCCACATCGCTAATTCCCCCTTGTCTTTGTAGCAACTTGAATAGCGGTGGGATTTCCCATGTATTTCTTTCTATCACCACACCCAAAGGTTCTTTGACTATGCGAGGGATGTTATCGAAAAATCCCCCTCCCGTAATGTGCACCAAACCCTTGATAGGAACGCGCTCTAATACTTGCAAAAGGGAACGGACATAGATTCTAGTGGGCTCCAGTAAAGCCTCGCCTAGGGTGCAGGCAAGTTCGGAATGATACTCCGCGAGCTTAGAGGTATCGTTAGGTAGAAAAACACGACGGGCGAGCGAAAAGCCGTTGCTGTGCAAGCCCGAAGAGGCGAGTCCTATGAGGACATCACCGGGCTCGATGGTGCTTCCATCGATTAATTTTTCTCGCTCGACAGCGCCCACGCAAAAACCCGCCAAATCGTATTCGTCCTCGCCATAGAGACCTGGCATTTCCGCAGTTTCTCCTCCCAACAGGGCACAGTTGGCTTGGCGACACCCTTCCACAACGCCAGCGACTAGATGTGTCTCCCTTTCTGTAACGAGCTTGCCTACGGCTAGGTAATCCAGGAAAAAAAGTGGTTCGGCGCCTTGCACTATAACATCATTGACGGACATTGCCACCAAATCGATACCCACAGTGTTGTGAATGCTCAGCAACTGGGCGATCTTTAGCTTGGTGCCAACGCCGTCTGTTGCGCCAATCAACAAAGGGTTTCGATAGCGGGCGATGTCCAAAGCAAACGCCCCCCCGAATCCTCCGATGCCGCCAACTACTTCTGAACGGGAAGTCATTCTAATCAACGGTTTTATGCGCTCTACGAAATTATTGGCGGCATCGATATCCACGCCTGCCGATTTGTAGGTAAGCCCTTGCTTTTTTATCATTTTGTGCTCCTGAAGCCTTGTCGTTTGTCCTTATGCTATTTGCATTTCCCTCTGCCAACTTGTTGGAGTATATTTCAATGGAAATGTGCTCTCAGCAAGTTTTGTTTTTACGGGCGTATTTCATTTTGCCGTTCCCATCGTTTTTCCCATCAATCCTTGGGTGGCAAAACACCCTTAGAATTTATACAAAATCTGTCAACGAAATGCTAAACATCTGCACATTTATGTTTATAATTATAATAAAAAGTTGCAGAAAAAAATTTAATATCTAGGAAGAGCAGAGGGGTTCTTCCCCCTTAAGTTATTTATAGGGTGGTGTTATCGATGATGTCCTATTTCAAACGGAGAAAAGGGGTGTTATTTGCTGGCAGCGATGAACTTTTCAAAAAGCTCGTTGTCGGGGCGAATGTTTATGCTGAATATGGGTGTGGGGATTCGACAATATGGGTTGCCAATAATACAAGATGTAAAATTTTTAGTGTGGATAGTTCTGATGTTTGGTTGGATAAAGTAAAACGAAGCTGTATAAATTGCG
>Ga0172371_10007461_pt1 | contig 15562 bp, 15 predicted proteins | sample Lak12m_FD_114543 | JGI IMG/M metagenome (GOLD analysis project Ga0172371, IMG submission 114543) | Freshwater microbial communities from Kabuno Bay, South-Kivu, Congo - kab_022012_12m | ecosystem: Environmental > Aquatic > Freshwater > Lake | place: Democratic Republic of the Congo: South-Kivu... | reverse complement strand
TCTTTCATGCCACGGGGGATGTAAGGCTGAGAACTATTCTAATGGGGATATATTCGAATCAAGCCGAAGCTGCTGGGTAGCGGAGGAGACAAGGAAGAAGCTCTCATCAGTGCCCATGACAGCCGCATATGGAAAGATTTTAAAAAATATATAAAATAGGAGGTTAAAAAATGGGTGAAACAGTAATAGCAGCAGCCAAAACACCTGCGAAAAATACAGGGAACAGGGCTCCCAAAAAAAAGATGGAAGTCTCTAAAGTTACAGGTTCACCTGCTGAACACATACTGTTCCTACAGAGAACCATCGGCAACGGGGCGGTTGATAGGCTTATCAGGTCAGGAACTTGGCAGGCAAAGCTCAGGATCGGCCAGCCGGGTGACATGTATGAGCAGGAGGCTGACAGGGTGGCAGAGCAGGTGATGAGAATGTCCGGGCCGCCAGTATCAAAAGATAAGGCAGTTTCTGAGCAGACTGACAATAACCCCGTCCAGCGCAGATGCCCAACTTGTAATAAGGTAAATCAGCCAATAAAATCGGAATTAATATCCCGCAACAGCTTCATCGACAGCGGCGGACAGCCTTTGTCCGGGCATGTGCGTACTTTTTTTGAATCCCGTTTCGGTCACGATTTCAGCCAGGTGCAGATACATACTGATGCAAAAGCGGCGAAGTCGGCGCAGGCTGTGAACGCACAGGCTTTTACTGTTGGAAAAGATGTAGTGTTTGGAAAAGGACAGTATGCACCATGGAATACAGAAGGGAAAAAGCTTCTGGCACATGAGCTGACGCATGTGGTGCAGCAGGGAAGTGCGCAATCCAACTTCATAAAACATAATAATGTAGCACCAACCATCCAGCGGAGGCTTGTTACCTTTGGCACTCTTCCTGACGTTAATTCGCTGCTTGGACTCCTGGGACCAAATGCCGGTCTTACTCTTAATTTAGATGTAGCCACTAACCAGGTACGGATCGGTGCCGTGCTCCCGGGAGCTCCGCGATCGCCTGCCCTTCGGGCACGACTTACAACAATAATAAATCACGCCAGGCAGCATGCAGAGGTGATCGTGGGACGTGGGCAGCCCCAGGTTATGGTTGGTGCGTTTCCTCAACCTGGCGATCTCAGGGTAACCCGGGTGCAACAGATAGATATTGACGACGTTCTCGCCATCGAGGCCGGGGCACCTGGTAGTGGAGCAGCATTGGCTGCTCATGAAATCGAGGAAAATTTCCGGGCGCATGGTGTAGTTGCAGTTGCAGGCGTGGATCGTTTCCGGCGTGCTCATGAAGGTGCAACAGAACTGGAGAACAGGGTCGCGGCAGAACTTGTAGGTCCAGGGAGGCGTGTCGCGGAAGTTATCACTGCTACATCCCCGACGACTCAAACAGTTGTTTTTGACTATGAGAATTACTTCCTTGTCTTTACAACGAGTTTAAATGCGGCAACCCAGGACCAGACAATCACCAGTTCCCGGCGCGCGCCACCCGTCGTTATTTCCACCCGGACGATTGACAATTTTGCCAGTGGTTCCAGCGCAGTACCTGGCGCAGGAGCGGCTGCTATAGCAGCTTCGGCCGCCGACGTAGCAGCTAATCCAACTTCAACGGTTCTGATAGAGGGTTTCGCTGATGCTGGTGGAGGCGCTGCTGTAAACCAGCGGGTTTCCAGACGACGGGCAGAGCAGGTGCGAAACGCACTTGGGGTGAACAGGAATAGGACACATATCGAAGGACGCGGGGCAATTAACTTTGTAGCAGCTAATGATACACCTGCAAACCGTGCTCTTAACCGCCGTGTCGTAATCACAGTGAGAAGGCCGGGCCCATGATAAACAGGGAAAAAGGTATGGCTGGACAGCTCACCGTTGAGGCTGAATTGCTTGACACTGGTTTCCCGGCGCCCAAACCCGGGGTCATGTATGTAATTTCGCTGATGCGCTACAAGGTCCTGAAGGTTCTGCATGGCAGGTATCCCCACCAGTTCATCCTGGTCGGTCATCATGTGCCAGATATAAATTCTCCGCAATTTCAGATAGGAGTCCGCCATCGTTTGCAGCTAACACGGAAATTTCCAGAGCATGCCAGCATTTTGAATAAATTTAAAGAAGAAGCTCGCAATCTGGACATTTTCTTTTGCCAGTCATATGAGGTTCTGGAATAAAAAATATGCATGAAACCAAATTAATTGCACGGAAACCTGGCGCAGAAAAATCCAAAATGGTTTCTGATCCATATCTAAACAATTCATCATCCAGAAACTCCTCTATCGATCAAATCCTTTTCCTCCAGAGAAACATCGGGAATCAGGCGGTTGGGAGGCTTATAAAGTCAGGGGTTTTGCAGGCAAAACTTAAAATCGGGCAGCCTGGTGACATCTACGAGCAGCAGGCTGACAGGATGGCAGAGCAGGTGATGAGGATGCCTGGCATTGCACGATCGAGTTATGTTACTCTCTCACCAATTGAGAATTTGATGCTCCAGCTTAATCAGAATCCAACTGTAACTCCTACCTGTAACTCTATCGGGGTTCTTAGCGCGCCGGATGCCAGAACTCTCAGTCAGCGCCTTGTAGATTTCGGGATACTGCAACCGACCGGAAGATCCACTGATTTCTCGAATATCCTGTATCGCCATGTCACGGCAGGTAGCCGGATTGGTAATGCATACATCGCCTCCTTACGCAGCAGCGCTTACCCGATGAATGATTTCTGCATTTTATACAGTGGTAGGGGGTGGAATGCCACATTCCGGGATGTGCTACATTACTATGGTTATACAACTCCCATTCATCGTGATATGCGGCTTGTTGCCGGCGCAGTGCTCGATCATGACAGGTCAAACCTCTTTATCTACGACGAGAACGAGATGTTTCCCCAGGGTCAGCGAGATCCCTTCGCTTCACCGTTAACCCCCCGCACCCTGAATAGAAAAACCAGGGGAACAGTCCTTGCCGGATCCCCAACGGAAGGGGCACTGTTGCTTCGTGCGACCGATGCATATCTGGGCACTTTGACCATTCCTGCTGCTGCGGTTTCCAGATTAACCCCGACTCCAGTTACCGCTGGAGCTACCACCGCATTTGACGTATTCCAATGGGGGCCAGAGGCAGCTGAAGGGAGCGTGGGTGATCCGAATCGCTTCGATGCAATAATCGTGTATTGGACAAGGCATTATAACGATATCTTTCAACCCCTTGATGCGCACGGCCGTGCCAATCCACTTGACCCAGATCTGGTCAAGGCGATGATATATTGTGAATCCCGTTTTTCTGAAACAGCATCATCGAGACGTTCCAGCGCCAGGGGATTGACTCAGGTACTTGCTGGAGAGCGACAAGCAGTAGGAGAGACGCCTGCCGGAGTTTCAGGGGTTACCGAGACTACTTTCACAGATCCAGGGGTTCAGGTTGCCGTTGGGATCCGCATCCTGTTCGAGAAGTATCGACGCAGTCGGGACTGGGGTACGGCAATCCGGGACTATAACGGCTCACCACGAAGGGATGCATATAGGAATGAAGTGCTCCGGGTCTATCGCGCGCATCAACGGATCCCGCAACCTTGATGAGAATTGGACTCCTCCAGGGCAATACCGGACTAAATCTGAAAAAAAATAATTCGACTTATTTTTCCTTACGCTTTAATACGATCCTGTCAATCGTGATCTTAGCATTCTTAATAGTGATCTTCACACCCTCGCCGGTTCCGAACTGCATCTGCGGCATCGCCGGCATTCCAGGTGGCATCGCCATAGTGGGTGCGGGAACTGACCAGCCGGGCGCCGATGCAGCCATACTTCCTGCCTCTTCAGACGCCGCTTCGGCAGCCGCTTCTTCCTTCCCCCATCTTTGCGTTACAGGATGCTGCTTTTTCTCAAGGAAATCGCGCAGTGTCTTCAGGTCGTTCACTTCATCTTCAGTCGGAACCTTGTCAGCAAGCTCATGCGGGATATCAGCTTTTATTTTCTCTTTCAGGTTCTTGGGCATCCACACCACCCGGTTCCATCCCCCGTCAGGTTGTATGAACTTGGGCGAGCGGAAGTAGTTCACCCCGATGCCCAGGAAACCTATTATCTGCTTGCCTCCTCCCGTCTGTCCCGCCATCGTGGAGAACGAAAGACCATTGGGGGCAGTACCAGTATAGTCCCTGTCAACCCATCCAATGCCATCCACTTCAGGGATGTAGAACCCAACAACCTCAAAGCATCCACAGCTTGTATGCGGGTATTCGAAGAAGGAATGTATCTTGATACGCGAGTATTCCCCGCCCGAAAGAGCCACGGCTTTCTCGTTGACGCCCGAATATTCTCCGCCTTCCTTATCAATTATCTCGCCTTTCGGGATGGCAAACTGCGGACCCTCAGGGTCAACTTTCGCCGCCGCGCGCCCGTCAAACCAGTTGATAGCGCCGCATAAGGATATCCTGTCAGGTGTGACAACGCAAACATTGGTAGGGGCAAAGCTCTGGCACAGCGTGCAGCCATAGAACACGTCAACGTCCTCGTCATGAAGACCCCGTGTGCGTGCGTCCCTGACATCGTACACCTTCAAAGCCTCAGCCCTCTGCTTCTCAACTTCCTCCGGGTCAGTGATGTATGTCGCATCTATTTTCTCGATGAAAGGAAGTTCGTTCTTGAACAGCATCATCGTTGCTTTTGCTATCTGCTCGAATGATTTAAGACCTTTTTTTATCGCATCCTTATTGATCCGTACCCAGACATCATATCTCTGGTTAAGGTGCATGTAGCCCTGTATATAATTCTGGAAATCATGATTTCGCCTCTCCACTATAGCTTCCAGGTCAGGTTCTACCAGTTTTCCTGCGATGCGGTAAATCATCGCATAGGGGTAGCGCGACCCCTCCTTCATAGCGGAAATATCTGGTCCAATGAGTGTAAACTTACCATCCTCTATCTCATCTATTCCCGCTGCCCTCACAAGCTCAAATCCCCGAGACTTGGGACCTGCGAGTTCAACGAACATATCATCTTTTCGTACGCGTTCACCCTCGAACATTGGTGATATTTCAAAGGGAAATTCGTTTGCCATTTTTTTTATCCTGCCTGTTTTATCTTTTTGGTAACTCCTTAATAACTTCATCAAGCGCTGCTATGAAAACATCATCCTTGAGATTTCCGAATGACATGTCTGCATTCGGGTGATAATACCTGTCTATTGATATCACCTTAATATTCGAGAAATTCTTGAGCGCAGATATAGCCTGCGATGCATAATAATACGTTATCCCGAAGAACACGACAAGGTCATAGTTTCCTTTTCCATCAAGTCCCTTCCATTCGGGGTCGCAGAGATATGCTGCCAGAGCATGCAAATTACTATAGTGTACATCGAGTCCTTTATCCCCGAGGGATGTATAGGCGTTCCCGACTGCAGCTATCTGGATTCCTGCTTGTCCTATCGCGACAGCCCTTGCAAGCACATCTGTATCGTGGACTTCTGAGCCTACTATCAGAAGCGGTCTCTTTGCTCTTGCAAGCATCTTTCCTGGCACTGCTGGCATGACAGCTCTTGCCATCTTCGGTCCAGGGACGTTCCCGGTGTCAAAAGGCACTGCCTGGCGGGTTGTGTCGACCTTTTCTGCAGTCATTTCTTTGCCTCCTTGCACAGACGGGGGACATTTGTAGGCTGGAACGATACATCCACTTTGCGCAGCTGCCCTTCAGTGATCTTTTTCTTTTCCCAGTCTATCTTCCATCCCTTTTCCTCCAGAAGCTTTAGTAGCTGTTCGCGCCTGGCTACAGGAAGGTCATGTTCACTTCGCACATATACATGCCAGTCGTCGGGCATCTTTTTAAGATACTTCTCGCTCAGTTCGATATAATGGGTGAGTTTGATAGCTCTTCCTAAGCTGTTATCGCTTGGTCTGAAGCACATCTTAGCCAGCAGCGGCATCAGTTCATCCTTCGTCTCAGCTGTAATCAAAAGATGCTCTGGCGCAGGTTCGACGTTGATAATTGAGCCGTCCCTTGCGTCCAGCACGTTCCAGTCATCTTTCCTGTAAGGTTTTCCGATAAAGGCGCGCCTGTACTTTGTGCCGTGAGGTCCGATAACAACAGGGATGCCAAGTCTGTTGCAGCCTGTGGCGATAGAAAAGGCTTTCTGGGAGTAGGCACCCCATGCTATCCCGACCGCTCCAACACGGTTTAGCACATAATCCGCTATCTCTTCCCAGTTGCCTTTTGTCTTTCTCCCCGCGAAAATGGAGGCGACTTTTATCGTTGTCGCGGCGATATGCGCATTAGATACGCAAGAGCCAGTGTTCAGCAGATTTCCTTTGATGAACCTTCCCGGGTAACGCTCATAAAGCGTCTTTCCTTCCTTATCCTTATACATCCCGATATCCATTGCAGCGCAACCCGAAGAAATAATAATGTAACTGCGCTGTATCATCTCTTCCACAACGTCATATACATCCTTGGTGCCGTCCGGATAATTGCAGCATCCAACAAAAGCAAGCACTCCTGGCGTGGTGCCAAGCACAAGGTTTCTGCCCTCCTCACGTATCTCAGGGTCGCTTATCTGTCCTCTTCCTATTCTTACCTTGCCTTTTTCTTCGCGTATCACGCGCTGGGCTGCTTTTTCAATGACGTTCAGCACAGGAATATCCGCAGGGCAACTGTAATCGCATCTTCCGCAACCCACGCATTTGTCATGGAGAACCTCGAACTGCTTGAGGTCGCCATTTACGGCAGCTACCATTGCATCTGCGATAGGCAGACCCTGTGGGCAGTCGCGTGTGCACTGAAGGCATTTTATGCATTTTGCCACAAGTTTCTTGAATTCCTCATCATCCGGGAGCGCGGTAAGCCCTTTGGCTTTCCTTACCGGTCCCATCTTCATGGCAAGTTTTGGAACCAATTCCCCTACCTTTTCGGGGTCAAGTATCAATGCACCTGCCTGTTTTCCACTTACAAGGTCTTGTATAATCGCATCAATGCTGTCATTTGACCTTTCAGGCAGACCGAGTGTGATTTTTTCATTGGTGGCTATTACTGGAATATGGAGTTCTTTTGCTTCCTTCAAAATATCTGCCCGAACACACTGCTCATCAGTAACGAGCACATCTGGTATGCCTGAGCGGATATATTTCAATTCCTTGCTCATTGAGCCTATGATTTTAGCAGTCTTGTTGTAGCGGGTCATCTCGTGGGCTGTGCAGCACAGTCCAGCTATCTCTATTTTATCAAAAAGACCGTTACTGTCCATGTAATCAAGAATGTACGCGGGTGCAGCGATGTTGTGCCCAATGCATATCACAACAGGTTTTTTGGGATCAAGTATCCCCATTCCTATCTCTGCCAATGGCGCTTTTTCATCTGATTTAGGGAAACCAAGACATGATATTTGTAGTATATCCGCCACTTCCATTCCCAGATGGTCAAGCATGCCTGCATGAAGGGTCTTGGATTCAAAATCACGTGCTGAGCCTTCCTGTCCTGTATGGGTGACAGCGATAAGCTGGGTCAACTGCTCTTCGATGTACTCAAGCACTGGTAGAAAATCACCTATGGTCTGCGGCTGGATGCCCATTATGGTCTCGGTAAGCGGAGCTTTCAGATTGCTTGGACCCACGTCTATGGGATGGTCTTTTCCGTATTTTTTAATAAAATAGTTGAAAAGATGACGTCCATGGGCAGTATGGCACGCTGCTCCTGTTATGCATATTCTCAGCGATTCCCGTGCAGACTGCCCTTCAAGGTCGATCCCGCATGCGCCTTCCTTGTTGCCTGTCAGGTCGCATTTCCCATACGTGCAGTAATCACACATGTCGCTCGTTGGCGTATATGCGGGGTTGTACCTGTCGAGGATCCGGTAGTCCCAGTTCCGCAGACTTATAATATCAGGTCTTGGAGTGGGTCCTTCGGCTTCGGGTTGCGTCTCCTCCTCACCTATCGCGCCAATATTTATCTGGACATTCTCCAATCCTTCTATTACAAATTTTCCCTTCTTAACTATCATATAATTTACCGGTGCTGTTATTTGAAATTCGCTTTCAGTTCAAGAACGACGTCAACCCCTAATTCATATTAAGGTACTTAAACATTATCATATTTGTCATTATCATCCATTATATTTTTTATTTGTTTAATTGCTTCGGCAAGAACCATGCTTGTAGCCGGGGTATCAGTTCCGCCGAATGCGCGGTCGCTCAAAAGTATGACCTCATCAGGTACCTATTTGACACAGGTGACAATTAACATTTACCGCACCTCTTACCATCAAGTTATAAAATAGATTAAATGTAGAGTCCTCCATTTATATCAATGACCTGCCCTGTTATGTAATTCCCATCTTCTGAGACCAGATATGCCACCGCACCTGCCACCTCGGATGGCTTCCCGAGTCTTCCCAGCGGTATCTGGGCAAGAATTTTTTCCATTATTTCTTTAGGAACCGATTTTAGCATATCCGTTTCTATGAATCCGGGCGCAACAGCGTTTACGGTTATACCCTTGCCTGCAAATTCTTTTGCCAGCGTTTGCGATAGAGCTATCAATCCTGCCTTCGAAGCTGCATAGTTTGCCTGTCCGCGGTTGCCCATTCTCCCGATAACCGAGGATATATTCACGATCCTGCCGTACTTCCTCTCCAGCATACCCTCTATGACCGCTTTGGTGCAGTAGAACGCTCCATCCAGGTTCACAGATAAGACTTCTGTCCACATCTGGGGAGTCATTTTTACAAACGATTTATCCCTCACTATTCCAGCATTATTAACCAGAATATCTATTCTGTCGAACTGATCGACAACCAAGTCCCGCATCCTGTTCACCTGCTCAAAGTCATTGACGTTTGCCTGGCATATGATAGAATGCTTGCCCATAGAATCTATTAAATCTGATACCTCCTTTGCATGCTCTTTTGTCTCCATCTGGTCTATCATCGTGGATAATTTATCAAATTCGTCTGCCATGCCCATCTGATCTATTAACTTTGATAACTTCTCGGCTTGCTCTCTGGTTGCCTGATAATTAATTGCAACATCTGCTCCCTCTTCCGACAGCCGCAAGGCAATCGCTCGCCCGATTCCCCTTGATCCTCCAGTAACAAGAGCAACTTTACCATCCAATCCTGTTTTCTTTCCCATATTATCTACCTCTTTACCACCATGGCAATACCCTGACCTCCTCCAATACAGAGAGTTGCAAGACCGTATGTGCCTTTCTTTCTTGCTAATTCGTGCAGAAGTGTGACCAGTATCCGTGCGCCGCTTGCTCCTATGGGATGCCCGAGAGCTATAGCGCCACCGTTAACGTTAACCCTGTCAGGATTCAAGCCCAGTTCTCTAATAACCGCGATGCTCTGTGCTGCAAAAGCTTCATTGAGTTCTATAAGGTCAAGTTTGCCTATAGCAATACTGGCTCGCTCTATGGCTTTTTTGGTGGCACAAAGAGGGCCCAGACCCATTATTTCAGGAGGAACCCCACAGAACCCGTAGCTCTTGATGGTCGCTAACGGCGAAAGCCCTTTTTCTTTGGCTTTATCTTCAGACATCAGAAGAACACAAGCTGCTCCATCGTTGATGCCTGATGCATTGCCTGCGGTTACTGTTCCGTCCTTTTTAAATGCAGGCTTCAGTTTTGCAAGTATCTCTTTTGTTGTGCCGAACCTTGGAAACTCATCTGTATCAAAGAGCACAGGTTCGCCTTTTGGCTGGGGGATTGCTATTGGGACTATCTCTTCTTTGAACTTACCGGCTTTAATTGCAGCCTCTGCTTTATTCTGGCTTTTTGACGAAAATTCATCCTGTTCTTCCCGCGTAACATTGTATTTTTCTGCCACGTTCTCTGCTGTCATACCCATATGGTAATTGTTGAAAATATCCCATAATCCATCATGTATCATCAAATCCACAACTTCATCGTTGCCCATCTTTGCTCCCCAGCGGTTTTTTTTCAGGGCATACGGAGCCATGGACATGGACTCCATGCCGCCTGCCAGCACAACATCCGCATCACCCAGCATGATGGATTGTGCCCCCAGAACAACCGATTTTAAGCCCGAGCCGCATACTTTGTTCACGCAATAGGAAGGTACCTCTTTTGGAATTCCCGCTCCAATTGCAGCCTGTCTTGCCACATTCTGGCCGTGACCTGCGCAAAGGACATTTCCCATGACGACTTCTTCAACGTCGCCTGATTCAACATTTACCCTTTTCAGGGCATCTTTCAGTACCACAGAGCCAAGTTGTCCGGGACTGAAATCCTTCAGACTTCCCCCGAACTTCCCAACTGCAGTTCTTGTTGCCGATACAACAACTACATTATTCATTTATTCACCCAATTTGTATATATAATACTCAAATTATTAATCCGCCATCCACACAGAGCACTGCCCCATTTACAAAGTTCGCTTCATCTGAAGCAAGATATAAATATGCATATGCAACATCCTTTGCTTCACCAAGCCTGCGCAACGGAGTTTTTTCTTTCATCATTTCAAGGATCTTTTCAGGTACATTTGAGGTCATCGGAGTCGCAATAAATCCTGGAGCCACTGCATTTACCCTTATCCCTTTTTTACCTAGTTCCTTTGCCAGGGTCTTTGTTATTCCAATTAAACCAGCTTTTGCAGCAGCATAATTGACCTGGCCCACATTCCCTTCCACTCCTACAATAGAAGAGGTATTAATAATTACACCATTCCCCTGGTTAATCATGACTTCAACCACTGCCTGGGTGCAGTTGAAAACTCCTTTAAGATCGACGTTAATAACCTTATCCCACTGTTCCTCAGTCATTTTTGATAAAAAGGCATCCTGAACAATGCCTGCATTATTTATCAGCACGTCGATTCTACCATATTTTTCCAGAGTAGTTTTAACCATCTGTTTTGCTTGTTCTCTGTTGGATACATCCAATTTAACAAAAAACCCCTCTCCATTTTTCTTGATCTCTACAACTGTCTCTTCACCAGCCTTTTCATTTACATCGGCGACAACAACTTTAGCCCCTTCTTTTGCAAACAGGAGCGCGGTCTCTTTCCCAATACCGCTTCCTGCTCCTGTAATAACTGTAACTTTGTTTTCAAGTCTCATCTTATTTCACCTTTGATCTGCGATTCTTTCTTTTTTGTTCACGCATCTTTTCCTTAGATAGTTCAGGCTTCTCTTCTCCTGTTCCATCAAGAAGAGACCTGGGTTTTAGCCACTCAGCAATACTGGGACAGACCTCTTTCTGGGATTTTGAGCCCACGAATATACCTATATGACCGGTGGGGAAAACCAGCATTTCTTTATCCGAACTTGATACCGCTTCGGTCAGGGGTTTACTTGCATCGTTAGGAACGAGGTGGTCGAATTCTGCCATAACATTAAGCAAAGGCATGGTAATGTTTTTCAAATTAATCTTCTTACCGTCTATCTCCATCTTATTTTTGATGAGAAGGTTCTTCTGGTAGCAGTCTTTCATAAACTGTCTGAAGGTTTCACCTGCCTGGTCAGGACTATCGAATATCCATTTCTCCATTCTAAGGAAATTCTTGACAGTTTCTTCATTGCGCAGTGAGTGAGCTGTATCATTCGGGTCATATTCGATTTTCTCAAACAGCCCTACATACTTGTCGATCATAAGCCTGAAGGGGTCTGTGAGCAGGAATCCAGCATTCAGGAAATCTCCGGGCACTATTCCGTAGTAGTCCACGATTTTGTCCACGTCTAAGCTTTTTGCCCATACGTGGAGAAGTCCTTTATCAGTATCGAAGTTCACAGGAGTCACTAGCGTGACCAGGTTTTTCACTTTTTCAGGATGCTGTGCGGCATACATTACTGAGAAAGTCCCACCCTGACATACTCCGAACAGCGTGATATTATCCAATCCAGACCGCTCCCTGATCTTATCCAAAGCATTATTTATATAACCGTTCACATAATCATCAATTGTAAGATATCTGTCTATACCTGAGGGATAACCCCAGTCAATGACATAAACATCAAAACCCTCATCGAGAAGCTTCTTTATAACACTTTTATCAGGCTGGAGGTCAAGAATGTAGTAGCGGTTCACGAGTGCATACACTATGAGTACTGGAACCGGATATGGTTTTTCTACGGTTGGGATATAATGGATGAGTTTCATCTTATCTTCGCGAAATATTATCTCGGAAGGCGTTGTTCCAACCGAAAAATCAGGGGCTTTCATGAATAGTTCCATTCCGTATTTGAATTTCTCATAAAATTCTAATGATTTAAGCTCGTTCATGGCGTTTCCTTACCAAAAACATCATTTTTTCTCTTTTAGTTCTTTGATCTGACTGGTTAGGTCCTTTACTGTCTTCTTAAGATAATACAACTCTTTGTTTATCTCATCGATTTCTGTCTTCGTGGGGAGATTCATTGGTTTCAGATAATTCTCTTCAAGCATCTCCCGGCTGTATTTCTGGAACTCCATGAAATGCGACATTAATTTCCCCATGTCCGACGCAAAGTGATCTGATTTCAGGAATTCCTTAAAGGTCTCGCTATACGTCTCGATCCAGATATTATAAAAATCCTTATATTTCTCAGGACTGATTTTCCCTTCCATCTCATTTGCAGTCTTTTCACGCATTCTGCGCATTGCTTCCATGAATACGCTCTGGAAATTGACATTGGAATCCATCCATGCGGTATAAAGGTCAACAAATGTAGAGAAACCCTTCATCATTTTTTCAGATTTCTCACGTGTTGGACCCATGGCAGGCATTTCGACTATTCTGCCCATAGCGGCATTGCAGGTCTTTAACCACAGGTCAAAAAATTCCTGCATGGATTCAAAACCAGATTTTTCCATAATCAATCTTTCTGAATCTCTCATTTGAGTGATTCGATGAACTCATTCATGGGTATTGCCCTGTATGTTACTGTTCTGATACTGCCGCGCGATAAAAGTTCAACGATTGCTCTGGTGATTGCAGCCTCGTCATCCGCTTCTACTATGCTCAAAAAATCAAAATTCCCCAAAACGACGTACTGATCCAGCACATTTAAACCCAGATATTTAAGCTCGGCATTAACTTCTTTCACTCTGCCAGGATTCTTCTTGAGAGTCTTAGCACCTTCATCTGTCAGTGTAGATATTATGATATATCTTGCCATAATTTATACCTCCAATTCTTACCAATTTTTTAAACACGATTTCACCCACATCCTGGACATCCTGGCAAAGGTATCTGCATATATCTTTGCCATGCTCTTTACAGGTTCCATCATTTCTTTCATCTGGCCTGCCATGGGCATGTCCTCAAAGAAGCTATCAAAAGCCTTTTCATACATCTTTACCCAGAGATCATAAAATTCTTTATATGCCTCAGGATCTGCGGTTTGCTTTGATAACTCCTCAGCCTTTTTTGACATTTTTTCAAGTGCTGCAATCCAGGACTTGTACATATTTAGATAAATGTTGGTGCTCTGCACGAAACTCTCAAATAATTCTTTTGAAGGCTGCATGGACTGGATATGCTTTCCGTAGGTTTCCTGATATGTATCCATCCATATATTATAAAATTCCTTGTAGGCTTCGGGGCCTGCGTCTCCCCGGGAGACTTCTGCCATTTTCCTGGAAAGCTTCTGCATGGATTCAATCCACGGCCCGTATAGCTTGACGTATGTGTTCTTCCATAGTTTTGACATCTGCAAAAAGCTTCCTGAGTAGATATCAAAACTATATATTTTTCAAATATTTCTTTTGTACTTTCCATGGAAGGCAGTGTAAGAAGCTCGTCGAATATTTTTTCATAAGTCTTCATCCACATATCATAGCACTCTTTATATTTTGCAGGATCTGGTTCGCCCTGGAGTATCTCCTGAGTTATCTTTGAATTCTCTTCTAACTCGCCAATCCATGACCTGTAGAGTTTATTGGATTCCTCTGCGCTTGCCAGGAGTTTCTCAAGTGTCTCTTTATTGGATTCAAGCGTTGGGATCGGATAAAATTTACCAAAGCTATTCTGGTATGTTTTCATCCATTCATCATAGAACTCACTGTATTTCTGTGGTGCAGCTTCTTTTGAGAGTTGAGATGCCTTCTCAAACATCTCTCCCGTGGATTCAATCCAGGGCTTGTAAAGCTTTAAGTAGGAATCCTCCCACATTTTTGAAACTGCTGTGTAGCTGTCAGCCCATGTCTTGAAAATATCCTTCTTCTCTTCGTTCACGTCTTTTTTTTCTTCGGTTTTTTTTACCATAGTTACTCACTTCTTTTAATTTGTTTTATTCTAAACCGACAGTCATATCACTGCTGGTTTTCCCAATATCCCAATAAGGAGCATTACCCCGATTCAACAATACCCGTACCTTCTTTCTCATATATAAAGTTATTTTTCTATATTAATCGTTACATTAGGATTTATCATTAAATTTAAAAAAGTGAGAGTGTAACAAAATTTGCTGAAACTTCCATAACAAAAGACTTAAATAAATGCATGCAAACATTAATTCAGAGTTGATACATGAAAAAAGCCATCATCGTCGTGGACATGATAAATGATTTTGTTACCGGGAAAATCGGGAGTCTCCGCGCCCAAAAAATCGTGCCGAATATAGCAGCCCTCCTGAAAAAAGCAAGAAAGCAGGGCATTACCGTCATATATCTGAGGGATGCCCATATGGTAAATGATAAGGAACTGGGCATCTGGGGGCAGCATGCTATGAAAGATACGCAGGGGTCTGAAATAATACCTGAACTCAAACCAGAAAAAAACGATATCATCATCGAAAAAAAATGGTACAGCGGGTTCGTGGATACCGAACTCCCCGCAATACTTAAAAAAATGGGAGCAGACACCCTGATCTTTGTGGGTGTAAGTACTGACATCTGCGTCCAGAACAATGTTGGTCATGCTTATTTTTCGGGATATCGAACAATCGTTCCACAGGACTGTACAGCATCAATAGATGAAGCCGCGCACGAACAGGCACTTAAATACATGAAGAGCATCTATGGCGCGGAGATAACAACATCGGAAAAGGTGTTGTAAACGGTTTTCATGATTGCAGGCATAGACGAGGCGGGAAAAGGACCTGTGCTCGGTCCCATGTGCGTCGCTGGAGTACTGCTGGATGAGAATAAACTTGGCAGGCTAGCCCGCCTCGGTGTTAAGGATTCAAAAAAGCTGACGCCAAAAAAGCGGGAGGCTCTTTCGGTTGAAATTAAAAAGCTCGCAGACAGGTTTTTTATCCTTGAGGTAAGCCCAGGACAGATAGATGAACTCAGGAAAGTGATGACGATGAACGAGATAATGGTGGCATGCTACGTGAAAGTACTGGAGGAACTCATGCCAGACAGCGCCTTCGTGGATGCGGCTGATGTTATCGCAAAGCGTTTCGGGGAGAACATTAAGAAAAAATATTCAGGTGATTTGAAGATCACTTCAGAACACAATGCTGATGAGAAATACCCGATCGTTTCCGCAGCTTCCATCATTGCAAAAGTAAGAAGGGATGAACTTGTCAGGAATATTGAAGAAACAGTAGGCACTGAAATAGGAAGCGGCTACCCCTCAGACCGCAAAACGATAACGTTCCTTGAGAAATGGGTCATGGAACACGGCTCTCTTCCTGATTTTGCAAGG
>Ga0172371_10007460_pt1 | contig 15562 bp, 15 predicted proteins | sample Lak12m_FD_114543 | JGI IMG/M metagenome (GOLD analysis project Ga0172371, IMG submission 114543) | Freshwater microbial communities from Kabuno Bay, South-Kivu, Congo - kab_022012_12m | ecosystem: Environmental > Aquatic > Freshwater > Lake | place: Democratic Republic of the Congo: South-Kivu... | reverse complement strand
GACCCCCCAGGCCGACCAAAAGAAACTCAAGGAAATGCTCGGCCACACCCCCATAGAAGTCGTCGGCGGCGTCCTCACCGGCCTCCTCACCGCCCTCATCCTCTGGCTCGTCTGGCCCAAGTAGTTCAGAGAATCGAGATTAGAGAACCGAGAATCGTCCTTAATTAACTTCATTATCAAATAACGCTGAAAAAATTTTAATACCGCCCTTGTAAGAGCGACCGGCCGATCGCCCGCGGTAGTAATAATTTCACAACTCGCGCTTATTAATATTCATCGATGGTCATGTAGGGGCTTGGCGTGCCAAGTTCAAGGATTCACTGTTTTAAACAGCCAGCACCCTTATCCTGTTACCATAAAAACAAACCACGGAAATACGGAATACACTGAAAGGGTGCAATTTTATAGAATTATTCGCTCAATCTCAACTCTTGGAGTATGTCCGAAGTTGATGAGTAAACCTAATTTGAGTTTTGATATTTTTAGATAATTAAACAACTGCGCCCTATATTCATCAATAATCCCTCTCGAGGCTTTTAATTCCAAAATAATGGAAGAATAACAAATGAAATCCGGTCTATATTCCATATCCAAATTTACACCTTTATATGCAAATTGAATTTTCGGTTGAGAAATAAATGGAATATGTCTATATTCAAATTCTTTGCTCAAACACTCCTGATAAATCGCTTCGAGAAATCTACTGCCGATTTCTTTATAGACTTCAAAAACAGCTCCTCGGATTGCATAACTCTCATCTTTGAAAAGGAGTTTACTGATATTTTCCGATTGGTTATTCACTTTTCCTCCCTTATTATTTATGAATTCGTTTTTAAAGTTGATGACTTAAGTTTTAAAGATCCCTAATTTTTATAAGGCAATAATCAATAATTAATTTGCGAGTATTCCGTTTTCCGTGGTTCATGCTCTTAAAGTCTCACTCCTTGTTTCTTAAATCAACACTACAAAAATTACACAAAACCACATACTTTACCTTATTTTTTTTCTTTTTTTTCGACTACCTATATATTTCTTCCGTGTATTCCGTTTTTCCGTGGTTCCTGCTCTTTAAAATCCCAAATCCTTGATACTTTGCTCTACACTCCGTGAATTTCTCGGCATAAGATCATCCCAGAACTTTTGGTCATACCTTCTTGACCTGACCAGAATGGGCATCGGTACTCCCCACCCGAGCAGCAGCACCTCTTCCTTCGGCTGCAGCCGCGCCAGCATCCCGCGCAGGGCGTCCCGCCCCGCCAGGCCGGACAGCACCGCAGCGATGTCATTCTCGTCCCCCAGCCAGCCGGATACGCGCGTGCCCAATTGGGACATCACCTCGTCGTAGATCTGTGAAGGCCGCTGGTCGATGATCAGCAGCGTCACGTAGTATTTGCGCAGTTCCCGCGCGATCGTGCTGAAGGAGGTCTGCGCCGCCATCTCGCGGTTGAGCAGCTTGTGCGCTTCTTCCACCGCAATCACCAGCGGACGCGGTTCCGCCTTGCCGTGCGCGCGAAACTCGTTGGTGCTCTCCTCCCAGGCCTCGCGGATGCGCCGCGTCAGCAGGTTCGAGACCAGCAAATAATCCAGGTCGGACTCATAATCGCCAAACGACAGGATCACGTGCTGCCCGGCCCGCAGCGCCTCGATCACCTCTTTCAGCGGGTCCGCGGAAGTGTCTTCCTGCAGCAGGTAGGGGCGGTTGAAAACGCGCGTCAGCTTGCTGCGCAGTCCCTCCGCGGCGGCCACATTTACCCCGTTCTCATTGGCCCAAAAGGCCACGCTTCCGGGCGCGGGCGACTTCTTGCCGTCGTCGCCTTCGACCATCGCGCCGATGCTCATCTGCCTGAATTCGTGGAACCATTTAACCGCGCCGAAACTGTGCACCAGCGCGTCCAGCGTGGTGGAGGTCGTCTCGCGCAAGTTCAATTCCCGTGCCAGCAGTTCAATGTCCTCCGGCTGGATGTCGGAATCGTGCAGTTCCAGCGTCAGGTCGGGCGTTTTGCCGCGGATGGTGCTCTTGCGTCCCAGCCCCACCACGCGCACGCGCGATGGGAACTTGCTGCGCAGGCCCACCACCGCCTGACCTGTATCCGAAGCGGTATCGTCGAAACCGTATTCGTTATGCATGTCGAACACCAGCACCGAGGCCGCGTTATGCTTGATCAGCCCGGCCAGGATGATGCGCGTTAAAAAGGACTTGCCCGAGCCGGTCGCACCGAAAATGCCCGAACTGCGCTGCACGAACTTGTCCAGGTTGATGCACACCGGATGGTCCTGTTCGCGCGTGCGTCCGATCTCGAAATATCCCTTTTCGTCGGGCGTACCGAAGATCTCGGCCACGTCCCCGGCGGAAGCCAGCCTCGCCAGGGCGTGGTGGCTCGGCACGGTCTTGATCGGCAGCGGGCGCGGCGCGTTCTCGTTCTGATGCGCTCTGGTCCAGGCCTCATAGTCGGGCGCACCCGGTTCGGGTCCGCGTTCCAGCATCAGGGCGGGCAGCACTTCCAGGTTGGTATACAGTGTCTGTTCCTTCAGCAGGCGCGCCACTGTCGGCGAGAGCCTGCCGGCTGTTGGCATCTCGGCGTAGCGCGGGTCAGAGGCTCCCAATTGCAGGTCGGTCACCAGCCCGTAAAACTGCCAGTTACCGCTTTCCAGCACCACGAAACCGCCTTCCTGCACCTGCTCCGCCGGGACGGTCAGGCGCACGGACAGGTTGTCTTTCAGGCCGCCGCCCACCACGTATCCGATGGGCTTTCCTTCAGGGATCAAGTTCATATCATTGTTTGTCATGTTTCACCTGCCTTATTCCACAACTTCCGAGACCGCGCTGAGCAGGTCCATCAACTGCGGATAATCGTCTTTCAACAGTGCGATCATCTCGTGCAGGGCGTTCTCAAGGTCGGCCCCGCCGGCAGCGCGCACCTGGAGCAGGTGCGCCGCCAGCAGGTCGGCGGCGGGCAGTTCCTCGTTGCGCAGCAGCATGCGCAGGTATGAGAACCTGCCTCCGGCGCAGAAAGCCGCCACTTCGTCGTCGCTGCACGGATAGATCTTGTCCAGCGAGAGCGGCGGACGGGGAGGGCGGGTCTGCGAGAGCGTGATCCCGCTCTGCCAGCCGATGAAAGCCACGCTCATCTCCACCGGCATGTTGCGGTTCCTGCGGTTGTCTTCGATGATCTCTTCCGACAGGTTGGTAGAGCCGGCCAGTTGGCGCACCAGTCCGTCGTCGTCGATGTGGATCTCGTGCACCAGGCCGAAGACCTGGCTGCCGTCCTCCAGCGGGATGCGCACCATCTGACCGAAGGCCGGCGCTTCCTGCGGCGAGACCTGGCATCCGATCACGCAACCTGAGGTATTGGCTCTGAGTAGTCGTCCGATCGCGATTGATGTCATCTTACATCCTTCTTCTTCCCTTGCTGCTCTTGTGGAATTGTTTATTCGAGTTCAAGCCGGGCGTCAGCCCCTGTTTAACCAGTTCTTTTTCGAGCATCTCCAGCAGTTGCTCGTGTTCTTCCATTTTCACCAGCGCGCTTTCGTGGGCGCGGATGAGCGGGTAGGGGTAGGGCCGCGCCCCCGCCTGCCGCGACTGCTCCACCAAAACGGATTGCAGCAGTTCCATCATCTGTTGGTTTTCCACCACCCACAGGGGAACTTCCACGCGCGCCAGGGCGGGCATATTTTCGTAGCCCACGTTCAGGTAATAGAAATGCAGCGTCCTGGGTCCTGCCTGACCCGTTTCGATCTCTCTGGAATAACGTTCCGCTGAACTAGATTGCAGCTTGAAGACCGCGGAGCGTTCACCGGGTTTCAGGAGCGGCGCGAAGAGCGCCAGGTCGCTCACTCCCCTGAAGGGCTGTTTCTCCTTGTTGGGGCTGACCAGTTCCAGCATCTTGACCGCCAGGTCTGCCCGCGGACGGTCCACGTAGCCGGCAGCGACCACTTGATGATCCTCCAGGCTGTCCAGCGCAGTTAAATATTTCTCGAAATAATTATCAAAAGCCTTTTCCTCCCGCGGCTCGCGGAAGAGTTCCAGCGGCCCGTCGGTCAGGGTAATTACCGGGGCCGTTTCGTTTGCCGCCATCCCGGCCAGCACTTCCCGTTCGCGCGTGTCGCGCATCAGCGCGATCAGCGCTTCGGACGCGTTACTTCCCTGGGGGTGCAGGGAATCGTCATAAAGCAGTTCACTCTCAATCGTTATCTCGGGCGCGCTGCCGCTGCCCGGCTGCATGCGGAACACTCCCACGTTCACCAATCCGTAAAGCTCCTCGCCGTGCGGGTCGGGGTTGATCTGCGAGCCGTCCGCCGCCAGGATGGTGCAGGCCGGGGCGGGCAGAGCGCCAGGATGGTGCGTTGAGAGCGCTTCTTCCACCGGAACGGCGCAGCGCAGCCCCTTGTTCTGCCTTGAGGCTTCCTCCACCACAACGCGCAGTTCATCCAGCCTGGAATCGAACTCCTGAAGCAGCGTCCGGCAGGCCTGCAGTTTATGCATCTGTTCCTGCCGCAGCCTGACGGCTGTTTCGCCGTAAGCCTGAATTTGGGGGGGCAATTCAAGATAATTTATCGGCATGTGTCCCTTTCATTTATCGAACATTTGTTTGAATTATACAGAATTGCCCTTGCGCTGGCAAGCAATGAAAAAAAATGAACAAATATGGGGATTCTATATGGACATGAACTCCATGTGAGCAGGAAAAATTCCACAAAAAATCCGTATTTGTGCAATATCTATTTAAGAGATTTCAAACCTAATTCGGTTAAAATAATGGGGTCAGATCCCTCTTAAATTTAAAGATGGATCATAGTTAAAATTTGGTTGTTCCAATCAGGAAACTGGAGGCTCCATGAACAAGCATTTTGGAAAAATTATCATTTTAGGCGTCGCCATGCTGCTCTTGACAGCCTGCGTTGCCCCGCCGGCTCAACCGCCGGCTCAACCGCCTGCACAGCCGACAGCTCAACCCACGCTCCAACCCGCCGAAACGATGCCCCCGGTGCCTGAGATCACTGACACCCCATACATTATTGTGGTGACTGCCACACCCGAACCGGCCACCGCAACGTTGACCGCAACCGAAACTGAAACCCCGACAATTACCAATACGCCTACGCCGAAAATAACCTTCACCCCCACGGTCCCGGGCGCTTATGATGAGGCGGGCGCTGTCATTTCATCTGACAAATCCATTGTGATCACAGGCATCCAGGACAAAGGCTCCGGCAACGCGATCATTTCATGGACTGCCACAGGCGCCTTTTCCAAGGGATTCAGGATCTACTATTCCTACTATATTAAGGTTCCTTCTTACGGCAGTGAAAAATTCGAATATGCCATTGCGGATGGTACGACCCGCTCGGCTTACATTACCGGCGACCCCGGACAGACCTATTATTACCGCCTTTGCAGCTTCACCGGTTCAGGCTGTGAGTTCTATTCCAACATCTTCACGCATACTTTCCCGAACTCAAACTAATTCCCCATAAATTAACATCATTTGTAACTATAGAAACTTCCGGTCTTACGGCCGGAAGTTCTTTTGATCACTTTGCCCCCTGTGAGATGACGCCCTGCTCTTTGGTAACTGTAGCAGCATTTTCTCTAACAAGTCACCGCAGGGTGCCGTCCCCCGCTCTTCGGGGACGCACCATTGCTAACGATATCAAGCCACCGCGAATTAACGCCCCTGCTCTTTGGGGACACACCATCTTAAACTAAAGCTCAAGTGCATCCGGGGTGAGGGGATAAAACACATTTTTGTTTACTCTTGACAAAATAGAACTTATGTACTATATTTTATCCACTCACTTCCAAACCACTTTGTCAGAACCTTAAAAATTCACACGGGCGAACCATTTGAATTGAATTGAATTGAATCCGGGAACAATTCAAATCTTTCTGCTTTTTCGTATTCAATTTTCGATTCGAATCAATCGACCCCGCATTTTTAAATTCAAAATTCGAATCCATCTTAAATAGATCCGGGGCACAAAAAAGCCCGGCGGAATTCACCGGGCTCGAAACAGGTATTGCTCACTCTAACTCGATCTTGTAAAGCAGCGGATAATCCCTGAAGACAAGCTGGTCCAACTTGATCCCTTCGGCATTGTTGGCAAAGACCAGCGCCTGTGCGTTCATCAGATATGGATCGTACGCGCTCACGGCTTTGGCATTTTTACCCTCGATCAGTACGGAACCCAAAACGTCCTGGCTCTCCACCCTGGCCTCGCCGTCGTTCCAGATGAACACGTACAGGTTCCCCGCCTCATCCTTGAAGGTGTAAAAACGCACCAGGTCGGATTCGGAGTCTATCCGCAGGTTAAACGGATATGCCTTCAACCCGTCCAGCAGATAACCCATGTTTTGAATCATCTTCCCTTCAATGGGGCGCTCATATTCGTTGGTCCCCGAAGTGCCCACCGCAATGTCCAACCCCTGATTGATGGCGATCATGCGCGCGAAATACTTGGCGGCCACTTCCGGCTCGTAGGGATGATAATTGCCCGGTTCAGGCTGCAGCGCCGACAAACTGTATTGCGAACGGTAATTCAATTCATCCGCGTAATACTCCCCTTTGAAACCGTGCGCCTCTGCCGTGTCTTTGATGCCTTTCCACATCTCCTCGTAACCGTAGTAATAATCGCTCAGGAATACCGGCGAGGCGTCGTTATTGACCGTGTGCAGCGAGAGGGCGTCCCCCAGCGCTATGACGTCCGACTCCAGGATCATTTTTGTATACTCCTGGCAGGGGATATCCACATAGCTGCTCGTGGCAGCCAGCACGATCCTGGCCTGCGGGTCGATCTCGCGGATGAGCGGGATGGCGCGCCTGGCGGCAGCGATGTAATCCTCGGGTTCGATGCGCTGATAGAAATCGACGTTGGCGTCCGGCTCGTTCCACAACTCGTACTCGTCCACCAGGCCTTTCAGGTCGGTCACCACCATGCGCACGTAAGCGAGATAGCGCTCGACCTCTTCCTCGCTGCTCAGGCGCTCGCGGCTGACACTGCCCCCGTTTTGCCGGTAGGCCAGGTCCCAGAAAGACAGGCTGTAGCGTGTGACGATGCCCATCTCTTTCATCACCCGGTAATTCTCAATATATTCAGGCGGGATGGCTGTTTCGATATTCTCCAATGATGCGTCCACAGCCGGGCCGTCCGAAGCGTTCAAGGTGACCCTGGCCCTTGTAAAGCCGAACTGTTTCAGCCTGCCGGCCCAATCCAGCCAGTCGGACGCGGGGTTTTTCATCATGCCGCTCACCAGCACCCCGATCCTTGAATCCTTCAGCTCATCGGGCTCCTTGAGCTTGTAGAGCGAGACGGGGTTTGGATTGCCCTCCTGCATGGCGCTGAGCACGATCCCGGCCACTTCCAGGTTGGCGGTTTTCTTGTCCGCGTCGAACTGGATGAACTCGCCCATGCAGTCTTCGATCATTTTCTCGGAAAGGTAGATCTCGCCGTCCTCCTTGAAGGGGGGCAGGTCGCTTTCAAACCACAAGCTGCCCTCCGTATCCGCGGTATAAGTGTTTTCGCCGGTGCGGCCGATCCAGAAGTGGCAGTTCGAAAAAGTGCCTGCCAGGTTGGTTCCGTTGGTGGAGATGAAATCATCCTCGACGCTGACCTCGTTGCGGTTGAGGAAATTGAACAGTTCGATCGAGGGCAGCCAAAGGCTTCCTTCAATGATCTTTAATGGATGAGAAAACGTGTAGGGGGCGCCGTTGACCGTCATGGCAACTTCCGGCTGGGGGGTCGGGGTCGCCAGCGCAGGCGTTGCCGCTGGTTGTGGCGTGCTGCTTGCCGTGAGAGTATTGGCCGCGTTTGGTGTCGCAGCAGGCGCAGGTTGACCGCTGCAGGCAGACAACAAGGTGAAAAAAATCAACAAGACAATTCCGACGAATTTCAAAGCGTGAAATTGCTGACCGTTATTCACAATCCCTCCCGAATATTTGCTTGTTGGACGCGTCTGAATACTATTTTATCTTTGCGTTGGCTTATGAGAATTTCATAAGAGTTATTTCAGTATTTCATAAGATATAATCAGAAAACTTCATTTGGGAGCAAGCCTAGTGGATTTCATCACCATCCTTCTCATCGCAATCGGTCTGGCCATGGACTGCTTCGCCGTTTCACTGGGCATTGGCTGCTCCTCAGTCCACAAAGATTATCGCACAATTTTCCGCATTACTTTCCACTTCGGTTTGTTTCAGGGACTGATGACCTTTTTAGGCTGGCTGGCGGGCAGCAGCATTGTCAACCTGATCGAGCGTTTTGACCACTGGGTCGCCTTTGCCCTGCTGGCCTGGGTGGGCGCGCGCATGATCCGTGAAAGCTTCTCCAATAACACGGAAGAGGATCCCTGCAACCCGTCGCGCGGCAAGACCCTCATCATGCTCTCGATTGCCACCAGCATCGACGCCCTGGCGGTCGGCTTGAGCCTGGCGCTCGTGGATGGTTCCATCCTGGTGTCCAGCCTCGTGATCGGTTTTACCTCACTGGTTTTGTCGCTGGCGGGGTTGTTTATCGGTGGCCGTCTGGGCAGCCGCTTCGGCAAGCGCATGGAACTGGTCGGCGGCCTGGTGCTGATCGGCATCGGTCTTCGTGTCTTGATCAGTCACTTGATGGGCTAAACTTTTCTAAAAAATATTTACCGGTCGTTGAGCCCCTTGCCCTTCAGGATGTACGGGATATATTTTTCCACCCTGGCTTCCCTTGTTTTGGACTGTTTGGGCGCACCAAAATGGAAAAGGTAAGCTCTTTGCCGGCCCGGGGTCAGCGCCGCGAAAGCGGCTTTCAGATCCGGCATTTCGTCCAGTTTGCGTTGAAACTCTTCCGGGACCTTGTATTCTGACGTTTCTTTTAGCTTTACTTTCAACCCGGCTTTTTCAACTTCAACCGCTTCAAGGATATATGCTTTTATAAAAGGTTCCAGATCAGCCACTTCCTGAACATTCTTAAAGCGGATCTGCCGGGCAGACTGTACGTTCTCGGTCATTTGGATCAGAATGCCCTTGTCATCTTTCAGCAAAGCCCCTTTGACAAACAAGAGCGCGCAATACTCCTTGAATCCCTGGATGATCACAACATTGCTGTTCTGATAGGTGTAACAGGGTTTTCCCCATTTCAATTCTTCGCCCAGTTGACAGTCAAGGGCGATGGCCCTGAGTTTCTCGAATTCTTCCCGCCACTTCTTTTCTCTGCTGATAAATCCATCAATCTTGGAGTTCATTTTTTTACCTCTGAGCAGGAACAAACCGGTTATCAAAGCGTTGCCACTTTTTAACATGATTAAATACTATTGTAACAATCTGCTCTGTATTTTTCTCCGTTCTGAGTGAGTTTACAAAGCGCGTGTAGGAGTTGACAATATTTATTTGGTAATTCCTGTGTCAATATTTTATTAGAACTGCTTCAGCATTTCTTGACCGTCCCTTTTAATAAGACTATAATGGGCAGGATTATTGTTACAGGAAACAGAGGTGCAAGTATGCCGATATATACCTATCGGTGCGAAAATTGCGGTGTCCAATTTGATCAGACACAAAAGTTCACGGATGATCCGTTGACCAAGTGCCCCGAGTGCGGCAAGGTTGCCCTGCACAAGGTATACACTCCGGTTGGTATTGTTTTTAAGGGTTCAGGGTTTTACGCCACCGACCATCGTTCTCCGTCCGGTTCCACAAAATGGGCCGGCGATAAAAAAGAGGAGTCCGCTGGCGAAACAAAGTCTGAAAGTACTCCCGCCGAAAAAACAGCCGCAGAAAAACCGACCGAAGCCTCAAAAAAGACCACTGCTCCTGCCGCAGAGAAATCCTGACCCCCTTCGTTCAACATCTTTGGTAATTTCCTCCCCCAAACGGCGGGGGTTTTTGAGTTATGATAGGAATGGCCGACCCTGATAGCTTATGTCAGTGCGTTGATAGCTTTTGACAGGTCAGCCAACCTAGACTTCATGCATCACGTGAGGAACTGTAATGGCAAGTAAATCTGATAAAAACAACAACCGGGAAGCAAAACCGCGGATGTCTTCCCAGCAAAAGAAGATGCGCCGGCAGCAAGTACTCATGGCGGCGGTGGGGATCATCCTGGTGCTTACCATGATCTTGGCGCTGGTCATCCGATAACATAGAGGAAATATGCCTAAACATAAAAACTGGTTCTGGTTGGCTGCTCTGGCGTCAGCCTGTCTTTTCGACTATCTTTTTTGGCAAAAGAATCTTGGAATTTCTTATGTCATATGGATTGCCGTTTTACTGGGGGTGGGATATCTGTTGGCCTGGCGTGAGGGACAAAAACCCTCAACAGCCAGCTTGATCCTTGCACTTTTGGTCCTTGGGTTTGCTTTCGTGCCTGCCTGGCGTAGCGAGCCCTTCACCCGTCTGTTCAGCGTGTTCATGACCCTGGCCGGAGCGCTGCTCCTCGCTGCCACGTTCCTGAATGGCAACTGGCCTTCCTACCGCATGGCGGACTACTTCAAAAACCTGTTCGTGGCGCTCGGCGGCGGACTTTCCCGCGCCATTTTGCTTGGAACGAAAGACAATTCCGCTCCCCCTCCATTCGAGGAAGCGCAAAAGAAACCGGCTGCGAAAAAGGGTTGGGCGATCGTGCGCGGTGTTCTAATTGCCTTGCCGGTGGTTGCCCTGTTCGCTTTGCTCTTGTCAGCCGCAGATCCGATCTTCAACGACTGGCTCGTTAAAGTGCTCAATGTGCAGAAGCTGCCGCAATACCTGTTCAGGCTTTTCTATATAATCGTCATCGGCGGTTTTTTGGTGGGCATTTACCTGCACGCCGTTCTGCCCAATAAAAAAGAGGAGAGACCTGATCCAAACCAGCCGTGGATGAAACCCTTCCTGGGTTGGACGGAGAGTGGCATCATTCTAGGCGCGGTCAACCTGCTCTTCCTCGGTTTCGTCTTTATCCAATTCCGTTACTTGTTTGGCGGAGCGGTCAATATCAGCGAAACCGGCTATACCTACTCGGAGTACGCTCGCAAGGGATTTGGTGAACTGGTGGCCGTTGCCGTGATCAGTATGGGGCTCTACCTCTTGCTTAACACCATTTCAAAACGCGAATCCAAAGGGGATCAAACAGGATTCTCCATCCTTTCCGTTTTGCTGATGGGCAACGTGCTGGTGATTCTGGCTTCTTCATTGCAGCGTTTGATGCTTTACGAAGACGCCTATGGTTTCTCGCAATTACGCACTTATACACACGTGTTCATCTATTGCCTGGCGGGGTTGATCTTTGTATCGGTCCTGCTTGAACTGTTCAACCAGCGCGGCCATTTTGCGCTGGCTTTGCTGGCCACTATTTTGGCATTTGGTATCACTCTGGCAGGGATGAACGTAAACGGTTTCATCGCTGGCAAGAACATCGATCGAGCTCTGGCCGGCCAGGAATTGGATGTCCCGCATCTGGTCAGCCTGTCTTCGGACGCTGTACCCACCATTGTCGAAAAATTCAATGACCCGGCCACTCCGGCAAACGTCAAAGAAGACCTTGGATACACCCTTGCCTGTCGCTCAAAATTGATGAATGATCCCGCTTCAGAACCCTGGCAGCAATTCAACCTGAGCACCTCACGCGCATGGAATCTGTTGCAGGAAAACCATTCTGCGTTGATAAAATACAAAATAACTGGCGACAGCCCTTACGACTGGCATTTCGTCAAAGATGGGCAGACCATCTCCTGCACTCAGAACATGCTGGACTAACCCAACAACAAGCCCCTCGACAAAATACTCGAGGGGCAAAATTTTTATAAATTCGCAAGAGGATTAATCGGGCCAGTTCTCTTCCATAAAGGCTTTGGTAACCTTTCCCAAAGGCTCATCGAGAATGGCATAGACCTTTTTTTCAATGAAATCCGGCACTTCGCCATAGAATGCTTGCGCAATGCCGCCGGTAATACAGGCAATGGTATCGCTGTCGCCGCCCAATGACACAGCCTTTCGAATGGCATCCTCGAAATCGTTCGATTCCAAAAAAGCGATCATGGCTTCCGGCACGCTGCCCTGGCATGAACTGTCGAATTTGTACCCCGGTCGGATGTCATCCAATTTGCGGGAGAGGTCATAACCGAACTTGCTTTCGATGTATTGTTTGATCTCTGCCTTGCTGTGACGCCGGCGCGCCATAAAGATGGCTGCGGCGGTTGAGCACCCGCCTTTGATCCCTTCCGGGTGATTATGGGTTAGAGAAGTGTAATATTCGGCCATCTGGAGGGTAACATCCAGCGAGGAAAAGGCGTATCCTACCGGGCTGATGCGCATGGCCGCGCCGTTTCCGTAGGAGTTATATGGGCTGCTTTGGTCGGTGTCTGCCCATTTGGAAAAATTGTCTCCGTAACCCACTTCAGGATAACGCCGGTAATACTCTTTCATCTTGTCAGCAAAATTATCACCACTCAGGATGGCGTCTGCCAGGGCTATCGTCATAACACTATCATCGGTGATGTGACAATCAGGTGAAAACAATTCAAAATCTGTGGTCTTGATGTTTTTCCATTCGTAGACAGATCCAATAATATCTCCTGCAATGGCTCCGATCATAAAGTCCTCCTGTTATTTTGTGGGTGAGATGCCGTCCCAGCCATATCTTTCAAAGTCTATCACATTCTCAAGGTTAAATTCTACACCTTCCTCTTCCAATAATACACGCTGTATATTGGTTCCAAATCCAAATCCGTGCGGACTGATCTTCCCCTTGGCGTTGATCACCCGCTGCCAGGGGACATTCGAATCGTCCGGTTTTCTTCCCAGGGCAGCCAGCGCAAACCCCACCATTTGGGCGGAGCAGCGCCCCACAATTTGCGAGATTTGCCCATAGGTGGCCACTTTACCGGCCGGGATCTGGCGGACAGCGGCATAGATCAGGTCATACAGCCTTGGTTCTTCCGTCATCATTTTCCTTAATCTACATAGCATTATATTCGTCCTGATAAAGACTGCAAGTGATAACTCTCATGGTAGAATTTCATTTATGAAAAGATGGCAATTCTGGCTAGGATTGATCATCAGCGCGGTATTCCTTTATTTCGCGCTGAACAAACTGAATCTAGGTGATTTCTGGAATGCAATCAAGACCGCCAACTACTGGTGGATTTTCCCCGGAATTGCGGTTTATTTTGTCGGCGTATGGGCGCGAGCCTGGCGTTGGCATTACCTTTTGAAACCAATAAAAAAGATCCGTACGAATGTAATGTTCCCCATTACCTGCATCGGATATATGGGGAATAATATTTATCCCGCACGGGCCGGAGAAGTGTTGCGGGCGGTGGTACTTAAACGCAAAGAAGGCGTTTCCATTTCGGCTTCGTTGGCAACCATCATTGTCGAGCGCGTTTTTGACGCGGTTGTCATGCTCGGGTTCGTGTTTGTCAACCTGCCGAAACTTGCCGAGGTGGCTTCCTTTAATTCCGGGTTTGTCGGCAATATTCAGGACCTGGCACTAATCGGGACGAGCATTTTTATCGGCGTGTTGGTTGTTTTCCTGCTGGCTGCCATGTTCCCGAAAACGAGCGAAAAAATTAGTTTGTGGCTGATTAACCGCCTGATGCCTGTACGGTTCCGTGAAAAAACAACCAGTATTGTCTTTAAATTCCTCGAAGGACTGGCATCTCTTCGTTCTCCCGTTAATATATTCATGGTCTTTGTGACCTCTGTTGTCATCTGGTTACTAGAAACAGTGAAATATTGGTTTGTCATGCACGCGTTTACCTTTACAGTAAGTTTCTTTGCATTGATGCTGCTCAACGGGATCGCCAATCTTGTCACCATCATTCCGGCTGCGCCGGGGTATATTGGAACCTGGGAGGCGGTCACAAAAGCGGTTTTGGTCGCTTATGGAGTCTCCGGCGGCGAAGCACTTGGGTATGCCATCGTTTTGCACGTAGCTTTATGGCTGCCGATCACGCTATTGGGTGCATTGTTTATGGCGCGTGAAGGCATCAAGTGGAATGATTCACTCCGCAAAGAAACGGAACAACCTTCGCCACAACCAAATCCATAATCGTCTCTCTCCCCTGGAGGATCATGAACAGTAAAAACATCGCCATAATCGGTGCAGGCTTCGGCGGGCTGACGGCTGCGTACGATCTTGTAAAAGCAGGCCATAAGGTAACCATTTTTGAAAATTCCGAAACTCCTGGTGGTTTGGCAGGAGGCTATAAAGAGCCCGAATGGGAATGGTCGGTTGAAAAGTTTTATCACCATTGGTTCACTTCAGATGCGCACATGTTTAAACTGATCCATGAATTGGGACTGCAAAACAAGGTCATGGTCCGTTCTCCAAAAACAGTGATGTATTACAAAGGCAGGTTCTATCCTTTCGACTCGATCCCCAGCGCTATTCTGTATCCGGGATTAGGGTACGGCATTAACAAGATCCGCTTTGGATTGGTGGGGGTTTACCTGAGACTGACCAAGAACTGGAAGCCCATGGAAAGAACCACGGTCGCGCAATGGATGCGCAAATGGGCCGGGAAGAAAGTTTACACGGAAATGTGGGAACCCATGGTGGTCGGTAAGTTTGGAGAGAAATATGCCGAACAGGTCAATATGGCCTGGATGTGGGCTCGCCTGCATGCGCGCAGCACCAAACTGGTTACGTATGAAGGCGGGTTCCAAGCCTTCGCGGATGATTTTGCTTGCATTTTGAAAGAAATGGGGGTCACGATCCGTTATCGCTCAGCGGTGGAAAAGATCACAACAAACGATAAAGAACAAGTGGTCTTGAGCGTAGATCAAAAAGAAATGGCTTTTGACCAGGCGCTGGTAACATTGTCTCCGGCCCAAATGGCAAAAATGACTCCGCAACTTCCTCAAGATTATTTGAAGGGCTTGTTGGATCTGAAAAGTATCGGCGCGGTTGTCTTGATGATCTCATTAAAACACCAACTCTCGCGTGAAGGCTATTATTGGTACAACCTGCCAAAATCAGCCGGTTTTCCTTTCCTGGCCTTGGTGGAACATACCAACTTCCTTCCGAAAGAGAAATTTGGCGGCGAGCACCTGGTTTATTGCGGGGATTACCTTGAAACCGACCATGAATATTTCAAGTTGAGCAAGGAAGAACTGCTGGAGCGTTTCATGCCCAGCTTCACCAGGTTTAACCCGGATTTCAAACCTGACTGGGTAAACCGCGTCTGGCTCACCAAATCCAACTATGCACAGCCCGTTCCACTGGTCAATCATTCCAGGAATATTCCTGCCATTCAAACTCCTCTGCAAGGCGTTTTCTATGCCAGTATGTCGCAGGTTTATCCGTGGGACCGGGGCACGAACTTCGCAGTCGAGATCGCTCGCAAGGCAGCCGGGTTGATGCTTGGTCAATAAGAAGGAAAATAAAGCCTGATCATCTGGTTCCAGCTTTGGACCTAAAAGATTAAAAACATTAAAAAAGACTGTTGCCAGAATCTGCCCATTTTTTGAAATTTTTATTAAATTGCATTCCATCGTTTTTTTTGTATTGTTAACCAATATATTGGGGTTGGAATTAATTTTCTATGCAAATCGCCATATATGGGGTATTTGAAAATTTGTTTCACGTAATTGTGGTGCAATTAGTATTCAGGTTG
>Ga0172371_10007457_pt1 | contig 15571 bp, 16 predicted proteins | sample Lak12m_FD_114543 | JGI IMG/M metagenome (GOLD analysis project Ga0172371, IMG submission 114543) | Freshwater microbial communities from Kabuno Bay, South-Kivu, Congo - kab_022012_12m | ecosystem: Environmental > Aquatic > Freshwater > Lake | place: Democratic Republic of the Congo: South-Kivu... | reverse complement strand
TTTTGATTCTTTGCATTAAAATAATGGGCGAGAAGTTTATCCTGAGTCCGAGAATAACGAAGGACGAAAGGAAGCCCGACTCGCGGAGCCATAAAAGCATCCAATGTTGTGGGTGCTTTTTTGTTTCAATATTTAATTATTTGCAAGAAAAATTTGCTGTAAAATACAATCTTACTCGCATTATAATGACATCATGAGGGCTCAAATATGTGTAAAATAATACTGACCCTCTGCGCGTGGGCAAAGGGTCAGTAGTCTACAAGGCAAGTACCGCCTCGGCCAGGTTCTTGGCGATGACCAAGTAACCGAGACGATTGGGATGCGCCAAGTCGTAGAGGAACTCACGACGAACTTGCGCTTTTCCAAGGTTGACGAAGGCACCGAGGTTGGCCAGGGTCACGCAATCAACGTTCAGCATTCCCGGAAGGAGCGCGTTGAATGCTGCAATGTCCGGGAGCATGAAGCTGATTGCGTAGTAACCGGAAACGATCAGTTTAGGAGTGTTTCCTTCTTTCGTTTGGAACGACTTGATGCGATTGGCCAGACGCTGCACTCGTCGGAAAGCACCCAACGCGAGCTTCGGCCTTGGACGACCGATATTCGCGTACAGATGCTGCAGCATATCGTTCCCGCCGATCATGAGGACAACGATGTCCGGCTGATGCGTTTCCAGGAGTTCGGAAAGCATGGCTTCGAGTTGCAACGCGGTCAGCCCATCGACACCGGCGTTGACTACCTCAAAGTCCTTGCTCGTCCGCCCCAACCACCGCTGAAGCTGCGCAGGATAGGTATGAGCCGGTTTCTCCTCGTAAGGATAACCAGCCGTAGCGCTGTCACCCAGGCAAAGGATTCTTTTCTTGTTCATGCTGCCTCCAAAAATTGACATAAAAAAATATCACATAAACAACTATTTGTCAATAAAAACGTCCCCAGCTCGTCGCGAGTTGGGGACGTGAGGTCACCAGTTCAGGGATGCGATCGATGCCCGAAGAGCAGTTTCGCCACGATCTTCGTTGTCACTGGTGTCGACAACGAGATGCTTCCCGGGCATTGCGGTCTCGATGGTCCGTCTGATCCGTCGCGGATCGAGGTCCACGCTGGCGATGAGCTCATCGCAGAACTCCGCCGTCGGGACAGGACCATCCCAGCCTCGCCGGAACACCACCGTCTGCAGCCGTTGAATCCAGGTTTCCCTGTTTGGCTCGAACAGCAAGGTGAAGTCGAACGGCAAGGAGGGCAGCAGGTAGTCGATGTACTCCCAGAGAACCACGATAGACGCGTCAGCCGGAATCTCCGCCAACTGCCTACGCAGTCCCTTGAGGGTCATCGGCAGCTCGAAGCGCATGACCTCTTCGAACAGACCCGGGCGCTTCATCATTTCCAGGTAGTACTGAATCCGACGGCGGCCGAGATCATCGAAGCAGTGTCCCAGACCGAGATCGGCCCAGAGGTGATGCGTGTCAGATCCCTGCTTCCGCAGTCCGTTACCGATCAGGTTGGCGCTCACGAAGGTGAAGCCAAGGGCTTCGAACACCGGGCGCATCTCGATCTTCGAGGACTGGACAGAACCGGCCAGGGCGATCAGTCGTGGTCTCATGTCACCACCTCCGCTGTGCCCACGGACCGCGGGCCTCGATGGACTCGGCCAGCGCGGCGATCGCGAGCATCATGGTCTGGTGGATGAGGACCTTCACCGCCACGTTCCCATCGACGCCGAGGTCCGCCCGGCAAGCTCCGATCTGCTCTTCGCACGGGAGCATTTCCTCGTAGAGCATCGGCCGGCCCACCCTGATGTTGCTGGCGCCGGACTTGATGTGCTCCATGAAAAAGACGAATTCCTCGGGACCACGCACGACTGGCAGGATCGAGGTCGCGCCCATGACGTAGGTGGGCAGAACCATGAGCCCCTTGGGCGAGGCACCGGCGATGATCTCCGGGATCTTGGCCGTACGCGGGTCACCCTGGATCAGGGCTCCCTCGCCACGACCACCTTCCGGGTACAGGCCGATGAGACGCCCGCCGGTGCGGCAGTAGTTGACCAGGTCAGCGAGGGCTCGCACGTTCTGGGCCGTCGTCTGGGCTTCCGTCAGCCCCAGCGCTTCAGCCTGGGCCTTGTACTTGGACGAGTAGATCTGGAAGCGCCTCCAGCCGGCGGAGAGCAGGACGGGCAGCAAGTAGAAGTTCACCACGTGTCCGGCCATGTAGCCGAACTGGTCCGCCGGCCGCCCCGGGAAGAGGCGGTTCAGCAGCGCGGCCCACACCAAGGTATCAGCGCCAGAGGTGTGATTCTGGATCATGAGGACGTTGCCGCCTTGCGCGGCGAAGTCCAGGGCCATCTGCACGTGCTCCACGCCGAAGAGCTGGCTTTCGGCGCTGACGAGTTGCTCGCCGAGGAAGTCGAGGAGGGCGGTGCTGGCGGGGACGGGCTCGGTCATGCCGCGGTTCACGTTGCGGTCCATGACTGCGCAGTTGGCGCGGAGAGCCGCGAAGAACAGGTCCCTTGCACGCTGGCTGCAGGCCTGGCCTTCGTGCATCCTTGCACAAAGGTCCGACAACTGCGCCATGAGGTAGCCGCTGACCGATTCGAAGTCGTTCATTCCGGTTTCTCCTTGCGATAGGTTGGTGATCGTTCGAGCGAATCACTAAAAACGCGTTTTGCTTTTACAAAACCCATCGATATATCACATTACCATGATTTTGTCAATAGTATTGGCTAAATTTACACTAAATCCTAACAATTTTTATTAAAATAAGAATAGAATGCTATAATCAAAATATGTTAGACAAATTTCAAATTAAAACTCGTTCAAATCTGGATATGCAACTCCAGTTCGAAACCACCATATCCCCTATTGGGCTAGCTGTTGTTATGCATGGATTGGGTGGAAACAAAGACAATTCACAAAATACTAGTTTTAGAAAAATCCTGTTAAGTCACAATTATGCTGTCGTTAGTTTCGATTGTATTCATACTTTTCATAAGTCCGGCGGAAATTACGAAAATGCTACAGCCACAAGTTACTTAGAAGATTTGGAAGACGCCATCGCCTTTATTAAAAAACAACCTTGGTATCAAGAACCCTTTGTCTTAGTCGGACATAGCTTGGGGAGCTTAGCAATATTTATTTGGGCACACCGCAATCAAAACAAGGTAAAAGGGATTGCACCGTTGTGTACTGTAGTTAATTTAGAAACAACACTTTCCGCCCTCCCAAAAGACTTACAAGCAGAATGGATTAAGACCGGCTGGGCCATACTCGAACCGCCCCACAATAACATCGTAAAAAAACTACGTTGGCCAGAATTCTTGGAAGATTTAAAACAATATGATTTGATTAAAGTCGCACCAGAAATGAAGATACCAATTCTACTTATGGTTGGGTCTAACGATCGCACTACGCCCATAGACACCCAAGAAAAACTCTTTAAAGCTCTTTCAACAAAAAAAGAATTGCACATAATAAATGGTGCAACTCATCGCTTTAAGAATTCTGATTTTGAACAAATAACACCTATTTTCTCACGCTGGCTAATAAATCTAGAATAAAAATAAAAAAGAACCCTTATTCGGTTCTTTTTCGTTTGGCAAAAATATACCCCATCGTCCTCTCAAACCGCGACGGAAAGACTTGGACACCAAAGCCGTATTGTTTTATAATCTCAACCAACTCTCTGTGATCTAATGTATTTGAATCATGATATTCTAAAACAATTGAATCAACTAAATTAAAGTCTGTTTTAGTCCATTTTTTTAAAAGCGTAAACTCACCGCCCTCGATGTCTAATTTAATTAAAGATACTTTTTTTATTTTATTCTTCTGACAATAATCGCTAAGCGAAACCTTCTTGATCTCTTGCATCTTTTTACCAGAAATAATTTCACCGGGCATAAACAATCGATGGTTGTGGGAGTCGGCCGATACCACTAACTGCCCAATACCTGATTCAACTCCCAACGCATATTTTTCTAAACGAATATTTTCAAGTTGATTATCATTGATTATTTTATCAAGTCTCTCATAATTCCCTCTTTCCGGTTCAAAAGCAATAATAGGCACGCGAGGATTCAAGGCTCTGACATACAAAGAAAAAAGCCCAATGTGCGCCCCAATATCGAGTACAGGCATCTTAGCCGCCTTGAGCTCTTCTTCTGAGGCTCTATACTCACGAAACTTAAAAATTTCGTTCGCTATACTGCGATCGACTTCGTCTTTTAGCTCAACTACATACTTTTTGTTCCCAAACTTGATGACTGCCATATGCCATTATCATAGTGTATAAACGTTTAGACAGCAAGAGCAAAATACGATAAAATTAACTCAATGATCCTGCAAAGTAAATAAACATTTTAACAGCTTCAACAACTTGAACAATATGCCTTCAATAAAATTATACTCCTGGAATGTAAACGGACTCCGAGCTGTAATGAAAAACGGCTTTCTTAAATTTCTAGAAACTAAAAAACCGGACATCTTTTGTCTACAGGAAATAAAGATCGATCATGAAGCGCGCACCAAAGCTGCCTTTGACTTTCCAAAGTACACGGAATACTGGAACCCAGCCCAAAAACGTGGCTATAGCGGTACCGGAATACTTATCAAAGATTCACTTCGTAAGCGTATTAAAAATTATTCCGAAGGACTTCCTAATAATAATTATAAAGATGAGGGACGAATCCAAACCTTGGAATTTGATAAGTTTTTTCTTGTGAACGTCTACTTCCCAAACACTAGACACGATCTTTCACGTTTGAAATATAAAGTCGACTTTAACAAAGCTGTTTGGGCATATCTAGCACAATCAGATAAGAAGAAACCAATCATAGTGACCGGCGATCTTAATGTCGCCCATCAAGAAATCGACTTAAAAAATCCCAAAGAAAATATGCACAACGCTGGTTTCACAATTGAAGAACGCCAAAGCTTTGGTGAATTCTTGGACAAAGGCTTTATTGACTCTTTCCGTTATAAATATCCAGACAAAATTCAATATTCTTGGTGGTCTTACCGCTTTTTTGCAAGGCGTAAGGGCATTGGCTGGAGAATTGATTATTTTTGTACGAGCTCCAAATTAAAAACAAAAATAAAAAAAGCCGCCATTCTTGACGACATTATGGGATCTGACCACTGCCCAGTATTTTTAGAAATCGATATTTAATTTATGATGTTAGAACCACTTTGGGGATTTAAAGAACACGCAATATTTGATGCCTGGTCAATCGAACACTTTCTCAGTGGCGTTTCCTTTGGCACAGCAGTTATTGCTCACAACAAAAAAAATCTTGGTAAATTCCTAGAAAAAGTTGTAGGCCGCTTTTTCCATGTAGATAAAATAAAATGGGTTAATATTCGCTATGAGGTTTATGTTCTCTTATTGCTCGCCTATGCCTGGGAAACACTTGAACATTACCTAGAAACGGGTTTAGCTGGTGAGCATGTAAAATATTGGTTTTACGGTGTTGAATTTTGGCCTAATAGATTACTTTCTGATCCAATCATGCTTATCTTAGGGTACATCTTTGCTAAACGCTTTCCCTACACTGTTTGGCCAGCACGTATACTATCTCTAATTTGGCTCTTCGTACACATAGTTATATTCCCTCACAGCATGTACATTCACACATTACTTCAATAAAAGAATCCGCGCCGCCACCCTTCGAGGTGACGGCGCGGTTGCGCAGCAGAGGTCGGCGGCCCTAGTAGCTGGGCCAGAGCCAGATGCGGGTGAGCTCCCAGACCGTCGGCTCCCGGTCCACGATCTGACCGGTGAGGAGCGCGAGGATCGGGATCACGATCAGCATCAGCAGCGGCGTGAAGAGGTGCAGCACCGGCACCACGATGGGCGCCAGGACCAGGCGGGGGACGAACCACACGCAGTTGCCGGCGTAGTGCCGGACCTTGTACCAGTCGATCGCCTTCATCGTACAATCATCCGAGAGAGTGTTGGGTACTACGATTATTTATAGTATAGCACAAAAAAACATAAAAGTCAACATCAATAGCATCCTTTTAGCTAAAATATAATAAAAAAATCCTCCTTCGCCTAATCGGCTACGGAGGATTTTTCGATTGTCTTATTAGTAATAATCTCGAAGTTTTTCAATTCCTGGGAATTGTTTAACTTTCTCTAATGCCTTGGCTTCAATCTGACGTATACGTTCACGTGTAACATCGAATTCTTGTCCCACCTCTTCCAAGGTATGGGACACCCCATCCAACAAACCAAAGCGCATTTCTAGAATCTTTTGTTCACGTGGAGAAAGATCTTTTATAACTTCCTTAACATAATCTTTTAATAACCTTAATGCGGCTGAACGATCTGGACCAACATTTTTTACGTCTTCGATGAAATCTTCCAGTGTGCTATCTTCATCGTCATCCCCCACTGAAGTTTCCAACGAAACAGTTTCCTGTGAAATCTTCATGATGTATTTAACTTTGGTTACGTCTTCTTCCATTTCAGCAGCAATTTCTTCCGGCAATGGTTCACGTCCTAAGTCTTGAATCAAGCGGCGTTCTATTTGATGAAACTTATTAATTGTTTCCACCATATGAACTGGAATACGGATAGTACGTGATTGATCAGCTAAGGCACGAGTAATTGCTTGTCGTATCCACCATGTGGCATAAGTTGAGAACTTGTAGCCTTTTTTATATTCAAATTTTTCAACAGCTCGGAACAAGCCAATGTTCCCTTCTTGTATTAAATCCAATAATGATAAACTTTTACCCACAAACTTTTTCGCAATGGAGACGACTAGGCGCAAATTAGCTTCGATCAATTTTTTTTCAGCATCACGGTCACCATGTTCCTTGCGTTTAGCTAGGGCTAATTCCTCTTCTTGCTTTAAAAGCGACACCTTGCCAATTTCTCTTAGATACATCTGGATAGAATCAGCTGAAAGTTCTGGGATTTCTATTTTCTGTCTCTTGCCCGTATCATTGTGTGTAGCAGCTCCAACTTCAGTTAAAAGCTTCTCTCGTTCCTTGCGTCTTCCCAACATAGCACCTCGAACCTCGATAACACGGATACCCAAGCCTTCCAAATCATCTAAAAAATCCTCATAAACATCCAAATAATCTTCCAAATAAACAAAAACATTCATTACTTCTTCTTCGGTAATGAAATTACGTACGCGCCCTTTATCAACTAGGTTTTTTATCAACTCTGGTGCTGGCGGTTCTGCCTTGGGCTGGCGTATAGGCTGGATTTTCTTAACAACGACACGTTTACCAGAACCCGTTCTGGTATTTTTTTTGGCACTTTTTTTTGTGCTTAGGGAAGTTTTTTTATAAACAGCTTTATTGGCTGTTCTTTTTTTAGCAAGAAATTTTGCTAATTTTTTGATTGTCTTGGAGCCTGAGCTCCCCTTTTTAAGAACCATGTTATTTTAACTTTGCTAATTGTTCTGATGTTATTTGCATTTCCCGCATCAATTCTTCGGCTTTTTCACGATCCGTCCTCTGCTCGGCCGCTGACAATTGTTTAGCCAAAAATTTTATTCTAGCTTCAAGATGGTGGCGCTTCAATGTTCGGATCAACCCAATTAATTCGTTATTGATATCTTCCAGACTAAAACCTTCATAGACTTTATCAATATAAACAATCAGACTATTTACATAGCTGGTTGGTAAATCTTCATTCCCCGTCAACCATTCCAGTACCTGGGAACGAGTTAACTGTCTATTATGCTTATTATAATAGATAATTATGTTTTTGTAAAAACCGTTTAACTCCTTAGGCTCAACGATCTCTGCAGGCAAAAATTCCTCAGCATAGGCTATTAAAGCAGGATTATTGATTAGTATGGTTAAAACTTTTTCCAAATACTTAGCATCTTGAGTTTTTTCTATATTAATAACTTTGTCATCTATTGTTTGCTTGTTCTTGCTGTCTTTTTGCAGCCCACTAAAGTGCGGCATTGATTCTCTGATGACAGATTCTGCGACATCCCCGACACTAGAAATTTCTTTTAGCCAATGATCTTGTTCGATCTTATTTTTCATTTTGGCTAGTTCCTGCAAAACAGTTTTCAACGCTGCTTTCTTAGTGTTTATGTTTGCTAAGGCGGAAGAGGTTAGATACTTATCAATATAGTATTGCATGACAAGCTTCGCGCTGCGCAACGATTGCTCCCACATTTTCACATCATGTTTAATACATTCATCTGGATCCTTACCAAAAGCTAATTGTACGATCTTGATATTCATTTCAGCATCCCAAAGCAAATCAACTGAGCGTTGAGCCGCGCGCTGCCCAGCTTCATCCTGATCAAAACACAATGCAATGTTTTCCGTATATCTTTTCAAAATATGAATCTGTTCTGGGGTTAAGGCAGTACCAGAACAAGCGATGACATTTTTAAATCCAGCTTGATGACAAGCAACCACATCCATATTCCCCTCGACGATGATGGCATAACCATTGTCACGAATTGCTTGTTTAGCTTTATCCAAACCATAAAGCGTACGTCCTTTATGGTAGATTGGATTTTCCGGAGAATTAATATACTTAGCCGCTTCATCTTTATTAAGGGTTCGGGCGCTAAAGCCAATAACATTACTATGAATGTCAAAAACCGGGAAAGTTACCCGATCGCGAAAACGATCATAGTAGCCACGGCCACCCGACTTTTCGACTGTTAAGCCTGCTAAAAAAATCTCTGCTTCAGAAAAACCTTTAGTTTTTAAATATTTAAAAAGATCATCCCAAGATTCAAGCGCATAGCCAAACTTAAATGACTTGATCGTCGACTCACTTAAGCCTCTCTTTTGCAAATATTCCATAGCTTTCTTGCCTTGCGGTGAAAAAAGAATTTGTTGCCAATGATTTGTCGCTGTACTACAAATATCAAACAATCGATTTTTCTGACTGGAAATACGAGGATCATATTGTTCAAGCTGCACCCCTGCTTTTCCTGCCAAGAGTCTTAGAGCCTCAGGGAAATCAATACCTTCTATTTTTTGAATGAAGCTATAAATATCCCCGCCCTCGTTACAGCCAAAACAATGGTAAATCCCTTTGTCCGGATTAACCATAAATGAAGGGGTTTTTTCATTATGAAAAGGACAGCGGCCTTTCCAATTTACCCCTGCCTTCTTAAGTTGGACATATTCCCCAACAACCTGAACTATGTCCAATTTTTGCTTAATTTCATCTACTTGGTCCATATACAATCTTATCTTAGCCAAGTCTAGCTACTTTGGCAATTCCTACATTCCATAAATTTTAGCTATCACTTCAGTAATTCTACGAGCTTCGTTTTCAACAGTGACGCTGTCATAGTCGCCACCATGGGCATGGCTACCCTCATAGGATGCCTGCTTTTGATCTAAGTGTAAATCAACTTCAAAATAGCTATCAAATTCCCGTAAATATGCATGAAAACGTGGATAGTGCATGGAACCAAGTCGCCGTGCAAAGCTTGGTTTTTCTTCATGCCCCTGCCAAGTAGCATAGCCACAACGTTTAATTAATTCCTCTGGTTTAATGTTTTTAAAAGGAAATTTAAATTTCATATAGTGCCGTGTAAATATTTTTTTCTTTGTTCTTCTGGGAACTTTTCGATAGCATAACGTAACATAGTCCGGGGCATTTCTTTATACCAACGCCGTAAAAACGTTTCTTCGATTTTTCTGGATCGATTTCCAACTTCACGTAACATCCAACCTACTGCCTTATGAATTAAATCATGTTTATCTCTTAATAACAACTTACTGATGGCGAAGGTATCTTTAAAATTGTCCTCTCTTATAAAGGCTGCAGTGGCTATGATGCTCATGCGACGCTTCCAAAGATTGCTTGATTTCACCCAATCATACAAAATCATTTTGTCTTTTTTCTTTAAATATTCACCCATGATATTGGGGGTGGTCGTATCGACTAGATCCCAATTATTTATCGCACGCCAATTTTTTATATAAAAATTATATATCTTTCTACGCGTAATATCATCGCCCTTTTTAAAACGATAAACCAAGATTTGAAGCGCAACCATACGCTCTTCGTGATAATTACTTAATAACAGTTCCTGCAACTCTAAAAAATCTAACTGAATGTATTGTTTGGCAAGTTGACGTAGAATTGGGACTTTGATGCCCAAGAATTTATCTCCATGGCCATATTCGCCAGGACCAGTCTTAAAAAAACGAGCTAAAAGCTTAGCTTGTTCTTTATCAGCTTTGCCCTTCAGCTCTTTTTTAAGCCTCTTTAGTATCATAGATTAATCAATCAAAATAGCTCTTCCTGTGTCTTTATAAAATCCTTTTCTATTAACTTTAATAATGTAAACTGGCTCACCCCAAGCATAAAAAACTAAACTAAATATCAAAAGAATGATATTTTTAAATCTTCTATCCGCCAAGAAGTAAACAAAAAATAAAACTGGAAGAAATAAAAATAAGGATATAGGAGAAGAGAAAAGCATATTTTATCTAATCGATTGGTACCCGCCTCGAACACCCTGTGGAGATAAAACGATTTGCCACAATTGATTTTTGCGACAGCGGAATGAGCCAGCGCAGCTCAACAAATAAAACTTCCACATACGGCAAAATCGTTCCGAGTATTGTTCCTTTATTTCTGGCCAACGTTTATCAAAATTATCAAACCAGGCCATTAGAGTTTTATCATAATATGATCCAAAGTTATGCCAATCTTCCATAACAAACAAACCTTCAAAAGCGGCAGTGAGTTGTTTGGCACTCGGCAGCATTGAATCGGGAAAAATATATTTATCTATCCAAGCATTTGTACCCGTAACAGATTGACTACTTCCGATGGTGTGCAACAAAAACAAACCACCTTCTTTTAAATTTTCTTTAACCACCTTCATGTAGGTTCGGTAATTCTTGTAGCCAACATGTTCTATCATCCCCAGGGAAACAATATGATCAAACTTCTCGTGTACCTCTCTATAATCCTGCAGACGTAATTCAACTGGTAAATTTGCGCACATTTTTTTGCCAAGCTCAAGCTGTTCCTTCGACACGGTGATGCCGACAACATTTGCTTTATATTTTTCAGCGGCGAATTTAGCAAAACTCCCCCACCCACACCCAATATCAAGCACACGATCTCCAGGCTTTAGACCGATTTTTCGACAAACTAAATCCAACTTGGCCTCTTGTGCCTCTTCTAGTGTTTGTGCTTCTTGCCAATAACCACAGGTATAAACCAGACGCTTATCTAGCATTCTATTATACAAGTCATTGCCGATATCGTAATGTTTCTCTCCGATGTTAAAAGCGCGTCTACCTTTTTGTAAATTTATTAACTTAGACTTTAAATAAGGAAAAATAAAAGTCCATGGTTGGACTTTCTTATCTAAATCAGAACGCAGAAGTTTATTAATCAATTCATCAAGCTGTTCACAATCCCACCAACCGTCCATATACGACTCACCAAAACCCAGCGACCCTTGGGCCAAAACACGATCAAACAATCTAGTGTCTTTGAGCTGAATATCCCAAGGACGAGAACCATTAATTTCAACATCAGCCAATTTGAGTAGTGCTTCAATCTTTTGTTGTGTCTTTATCATAAAAATAATATGAAAACATTTTAAGGAAAAATTTACGGTGGCTGTGCCACCCGAAGCTACGAAGTAGTGAAGGATGGCGGTGTGCGTTCGAAAAAATTCGAACAGATTTCGCCCAAAACCTGTCCTGAGCCTGCCGAACGGATTTGTAGGGCGGGCGGAATTCCCCCCAGACCCCCCTTCCGCCCGCCCGCAGAAGCGACCCTTTCGGATTGGACGATTTCAAGTTTTTCGTTCCGCTTTTAGCGGGATTCTGGGCTTCGCCCAGTTTGGCGGCAAATCCTTTTTCGCCTAACGTTTCGGCATATCTGATGTTTGCCAAAATTCCTTTATAAATCAATTAGTATTTTGGCAAATTTGAGTGAAGAAATTTTGCATTCCTTAGTTTTTATTATGGTGCAAAATTTCTGAACCAGATATGCCGTGTTAGGCGATGTACCGAACAATTTTATTCAATAGCATTTAGTACTTCATTTGTTAGATTTTTCGAACGATTATAGTGTAGAACAGAAAGCCCAAATTTTTTAGCTCCCTCTACATTATTAATATCGTCATCAATAAATAAAATATCTTCTTTTTTTTCACCAAGCCCTAATACTAATTTTTCAAAAAATTCTTTATTAGGTTTTCCTATTCCAATGTCTGCTGATATTAATATATATTCAAAATATTTTCTAATTCCTGACTTATTAATCCATTTATGTATAGCTGATAAATGATTACTCGCTATAGCTAGTTTAACTTTTGGCAAATGATTAAAAATATCAGGATCTCTTAAATCATAAATATTTTGAATAATCTCTTCAGTTATTTGATTTATTTCTTTTTTTGAAAAATTAGTCGTTTTAGTAGCCCAGTCTAAATATTCATCATCATTATTTATTTTTCCAAAAGATTTTTCTAAAATTTGGGCTTTCTCTGTTAAAGAATAATCATTTTCTTTAATCAAGACTCCGCCTAGATCAAATGCTATTGCTTTAATTTTGTTCATGTATTTTTAGGTTTATAAAATTGTGAGGTATTTCGCCTAACGTTTGGCATATCCGTAGTTAAGAGGATATGTTAGACTCTCCCCTATTTTACAACATATCCGCTTAATTAGGGCGAAGAGGAGCAACCGAATGAGCCGGATATGCTGAGTTGTCCGACCCGAGTGGAGTGCGGTACAATTTTTCTCACCGCACGAAACGAGAGTGCAACGTGGTGAGCGCAAGCGAAAGTTGAGAAAGACAGTATTGCCTTAGTACAGGGTAGGATTCTTAAAAGGAATTAGCGCCAAGACAACGGCTTCGGAGTAGTACGACGTTCGTGTAACTAGATCCCCAGTGAGATTACCAACAGTACCATTTTTCTGTTTCGAATTAGCTTGTCCGAAGACGATGTCGTCGGCATCGCCGAGCTCTTTACCTTCGTTAACTAAACGAGCCATTTTGGGCGGTAGAAAAAATGTTCCCGTACGTGATTTACCGATAACACCATCTTTATTTCTGACTACGATCCAAGCAAACGCTTCCATTTCACCTGACTCACGTGTTTGGAGACCACCCTCAAGACCAACCCAATAATCAGCGTCTGAAGTTAATTTTGCCACATTGTCAACTCGATTCCTTGCGCCAGTGAGTGTATCTTCGTCTGTCATGGGTTGGTCGCTGACACCAGATGGCGCCGACTCACCGGTAAAGTTGAACTCTTGATCAGGGAACATTTTTTCGAAACCAACTTTGGTGGCTTCAATTTTGACTGGATTTTTGGAGGCGATGACGACTTCTTTTAGCATAGGAAATTATACTGTCTTTCTCAATTTTGGACAACGTTCGCGTGTATCTGATGTCCGCCGATTAGGCGGATATGGGTGAAGGCTCGCCGTCAGGCGAACCGGAACCAGATACACGCTGTTAGCTGTTGTATTTGTTTTTCTTTATTTACATTGTAAATCACTCGCAAAAATAATTAAATTTTGTTTTTTGTCGTGGTGACAGGGGGCAGAGGGGAACAAAAGGGGTGAATGCCCCCTGTAGCATGGTCTATTATTTTTTTATGGGGTTACACTATAATGTTCTTTAATGATTCTTTGTGCAGTTTCAGATAGCTCGGTATATCCTTGGTTTGCCCTGGGATCTTTCCTCATATTCCCGACCATATTATCATCAAATCCTAAAAGATCACCATCTGTGGCAGAAGTATCCGCCCGACCGATTTTATTTCTTTGTTGAAATTCTTGGACGGCTCTTGTGGGGTCTCCATCATAAAAAATAATATGTTTTGGTTTTTGGTCAGGATGCTGTTCAAAATATTTTTCCCAATATTCTTTGGCTGTTATTGGATTTTCCGCCCTTTTTCTTCCACCTGAATATACTTTTATTACTTCAGGTATTACCTCTTCGCCTAATAGACAATCTTCTTTAGTCCAGCCAAATTTTCCTGATAAATAAGTCATTAATTCTGGAATTACGCCATCGTTAAATCCAATTCTTTTAAGGTCCTTAAGTAATACCTGATGAAATTCTTCTTGGCATTCCTCTCGTTGTTGCCAGCCATGTGTTTCACGTAATTTTTTAAATGCGACAACAATGGGTGATTGTTCGTTCATACCAGTTATCCATTCAGTAAATGCTTTCGGAGTCTCTTTATCTTCAATCACTATGCGTTTTTCCTTGTCATCTACACTTTTTACTTCAGATGCATATTTTGAACCAGTTTCAGGGTCAACTAAAGTTTTATTAGGTAAAAAAACAAATCCTGCATCTACAGGTACGCCGCTTTCTTCTACTGAATTTGGCCAAACAAAGACATCATTCCATTTAGTTTCATTTTGTGGTTTGGTTAATGTTCGCTCATTACCATTAAAAGCAAAACTATATTGCGAAGCGACAACATCTGATGGATAAAGAAAAAAAACTTCATTATCTTTTTCACCCCCATAATATTCATCTGCTACAATTTGTGCAGCAAAATGTACTGCAGATTTATCAGGGTATTTGGGTGCCGAAGCAAGTGAAAAGTCTAATAAATCTTTTAGTTTGGATAGGGCTTCCTCTTCGTTTTCAGCTTTTAAAACGCCATTTTTTTCTAAATAGTCGCGGATAGATTCCCCATCTCTGGATAGCAGACCTTCTAAGGCCAGGGGTGTTCTTATTTTTTGCTCATCTTGCATTATACCAACAAAACCATCGTGAAATTCATTCATGCCAGCCGAATGGTAAACCATTGCGTTGTGGTCCCGAAGACCCTGTCTAGTAACATGCGATAAATAATGGGGATTTAGTCTGCGCCACAGCTGGACATATTCTTCGGTTGTGAGTGAAGCCAGTGTTTCAGGTTTTAAAAACTCACGTTTTTCTTCATTTGTAAGAGGGGTGTCAAGCATTTTTTCGTGATACGCATCCAGAAGTTCTTGTGGTGCCGGCGCATCCTTTAATTTAGCTTTCAAATTTTCTATTTCTACTTCAATTTGATTTAATTCTTCAAGCAAAGTTTGCTTTTCAGTTTCTGTGGCCGCGTTTTTTGCTTCTAACCCCGAAGCGACACTGTCGCCTAGACCAACCTTGGTTTTCAGACGGACAATTAATGTTTTCAATCTATCCGCCAAAACGGACACGGTTTCTTCTTCTTCTTTTTCAAGAACGCTCAGTCGTTCAGCTATTTCTTTTTTTCTTACCTCGTGCAAAGGAATTTTTTCTCTAACAGTTTTTAATTCTGACTCAGCTAATGAAGCCGCAGCCAAAATTTGTTCTCGTCCCTCTGGATCGTGTGTTTCTGAAATTATTTTTGGATCTAGTAATCGTTCTTTCATAGAATAGAATGATTAAATTATTATAGTTTTAATTATCTTGCCCTGCCCGAGTATGCGGCGGGACACCGTATTTCCCCTCAATCACTTCGTCAAAAAACAAAATTTAATTATTTTTCGAGTGGCGGCGTTAGCCGTAAAGAAAAACAAATATTACAGCTCATGAGCTGCGACTCATCCGAAGTTTACCAAAAAACCGAAGGTTTTGCAAGGTAAATTTTGGATAGTCGCTGTTAGCCGAT
>Ga0172371_10007456_pt1 | contig 15578 bp, 17 predicted proteins | sample Lak12m_FD_114543 | JGI IMG/M metagenome (GOLD analysis project Ga0172371, IMG submission 114543) | Freshwater microbial communities from Kabuno Bay, South-Kivu, Congo - kab_022012_12m | ecosystem: Environmental > Aquatic > Freshwater > Lake | place: Democratic Republic of the Congo: South-Kivu... | reverse complement strand
CCCCGAGGGCGGCTTTGTGATTATGCGCAGTGGACGGGATTTGAACCCGCGATCTCCGCCGTGACAGGGCGGCGCTTTAAACCAGCTAAGCTACCACTGCATGCGGTGCGTGTAATGTACTATAACGGTTTTTGAAAAAAATTTCAAATACTTTTCTTTTGCGTTCCAAAAAGAGGTTTTTGGCTACGTCTTTATATATAAATTTCCAGAGTCTTAACGAATCAAGGGTTGAAAAATAAATGCGATATCCTCGGCCACTAAAATATAAGGTTCCGCCTTGTATAATGTTGAATTGGGTTAATTTATCTTTTATGTTCTTTAGTAAACTGTAACTACCTGAAGTAAAACCAGATGTAATAATTGTGCTTTTGGTTTTTCTGTCCTTTTTCTGATATGTGCACACAGAGACACACCCATCTCCGTCAAAATACCCACGCAAGAAATGAGAGAAGTACCGATCTGGCACATTGGGTAACTCGATGGTCTTACTTTTTCGTGGTGTAACACCTAAGGATGTTAAATCGTCGAACATTTCTTTTGAGCCTAGCTGGAGTCTGTATCTTGTATTCCAGTTTTTGTGAGCAGATGCATATTCACTAACCATTACATTGGAGCTCATTGCGTCTCTGATTGCATAGAGAATTTCTTTATCCGTAGATTCAATGGTTAAAAAATGCGCTCCTCGTTTGTTTTTTGTTAAGCAACCATCTGCAACAATAAAGCCAAGGACGTAAGCCATCTTTGGTGTCCATTTTTTAAAGAAATTTTTATCTTTAGTTTTTTATATTGGCACCTTTTTATTTTAGCAATTTTTATGATCTATATAAATCAAATGCATTAGTTCATAACACGTGGGATTTCACGGGTAGTATCTTGTTGTAAATATATCGTAGTGAGCTTGCACATAGAGTTGCTCGTTTGTCTATTATTCTGTATCCTAAAGACAAGTTTATGGTTTATACACAAAATGACGCTACAAGAAATTGAACAACTAGTATTTACGGAGATTGGGCGTGTGAGCACGGCCAAAGAACTAGAGGAGATACAGCATACATACCTTGGAAGAAAAGGGCATCTTACCGGTATTTTGCGTGGGCTTTCTCTACTGAGTTTAGAAGAGAAGCGCGATGTCGGTGGAAAAGCAAATGCACTACGCGTACGTATCGAAACCGCCCTTAAAGAACGACTTGAAGAACTTAAGGACAAACAGGAGGAGCGATTTTTTGATATTACGTTTCCGGGGGAGAAGATTGTGACGGGGCATCTTAACCCGCTTACTTTAATTCTAAAAGAAATTGAGGATATTTTTATCTCATTTGGGTTTTCTGTTGTTGAGGGACCCGAGGTGGAGACGGAGTTTAATAATTTTGATGCGTTAAATATTCCCGCAAATCATCCAGCGCGGGAGATGTGGGATACATTTTGGATAAAATCCCAAATCCCAAATCCCAAATCCCAAAGATCATTATTACGTACCCATACGTCTCCTATGCAGATACGATATATGATGACGCACGAACCTCCTTTTCGAATTATCGTCCCAGGCACTACCTATAGATACGAAGCGACGGATGCGCGACACGAGATGCAATTTACTCAAGTTGAGGGTTTGGTAGTTGGGGAAGATGTCACGCTTGCAAATTTTAAAGCAGTTATCGAAGCGTTTTTTATTCGTCTTTTTGCGCAAAAGGTTGAGATACGATTGCGCCCCGGATATTTTCCTTTTGTCGAGCCAGGTGTCGAGGTGGATGCCACGTGTCCAAGATGTAAGAAAAAAGGATGTGAGTTATGCAAATTCTCTGGCTGGCTTGAGCTTGGAGGAGCGGGTATGGTGCACCCCAACGTGTTTGACGCGGTGAAGTATAACCCGACAGAGGTGCAAGGATTTGCTTTTGGTATCGGCGCAGAGCGTTTTGCGATGATCAAATACGGTATTCCTGACATCCGTTTGTTTAGGGCAGGAGATCTAAGATTTATCAGACAATTTAAAATATGAAGTTTAGCATCAATTGGCTTAAAGATTACGTAGATATTGCCTTAAGTCCACAGGAACTTGCGGACGTGGTTTTGTTACATAGTCTTGAGATTGAAGGGGTCGAGACAAAAGGAGATGATACGTATTTCGATGTGGCGTTGTTGCCAAATCGTTTTCCTGATGCAGCAAATTATATTGGATTTGCGCGCGAAATAAGCGCGGTAACGGGAGGTGATTTTAAGGCAGGCCATATTTTTAAAAAAGGCAAAAAATTAAACACGGCTACTAATTTTTCAGTACGCGTTGAAAATAAAGAAGATTGCGCGCGTTATTCGGGGCTTCTTATGCCGGGCGTCGAGGTAAAAGATTCTCCCATATGGCTCAAGGAACGGCTTGAGGCGAATGGGCTACGTGCAATAAATAATATTGTCGATGCAACAAATTATGTGATGCTTGAACTTGGTCAGCCCCTCCACGCTTTTGATTATGAAAAACTTGATAAGGGGATCATTGTTCGTCGAGCGCGCGATAAAGAAGAAATGATCACGCTGGATGGCCGCGAAGTCGAACTTACGAACGAGGACGTCGTCGTAGCAGATCATAAACAAATTCTTGCGATAGCGGGCGTTAAGGGCGGAAAGGTAGCAGAGATTACTGGCGCAACAAAAACTATATTACTTGAGGCGGCAAATTTTGATCCTGATCGCGTGGTGCGCACTACGCGAAGAATTGGATTTACGACAGACGCATCGCAGCGGTTCAAATATGGTATCGATCCAAATATGACAGAGATCGCACTTTACCGTGTCGCAGAGCTTATTCAAAAAATTGGAGGAGGGGGAATGGGTGGATTTTTAGATGCGTATCCCAATAGGGTTGTTCCGAAGGTCATTGCCTTTAGCGTGAAACAGTATGAAAAATTGGTAGGGGAACCTATCGCGCCTAGAGAAGCGCGTGAAATTTTTCGTAAATTGCGGTGGGTAATTAAAAAGGCAACAAAAGAAGTGTTGTGGCTTGAGGTTCCTGCATGGAGACGGGACGTCGAACGGTTTGAGGATGTGGTTGAGGAGGTGGTGCGTCTTTATGGGTATGACACTCTCGAGAGCAAGACGCTTAAGGGGGTGTCGCTTCATGCAAGACGTGATGATCAACTGCATTATGTACGGAAAATTAAAGAACGTATGGCTGGGTTTGGATTCGATGAGATATATAGTTATTCTTTCATTCCCGAGGCATGGCAAGAGGTGTGTGGTGAAGGTACATTAGTGCAACTCGAGAATCCGATAAGCACGGAGTATCATTATTTGCGTCCGTCGCTTATCTTCCCGCTCTTTCGCGCGCTTGAAAGCAATGTAAAGTTTTTCGGTGATATTAAGATGTTTGAGGTGGGCAATGTATTTTCACGAGAAAGAAAAGAGGAGGGTATTATAGAGAGAACAAAGCTCGCTGGTATGATTACGAGGGAGAATGGGGGCGATAGTCTTTTCTATGAATTAAAAGGAATTATTAATGAATTGTTTCGTGTATGCGGTGTAGAACAGGTTGAATACCGTTTGCATAAGGAATTGTGGCATGGGGTGTTTATTCCATCAAAGACGGCGGATGTGTACGTAAATGGTGTGTATGTGGGGTATGTTGGGTTCATATCATCACGATGGCTGGGACGTTTTGACGTGGCACATGATGTGGTTGCTTTCGAGTTTGATCTTAATACCTTTTTTCCTCTTACACAGAGAGAGCAGGCATTTATCCCTTTTTCTAAGTACCCAGAGGTCATGAGGGATATTTCTTTTGTTGTTGACGTGGGGGTGCGCATCGACGAACTTGAGAAGGTGGTTTACCAGGCCGCATCAGAGCTACTTATTGATATTGATCTCTTTGACATGTTTGAGGGGGAACGTCTTGGTGCGGGAAAGAAAAGTCTTTCGTTTCATCTCACCTTTCGGTCCGATAACAAAACTCTTACGAGTGAGGAGGTGACAAGCGACTTAACAAAGATAATCGTTGCCTTAAGAGATCGTTTCTCAATAGAAATTAGGTAGTTAAATGCACGAAATATAGCGTTGTAATACATGGACGGTTATTTTTTTGCGTTTGCATTAGAGGTTGATTTGCGGTATAATGAGGGCACATAAGAGCTGGGTGCTCATTCTTTTTTATGGCAAAAGACGACGATAAAAAACAAGTTGGATCTTCTTACACGGGGAAAGATATTCAAGTTTTAGAGGGGCTTGAACCGGTACGAAAGAGACCGGGTATGTATATTGGTTCGACGGGTATCGATGGCCTCCATCACCTCATTTGGGAGGTGGTAGACAACTCGATTGACGAGGCGATGGCGGGGTTTGCAAAAAATATTGAAATTCGTCTTTTTGATGGCCACAAGGTTTCTGTAAAAGACGATGGGCGAGGTATCCCGGTTGATATACACCCACAGACTAAAAAATCTACGCTTGAGACGGTATTGACTACACTTCATGCGGGAGGAAAGTTTGGTGGTGATTCATATAAAGTTTCTGGTGGTCTTCACGGTGTAGGTGCTTCTGTCGTTAATGCGCTCTCCCAACATTTGAGGGCCGAGGTGTGCAGAGACGGGAGCGTCTACATGCAAGAATATGTGCGTGGAAAAGCAAAGGCGGAGGTAAAGAAGATAGGAAAGGCAACAGCCACAGGAACGACAATTGTATTTGATCCCGATCCGGAAATTTTTGGTGTTAAGGAGGAGGGTGGGTTAACACTTCCCGAATATGATGTAAAAAAAATGCTTGAGCATTTGCGCCAACAGGCGTATCTTACGCGTGGGGTTCGTATGCAAATTTGGGATGAGCGTACTACAACAGCAGAAGCATATGGATTTTATTTCGAAGGTGGTCTACGATCATTTCTTCTTCATCTTACAGAAAATGAAAAACGCATTCAGGATACTCCTTTTTATGTCATGAAAGATGATCCTGGTATCTCTGTTGAGGTGGCGGCAATGTACACCGACGAGTTTCAGGGAAAGGAGCTTAGTTTTGCAAATAATATTTACACCCCAGAAGGCGGTATGCACCTCACTGGATTTCGTTCAGCGCTTACGCGTGTTTTAAATGATTACGCGCGTAAAAATAGTTTTTTAAAGGACAGCGACGAAAATCTAATTGGTGATGACGTGCGTGAAGGTATGACGGTAATCGTGTCTGTAAAACTTCTCTCTGATATTTTGCAGTTTGAGGGGCAGACAAAGGCAAAGCTTGGAAACCCAGAGGCGCGTCAGGCCGTGGAGATCGTGGTGAATGAGGCCCTTCAGGAGTTCTTGGAAAAGAACCCACAGGAGGCGAAAAGGATGATGGAGAAGGTCATCCTTGCAGCAAAGGCGAGGAAGGCAGCAAAGGCGGCACGTGATACTGTATTACGTAAGGGTGCGCTTGAGGGACTTGCGCTTCCAGGAAAGCTTGCTGATTGTTCTTCGCGAAGCGCGGCGGAGTCGGAACTCTTTATTGTTGAGGGAGACTCTGCGGGAGGTTCTGCTAAACAAGGACGCAACAGAAGGTTTCAGGCAATTTTGCCGTTAAAGGGTAAAATTTTGAATGTTGAGAAGTCGCGTATCGATAAAATGCTTGCGAATAAGGAAATTCGTTCCATCGTGATTGCTCTCGGAACCGCGATAGGGACAGAGTTTGATGTGTCAAAAATTCGATATCATAAAATTGTTATCATGACCGATGCTGACGTTGATGGCTCTCATATTAGGACACTATTGCTCACGCTTTTCTATCGTTATTTCCCACAGGTAATTCAGATGGGTTATCTTTATGCGGCCGTACCGCCGCTTTATCGTATTGAGAAGAGCAAGAAAGAGGTGATGTATGCGTATAACGATGGCGAGAAGGAGGAGATACTTGTGTCGCTTGGGGGAGATCGTGGTGTCTCCGTGAGTCGTTACAAGGGTCTTGGTGAGATGAATCCGGAACAGCTTTGGGAAACAACTATGGATCCAGAACGTCGCATGTTGAAGCGAATCGATGTTGATGACATCGAGGCAGCGGATCATAGCTTTGATGTGTTAATGGGCGAGGAGGTGGCTCCACGAAAGAGCTTTATAAATGCCTACGCACAAAAAGTAAAAAATCTCGATATCTAGAACCTTCATATTTGAACAGGATTGACATTGGGGCTTGGGTGCGGTATCTTATAAATAATAAGAAAGAGCCCCGCGGGGCTTTTAAAAATGGAAATTTTATGAAAAAAATGTTTGGAGGAATCTCCCTCTTTATCAAAGAAGTTTTTTTTGAGCTTAAGCGAGTAAACTGGCTTTCACGCAAACAGCTTATTCAGTATACTTTTGTGGTTATTGGATTATCTGCTTTTATGGCTGCCTTTTTAGGGGTACTCGATGCTGGATTCGTGTACGGATTAACAAATTATATCGTTAAATAGTATGGCAGAAGAAACAACAGTTCCCTTAGAACGACACTGGTATGCAGTACATACCTATTCCGGGTATGAAGACGCGGTGGTGCGCTACCTGGTACAGCGTATCGAGTCTTTTGATATGCAGGATAAGATTTTTAGTGTTCTTGTTCCAAAAGAAAAAAGCGTAAAAATTAAAAATGGGAAACGTAAGATAACTGAGGAAAAAATCTATCCTGGGTATGTGTTGGTGAATATGGTGATGGATGAAGGGACATGGTATGTGGTGCGCAACACACCACGCGTTACGGGGTTTGTTGGGGCGGATTCCACAGAGCCAACACCGCTTTCAGATGCAGAGATTAATATGTTTATGCAGAAGATGGGGCTTGAAGAGCCTAAGTTTAGACTTGACGTTATGGTTGGTGATATCGTAAAAATTAGCGACGGACCCTTTAAGGATTATGATGGCAAGGTAAGCGAAATCGATGAGGATCGTGGCAAGGTAAAGGTATTGGTGTCGATGTTTGGTCGCGAGACGCCGATAGAGTTGGACTTCTTACAAGTTAAAAAAGTATAACTATGGCAAAAAAAGTAAAAACAACATTAAAGCTTCAACTTCCTGCTGGCGCGGCAACCCCAGCGCCTCCGGTGGGTCCAGCACTTGGTCAACACGGAATTAACATTGGTGAGTTTGTAAAACGATTTAACGATGAAACGAGAGAAAAAACGGGAGATATTATTCCTGTCGTCATCACTGTTTTTGAGGATCGATCGTTTGAACTCAAGTACAAAACCCCTCCTGCATCTGATATGTTGCGCAAGGCGGCAGGTATAGAAAAAGGTTCCGCGACTGCCGGAAAGAAAAAAACAGGAAAGGTAACGAAGGCTGACCTTGTACGTATCGCGGAAAAGAAGATGGAAGATTTGAATACTACAGACGTGGAGCAAGCAGCAAAGATAATTGCCGGCACCGCCCGTAGTATGGGACTCGAAGTGGTCGAATAATGGATTAGAAATTGTTTGTGAAAAGCTTCTCAGAATCTCCGAGGAGTTTTTTGTTTTTAGGGTGGTATGATACATCATACCACCAATCTTCCTTCTGGTATCACGACCGCATAGTGTTCCTTATTTTTTTTGATTTGTTATAGTTAAAGGAGAATTTTTACAATATAATAAGGAGGAGATAAATCATGTTTGGAGTATCACATCAACAGAAAGGAAAATTTATTTTATTTGAGGGTTTAAGTGGGAGCGGGAAGTCGACGCAAGCTCAGTTGCTCTATGATTATATTTCCAAAGAATCTGCGGGGGTTGTTTTGAATCGAGAGCCCTCTCAAGGTGTTTTTGGAAGAATGATTCGTGCTCTTATTGAAAGGAAACATGTTCCCGCGGAATGGTTTTTAGAGGTGGGGTACCAATGGGCAGGAGAGAACAGATGGGAGGAATTTCTTCCGCTTGTAAGGAAGATTGCCCGTGGAGAAAGCCTGGGGGAAATGGAGCGTCAAAAACTTTTTGTTTTGGATCGTTTCGATGATATTACCCGTACTATTGTTCCAGCGCTGAAAGATTCTAGAATCATTGTGCAAGACCGTTTCGATCTCTCCACGTACGCATATTATGTTGCAGCACATGCTGGTGTTGTATCCATCGATGATATCGCCGAGCTTCACCGGAAGATTCTCAGCTCCTCTTATATCCTGCCGGATCTTATTTTTGTGTTTGATATGCCTGCTGAGCATGCAGTAGCACGATTGGAGTTTTCTGGAAAAACAATTGATATCTACGAACAAGGAGAGTACCTAAAGCGTGTGCGTGAGGCGTATGCGTTTCTTGCCGAGCAATTATCAAGCAAGACACATGTCGTGGTACTCGATGGCATGAGGGGAAAAGGAGAGTTGCATAAAGAAATCGTAGAAATAGTGCTCCCATACCTTTCCTAAGAATACAAAGTGAGCAAACGAAGCTCGCTTTTTTTATTTTTGGAGACTATAATGTGAGTATTATTTCAATGAGATACATTACTACGATTGGTCTTGAAATTCACGCAGAGCTTCGTACGCAGACGAAGATGTTTTGTGATTGTTTGAACGCAGATGAGATGCACCCGAATGTCAACGTGTGTCCTGTCTGTCTTGCCCACCCTGGTACACTTCCGACACCCAATGAGAAGGCGATTATGCATGTGTTACGCGTGGGCGTTGCATTGGGTGGCGAACTTGCACACATAACAAAGTTTGATCGAAAGAATTATTTTTATCCCGATATTCCCAAGGGATACCAGATTTCTCAATATGATCGGCCTTTGGTAAAAAATGCAAAACTCGAGTGTTATGTAGGAGGTGAGAAAAAATCATTCGCTATTCACAGGGTGCATCTTGAGGAGGATACGGGACGGCTTTTACACAGCGACGATAAATCTCAAACGCGAGTGGATTATAATCGCGCGGGTGTACCTCTTATGGAACTTGTGACGGAGCCAGTATTGCATAGTCCAGAAGAGGCGGAGGCGTTTGCTTCTAATTTGCAGCTCATTCTACGCTACCTCGGTGTTTCTTACGCAAACATGGATAAGGGGCAGATGCGTGTGGAGGTGAATATCAGTATACGTAAGGAAGGCGAAGAAAAACTAGGAACGAAGGTGGAAATAAAAAATTTAAATTCATTTCGTGCCGTTGGTGATTCTATTCGTTATGAGGTAGAGCGTCATGAAGATCTTTTGAAGAAGGGGAAAAAGATAGTGCAGGAGACACGAGGGTGGGATGAGAATAAACATGTTACGTTTTCACAACGCAAGAAGGAGTCCGCACACGACTATCGTTATTTTCCAGAACCAGACATCGCTCCTCTTGTGGTGGGAGATCATACCTTGGGCGACGACGTATTGAAGGAGATTGATATCAAGGATATCGTAACTTCGCTTCCCGAAATGCCTGTTGCACGCCTTGAGCGTTTGGCAAAAGAATATGGCCTTGATTTTAAGGACGCAGAACTACTGGTACAACAAAAGGAGGTTGCTGAATTTTTTGAAAAAAGTGTTTCCGAGGCGAAAGAATTAGATCATGATGGAGATATTAAAAAAATTGCAAAGTTAACTCATAATTTTCTTGTTTCTGATCTTTACGGGTTTTTTGAAGGAGATACAATAGAATGGGGAGCATTGAAGATTGAGCCAGAAAACTTTGGGCATCTTGTTGTTTTATTCGCAAAAGGAGAGATTTCAAGCCGTGTCGCAAAAGATGTGTTGCGAGAGATGTTTGAAACAGGTGCGGAGTGTCAGGTGATTATTGCAGAAAAGGGACTGCAACAAGTGAGTGATGAAGGTGCGCTTGAGGCCGTTGCGAAAGAAATTATTACGGAGTTTTCTGATGCTGTGGCAGACTATAAAAAGGGGAAAGAGGCATCGCTTCAGTTTCTTGTGGGTCAATTCATGAAAAAAACAAAAGGCGCTGCAAACCCCGAACTCGCAAAAGAAATTTTAAAGAAGAATCTCTAAAGGTCGTCGATTTTATTATATTTTTTTATGAAAGAATCAAATCTGTCTCTATTTAAAAAAGAAACTAAAGAGGATGTGCGAGCTGGTGTAGAAAGGGATATAAATAGATTAAAGAACGATGTTGAAGAGGCCAGATATCAGCTTAATGGTGTTCTTACGCGAATAGATGCGCAAAATACGAAAGCGCAGGATTTGCTCAGGAAAGATCCTAATTCTGAGGTAGATTTGGAAGTATTGTCTTCCCTTGCTTCTCTTCAAGAAGAGAGGGACGCACTTGAAAAAAGTATCGCGGAAAAGGAATCCGCAATAGCACAGTTGCGGGTCGCCTTAAACAATAACAATTAAATTTTAAAAAATATATGGAAAAATTTTCTTTTAAAAAAGTTGAAAAGAAAAAATTAAAAACAATTGAGGAAACTGTAAGGGCAAGAGAAGATACAAAGAAGCAGGAAGAGAAATACAAGAAGGAGGCAATGAAAAGAACTGCTGGATCACTTGTGGCGGGCGAGGTTCCTAATCCAGAGGACGAGAATATGTTTCCTGAGGTGAAAAAGTTGCGTAAAGAAATATCACAACTAACAGAACAGGCAAAATTGTTAAAAAAACAAGTTAGCTCTCTTACTACTTTTGAGAGTGTTTTTGCTGATATGGAGAAACCAGGATCTTTAAGGGGATCTTTGGTTGCTCTCGAGAAAGAATTAAGAGAAAAAGAGGGGATGCTTCGTGAGATAGGGAGGAAGTTTTTTGTCGAGCCTTTGAGCAAGGAACTTTTTGATACGCTTAAAATCGTTGTAGAGCTTCAGAAGAAGTTTCGAACCAAATAATCTTCTTATTTCGTTTAAACCACGTCATTTGACGTTTTGCGTAGTGAAAAATGGCCCTTTCAAGGTTGTTTTTCATTTCTTCGTGGGAGATTTTTCTTTGTAGGTAAAGTGCAATAAATTTATATTCGAGCCCAAAGGACTCAAGACGTTGCCAAGAAACAGTTTTGTTTCCATGAAGCTGTTTCACTTCTTCTATCATCCCATCTTTAAAGCGCGATTCGAGTCGTTTATGTATTTTTTCTTTTAAAATTTCCCAGCCGGGAAAGATGCCGATATACGTTATTGGATAAGGGAGCGAATGTTTTTCGAGCGGTTTAATGGGTTCTTTTGTCGAGAGGATAATTTCCAGCGCGCGCACTAGGCGGCGTTTGTTATGTCTATCTATTTTTTTTGCAAACGCAGGATCCGTCTTTTTAAGCCTTAGAAATAATTCTTCTATTGATGCTTCTTCTAATTCCTTACGAAGTGTCTTATCAACAGGCGCCTTTGGAAATTTCCACCCCTCTAAGACCGCATCAATATATAACCCAGTCCCCCCACACAGGATAGGGGTTTTTCCTCTACGAAAAAGATCTTTGATCGTCTTATTGACCAATTTTTGATATTGTACAACGGTGAACTGTCTCTTGGGAGAGGCAACATCAAGAAGATGGTGCGGGATTCCTTTCATTTCGTGCGTTGTTATTTTTCCTGTCCCAATATCCATACCTCGATATACTTGGCGTGAATCGGCAGAAATAACCTCACCATTTACCTGTTTGGTAATCGTAACGGCATAATCCGATTTGCCGGATGCCGTTGGACCCACAACAGCAATAATTTTTTGTTTCATAACATCATAAAGATACAAACCATTAGATGAATACTACAAGAAATCTCCAAAACGTCAACAAATCAAATATCTGACGATCGTCAGATATTTGATTTGTTTAAAGGACTTTGATACAGTGACGTATAACATAAAAATTTATGAAACACGGGGAACTTACTGCAAATATTTTAACATGGATTGGCGAAGGTATCGTTTTACAAATAGATTTATTGGATGCATTGTTTTTTTCTGGATATGGTGCTTCATTTTCTAAAATGAAACGAAAAGTTGATACTTTGCAGAGCGAGCGAGAACGTGAAAATGCCGAAAGAAAACAACGGCACGCTTTTCAAAGCCTTCTCTATCATTTAAAAGAAGAGGGCCTTGTGCGCGTGAATGACAAGAAAGATAAAAAAAGCGGATTTTTTGTGACCGAAAAAGGAAATAGATACCTTAAGAAATTACAACGGAAACTACATCAACAAACAGAAAAACAGTTGTATGAGAGAATTGAAGATACGCAACTAAATATTATTCTCTTTGATATCCCCGAGTCTGACAGAAAAAAAAGAGAATGGCTTCGCCAGGAACTAAATTATCTTGGTTTTACTATGCTTCAAAAAAGTGTGTGGGCAGGGAAAATAAAAATCCCAAAAGAAATGCTTGAGGATATACAACGTTATAATCTTTTGTCTCACGTGGAAATTCTTGCGGTCACCAAGACCGGTACTCTTAAAAAGGTAATATAATATTAATCATGCTCATCACGATTCTATTTTATGGATTAGTTTCTATGGAAATGGAATTAGTGTTTATCAAATATCTGACGATCGTCAGATATTTGATTTATTGACGTTTGGGGGTTGAGTGTGTAATATTTTCTCTAGTACTTTGAAAATATGCTAAGGACTTGCCATGGGCAAGGCTGAGGGGAGAATACGGGATGAAGAAACTAATGATTGTGTCTTTGGTTTTATCTTGCGTAATTTTTTTGTTGTTCGGATTATCATTGGTTGACGCAGAGGAACAAGGTAAGGATGGATTATATGGTGTATATAGTGCCGTCAAGATCGGTATGACAGTGAATGATGTTCGTAATGTTGTAAAGCGTTTTAGCCCCAAGGACTTGGGCGAGATTTCCGAGTCATTGGAATCGCCCGGAGACTCTACCTCTGGAACGTTTGATGTACAAATCGTACACAACACAAAACAAAATCCCGATGTTAGTCATACACGCTTGACGCTATTGTTTGTTTCTGAGGGGTACGCTTCTCCACTTGTTCTTGTATCTGCACGCTGGGAAAAAAATATGCGTAATGGCTCATCTCTTGAATATTCGAAAAAGAAAGGGAGGTAAGCACATGAAACAGTACAGGTATTTCGTGGCATATGGTGCAAATGATGTTTGCCCTGACGGGGCGGTAAGTCTCAGTTTTTCCAACTTACGTTCACCTGAGTCAATTTTGAACAATACTATTGTTTCGGTTGAGGAGCCTATTTCGACTTTAGGGGGTGTGCGTGCCATGGAGCAAGTTATTGCCGATGAGGTTGCTGGTGGTTGCCGATCTTTTGTGGAGGTACGAATTATTTCATTTCAGCTTCTTGGAGAGTTTGGGTCGGAATGAAAAAGTAGACAACAAAAGCCCCAACGAGGGCTTTCAATATTTTTAAAAACACATCAGGCTATTTGTTGTCGTAGATTATTTCTTTTCTTTTATTTCTTCGAGAAGGCGGGATTTGAGGGCTTCGAGTGAGAGTGCTCCTTCGTCTCCCTTGCCATGTTTTCGAACGGCGACAGATCGAGACTCTATTTCCTTATCTCCTACTATTAACAGGTAGGGGATTTTTTGTTGTTCGGTTTCACGAATGCGTTTTCCCAGGGTATCGTTACTATCCGCAAGGGAGACACGGATATTATATTGTCTTAACTCTGTAGCAATTTTTTGTACATATTCGGCATGTTTCTCGCTTATAGGAAGAAGGGCGACTTGTATTGGTGCGAGCCATAGAGGAAATGCGCCAGCATAGTGCTCGATGAGGACCGCCATGAAGCGTTCTACGGAGCCAAGAATCGCACGGTGAATCATCACAACACGTTCGTCTTTTCCTTTTTCGTTGATGCAGGAGAGATTAAAACGTTCAGGAAGATTAAAGTCAAGCTGAATGGTAGCAAGCTGCCAATCGCGGCCAAGTGAGTCTTTCGCAATAAAATCTATTTTTGGGCCATACATCGCTGCCTCGCCTAATCCATCAATATATTCAACGTTACGTTTTTTGATGACGGTTTTGAGCTGTGTTTCCGCCTTTTTCCAAATCGTGGGAGTTCCTAAATATTTTTCAAATTTCTTCGGGTCATGGCGTGAGAAGCGGACCGTGAGGGGCATACCGAATGGTTTGTAAAACGCATCGATGATGTCCCATACTTTTAGTGCCTCCTCTTCAATGTGATCCATGCGGCAGAAGATGTGCGCATCGTCTTGCGTAATCATGCGGACACGCGAGAGACCACCGAGCTCACCGGATTGTTCATCGCGATAGACTGCGGTTACTTCTGAATAGCGGATAGGAAGTTCTTTGTATGTTCTTTGTCGTGATGCGTATATTTGCGTGTGGTGGGGACAGTTCATCGGTTTTAAGGCAAACTCATGGCCCTCACGCGAAGATACTTTGAAGAGCTCGTCCTTAAATTTTTGCCAATGCCCGGATGTTTCATAAAGATCTTTTTTGGTGATGTGGGGGATGCGTACGCGATCATAACCCATAGGAACTTGGAGGGACTGTACGAAGTTTTCCAGCTCTTCTCTTATTACAGTGCCACGAGGTGTAAAGAGAGGGAGACCACTTCCTACAAGATCTGAAAAGGTAAAGAGATCAAGCTGGGGACCAAGCTTTTTGTGGTCGCGACGTTCCGCTTCAGAGAGCATGTGGATGTGCTGATCGAGCTCTGCTTTTGTTTCGAAGGCGAGGCCATAGATACGCTGAAGCTGTTGGTTTTTTGCATCACCCCTCCAGTAGGCACCGGCAATTTTAGTGAGGGTGAAACTTTCCGGATCAATTTCTCGCGTATTTTTTACATGACCCCCGCGACAAAGATCAGAGAAGGCTTCTCCTGTGTGATAGATGGTAAGTTGCTTTCCTTCTTTTGAAAATTCTTTAATAAGATCCAATTTAAATGGTTGTTTTTTTCCGCCAAAGGCGGATCCGCCTCCGGCGGAGAATCTTTTTTTTGCCTCATCGGGCGTTACTTTTTCTCCCTTGAAAGCGAGGTTCATGCTTGCCATTTTGCGCATCTCCTTTTCGAATTCTTTAAGGTCTTCTTGTGTGAGACCTTGAGGAAGAAGGAAGTCGTAATAAAATCCGTTTTCTATTGTAGGACCGACGCCAAGTTTTGCGTCAGGAAATTTGTTTAAAACCGCTGCCGCAAGAAGATGGGCGAGCGAATGACGAATATTTTCTAATTGTGTTTGTGTGTTTTTTTTCATCCCGTTAGAGATAGGAAACGCTTTAATCTGTTTTTAAGATAGCGTTTACCCATTCCAGATTTTAAATATTTTTCCCTCGACCTTGCGTCTTCTTCAGACAGACAAGCTTCATAATAAATTAATTGATATGGCCCCCTGTGTTTTGTATATTCTGATTTCTCTGAATTGTGTTCATTAAAGCGTTTCCGTAAATCATTTGTAGAACCAGTATATAACATTTTATTGTTGTTTCGTAGTACATACGTGTAAAACATAGTTAATAATCTCTAACGGGATTCATAAATTATGAGGTAAGTATTTTTGCGTCTTCGCAGAGAAGTTTTAGTTCGCCATTTCTCCGATCAACTTTTGCGAGAAACATAAGTATGTTGTCTTTTTGCCATAATCCGCTCGTTTTCGCAAGCAATTTAGGAAAAACAATGAGTTCTCTTTTTGCAGTATGATCTTCTACTTCAACAAAAAGCATGGTTTCTCCTTTTTTTGTCAGAATTTTTTTGATAGTGGAGATAATGCCCGCATTTTTTACTGATGCGCCCTCTATTTCATTTTCAACTTCTTGAAGTGTTTTGAAATTTGATTTTTCAAGACGTCCTTTGTG
>Ga0172371_10007455_pt1 | contig 15579 bp, 22 predicted proteins | sample Lak12m_FD_114543 | JGI IMG/M metagenome (GOLD analysis project Ga0172371, IMG submission 114543) | Freshwater microbial communities from Kabuno Bay, South-Kivu, Congo - kab_022012_12m | ecosystem: Environmental > Aquatic > Freshwater > Lake | place: Democratic Republic of the Congo: South-Kivu... | reverse complement strand
CATTTTTTCTCCTAGAGGTACTTTATTAAAAACTTCAGGCAAATATTTAGCTCCTTTTGGATTCCAATTAATATATTTTGGTAAAACTTTACTAATAGTAGTAGGTAAAACACCACTTAGTAAACTCCTACCAACCCCAGCCAAAGGGAGTACATTCATAGCTATATCTCCCATATCATTAGCTATTTTGCCATAAACACCATCACCTTCAAGGCGTGGTCTTGAAGCATCTGCTTCAGCTATATTATCTTTTAAAAGCTGATTTCCATATACAGGTTGTCCATCATATCCTAACTCTTCATTTTTATCAATATAAGTATCTTTTCTTTGTGGTGTTATTGTATTACTTTTATTAATTGGAAAGTAACGTGCTGAAATTGGAACTTTTGTAGTAGATATTGTATCCGAACGATTAGAATTAGATACATCTTCTCGTAATTTTGTAGTATAAGGTTTCCCTTTCCAATTAAAAACTTCCAAACCCATTTTTCTAGCAATATTGAATGCTTTGCCGAATGATAAAGTATCAAGGCTTCCCAGGTCTATTATTTCGTCCATTACTTTTTCTCTCTGTATTTATTTTGTTGTTTAGAGTTATTAAGTTCATCAGAAAGCCTTGAAGAATATAATTGTGTGGCTAATTCAGCTCTATTTTGTGAATTTTTTAAACTTGACTTGAATTTTTCAACTTCTGTTTTCTGTTTTAAATGTAAATTCTCTCTATCAGTAGTTTGTTTATCTCCCGATATTTGTTTTAATTGTTGTGTTAATTGTTCTACTTGTTGTTTAAGTGTATTTATTTCAGAGAATCTTTGTAATACACCTTCAGTATCAACTATTTCAGTTTTCTTTAGAACTTCTACTTGGTCAATTAAACCCATTTTAAACATTTCTACATAATATTCAAATTGCGCCCACCTATTAGATGGAAGCATTGAACCTGATACTACTACTACATCATATTTCCCTATAGTAACATCATTTAATCTTCCTTTAATCATATTTGAATAATCATCAAATATAGGCATATTAATTTGTGTTGTGATTACTGAAGAATCAGGTTGTATTAATCTAACAGCTTTATATTCAGTATAATATGCTTGAATCATTTCAATAATAACTTTACAAAAATGATTTAATGCACTCTCAATATCATCTTTCTTAGATTTAATTCTTCTTTGTCCAAATTCATCTAATGCCATTGTACCTTTATAAGTAGCTGGAGCATTACTATTATCTCCCTGCATTAACGGATAAATACCTAATATTTCTTGTATATCTGCTCTTGCCTTCTCTTCATTATGATATAATTCATTAGGTAAAGGAGATGGAGATGCTTGTACAGGAACACCTAATTCAGCATCATATTCACCAATATATGTACCTGCCCGATTCATTCCTTCTTCTAAATCTTTTCTGTTAATAGAACCTCTTGGTAACCACCATTTAGTATTAACAGAATTAGAAGTATGTGCGACAATCAAACTTCTTATTTTATTAATATATTCTTGTAATGGTCTTACATGACGAACATCACTCATAGGATAAGGATTTCTATTCCAATGATTAGGTAAAATAAAAAAAGGATATTCTGATAAAGGCATAATACCTTTATAGATTAATTTCTTCCCTAAACTTAATACTCTGTATATTTTATCTATTTTTACATTCTCTACAACAATAATACCTTCAGAAATAAGATTAGCTATAATTAATTCTTTTACTTCAGTAGTAGAATTAGGTATTTCTCCTTGAGAACCCTGTTCTGCTCCAGCCACTGGCTGAGGTTGTCCAGGTTGTCCTGTATTTGGGTCAACCAGTTGTACATAGTGAAATACATTAGATTTGAGTTGTTGTGTTAATGAGAGTAGTTCTTTTGCTTTTTCTTCAAGGAGTATGTTTTGGGATTGTATTGTGGTCACTATTGCAACTGGTTGATTTACCCATTCTTGAAATTCCCTTTCATCCATTACATGTTCTTTACCATTAGTATCAATGGCATGTGCTTCAATTTCTTGTATTTTGGTATATCTATCTATTCGTAAATATTTCTTATGATATTGATCATTTACTTCATCAATTATATTTTGATTAGTAATAGAACTTCTATAAGAACTATGCCTAGCACCATCATCTTGTTGTAGAGTAGAAAAATCTATATTATTATATTCTTTTTCAGCTTGTTCTTTTGTCAATACATCAGCTATAACAACATTAGCTGCGTCTCGCCAAAATATATCTTTACTATTTGGATCAGGATAAACATCTTTTGGATTAATAGATTTCCAAAAAATTTCTCCTTTACCAAAATCAGCTTGTGGATTATAATATGCTAATCCTATTCCTCTTCCTTCAACATAATAATCTTCAACACATTTTTTTAATTGTACACCACCATAAGAAATATCCCAAATATAAGTAAGCAAATCAGAAAATACTTTTCCAGTCTTTGTATCAGAATCTTCTCTTCCAGTTGAACTAAATCTTGGTTTATTTGTAGTTAATAATGCTTTTGCTTGTTCTACGGTAGGTTTAATTACATTAATGACAATAGGAAATTGTTTTAATTTTTGTAATTCTTTTTTAGCCTTTTCTGTCCATTGATTCCCATTATAAAAATCTCTATCAAGAGTTGCTTGTTTTTCCCATTCAGATTGAGAAGAATAATACTCGTTGTATAATTCTTCATTAAGATTTACTTCATCAATTTCTTCTTTTTTATTGTCTAATATAAAATTTTGCTCTTCCATGGGAGATAAAATAATATTTCAATTTTATAAACACAATAAAAATTATACTCCCCTATTAAAAATAATAGTACTTATACTAACATCCAATCAGTTCCATCAACATCATTATAAATTACTTCTGATGTTTTCCTTTTAATATTTATTTTTACTTCATGGTAAGGAGGATAAGCCCCTTTTTGAGCTAAATGATATCCATCCATTAAATCATCATAACTACTTCTTGGAAAAGTAAGAAATTCTTCTCTTATTTCTTTCATGTTTTCACCAAAATATACTTTCCTTTGAGCAAATCTTGGTTGTAAAGAAGCAAGTCTTAGTTCTTTTCTTGTAGTTGGTTTTTCTTTAATTTCTAATCCAGGAATATACATCCTTCTCCGCATTTCTTGTCGTAACATTTCTTGATATTGAGTTGATTCAATCCTTGTCTGAGTAGGTTTATATATTTTATAAAAATCTTCTATTGCATCAGCTAAATCTAATGGCGTTACTCTCTTTCTAAAATAAGGTAAAACATAAATGCATGATTCTTTATCTACAGCTAAAGGAACAATAGTACTAAAATCTCTTTTATTCTCAGTAGAAGAAGCTGGATCAATACCCATAAATATATTTACAGGTATTTTTCTTTTACTTTCATCTGAATGATTTTCATTTATTAAATAATGTTCTTCGTTTTCAATACTATGCATATAATGATGTACTTGAAAATATTCTTCTTTAAATAATTGAGAATCATCACCAATTATCTGACACATCCTTTCAGCATAAAATACGCTTAATCTTCCTATTGCTTCAAGACTTTTCTTTTCTTCTAATAAAGATTCTACTGTCTTAGCTTCAGGCCATAGTGATTCTGTATCATCATTAATTAAATAACTATATCTAATAGTTATCCAATTATCCATTTTTGATAATTGTTCTACTATACAGAGTTGATGTATAGGAGTTCCAATTACTACACATTTTTCATAACCATATTTAGTATCTAATGCTGGTAAAGCTCCTTTTAATAACCATAATAAATTACCATTCATAGCCTCTTGCGTTTTAGTATTATTTTCATCTTCTGGATCATCAAGACAAATAAATGTAGGACGTAATCCTTTATAATTTAAACCTCTAATAGGTTGTCCCATACCTTTTGCCATAATAATAGAATTATTGTTTAATACTATCATATCTTCTCTATAACTTATGGAATTTTGTCTCCCATGATACCCAAATAAAGTTCTAAATTCCATAGAATAATCAAGAATATCTTTGATAGCAGTAAGACAATTAATAGCATGGTCTCTTGTTTTAGATACAATAACAACAAATTTTCTATTAGTGCTATCTTCTACAAAAATATGATATAATGGATATAATTCTGCTAGTAATGTTGTTTTAGCTAATCCTCTTGGTAAAATAAGATTTAATCTATTCAAATCTTTTGACAATATTTTTTTTTCTATTTCAAAGTGAGCTTGACTAAATCCTCTATAAAACATTTTAGGGGCTATTATCTTACAGAATAAAAGAAAGTTATTTTTGAATTTATCTATCATATTATTTATTCCTTTTTATCAAAAGTATCATTTAACCATTTATCAGTATCAAAATCATCTTCCTGTTTATTATATTCTTTTTCTTGCCTTTCATAGATACCATATACTAGTTCACTACCAGCTTTTTGTTTATTGATTTTCCACTCTTTTTCAATAGGATTATAAAACTTAGAACCTTTAGGAAAGGTCTTTAAATAATCTATTATATCTCTACTTTTACCACTACTCCAGTCCTCACTAGTGAATTTAATTACTAATATGTTACTATTTAAGTGTTTTAGTATCATTTTCCCTATTCCTCACTTGAACTTTTAGATAATTTTAAAATTTGTTCTTCTTTATCAACACTATCAGAAAGTATTTTAGTATTTACCATTTCAAGTTGATTAACTACAGTAGATTTCTTAGGATAAGCATCTAAAAGAATATTTACTTCTTTAGCAACTTTAATCATTGCATCTGGATTCCTATCTCTTTCAGCCATATCTGCTGCTCTTTTAAGTAATCCCATAGCAAAACTTTCAGGTTTACTTATCCCTAATTCTATCATTCTTTCTATAACTGCTTGTTCCATTCTTTTTTTTACCTCTTTTTGTCTCAATATTACTTTCAATCCTAAATCAGGGTCTGTATGTTCTTTACAAAATATATGTGCTAATTTACTCATATTAGCTTTAGTAGCATTACCTTCTACTTTCCAATTAGCATAAGTTTTAAAAAATCCTTCCCACTTTTTCATCTTAGCTATTCTTGCTCCAAAAGTAATAGGTGCAGTTCTATTAAATGCTCTAGTTTTCAAATAATCTTTTGCTATTAAAGAACCTTTATTCGCTAAAACTCCATCTTTAAATGAAACTATATACTGCCCAAAAGGAAATTTTAATAGGTATATCTTATACGACTTCCTTTTAGATTTTGTAGTATCAAATTCCTTTACTCCTCTACATTGTACTACTAATTCATCATCAGTAATAGTCCATTCACCTTCTTTTACAACAGACCAATGTCTATGATAATCTATCTTCAATACATCAGCTTCAGCTCTAGTATAAAGATAAAATTCTCCTAGTAATCTACGTTTTATAGTTATCATTTACTAAATACTCCCTATTTCTTCTTTATTCTCTTCTTCGTACTCTATTCTTTCCGTTACTTTTTCATAAATAATAATCTTTTTACCATCAATATATTGAGTCGGTAATTCCTTTATAAAAGATTTAGTCTTTGTTATCCTTGAACCATTAAAAAATAATTTTAAATTTATCCAATAACCATTGTCTCCTACCTGTTTTTTTATTACTTCATGCTTGAGCAATTCCCTTATCCCTCTATAAAACATAGTACTAGACTTCCACTTGAAAATATCCATCACTTCTTTCATATTATTAAAATAAAATGTATCATCAGTAGGTTTTAAATTATTGGCTATATAAAGATATAATCTTAAACCATTATGAGATAATCTTACCTGTATATCAAAAGCACTTTTATAACTCTTCCAATAAGGTTGCTTATCCGTAATAGTACATTTAAATGCGTTCTTTATTATCTCCGTCTTAATCCCTGTATCTTCTACTTCAGCAGGTATCTTCATCACCTGTTCAGGCTTCATCTTTATATCAAAATTATGCTGAAATTCTTTATCAATAAATGGACTTTTTTGTCCTTTTTGAACAAATTCTTGATTTTTTTTGTTCATATTGTGCAATTTCTCCTTCTTTCTATTTTCTTCATAACTCCTTTTACCTTAATACTTTATAACAATATTTTCCTCTATTTTTTCCTCTTTCCCTTCTTAAAAGGTTATTAGGACTTTAAAACTGTCTAAAACTACTTTACTAAATATAATACCTTCTGTACAATAAGACAACTATTTTAACACAATTAGTGTATATTATTTTCCCCTATTAGTTGCTAACTAACAATCAGTGTTTCAAATTTGTTATTTATTGGGAGGAGGAGATATATCAGTTCCCCACCACGGCAGATTTAGGCATACCCCTTATGATTTTAGTTGAAAAAAAGTCTAAATCTGTAGTGGTTGTGAACCACTCACTTCGTTCGCCCCATAGTCTGGCAACTATATCTAATAATTAAAATTAAGGTGTAATATGTACATTTCATTTCAATACAAAAAGGGTAGTGGATTTAAGAAAACTTTTTCAATCGAGAAAGCATTTTCACATAAAGACACTTTATCCGAAGTATCAGTCCTTGGCATTACTTCCATGAAAGAGATTCCCAATGAACTTAAGTCTATAATTGATAGCCTTAAGTTTACTAGAGTTTCCGAAGCACGTAATGAAGGGAAACTGTTTGGGTATAACTTTCATAAGGAAGTATCCGAACATAAGAGTAACCTTAACGAATTCCTCGTAGCATTTGCTATAAAGGAATAACGATATACTAGACTGTATAAGACATTATACAGTCTAGTATAATTTATAATTAAGAAACAAATAATCAATAAAGAAACAAACAAAAGGATACTACAATGAGAATCATAACAAATAGTGGAGAAATAATTAATTTTCTTGAAGCTAATGGGATAAAAGCTTCAAGAGAAGGAAAGCATATGTTTGCTTTTGAAATAAGGAGCAAATATGCTTGGGGGTTAATTAAGAGGATTAGAAGAGTGGGAAAACATACCCTCATTTACAAAAATCTAAAATATGTCCCTTAGCATATTAATACTGTTATTAGTATTACTAGTAATAGTACTAATGATTATCATTGGTATATATGGTGAAGAGCCAGAATATACCGATGAAGAAAAGGAACAAAGATCATGTACTTGTAAAAAAGCACATGATAATTATAAAGGATTAAAGAAATGACAATCTTCATAATACTGTTTTCATTTATAGGATTAATAATAAAATCTTATGAATGGAAACAGAAGGCAGATAAGTGGGATGAATACGAACAGAGTAAATATTCTATTTATCTGCCTTCAATCCAAGAATTAATTCTTTTACGAAAAGAGAAAGAATGGCAAGAAAATACAAGAAATGCCATTAAACGCTCATATAGCCTCATAGAGACACTTTTATCCATTAGACGATACTTTGTTCATCTAAACAATAAAAGTGTCTCTAATACCCCTTTATTAAAGAAATAGAGGATATTCTAAGTAGTAATCAAAACAAATTCACAAAAAGGACAGTACAGTGGAAATAAATATTGGTAAAATATACAGGATAGATATTCCCTCTACCCTTGATGAAGTAGGGCAAACAAAAATAGAAGAGCTATTATTAGAGAAATATAGCATAAAGAATTTGCTTATAAATCTTTCAAATAGGGATTTTTCTTGGGAATGGAAAACCAAGGAAGGAACATTACCCAAAAGGATAAGGAAATTTTGTTATAAAGAATATAACAAAAAGATTAAGCAAGAAGATTTATCCATAATAGGAAATATAGCTTCTTCGGCTAAGGTAGAAAAAAGTATCTATTGCGATTTTGTAAAGGTAATAGATGGAAATATGTGGGAAGCTGGGGACTTTGGAGATAGTGGAAGTTGTTATTGGGGAGGAAGAAGCGAGGTAATGGGATTAATGGAAGATTATAAATTCTTAGCAATGAGAATTTATAAAGAAAATCCAGAAGAAAACGAGGGTGAAAGCGTTAATCTGGGAAGGTGTTGGATATATCCCAGTACAGACATCATTGATGGTATCACTACTTATATATTCTTCAATGGGTATATGACCAAAGCGAATAATGGAGCAGTAGAATTTGCAAGGTTGTTCTCACATCTGTTTGGAAATATACCTTACAGAAAAATTACTCTAAGAAACAATAATGTATCTGACGGTCTATTGTACATCAATAATAGCGTAGGTTACATTGTAGCAAAGACCAACTACAATACGATCAACAAAATCAATTCATATGATTTTGAGATTGACGAAGGGGAATATGGCTGGGAAACTGAAGAACAATATGACTATTACTGTGGTTGTTGTGAAAATGGATTTAATAATGGGGACGGAGGAGGAACAGTAATAAATAATAATAACACAGAAGAATTCTGGTGTGAACGATGCATAAATGATCATGCAATGTATTGTTCCACATGCGGGAACTATTATGACTCCTATTCAGAATGTTTTGAAAAAGTATATGATGAAAGTAGATATTGGCAGTATATGTGTTCAAAATGTGTTGAATCAGATACTCAATATGCTGATGGCGAAAATATTTACTATGAGTTAGATGTTAAATTAATTGAAATAAATGATAGATGGTATAGTGAAGAATATGCTAAAGAAAATAACCTGATAAAGGAAGAGCAATATGCTAAAGTTTGACTTAAAGAAAATGGAAAAAATTTATAAAATGGATTACAATCATTTTAATGAATTTTTACCTTATAATTCCCAAAAAGATTATTATTTCAAAGATAATCACTCTTCTATCTTAGCTGTTGCTCATCTTGATACTGTTATCAAATGTTCTCACTTTAAACTCCTCTCTATGCCTCATAAAGATTTACTCTTTAGCCCTGTACATGACGATAGATTAGGAGCATATTTACTCCTTGATTATCTGCCTAAACTTGGTATCTCTTACGATATTCTCTTAACTAATAACGAGGAAAAAGGTCAATCTACTGCTAAATACTTTACTGAAAAGAATTATAATTGGATGTTCCAATTTGATAGAGCTTCTGATGATGTCGTTCTCTATGACTATGAAACTCATCAATTAAAAGAAATTCTTAGAAATTCTAACTTTACCGTTGGTATTGGCTCTTATTCTGATATTTGTGATTTAACTCATCTTAACTGTTCTGGCTTTAACTTTGGTACTTGTTATTATAATCAACATACTCTCGATAGTTTTGCAGATTTATCTGAACTTTACCTCCAAATTGATAAGTTTAAATCTTTCTACTCTCAGTATAAAAACTCTCCCTTCCCTTATTCTCCTTCTCCTTTCGATTATACCCTCAATCATTATTATGACGATGATAATGATTTCCCATGCTCAATTTGCGGTGATTACATTGATACTGATTCTATCTTATCTTATGATACTAAACGTCTTGTTGAATATTATAAGATTTGTCCTCTCTGTCTCAGAGATAACTAACTTTAACAAATAAAGACTTATACGCCATTATTATTTAAAAGGCATAGATTATATCACCTTTAAGATAATAATGGCGTAGTGAGCCTCTAATGAAGTATTAAGACCTATTCTATAAATAAAAGGAGTTCAAATGAAAATAATAATTGTATTCTTGTGTTTTCTTGATATTATAAACATATTCTTCCCAGATATGTTTATAGAAATCTCTGTTAAAATGTACGAGTTAACTCCGTACCTTTTAACTATTACATTAGTTTTGATAGCTTATCTTTCTTATAGGTTATACTATAAAAAAGAAGATAGATAAAAAAAATGGTGTAGCTATATTACATATATAGTTACACCATTTTTATTCTATTCTATAAAGTAGAGAAACAAAATGACAAAATTAACTAAAAAAGAAAAAGAAAACTTAGTGGCAGTTTATTTAGATCCAGAATTAGAGGATGAAGAATCTGCCAAAATTCTTTTAGAAGAAATGGGGGTTGATGTGAAAGAGATAGAAAAAAAAGCTAAGAAATTCTTGGCTAAAATGGAAAAAAGAAAATATTCAAATAAATAAAAAAAAGGATTCTAAAATGGAAACAATTCAAGATAAATTGAATAAACTGATAAAAAGTTTCGATTGGAATATAATGTACCATAAAAAGAATGCACAATTCCATGAAGGGAAAGGAGAAGCCTACAATGAGATAACTCAAGAATTAAAGAAAATACTAAATGAAGAAAAGAACGAAGAAAAACAAAACAAATAAAAGAAATGAAAACAAACACGGATATTTTCCAAAACCGCCATACAGGTTTATTTGGATTTTTGTATGTAAATGGCTGTCCCGATTTGAGCAAAGCGATTTACAAAACAAAACGAAGCGCCGTTATAAATTATCACAAATATAGAGTAATAAAGGATTGTATGGACAAAAATGACAAACAACAAACAAAAAGGAATAAAAAAAATGGAACTAAATGAAATCTTAGAATCAAAAATGTATGTCAGAGAAAATGGAACAATTTCTTTTGGAACACCGAAAGAATATATTAATCCATTCATTGACATTGTAGAAGAAAAAGTAGTAAGTTGGGATGTAAAAATAGCCAGTCCAGTTACTAACAAAAATATCGAAGATAATACTTTGAATATAGCTTATCCAAGAGTAGTAATAGAAGCAAGATTAGGAAATCCTATAATAGGGTTTGAATCAGTAATAGGAATAATCTATGCTCTCGACACACAAAGACCTGTAATGAAAGTTTATAGCGGTAACAATGCAACAGCATGTACAAATCTTACTATTTTCAATTCAGAATATTTATTCCAACAAGATTTATTAGGCGACTATAAAGAAATTTATTGTAAAGCAGAAGAGTTTTACAATAATAAAGTCAAAGAACAAGAAGAATTTGTTAATATTTATAACAGATTAATTAGTACCAATCTTACAAGAACAGAGTTAAATGATCGTATTGGTAATTTATTGTTAAAATCTCATACTACTAAATTAGGAACAAGCCCAGTAGTACAAGCAAGTAAATTGTTAATGGATAATAGTTCAGCTTATTCAGTCTATAAAGGAAATAACTTTGAGTGTACTGAATGGAACATTTATAATGCAGTTACTCAATGTTTACATAAATCTGAAATTACGGAAAAAGCTACCAAAACAGTAGCTTTGGCAAAGTTATTCTTGAATTAAAAAAGGGAAAAAATGGGAAAATATATTGTAAAAATATGGTATAGATATAAAGGAGTAATAAAAGTTGAAAGATTAGAAATAAAATCAGAAGAAATTTTATCAAAAACAATAAAAGATAGAATAAGAGGAAAAATTATCCATTATAAATTTGAATAAGGAAAAACATGAGTAAACTAGTAATAATAATGGGAGAAAGTGGACATGGAAAATCTACTTCAGTAGAAAGGCTTGATCCTAAAAGTACTGCGATAATTAATGCAGCATATAAGGATTTACCTTTCAAAGGATGGAAAAAAAATTATACAATAAGAAATAGTGAAACAAAAGCTGGAAATTTATGGAATACTTCTAATCCAAAAAATATTTTAGCAATATTAGATGGAATTGACAAGAAAATACCAGAAATAAAAACTATTATTATTGATGATTTTCAATATGTAATGTCATTTGAATTTGTAGAAAGAGCAACTGAACGAGGATTCGATAAATTCTCTGAAATTGCACAAAATGCTACAAATATTTTAAGAAAATGTTCAGCTCTACGAGATGATCTTACAGTATTTATACTTACACATTCAGAAACAGTATATGATGCTGGAGGAAATGTAAAGATAAAATTAAAAACTATTGGCAAAATGATAGATGAAAAGATAACCCCAGAAGGATTATCTTATATTGTATTACTTGCTAAAATAATTACAAAAGAAGAAGGAACAAAATATGTTTTTGTAAAAAATAGTAATGGAAGTACAACTGTAAAATCTCCAAAAGGAATGTTTGATTTAGAGATTCCAAATGATTTGCAAATAGTGTTAGATAAAATTAAAGAGTATGAAAATTAAATAACCATAAAGGAAAAAAAATGAAAATTACAGAAAAAATGTTACTTGATAATTTTTATGCAATTACAAATGGTCTCGATTGTGTATCTAAAATTAATGGAGAAGATATAACCTGGAATTATCGGGATGACGATGGCGAATATGATTGCGTATCGGATTACGAAAATGCAAATCACATCACACTTGAATACTCTCGCACTGGCAGTATCGAGGTTAATGCAGATAACGCAAACCATCCAAGTATATTAGAAATAAAAAGTAAAATAGCAGGAGTAGTAGGAGATGAAATCTGAAAAAAAGAAAAATGTTAAGTGTCTTAATTTAAAAAATAATTAATAAAACAACCATAAAGGAAAAAAAATGAACGAAAACCAAATTATTCTTAGTGATACTGAAGATGGCAATAATGACATTGAAATAGGAACTGGAGTATATGCTTCAGAAGTCCTAGTAAAAGAAATTACAAACTTTAGTAATCATCCTAATTATCCAGAAAAGAAGGTATCAAAAAATGGATTTGAATATGAAATTTGTATAGTAGTCAAGTATGATACTGGATTAGGATTTGACAAACAAATCTATTTAATGGGTAAATATATTACTGATAAAGTAACTGGAAAAGTTACAGGTTGGATTTCACGAGGAAATGCAGTACAAAGATTCTTGGTTAAAGTATTAGGTAATAAAGCCAGAATTAATGCTGATGGAACAATCCCAGAACAAACTCTAAAAGCATGTATAGGAGCTTCATTTATTGTTGTACGATATGTAGATGGTTGGTATAAAGATAAACCTTCATATGCAACTTGGGATAAAGTCTTTAGAAATGATGCTACTTTAGAAGAAATTCAAGGTGAATGGTTAAATTCAGTGAAATATTTAAAGAAATATTCTCCTTCAATCATTCAAGAATATGAAGAGAAAAAATTAGCAAAAGATGCTAATTTTGATGCTAATAAATTTGAATCAGTAGAAATATAATCATCAATAATAAAATAGGGTAATACTTTTATTACCCTATTTTATAAAAAGGATTTACTATGAAAATTACAATTGAAAGAATAATTAAGAATTATTTTAGAATAGTAAAAAGTAAAGGAATGATAAGATTTCCTATTTATTTAGTTGAAACAGAATTACCACAATGGGGAGAGAAAACATACAATATTTTACATACCCCAGGTACATATGCAAGAATTTTTAGAAGGTTAGTAGAAAAACAAGAAATAGTAGTTGAACAAATTGAAGTAGAAAAACAGGGTAAAGTTAAATGGTATAAATTAATAGAAATTAAGTAAAGGGAGATTGTGAAATATATTGAAATTGCAATAGGGCAACCTAATAATCGTAATATTATTATTAAAGAATCAGAACTAAAAACTTATGTAGCAAAAGCAAATGCTTTAGGACAATCTTTATACCGTTCATATTATACTTATGATGAGAATATTCTAGACCATATGAAAATTTATAAAACTATTCGTTCATATAAAGGTACATATTGGTTAGATAAAATCATCATAGATATAGATAGAGGTAAAAGTTCTGATCAATTAGTATTACTTAGAACTAAAGACTTCATTGCAAGATTAGAAGATGACTGGAAAGTAGGAAGAGAATTACAAAAAATATGGTATAGTGGTACTGGATATCATGTTAGCTTTCCTGATATTTTTCATTTTGAACCATCTTCTTATTTACCTGATGAAGTAGAAGCTACATTAGGACATTTCTTTTATGAAATGGATACCAAACCTTTAATGCGTACTGGATTAATAAGAGTAGGGTATTCACTAAATACAAAATCTAATCTATTTAAAATTCCTTTAAGTTATGATGAAATTCAAACACTTTCATGTTTTGATATAATGGAATTAGCTAAAAAAGGAAATCCAAGAAAAATAGAAAAATGGGAAGATGAAGGTATTATACCAGACCATTCAAGAAGAATAATTAAAGCAAAAGTACAAAGAACTCAAGAAACCGAAAGAACTGAACCTACAAGAATATTAACGTGTTCTCAGAGGATATTTATTGAAGGGGCTACTGAAGGTAATAGACACACTAATCTTGTTGCCTTGGTATCTGTATGGCGTTTACAAGGCATTCCTTATGAAGGAGTGATGGCATTAGCTAAATATTGGAATAATGATTCACTATCTCAATATGAACTTGAAAAACAAGTAAAGTATATATGGGATAGAGGATATTCAATAGGTTGTAAAAATGAAACATTATTAAAATATTGTAGTGATAAATGTATTCATTGGAAGAACAAAGACTTTACGTTAGAAGTTAGTAATTCAGAAGAACTTGAACATAGATTTGCTCAGTATATTAAAAGTGGATTATCTAAGAATTCATTCTCATTACAAACATTTTATCCTAAACTTGCAAATCCCTATACTATTTCTCCTGCTGAAGCTGTATTCATTATTGGAGATACTAAATTGGGTAAATCTACATTAATACAAAATTGGTGTATTAATTTACCAAAGTTTAATATTCTTTATTTAGCCTTAGAAAATGGAGAATATTTAACTTATAGAAGATTTATACAAATCGCACATAAAATGACTAAAGCACAAGTAGAAGAAGAATATCAACAAGGGTCGTTAGGATTATTAAGTAAAGCAATGTCTCATATTCATGTAATTACTTCCTCTCCTGATTTATCTTCTATAAGAAAAGTTATTGGTACTGGAAAATATAATTTAGTAGTAGTTGATGTTATTGATGCTATTACAACAGTAGCTAAAGGAGAAACTGAAAGAATAACAGAAATAGTAAATGGATTTAAATCTATTGCAAATCATTTTAATACTATTATGTTAGGAATTCATCATATTTCAAGGAATGCTGCACAAGATGAAAAAGGATATGCTAAAGAATTAACAATCCATTCTGCAAAAAGTGCAAGTGCATTAGAACAAAAAGCCGATAAAGTAATCGGTATAGAAGGAATAGCAGATACTTCCATAAGAACAATTCGTTCATTAGGAGCAAGAGATGAAAGTCCTTTTATTACACAAATATATTTTAATAAAGATACATTTAAAATGGAACAAATTTAAAAAGGAGTATAATATGCCCACATTAAATGCAATATTAACACAAAAACAATATCTTGAAGAACAACTTGAAGATGCTAATACTTATACAGAACAATTAGAAACTGTATGGGAAAATACAGAATTAGAATTAAAAAAGAAGGTAGATGCTTATGGATATGTTATAGATGATATACTTACACATATAGAGTATCTTAAAACAAAGAAAAATAAACTTAATGAAATTCAGAAAAAACTTGAATTGGAAATTGAAAATATTAAAACAAGACTGAATTATCATTGTAAAGAAAATCCTCTTGTTGGAAATGAATATAAATTTTATCCTTATACCTCTGTTACAAAAACAGTAAATTTAGATAATATAAATGATGAAGAATCTATTCAATATGGTACTTATACATTAAAAATACCTGCGAAAGATTTTACTAAAATAGAAAATTTAGTTCATGATCATGGTGATAATTTAGATTTACTGAATGGATTTAATAACGCTAAATATTCTTGTAATGTAACTGATTTACCAGAAACACATTCAGCTATTATAAAAAAGATAACTCCATCTGTAAGGATTAAAT
>Ga0172371_10007454_pt1 | contig 15582 bp, 13 predicted proteins | sample Lak12m_FD_114543 | JGI IMG/M metagenome (GOLD analysis project Ga0172371, IMG submission 114543) | Freshwater microbial communities from Kabuno Bay, South-Kivu, Congo - kab_022012_12m | ecosystem: Environmental > Aquatic > Freshwater > Lake | place: Democratic Republic of the Congo: South-Kivu... | reverse complement strand
TTGAATCGAATATTCTAATCTTATTAATCATATCAGATTTCGTCTATCCCAAGGTTCTTTTGCATGCAAATAAGTTATGTCAAATACCACTTCGTTTTTTCCAGATCGTAATTCGTTACGAAGGAATTTATTATCGTATTGATTGATGGAGTTCAGAAAAAATCAATCTGTGGTAGGGGACATTTTTTTTGTGATGAAAGTAACCACAAATGCTTATAGCAAACTCAAAGGAATTGCAAATAATAATAATCTATAAGGTAAGACATTTAAATTCCCAATCACTAACCACATAAGAACGAAACCTGAAACCCGGGTTATGAAGGATGTTTGCAAAATGGTGATTTTTCTTGAAATAATAAAGATCACAATCGCGAAAAATAGTGACCAAAGTCCCCAAATTGCGCCATTGATCGGTTCGGATGGAAAGACGAGACCAAGTTTTTGATAATGTTCGATCTAATATGATTTGAATAAAAATTCATTACGGATAAATTCGGAAAGGCTGATCCAAATGGTAGCCACAAGAATGGGTAAAACAGTTGAGTTAAAGATTTTCATTTTCATTTCTCCTTTTTAATTTTCTCAGTTGATTAACTTTAAACCTGTTGATAGAAGAGTATAGATTCCGAAAGCGATGATCACAAAACCTGAGATAATGTTTATCCAGCGTAGTGTGTTTGATTGAAGGATTTTTCCTCGAAGCAAGCTGACAAACCAACTTAGAGAGACCCACCAGATGCTTGAACCGATGAATACACCAATCACAAACCATAAACCCGTCAGATTTGTTGTATTGGTAATGCTGTAACCAATGCCGGCATAAATAGCGGAGAAGGAAAGAATGGTCAAAGGATTGGTGAGGGTTAACAGAAATGTAGATAGAAAATCCGAAAAAACTTGTTTGTGATAATCAGATTGATTATTAAGTTTGACTTCAGTGACCTCATCTTTTGAAACTTTAATAAACGATGTTTTCATTCCAAGTGCGATTAAGAATATTCCACCCACTAGCCCAAATAAGGTTTGTTGTTTGATGAGCAGATTAGAGAGATACGATAACCCAAAGATGGCAATGGAACCATAGATCATATCGGCAGTAGCTGCCCCTATACCAGAGACTAAACCAGAAAGACGGTTTTTTGATAAAGTGCGCTGTATGCATAGTAATCCAATCGGTCCCACCGGTGCAGCAATTGAGATCCCAATAACAATCCCGCTGAAAAAAAGTTGGTAATTCATACTGTTTTTCAAACCTTTATTTTAATCAAAAAGCCACCCAATTATTATGCTGGTGGCTTTTTTATGAGATTTTATTTGATATTATTAAATTTTCTTTCGATAAACACGATGATTCTTATATGGTTTCCCACCAAGGTTAATCAAATCACTGCGCATTTCAACGGCTGTCTCTGCAACCTGGGTTAGATCAGCATGTTTGAAATTGAATCCTTCTTCTTTAACAGTCTTTTCCATTTCTGAATACATGATTGCATTTCCACCGCGTCCAGTGTATTCAGGCATGATTCCCATACCATTCAAGGCTACCCAATTGGTTCTCTTCATCTCTATGAGCATATCAACAAGACCGAAAGGAAACAGCAATCCCTTGGATCGTTGAATGGCTTCTGAGATATCTGGAAAGGCGAGCAGAAAACCAACCGGATCACCTTCATGAACGATTACTTTCGCGAGTTTGTGATCGACAACGCTGAGTACATTTTTGATGTGAAAATCGAGTTCATCGTCGGTAAGTGGGAAATATTCCCAGTTGTTGACAAAGGACTGATTGTATACTTGTCCCACTTTTGCTGTCCAAGGCATTAGTTCTTTTCTACTCTTGAATTTCTTGACTTCTAATGAACCTCGTTTTTTGACCCTTTCGGCTATACGATGGATTCTTTCAGGCAATATGAAAGTATTCAAATCAAGGTAATTGGAGATAAAATCGACCTCTTTCTCAAAGCCTAATTGCTCCAACATTTTTGGAACATAGGAGTGGTTATAATTCATCATTGTCATCATCTGACGATGTTCGAAACCCATTTCTAGAATTCCGTAGCCATCGAATGGACCTAATCCTTTTGGTCCGACAATTGTATCGAGCCCGCGTTCATGTCCCCATTCAATAGCTCTATCTAATAAGGCTTGTGTGGTTTCTAGATCGTCTTCGGTTTCAAAAAAATAAAAATTTAATGTCTTTTTATGATGATAATTATTATAGGATTTATTTTCTAGAGCTGCTATTCTACCAACATCTTTTCCGTCTCGAACCGCGATAAAAAAGTCAGCCTCAGAATGTTGGTAAAAAGGATGTTTCTTTTTATTGAGCATATCCTGGATATCGATGCGGATTGGCGGTACCCATTGAGGGGTGTCGGTATAGAATTGAAAAGGGATGGATATGAATCGACGTACTTGTGCTTTTGAATTGGTATCGATCTTCTCTACAGTGACCATGCTATTCTCCTGTATGATATGAGATAATTTCTATTAATACTATATTAATCATAACACTGAAACCACAGTAAGGTTACAGTATTTATACATCGTTTTCGATTATAGGCTTTTGTACATATTTAGTGCACGTTGTCGGGCAAACTGATGATCGATGATAGGGAATGGATAATCACTACCTAAAACGCAATTTGTTTCCCTTTGGATATCATCTGGCATTTTCCATGGTTCGTGAATAAAAGCATCCGGAATTTTACTGAGCGTAGGAATCCAATGTCGGATATAGCGTCCAAGTGGATCGTATTTTTTACTTTGTGTTATTGGATTAAAAATCCGAAAATAAGGCGTTGCATCTGTGCCTGTTCCTGCTGTCCATTGCCAGCCACCGTTATTCGAGGCGGGATCTCCATCAATAAGGTGTTGCATAAACCAATGTTCTCCCCAGCGCCAATCAATGAGCAAATCTTTGGTGAGGAAAGAGGCGACAATCATGCGCGCACGGTTGTGCATCCAGCCTGTTTGTTGCAATTGATGCATTGCAGCATCGATAAGAGGATATCCGGTTTCTCCAAGCTTCCATGCGTTGAATTCTTCATGATCATTTTTCCATTCTATATTACTCAACCGGAAATTCTCCTTGTGAACTTTCGGGAAATGATATAGGATATGCCCATAGAATTCCCTCCATATCAATTCATTCAGCCATATCTGAGCAGCCTCCCTATTCTGTGGTTGATTAGCAAGCTGGATAGCTTTTTGAGCTGAATGGACAACCTGTCGGATCGATAATAACCCGAATCGTAGATAAGGTGAAAGCTTAGAAGTACCATCTAAATCAACTCGATCTCGTTCTTGTTTATAAGCAAATATCGAAGATCTAACAGGATTTTCTGATTGGTAGTCTTGTTCCGTAAATTTCGATAATCTTTGCTGAGCTATCGCTTCGTTAGCTGGAAACAGGTTCTCGTTAGTGTAATGAGTGTTTAGTTCAAGCATTTCACTATCAATATTTTTAGGTGTATTTAGAGGTCTTACAGGATTATTCTTAGATTGACTGTAAGAAAAGGGCATTCCTTTCCAAGCTTTACTGAAAGGTGTAAAGACGATATAAGGCGTTCGATCTTGTTTTATTATTGAGCCTGGGGGATGATAATAGGGACTCCCTTCCCATTGAATTGGGATCAATTCAGAGATGCGCTGATCTCTTTGTAAAGCGTAGGGTGTGAAATCCGGTTCAGAAAAGACCATCGAAATTTCTAACTCTTCGATTATTTTACTGAGAATATATTCGGGCTTGCCTTTGCGTATGATCAGATAGCTGTTGTATTTGCGGAGATTGCGATCTAAATCTTGTAATGCATGGATTAAGAATTGTTTTCGTTTTTTGCCAATAGTATTTGATGCAAATAATCGCTCGTCAAGAATAAATAATGGGATGACTTGTTCAGAATATTCGAGGGCTGCATTGAGAGCGGTATTGTTCTGTAAGCGAATATCTCGTCTTATCCACCAAATAACTCTGTTCAATGGTCACCTCAAATCAGACTTAGGTTCTCTCTTAATTAAGATCCGCTAATACAATTTCTCTGCCGCCCCACGCATTACCATTGTGTAAGCTACGGTGGCGCCGATAAAACCGCTGCCGATCACTCCGATTTTCATAGCTTGCTCCTTATTTTTTAATTAATCACCCATTTGAAGCGATTAACGAAGGATATCTTTGAGAGCAGCTTCTAAATTGGGAAAATTGAATTCAAAGCCTGCTTCTAGTAAGCGATTGGGTATTGCTCTTTGACCTTCAAGTATGATTGTTGACATCTCTCCAAATAATATTTTTATCGCGATGGATGGTACCTGGAAAATGGATGGTCGCCTCATCACTTTACCGAGTGTTTTTGCAAATTCAGCGTTGGCGACTGGATTTGGGGCGCTTAAATTATAAGCTCCACTAGTACTATCTTCTTCTAAAAGAAACTTGATCGCGCGGATCTCATCCTGGATATGGATCCACGGAATATATTGTTTGCCGTTGCCGATTTTCCCGCCTACAAAGAATTTGAACGGCATTGCTAAACGCGGTAGAGCGCCTTGTTTGGCATCGAGCGCCAAACCGGTACGTAGGATTACTCTGCGCACACCGTGCTGCTCAGCTTCAGAAGTAGAAGCTTCCCATTTTATGCACACATCGCTGAGGAAATCATTCCCAGCTGGATGAGATTCCTTGATCTGAGCATCTTGATGAACACCGTAATAGCCAACCGCGGACGCTTGGATCAAAACTCTTGGCTTTTCTTTGGCTAATTGGATTGCATTTATGATAGCTTTGCCAGCATTTACACGACTGTCAATGATCTTTTCTTTTCTTGTAGCTGTCCATCGTCCTGTGGATAGATTCTCACCTGCTAGGTTGATGATTGCGGAATTTTGGTTAACCAAACTTCCCCAATTTTGTGCAGTGTTTCCATCCCATTTTTCCACTGTGATCCCATTGGGAAGTCTTTGTCGAGTGTTTGAAGGGCTTCGGCTTAGGATAATAACTTCATGACCCGATTTGATTAATTCTTCAGATAATTTATTTCCAATAAAACCAGATCCACCTGTTATAATAATGCGCATTTTTCTCCTCCTAACAATTTGTGACTCAAGATTTGAAAAGAACTTGAATTATTTTCATACTTCATATCATATCTGTTTAAACAAATATTGTCAATATTATCTGTGATGATACTTTTGCAATACCTTGACAATAGTAGAGCATTATACTAAACTTATCTTGAAATTAGATTAGGAGTATCTATGAGTCCTTTGCCGGATGTTAAGCTAGGTAGTGATGAGCCTCTTTATAATATTGGCGTGGTCGCTAGAATGACGGATTTGACCATGTCAACATTACGAGCATGGGAAAGACGTTATAATTTTCCCGCCTCAGAAAGAACCTCAGGTGGGCATCGATTATATTCTGAAAGGGATGTCCTTCAATTGAAGTGGGTAAAAGAGCGTATAGAAGAAGGTATGCAAACAGCTCAAGCGATCAATGCCCTTCAACATCAAATTCAAGTTGGGCATTTAACCATTTTGGAGCAACCTATAATTCATAAAGAAGGCATTGATATAGAGGACATACGATCATTTATCCAAGTTACTAGAGAACGACTTCAAAAAGCTCTTTTAGCTCATGATATCGAAGAAGCGGATCTCATTTTATCAGAAGCGCTTGCTGTGAGTGCACCGGATAATATTATCCTGGATATTATCTCCCCTGTTTTTGCTACGATAGGTGATTTGTGGATAGAAAAGAAAATTAATATTGCTGATGAGCATTTTGCTACCAATTATTTACGACAAAGATTACTAATGTGGATGGTCAGCGGACCTCCACCACAGAAAAAACAACCCATTGTTCTGGCTTGTGCGCCAGATGAATGGCATGATGGAAGTCTTTTGATCCTAGGCGCTTTATTACGACGCAGAAGGTGGTCAGTGGCATACTTGGGACAAGCGGTTCCCCTTAAAGATTTAGCAGATTTTATTAAAAGTATGAACACGAAAATTGTGGTGGTAAATGCCATGACGGAATTAACAGCGGATGCTTTGCGAGATTGGGAAAACTGGTTACCTGAAGAAACGCAAAGTGGGAAATTAATCTTCGGTTATGGCGGTAGAGTATTTATCAAACAACCTGAATGGCGTACGAGAATCCCCGGGATTTATTTGGGAGATACCTTTAGAACTGGTTTGGATACCATTGAACGGCTATACCTTAATTCATGAATTGCTGAACGGGTATAAAAACCAGATGAAAGTGTCTCTTCGCTCCATTGATTAGAACTAGGTATAATACAGCGTGAATACCATCTTGATTGATCAATTTACTTATCAGAAAAAGAGGTTATAAACATGACGACACGTTCAGAAAGAGCACGTAAGAGAGCTGCCAAAGTAAAAAATCAACGCATTGCAATAATTGTTATCGTAGTTTTACTATTAGCTGTGGTAGGCTATTCATTGTATAAATCGCAAACACCTTCAGCGCCGGAAATATCGGACGCTGATTTAATCACAACAACATCTGGTTTACAATATCAAGATTTAGAAGTTGGCGCCGGCGCAGAGGCAAAACCTGGCGATCAAGTTTCCGTTCATTACACCGGATGGTTAGAAGATGGCACGAAATTTGATTCTTCTGTAGATCGAAACGAACCATTTCAATTTCAGCTCGGAGCAGGAATGGTAATCCAAGGCTGGGACGAAGGTGTGGCAGGTATGAAAGTGGGTGGAAAGCGGAAGTTGGTCATTCCTTCCAATCTCGGTTATGGCGCTGCTGGCGCGGGAGGCGTTATCCCGCCAAATGCCTCCTTGATCTTTGATGTAGAATTACTAGCGATCAATTAGAACCAATTAAAAAATAAAAAAGGTCGGTCTCTTCGATTTGGAGAGACCGATCCTAATTAATCATTTTCCTCTTTCTGGGCGATCAATTTCTTGATTGCTTTACCTAGACGGCTAACCCCAGTTCGGATCATTTCTGGCGTAGCATTGGAGAAGTTTATTCGAAAAGTATTATGACCCCCGCCACCAGGGAAGAAAGAGTGTCCAGGTACAAAAGCAACTTTTTCCTTTACCGCAATTTCTAATATTTCAACAGCGCTGATATGTTCGGGTAACGTTCCCCAGAGGAAAAGTCCTCCTTCGGGAGAGGTCCATTCAACAGCAGCGGGAAATTCTGAATCAAGAGCCCCTAACATAATATTACGTCTCTCGCCATAAGTCTCAATGATTTTTGGTATATGTCGTTCCAAGAAGCCATCTTTCGCAACTTCATAGGCAATCATTTGATTTAAAGTGGAGGTATGCAGATCGGTGCCTTGTTTTGCTTGCACCATCCGACGGATCACCGCTGGGGGTGCAATAACCCAAGCTAAGCGGATTCCAGGTGACAGTATTTTCGAGAATGTACTTGTGTAGATCACGTTTCCGTTGTATACGCCTTGTTCATGATTACGGAATTGGCTGTCAATCTGAAAGATTGATGGCAGATGATCGCCCTCATAGCGCAATCTGCCATAGGGATCATCCTCGACGATGGGGACGCCATAATGATCAGCGATTTCAATGAGCTTCTTGCGGCGTTCAAGCGACATAGTTACACCGGATGGGTTTTGAAAATTAGGTAAGGCGTAGATGAACTTAGGTCCGGACCTCATCGCATCCATCAAAGCGTCAGTTACCATCCCATCGTGATCCATGGGTATTGGAATATATTCGGCGTTATAGGCATTCCAAGCTTGCAATGCGCCTAAATAGGTCGGGTGTTCGACCAGGATGCGGTCTCCTGGATTGATAAAAATCTTACCCAGTAAATCGAGCGCTTGTTGAGAGCCTGTAACAATTAACAAGTTCTCAATCCCGATTGTCATTCCGGAAGCATTTGATTGTTCAACAATTAACTCGCGCAGCGGTGTGTATCCTTCCGAAACGCTGTATTGCAGCGCTTGTTCACCTTTTTCCTTAAGGACCTTATTGCAGGCAACGCGAAATTCTTCAATTGGAAAGACATCCGGGGAGGGTAATCCTCCCGCAAAAGAAATCACATCTGGTTGCTCGGTCAGTTTTAATAACTCACGAATTGCTGAACTTTCCATTCGTTGTGTTCGTTGGGCAAATCGATTCTCCCATAATGTTTCCATATGTTTCTCCTTCTCTGCTCTAAGCGGTAGCCGACGATATTCGTTGTTATCCTATTGTACTATCATTTCGGAAAACGATCGATAATAGTAGCTGCTGCAGGTAATACGGTTCGACTTCCAAGCGATAGCTTAGCAGATGGAGCGAGCTCTTTTTCTGTTGCTCCTTGGTAAATCATAAGAGTATTATCAACAAGGGTATTCTTTAAATCAACGAAAGCTTGTCCGGTAAAATAACCATCCAGGTCGATAGCGCAACTTGTGACCCAGCCGGTGACTTTACCACGTTTGTCCATCACGGGATCGCCTGGGTGTGCCATGCGGATACCTTTTTCATTGAACCGGAAGCGGACAACGACGCCCTTGCGTTTTGTATTTTTCTCAATATAAGCTTCGCGACCAATAAACCAGGGTTTATAGGTCTTGACATAGCTTCCAAAACCTGCTTCAGCAACGCCTAGATCAGGATGTTCCATCTTTCCTGAAGCAACGCCCATTTCGTGACCATAGAGTGGTAGTCCAGCTTCTGTGCGCAGTGAGTCGCGCGCCCCTAAACCAATTGGTTTGATGCCAAATTCTTGACCAACTTTGAGTAGGGTGTTAAATAATTGATCCGCTTTCTCTGGATGGACGAACAATTCGAAAGCCATCTTTTCACCTGTATAGCCGGTTCGAGATACGACTAGGTCAAACCCACCAACTTCAGCATCACAGAGTTGGGTTCGCTTTAGAGTGGTAATTCGTTTTCTTGTTTCATCATCGACCCCCAAGGCTAATAAGATATCCCGTGAACGCGGTCCTTGCAGGGCAATATCAACACGCATATCGGCGTCTTCTTTGGGGTCACGCAAATTACGCAGTCTCACATTCTTGCCGAAGGCTTTTGCCCATGGGCGCTGCCGACTGACCATAACTTCACCATTTTTTACCTTGTTCAGCCATGTCCAATCCTTGTCATCGTTCGCTGCGTTAACCACGACCAGATACTTTTCATGATCGCGATGATAAACCAAGAGATCATCGATCACATTAGCATCCGGATCGAGGAAGTGCGTGTAGCAGGACTCGCCAACGCCGAGCGCGCTGATATCGTTCCCGACGACGCTATCGAGGAAGACGGTTGCATCAATCCCTTCTACTTGGTAAACACCCATATGGGCGACATCGAAAATACCAGCCCCTTCACGGACTGCTTGGTGTTCCTCTAGCACAGAACTATACCAGACAGGCATCTCCCAACCGGCGAACGGGATCAGTTTAGCGCCTAGTTTTTTATGCGTTTCAAAAAGGGGCGTTCTTCTGATTTTGGATTCAGATTCTTGCCATTTGAACTTGGGGAGCGCCTTTCCGTTACCATCTTGAATGCCAATGTAATAGGGTTTGTCCGCGGATAAAGTTTTGATTTTTGGCGCCTTTTGGGTATTATCTTCGACCACATCAACCAAAACAGGTCCAGGCAGCTTTCTTTGCAGGTCGTCATCAAAGCTTATATAGCCATCTGAGAGATCGCGTAACCAGGCTGCGGCAAGATTGGCTTTCTGGCTATCCACAGAGATACGATATTCATAGGGGGCATCACAAGTCAAGACAACCTCGATTTTCTCCTTGGGGGTGACAAGCGTTGTCGCTCCACTTTCCCCGGGATTCAGGTCGTCAACATCCTTGCTGAAGGCATAATTCACAAATGATCTTACACTCTCGCCAACGATCTTAAATATAGTCGTGTCTCCAGAGTAGGAGTCGTCTATATAATAGAAATGGGGGTATCCGTGCTCACTAGGTTTGAAATCCATCCCGGCTTTAAGGGCTAGTTTACGTACTTTGACTTTAGCGTTTTCGAGAACTTCGAAGTCAATTTTTGCACGTCTCAGCATACGCGTTTTTCCTTGCAAGCTAAAAGGTTGAGCGGACTTGAGAACATCAGCGATGATATCGGCTAATTCTTCCATCTCCGTTTCCTTGAAACCACGTTGCGTGATCCAGGGAGTACCCATACGGATACCAGATGGATCGAAGGCAGATTTGTCTCCTGGGATCGTGTTGCGATTAACAACGATGCCGACAATATCGAGGATTCTGGCAGCCAAATCACCTGACAGCGTGGTTCCATCAGGTCCAACCACTGAGCTGCAATCCAAGTTCATCAGATGGGTGTTCGTCCCGCCGAAGGGAATCTTGAAACCGTGTTCTTCTAATCGTTTTGTAAAACGAGCGCTGTTTTTTAAGATTTGCTCCTGTAGCTGGTGGAATTGATCAGTCTTGGCTAACTTGAACGTCAAAGCCATGGCTGCAAATACATTCACGTGGGGGCCACCTTGCTCGCCAGGGAAAACGGCTCGGTCAAGTTTGCGAGCCAGACTTGGCTTGGTGGTCAGGATACATGCGCCGCGTGGTCCACACAAGGATTTGTGGGTTGTGAAGGTGATCACATCCGCGTATCCAATTGGTGAAGGATAGACGCCTGCGGCAACCAACCCAGCTATATGGGCAATATCGGCGAACAAATAGGCGCCGACTTCATCGGCGATGGCTCGGAACTTCGCCCAATCGACCATCCAAGGATAGGAAGAATAACCGGCAATGATAAAGCGCGGTTTATGGGCGAGTGCTAATTCCATGACCTGGTCATAATCAATTTGTTCTGTCACTGGGTCGACGTTATAATGAATGGCATTGAAGAATTTACCGGATCGATTGACCGAAGAACCATGTGAGAGATGCCCTCCATGCAATAAGTTCATGCCCATGAAAGTATCGCCTGGTTCAATCAAGGCATGATAAACGGCGTTGTTTGCGGGTCCGCCGGAAAGCGCTTGTACATTGACATAGATCTCTTCTGGTTTAACGCCATTGGCTGCAAATGCTTCTGCACATCGTCGTCTAGCAAGCGATTCGATGATATCTGCATATTCAACTCCCTTGTAATAGCGTGGGTCTGAATAACGACGATACTCTGCCAAGCGGGCATCAAAATCCATGATCTGGTCTTCATCCATTTTTCGCCAAGATTCATCTGGATAGCCTTCCGCGTAAATATTCTGGAAGGCGGATGAAAGCGCTTCTCGAACGGCAAGGGGCGCTTGGCTTTCGCTGGGGATCAGGATCAATTTCTTTATCTGACGCTCAGCCTCGATTTCCGTTAAATCAAAAACATGCGGATCTAGCTGCTCTAGATCACCGCGAAAAAGAAAGTCATTCATGGAACACTCCTGTAAAAATTATTCTGTGGAAAAGTAATAAAAGTATGCTTGAGATAATCTTCTTGACGGATCGATGACTAAAATTGTGAGTCATAGGATGATTTTAGAACTCTATTGTGTAGCGTCAAGAGATTATGTGCAAATTGGAACATAATCTAATTGTATGACAAATTTTGATTTTCTACCAGGGGAATTGAGGAAATTGCAAGATAATCTTAAAGATTATACAAAAATTTACCTAGTAGGAATAAATTGTTTAAATGATAACACAAACCTAGAAGGGTGAAGATAAATATTCGAATGTGAATAACATAGAATATAAATAACTTGACATACTGTATCAATAATGGTACAATGTTCGCATGAACAATGACCTTCTTCGGTTAAGGGATTTTTTCTATAAGTCACCAAATGGCAACGAACCCGTTCGAGAGTGGCTGAAATCTCTACCAAAGGAAGATAGAAAAACGATAGGAGAAGATATTAAAACAGTACAAATAGGCTGGTCTTTTGGGATGCCAGTAGTACGTAAATTAAATCCAGGAATATGGGAAGTCCGTTCGACTCTAAGAAATCGTATTACCCGAATATTATTCACAGTGGGGGGCAATGAAATGATTTTGTTACATGGGTTCATCAAAAAATCCAAGAAAACCATAAAAAGTGATCTTGACACAGCAAAAAGAAGAGCAAATAATTTAAGAGGTAAACTAGGATGATGAAAGAAGAATATATTGGTAGTGATTTTGATGATTTTCTGGAAGAAGAAGGTGTGCTTGCGGATGCAGAGGCTTTAGCGATTAAGCGAGTCATTGCATACCAGATAACTCAAATAATGGTCGAGCAGAATATTACAAAAACAGCAATGGCAAGAAAAATGAATACGAGTAGAGCTGCATTGAATCGGCTTCTTGATCCAAATAATAAATCGGTAACATTGTTAACTCTAGAAAGAGCATCGACTGTTTTAGGGAAAAAACTGCAAATCGAACTTGCTTAATGATAGACAACTTTTATGCGTGGGGATTCTAATGGGGTATGGTGGTATTTCCCATTTTATTATTCACTAAAAAAATCATTGTGAGAACAAGATAATATCTCGTAAACTAAGTTGAGAGAGGGGTTATAGTTGGTTGGTTGACTATGATGAATGAAATAACAGGAAGACGCTACTATAGCTTACTTGATATCAATAACTGAATTTACAGAAAGAATGTTACACTAACTTGACTTAGATAAATGCTATTGCTTTCTTTATCGTTAACTGTCCAACGTATACCTGATTTCATCGTTAGATATGCCATCTTTTCAATTTTACTTATTATTGATTCTAACACAAGTATATTAATTTCGATAAAGAACGCTTAGATCAAACTTCAGGCAGTAGTCCGGTTTGTTGCTAGGGGAAGGTGGATTCATATGCCGCTTTCCAATTTGGATAATCCAAGCGCTAGTAGAAATCAACCAAACATAATGTAAAACGTTTCGCTAAAGGCAACAAGGAAAGCGTGACCAACGTTATCACCTTCGTATAACCAAAGAAAAGGCTTTGGCTGCCATACGTCAAAAGTTAAGTCTTCAATTTTTACAAGAAGGATGCAACTTGCAAGCTGCTGTTGAATCTACGGTGAAAAGCATTAGAAAGCCTTTGTCAGGGGGGAAACTTGGCGTTGGAGGTTTATTTCGAGTATCTTTCATGATGATAGGAGTGGCGGTTATGACTAATGTTAGGCGAATTCAACAATATTTAGAGAGCCAAGAAAGCAAGAAGGAGACGGATAAGAGTGGCACCTGCTGGTCGAGAGTCTCCTGACCGCGACCATTTCCCGACCCAAGATCTCCACTCTACCAGCCTATATCTGAGAGTTTAACATCCGTATCAGTGGCGTTGTGGGTAAGCCAAAAAGTAGCTGAGGAAAAGCGCCAGTGTTCAGGCTGACGGACCAAGCCTAGCCTGCAGGGATTGCAGTGTACGTAGTCCACCTTCTGTTGGAAAAGTCGGGTGTGAAAATACCAACCGGATGTTGGGTCGGTTGCCAGAAACGGCGCTGACGATCCTTCCCAGCATATTTGTGAAGGACTTCTGTTTAGAAGGGTGGGTATTGTTGCGTGCAGTAATCAGCCAGTTGGCGCCCGGTGAATTTGCGAAAATCATTCAGTGTTTTCTTGAGGCGCTCAGCGTTAAAATCGGCGTCGAACAGAATGGCGTGGTTATGATTGGGCATGATGACATAAGCGAAAACACGTAGATTTTTACCGGTGATGCAAAAATTCAGGCTGTCAACGATGATCTGACAGGGAGTATCGCGAATGAATACAGGCAGCCAATCGACAACTGTAAAGGTAATGAAGTAGACAACGATGCCTTTGGTGATGAGGTATTTTTCCATAGGGGTATGATATCTTGAATATGATGCGTTGGGGAGACCTGCGGTCGGGGGTAGGGTCGGGGTCAGGAGACCCTCGACCAGCGAGAAAGCAATCCATCAAATTTTCCTTTATGGGAGGCCCTCACAACTTTTTTCTTCAGACTTTTGCAGAGACTGGCCTTTTTGGATTATTAAGCCTAATTATCTTATTAATCTATTGGTTAAGAAAGGATTTTTATTTGCTTAGGAAAGGAAGATTTAAAGAAAAGAGCGTCTACTTGATAATGTTTTGGACATTAATTTTTACAAGTCAGTTTATTACCACTTATAATTCTACTTTTTTTATTTTATTCTTTTTGTTAAGGGGACTCGTTTAACAAACTTATTAATATTTCTTTAATAGCGGCATAATATGCCGGTCTAAGATGTCTAGATTGATCAAATAAGGGTCCTTTTTCTTCTGATCCTGGCGTCCCAAAAAATGTAAAATCACTTACTCCCTCTTTAAGAGACACCCTTATAATTGCTTCTGTAATTTTTGAATCTAGTTGTGGTAAATTTGACTTATCTACACCATCAGGAAATAGATCAAACTCGGTTATGTTAACGACTATCCCTTCTTGTCGATATTTTCTTAGTTGACTGCGGTAATTATCAATAAGTTGATTAAATCTTCCTGGATTGGAAAAATCTGCTGAATACAAATGGAGCTGTAATCCTGCCTCAACAGGAAGCCCGCTATCGTGTAATTGTTTAATAATGTTGAAATATTGAGTTTCTTTTTGGGAATTCCATAGGCGAGTACCGGGAATTTCTATTCCAAAGTCGTTTAATATTAGTGTCGCTCCAAGGTCAATTCTATTAGCGGTTTTAAAGAGTTCTGGTATCCAACTACTTGGGTCACCCAATCTATTAAACCAAAATTTACTATTATTATCCCAAGGATTTCCCCAGGGTTCATTTACTACAACATATTTTTGAACTTTTCCCTTATAGTGTGTCATTACTGTCTCTATATGGTCATTTGCAATCTGCTTAAGTTCCTCTGGGTCAAAGCTTCCGTTTATCAACCAATCAGGCAAAGCATATTCTAGACCCCAAATGAGATGATAAAACTGAATTCCAATTCCTTCTCTTGCCAAGAGGTTTATTTGTGTATCATAGTAAGAAAAATTATACTGGTCCCTACTGGGACGAAGAGGAGTAGATGAGTTAGGGTCTTTCCAGTGGCCATCAGGCATAGAATAACCATTTAGTTTATTCATTACATTTTTGTATTGAGGCAGCATTCTAATATTGCCAGCCAGCCTTAATGTTTTATTTTTATATTCAATCAATTTACCCAATGAATCACTCCATCCCAACTCCCCATTTTCATTTTTTTCTGCAATTATAAGTGGAACAGGCCCTTCAAGAGTTTCGCCTGTTTGAGTTAGATCAGGATCTAAATTATATGTAGCTACTAGAAAAGGATTATTGTTAATGTCTTTTAGTTCTTGAATAACTAAGTTTTGATTTACCTCTTCTTCTGTTACTTCAATCCCAGCCATTTTCATGGCATTAACAAATTGATCAATACTTTCTTTTGCCTCGCTAGTTTTTAAATATTCAGTTAATTGCTGTTCAGGAGTTAGAGCAATCTCGGTTGGCTCCGGCGTGGGTTCTGGCGCGGTAGCGGTGGCGGAGAGTTCTTCAAGGCCGGCGGTCTTGGCTGGTGATGCTCCAATTGCAAGCAGATCTCCTAAAATTGATTCTAATGGCGACCCTGCACTAGGAATTCCTAAAGCAACACTTTGATCTTCTTTGCCTGGCTGAATAAACATCCATCCTACAGTATAATTTTGTATAAGGTCAGTAGAATTAAGATCTCCTGAA
>Ga0172371_10007453_pt1 | contig 15583 bp, 7 predicted proteins | sample Lak12m_FD_114543 | JGI IMG/M metagenome (GOLD analysis project Ga0172371, IMG submission 114543) | Freshwater microbial communities from Kabuno Bay, South-Kivu, Congo - kab_022012_12m | ecosystem: Environmental > Aquatic > Freshwater > Lake | place: Democratic Republic of the Congo: South-Kivu... | reverse complement strand
GAGCTATTCTGGCTACCGCTCATTTCGGCAATTGGGAAGCCGCCCGAATCCTGCCCAAAGCGGGAATTCCCCTCAGCGTGATCACCAAAGCCCAAAGGAACAAACGCTTTGATGCCTATACGAATGCGATCCGGGAACGCTGTGGAGTGAAAACCATCGATATGCGGCGCGGACTGAGAGACATTATCCATCAGCTTGGCGAAGGCAGAATGGTGGCGATCCTAATGGATCAGAATGCCGGCAATGAAGGCTTGATCCTTGATTTTTTGGGCTTTCCGGCTTCTCACTGGAAAGGGGTAGCCAAGCTGTCCCTGCGCTATCACATTCCCATTGTGCCCGGTTTTGCCCGCATGACAGACGAGGATGGGATAGTCTTTGAGTTTTTCCCTCCCCTGCTAAGGGATGACCTGGAAGACAGGGAAGATGCCTATACCACTGTGCTGCAGGAAATAAACTGTATCATTGAAACCCAGATACATAAGTATCCGGAGCAGTGGTTCTGGGTTCATAAACGCTGGAAACATGCGTTCGATATGTTCAACAAGCACGATTTAAGCTCCAGGGGAGATTAAATGTATATAGATCATCGCTATGAAGTTCTCGAAAGCCTGGGCTCGGGTTCCTGGGCTAATGTGTTCAAAGTCCGCGACATCCGTACTGATAACATCTATACGTTGAAGCTGTTCCAGTATCTCTCGTCTCAAGACCTCTATTCGCATTTCAGCGCGGAAGAGATGCATCACATCACCAAGATCGAACATCCGAACCTTAGTCATGTGGTGGATTTTGGACATGTGGGCGATCATATCTATTACATCAGCGAGTTTTTTGAAGGGAAGACCCTGGCAAACTTCCGTTTCGGTAAAACCAAGGTGAACCAGATCTTCGACATTGCCGTGCAGATCTGCTATGCCCTGCATGCCCTGCATACGCAGAATATCCTGCACAAAGACCTCAAACTGGAGAATGCGATCTACCGTCTGGAAGGCAAGTCGGTGATTCTGAAGCTGATAGATTATGGATTCTCGAAGGTTGACACTACCCAGGACACGCAGATGGTATCCGGCACTTTACCCTATCTCGCCCCGGAGATCTATCAGGGTAAGCCTGCCAGCCGTGCCAGCGATTTTTATGCCCTGGGCGTGATCCTCTACCGGCTCACCACAGGCAGTTTCCCTTACAGCGTGGATCAGATAAATGCACTGATCACCGGTGGACACCAGTATTTTATTCCCAATTTCCCCAGCGAACTGAATAAGGACATTCCCCAAGCGCTGGAAAAACTGATCCTCAGGCTGCTGGAACGAAACCCGGACAACCGCTTCAGCAGCAGCGAAGAGATCATCAGCTATATTAACCGTATTCATCATACCGAATTCCCCTTTTCCACTTCCTGGTCGATGATCAACACACTGCGCTACAACAGCTATATCGTGAGGGAAAAGTATTCGCATCAACTGCTGGATTACATTCCGGCGATCGAGAACAGCAATGGCAAGATCATCTCAGTGATGGGAGGCGACGGACTTGGCAAGGACAATATCATGTCGCTGTTCCGCTATCACCTGCTGGGAGGTCAGTATTTCATCTTTGACTACAGCTGCTCCAAAACCGATCACGAAGCCTTTTTCGCACTGATCAAGGAATATGTGCAGTCCCTTAGTCCGGAAGAACTGGAGCAATACAGCGGGCTGAAGCTGATCTCGGAGAAATTCAGACGCTATCTGTTCAGTTCGGAAAAGGATGCGAAAAGCGTCAGCCAGACCACTACGGAACTGAAAGTGGATTTTGAATCGGTTAAAAGTCTGCTGATCGATCTGTCCTTCCGCAAACCGATCATCTTTATTGTCCGGAATTTCCAGCATGTGCACCGCCATACGATCGATTTCCTCAACTTTATGTCTCCCTACCTGGTGAAACACTGCATACTGATCGCCCTTACCTGCAACGATTACAACAAGATAAACCAGATCAACCATACGATTTTACTGAACGTTCCGAATCTGAATCTGGAAGAGACGAAAAACTATGTAAGCAGCTTGCTGGCATCCTTAAGCGATGTGAAAGGCTCGGTAATCCCGATCTCCAGCGCTTTTTCGGAAAGCATCTATCGCCGCTCAGCCGGTAATCCGCATTTTGTGCGGGAAATACTGGTCGATCTTGCCCAACACCGTAAAGTGTTTAACGACAACGTGCTGCATATCCCGGATGACCTGGGCGATTATCAAATCCCAGCCCGGCTGTTGCATTCCATCTATTCCCGGATGAGCCATTTAACGCGATCAAACTATTCCCATCTGCAAAAGCTGAGCATCGTGCAAACACCCTTGACCAGAGAACTGATGCTGAATGTGCTGAAATTGACGGATCAGGAGCTTTACGGATTGCTGAATGACAGCACCTACAACGAAATACTGTGCAAAAGAGGAAAGAACTATTATTTCAATTACTCCGAAGCGAAACAGCGGATGTTCGATGAATGCTCACGCAATGTTCATATCCAGGTTTCGAAGCGGGTGCTGAAGTTCTTTACCGAGGAAAACATCACCGATGAGCTTACCTGCCGGGGTTTGATAGAGAATTCCCTTTTAGCGGAAGACCTGAAGTCAGCCAGGAAATACTATCATGTTCTGTTTGGGCTAGTGGACAAATCCTATGATCAGGAAAAGGCTTATAACGCCATATTGAACATCCTGAAGCTGGATTTCCATCCCCAGTTGCAGCTGCCCCTGAAGGACATCATCAGGGATATCTACCTGTTTCAGGAAAAGACCGAAATCACCGGATTTTTTGAGAATGCCGGATTTGTGATGGAGGAATTGGGATCGATTCCGGATATCTTTGAAAAATACTTCCTGCTGGGGACGATCTGTATGCTGGCGGAAGACCTTGCCACTGCCCTGGACTATTTTCAAAAAGCCGAAAAGCTTACCCATACAGGAAAACAGCAGCTCCTGGTATGGCTGTATTATACTCAGATATACACCAAGCTCGATCCGGAAAAAATGCTTGTTTATCTGGATAAAGTGCGTGAGATTACCATGCCCCTGGAGCTGCAGATCGCTTTCACCGACCGGTTGTCGGTTTACTATTCGCTGAAAAAAGACCTGGATCGGGCGATCAAAACAGTGGAGGATTTTTTGCAGCAGATACCGCCTGAGCACGATACCAAGGTGATGATCCGTCTGGCAGCCATGCATAACGACCTGGGAGTGTTTTACAGTGATCTGAAGAATATCGAGGAAGCTGACGAACATCTGAACATTGCGCTGAGCATCTGGAAAAGATACAATATCAAGCGCTATCTGGGACTGATCTATAACAATATATCCGACCTCTATCTCAAACAGGGTCTTACAGTGCTTTCCGAGCATTATTCCGAGCTTGGCTACGGCTATGCCAATTCCCTAAATCTGGTAATGACCAAAGCGCTTGCCCTGCTGAACCAGGGTGAAGCGAAGATCAAAATGGGCGATTTTTCCGGTGCGGAACAAAAGCTGCTGGAATGTGAGCAACTTGTGCTTTCCAAAGGCAGCACCAATTACCTGCAGGCGGTAAAACGCAATCTGGCTCTGGCAAAAAGCAAGATCAAGGGGTTCGGGCATTATTTCAAGTTCATCCAGGAAAACGAACCGGAATTGATCGAAGGTCATATCAGGGAGATCAATCCGCTGGTGAAAACCTATTTCTATTATCTGAATGAAATGGCGAATCCCAAAAAACTCAAAAGGCTGATCACCAAGAACATCCAGATAAACTATAAACACATCCACGAGGAAGAATTCTATCATAACGTGCTGTCCCTGATCGCTATCTCAGAGAAGGACTATGAGACCGCCCTGAATGAACTGCGGCTGGCATTGCGGCATGCCGGCGAGATAAACAATAACTACGCTATTGCGGTGTTTTACGTTCTGCAGGTGCAATGCCATTATGGACTGAAAGAGATCAACCGAGCCAGAGAACTGATCGAGACTGCCATTCCGATCATCAAAGAGAATCGCTATCGCTACTGGCTGTGTCAGCTGGATATTCTGTCCCTGAAGCTCGATCTGCTGTCGCCGGAAATACCTTTGCGGAACATTTTGCGCAAGGTGAACAGCTTTCTGAGCCAGTGGCAGGATTATGAATACTATCAGTTGAACGTGGAGCTATATCAGATCAAGCTGCAGATTCTGGTGGAACTGAAACAGGATGACCTGGCTACGGAGGTTTTTGCCCAGTATCAGGATTACCTGGATAGAATAACTTCGGAGATCAGCCTGGACGACCGCCAGAATTACCTGACCGTGAACCTTTTTTACCTGAAAAACCTTCGTAAATTCAACCTGCTGGAGATCGCTTCCCGGGCTAAAGACCTGCGCCAGAAATGGAATGAACTGCTGTATAACATCGCCAATGTGAATAATATCGATAGGATCAAATTCCTGATTGAAAAGGGGCTGAATCAGGTGGTGGCGCCCTGGCAATTCAAACTGATGCAGTTTTCCAACCGGATTCAGAATTATACTTGTTTCCACAGCTTCAATTCCGAGAATGACAGCTTTATCAATCCGGATGTGATGCAGCAGGTGGAAAGGGCTTTCAGGATAGACAACCTGGTGCTGTTCAGCGCCAATAATCAGCATTTCCTGATCGTCCCACTGCTGAGCGGAACCAAAAAGATCGGTTTCCTGATGCTGACCGATGATGGCGAAATGCCTTTTTCCAAACAGGAGATCACGATCCTGCGCAATATCAAGCAGCATCTTGCCGCCTTGCTGATCAGGATCAAGGATTATAACCAGATCACCCAGCGCATCGATAAAATGAATCAGCTGATGCAGATCACCCACGAACTGATGCGGATCGTGGAGATCAACGATCTGGAGCATGAGATCGTTTCCGCCTGCATCGATTTTACCAATAGCTCAAGAGGTTTCCTGATCAAACGCGATGCAGATGGCAACAACATCTACAGGATTCAGCTGGATTCCGCCAAACAGCTGCTGCCCACCGTGTCCGGAGTCAGCAAGACAGCGCTCAAGATAGTGCAGAACTCCCAGGAAGCGCTGGTAACCTTCAATGCGGTGGAGGACAACCGGTTCAAAAATGCCATCAGCGTGCAGGATTATACCCTGCATACTATCTTTTGCACTCCACTGGTGGTGGATAACGCCGTGTTCGGGTATATTTATCTGGACAATCTGGACGATAACAGCCGGGAAATGTATCTGAACAATGAAATTATCAAGCTGCTTATGGAACAGGTCTCCATAGCTCTGAAAAACGCACTGCTGTATGAGAATTTACTGAAAAAGAACAGCGAACTGAATGCTTTTGAGCAACTGAAGGATGAATTTATGGCGATTGTAGCCCACGAACTGAATACGCCGCTTACCACCCTTCAGGGCTATGTGTCACGTCTGAAACGAAACCTGTATGCCGACGAGGAAGAACGCAAGGAAATATTCGGCAAGATAGAGTCGTCAGTTAAAAAACTGATCCTGACCACCAACGATATCACCACAATGAATAACTACAACCTGAAAAAGAGCCTGACCATGACGATCTTGCCGATCGATGAAATATTGGAGCTCATCCAGCAGGAAGTGGAGATTCTGTCCCGCAAGCGCAAGATGTTCATTAAAATCGAGATAGAAAAAGACCTGCCGAAAGTGAAAGCAAACTGGGAAGCCCTGCATCTGATGATCTATAACCTGGTATTAAATGCCATCCGTTTTACCAACGATTTCGGCACGGTTATTCTGGGTGCCCGGCGCTCGGCGTTTCAACAGGAAAAAATCGACGGCAAGGAAAGCATAGTGATCTACGTGCAGGATAACGGGATCGGGATCCCTGATTACCAATTGAAGAATGTATTCCGAAAGTTCTATGAACTGAATGAGATTTATGCGCATAAATCTGGCACGGTTGAATACCGCAGCAGCGGTTTGGGGCTGGGCTTGGCTACTTCCAAGCGTATCGCCGAACTGCATGGCGGCAATATCTGGATTAAAAGCAAAGAAAATGAAGGGACTACAGTGTTCGTAACGCTGCCCTATAAACAGCAAAAGTAGGTGAATCCATCAATGAAGTTGCATGTTGTCCTCCTTACCCTGATACTGATTTCCGCCACGTTTTATAACGCACTGGACAGAGAACCGGGAAGCCAGAAGATCGCTGGCAGCAATACGGAAGTATATACCTACCGGTATATTGCAGAACTGTATGAGATCGGCGATACGGCAAATCTAGCAAAGGAAATAGCCCAGTTCAAGGCTCAATATCCCAATTCTCCCTACCTGCCTTATGTGAAATACATGGAGGCAAATTTAGCCCTGGAAAACGCAGACTATCCCCTGGCACGCTCCCTTTACGAGAGCTTGCTTAAGGAAGATATCAGCCAGGAGATCATGGGCGAACTGCTGTTAAACTATTCCCTGTGTCTGTCCCAGATGGAGGATTATGCCTTAGCCATGCATCAGCTGCAGCGGATCGACAGCGAGATCTCCAATCCCGACTTAAGCAAGCTGGCAAATCTGCAGAAAGCCGATATCTACTATAAAACCGGTCAGTATTATTCTGCGGTGCGAGCCTATAAGCAAGCCTGCCAGGATTTTCCGGAACGACAGGATATCCAGTTGTCGCTCTTTACCTGCCAGGTAAAGCTGAACAACGACGAAGAAGCCCAAGCCATTCTGAATGCTCAGGATCCGGCATCAGGATATTATCCCAGCTATGCCCAAACCTGGCTGCGGTATCTGTTGGATAATGAGCGTTATACGGAGTTTGATGGCTTTGTAGCCAGGATCAGCGCTTATAAGGTAGCCGGGTTGCCTGCCATCATAGACCTAAAGATCAAAAGGGCTTTGCAGAAAGGGGATTATAAAACTGCCCAGGCTGAGCTGAACTTGGTTCCGGAAAAGAAAAAGCAGTTCGCATATTATCAGGCGTTGATCTATCTGAATCAGGGTAAGGAAGCTGCGGCGGATTCACTGCTAAAAACCCTGGTATCATCACCTGTTCCGGAAATTGCCGTCCCCGCCTATCTCGAACGCCTGAAGATACTGTATAAGAGCGAGCCTTTGTCGGCGATCGTGCAATTGAACAACTACCTGAAAGAAAATAAAAGCGAGGTGATGAAAGGCGAACTGTATTACACGCTGGGCTATTTCAGCTATAACAAGGAAGATTATCCCGAAGCGATCAAGCAACTGGCGATGGCAAAGCGCTATGAACTGAACCGCGAGCTCAGTTCGCAGGTGGACTTTCTCACGGCGGAAGCGTGGTTTGCCTCGGGCAGAAGCGACATGGCGCTGGATGCCTTCAACCGCTATCTGAATCAGTATCCGGAAGGCAATGCCCGGGACAGAGCCTGGTTTTATCTGGGCTACATCAATTTTGTCGCCAAGGATTATTCCCGGGCAAAGCCCTGTTTTGAGGAATTGATCAAGAACCATCCGGATTCCAGCTACCTGAACGATGCCCTGTATTATCTGGCTGAGATGGATTTCTATCTGGCAAACTATAACCTGGCGCTGCAAAGCTATCTGGAGTTGATCTCCCGGAATCCGGACAACACCGCTTCCCGGCTGAGGGTAGCCCAAATTTATTATTATTTAAACGATTACAATAAAACACAGCAATATCTGACCGATCTGCAACCAAGCTATGAAGTCTGCATCCTGAAAGGCAATGTTTTTCTGGCTAAGCGTGAATTCTCCGCAGCCCAGGATCAATTTCTCCTGGCGGAGAGCTTTGTAGCCGACCGCTTGAAAAAAGCCGAAGCACAAAGCTATCGGGCGTTATGCCTTTATCAGATGAAGAAATTCAAGGAAGCCTCGGCGCTTTATCTACAGCTTTCCAACGAAAAGGAAAGCCCGGATACCTATCTGTTTTTGTCCGCTAAGTCAGCCTATGCCGCCAAAGATTACCATCAGGCTTTGGAGCTTTACAATTCCTTTGTGGAGCAGTTTCCGGAATCCGTCCACTTTTTACCCGCTTTGGGAGGAATCGCCAATGCTTATTACAATATGGGCAATTTCACGCAGGCGGTGAAAGACTGGATCAGCATCTTAACTCGATTTCGCAACCAGAGTGCCTTTTCCGACAATGACCTTGCTACCATCCGGGATGCCCTGCTGGGGATCGAACTGGGGATGAAACGCATCGACGATATTGATATGACCAGCGAGTTACTCGCTCTGCCGGATACATTTACCAGTGAATATATAAAGTTTGAGCTTAATTATGTTCTGGTAAAGCTCTATGCTGACAATGAGATGTGGTCTGATCTGATCGTGGCTGCGGAAAAGGTGCGCAGCCAGTTTCCCACTTTGGTTAATGACGATATCCAGCTTTTGATGGCTACCGGTTTGATCAAACTAAATCAGTATGAAGCTGCGGATACCCTATTGGCGGATGTTTACACCAGTTCAAAGAGTAATGAAGCCCTGCTCAAATGGGCGGAACTGGATATCCTCACCCAAAACTACGATTCCGCCATGCAAAAGCTGTGGACTTCTTTCCGTAACGTTCCCAATGGAGATACTTGGTTCAAACTGCTGGAGTGTTCGGAGCAGAATAATTACTCTGACTTTGACAGCGTATGGAATGCGGGAACTTCATATCAACCCACCTATCCGCAAAGCTATGTGATGCGCATGAATCAGTTATTCTCCGCCGGCAGATTCGAGGATACCCTGAAAATGGCGGATTATGTGCTAAATAACAGCGTTTCGGTGCATGACCATGCCACGGCGTTCCTAACCATGGGCAGAGTTGATTTTGAATCGCAAACCTATGGCAGTGCCTTAGCCACCTTCAAGCGGGTAATTCTGCTCTTTCCAGAATATGCGGACGTGTGTAACAAAGCGGTTTACTATCTGGTAAAAGCCCAGATACAGACCCTGGGCTTCCAGGAAGCCGGGATGACCCTGAATCAGTATCTCAAATACTTGCAGCCTGAGCAGATCAACGAGCTGTCCAAACTGATCGAGGAGGGCAGATGAAAAAGCTGCTCTCGTTCTTTACCCTGTCCTTGCTGTTCTCCTGGCTGGCGGCGCAAACTCAGACCCTCCCTGATCTCAAGGTCAGCGGTGAATCGGGGATCAAGGCTTACCTCTACAAACGTTCCCTTTTGTTTTCACCCCTGTTGGGCTATGCGGACAGCCTTCCGGCATTCGTTCCCAATGGCACAGCCAGGGAAGAACTCTCACCCCGGGCGGAAAAGGTGAAGCACCAAAGTTATCTGCAATTGGAAGGAAATACCGTCTTTGGCGTGAACGGTTTTTTCAGTTATTATCCCCAGAGTGTTTATCTGAACGGACTGTCCTACCATCTGCAGCTTACCAGTCCCGAAACCAGCCGGATCAGCTCGCAGAACAATCTCTATCTGGGCACGCAGTTCTCAGCTGATCTGCCACTATCCCTGAAGCTGGGTTATTATTCGTCTGAGGCGGATGCTTTCAACAGCCGTAACCTGGACATATCCCTGGCGCATTACCACAAAGCTATTACTCTGGCTGCCCTTGATCTGGAGAATACCAATCTGCAGCTTGGCTACGACATGCTTAACCAGAAGAATCTAGCAACGGACTTCAAGACGAACTATCTTAACGGATATTTCTCCACTCAAGCCCTTGCCAGCAAACTTGATCTGAAGCTAAAGCTGTATTACCAAGCCGGAGAAGGCGCTGTTGACCTGGCTCCGGCAATCCCCTGGGAACCGCTGGATTTCTCGAATATCCGGGTGCATTTCCTGGCGGATGCCTATAATTTTATCCCCAGCGTGGAATTCAGCTATCGCAATCCGATCTCCAATGGGGGAGTGTTTTCCTGTGGCAATTATCCCAAATTCACCGAGAACAGCTTTTCCTCGCAACTTGAGGATAATCCCTGGCTAAGTTTGAACAATAGCTACAAACTGCAGAAATCCCCGCTGAATCTGGTTACCCAACTGGAATACCTGTATTCCCAGAATTCCGATTTCAGCCTTTCCCGGCTTGTGCTGAGCGACAACCTTAAATATGACCTGCATGTTCCCATTCTGGCTTCCGGGATCAACTACGGGATCGCAGAACCGGTTTATACCGACATATTCTCCAATTCACTGCAAGTGGAGGCGTTTTTCCGTATGGGTGAGTTCCGGCTGCATCAAAGCTGTGATTTTAACCTTGCATATCTCAGTGGGCAGAATATGGTCAGAGCTCCATACCAACCCGCCATGAAGATAGATTCACGCTTCTATTATCCCTTAAAAAACTGGCTGATGGGCACGGATATCCTCCAGCATTATTTTACTTTAGACCATTTGGGCAATCACCTTCCTGAAACGATCAGCATCAATTTGGACACCGAATATCGCCAGGGGAATTCGGCAGTGTATGCGCAGGTGGAGAATCTTTTAAACCGCAAGATCTGGGTGTTTTCCGAACTCCCACCCCAGAGGATAACCTTTTATCTGGGTGCCAAGCACAGGTTTTAAGTTGAATCCTGCAATGGCTAACCTACAGCAATGTAACTGATGATGTCCAGAAACCTGAGTGTTATCGGCAAACTGATCACCGAAGCGCTATTCGGAAAATACCTGGGAGCGCAGGTCTTCATTGCGCCCATCACTCTGTTCTATTTGATAAAAAGCGATTCTCTGCTGGCAGCCGGAACCAGCCTGATCAGCCTGAATATCCATTTATTTCCCTTACTTGTGTTTCTGATCATGGCTTGGTATGTTATCTTCATGATCATCAAGCTGAAGCTGCTGATCAAAGGCAGCGGCAGCGATTACCTCGATAGCATCATTCAGTTGAATGTAAGCCTGCTGGCTTTGGTGCTGATTGCCCTGATCATCTATGCGCTGGCAACCTTCATGGCGTATTTCTATGGGATCAGGGAAACCATGAAGCATGCCATGTATTTCCTCTTCAAGTTCTATACCGCACTGATGATCATCTATCAATATCTTTACAACGATTTTCTGAAACCGCTTAGCAAACCGCATTACAGCCGCATCAGGACGGAAAGGATTTTCCTGGCATGGGCAAGAAATCGCAAAATGCTACTGCTTCGCTATACCCTGTTGATGTTTCTGGTGATCCTGGCTGCCACCCGGCTGTATCAACTGATCATTCAATATGCTCTGATCCCCTTTCTGGAAGGGGTGAAGACCTATGCCGGAATGGACATCAGGATCACGCTGAGTTCCTTTATAGGCATCGGGGATGTGCTATACAATGTGCTGCTGTGCATTCTGGCGTTTCTGATCTCCAATTTGCTATTTTATCCCCTCGTTCTGGTTATCGAATATCTCATCCACAAATATTTACCCTTTGAAATGCTCCTCAGGAATTATCGTGCCGAAGCAAAGAACTAAAAAACCGCGTAAAATAAGACGTAAGATCAAAAGCAACGACCTGGGTCTGTTCATCCTCATCGGAGTGATCGGGATAGTGGTTCTGTGGTTTCTGACCAAAGACCCTCTTCCCGCCAACTCGGAAGTTTGGCAAAAAAACCCTTCTGAGGAAAAAGAGCAGAAAACAAAGTCTAAACACAAAAAAGCTGAAAAAGACAAACCAGCCATTCTCCAGGCTCAGCAGGAAACCCCCAAAGCAGTGACGCAGACTACTCCTGAAATTCCAGTCAACAGCATGGAAACCGCGATCAGCAACGTGATCGCCAAGCTGGGCATTCCAGAGTCCTACTGTCGCAAACACAAGGCATCCAGCCAGATAAGCTACAACATTCCCATCGATAGAAGTTGCCTTGATCTCACCTATGCCAATATGATCTTCAAGGGCGAGATCGAAAAATATGGCGGAGTGTTCGTCAATGGCAAGGATTCGGCTGGGAAACAGGTTTTGCTGTTCAGATCTCGCGAGAAACCTCTGGATTACCTTATTACCCTTTATTACGACAACAAGCTTTACGAAAAGAAAACCAATCTGCGCACCATAGCCATTGTGGTGGATGATTTTGGCAGTATCAGCGGTTCATTGCTGGAGGGATTTTTCAAGCTGGACAAGAATATCTGCTTTGCCATATTTCCCGATGAGCCCTACAGTGTGGCAACCATGCAAAAGGCTAAGGCTCAGGGCAGGACTACGATCATTCATGTTCCGATGGAACCCATCGGCTATCCCAATGTGAATCCGGGAAAAAACGCCATTTTCGTGCAATACAACGAATCAAAGATAGACAAACTGCTGGATCGTTTTGTTCGTCAATTGCCCGATTGTTCCGGCATCAACAACCACATGGGCAGTTTGGCTACCACGGACGAGGACGTGATGAAAGCGGTGATGAACAATCTCAAGAAACACGGTCTGTTTTTCCTGGACAGCCGCACTTCCAACGTCTCGGTGGGCTATTCAATCGCTCAGAAATCGCATGTGAATTCCTATCGCAACGATATGTTTCTTGATTCACCGAATATCAGTCAGAGCACTATGGACGAAAAGATCAGCCAGATCATCGGGCTTTCCGCCACCCGGAACAATGTGATCGTGATCACTCACTGCCACAATAACGACAAATTGGTCTATCTGCAGCGTTTTATCAGCCGCATCAAGGCTGCCGGCTTCACTCTGGTTCCCATTACCGACATCGGTAAATACGATGTCCCTGAGATTTTGTAAGAGGTTATTATGAATTTTCTGTCTGCTATATTATTAGGAATACTGCAGGGTTTAACGGAATTTATCCCGGTCAGCAGTTCTGGGCATCTGGTGCTGATCCAGCATTTTTTCAAGCTGGGCGACAATCAGCAGATCGCCTTCGAGGTTTTTCTGCATCTGGGAACCCTGCTGGCGGTGCTGGTATATTTTCGCAACACGCTCTGGGATTTGCTCAAGTCTCTGTTCAACTGGAAAAACACCGTTAACCGTGAGATTCATCGCAAGAACCGCAATTTGATCGCCTATCTGATCATCTCCACGTTTATTACCGGGGTGATCTATCTCGTATTGGGGGATGTCTTTAAGTGGACTTATGAAATGCCGGGACTGGTGGCTATTCTGCTGCTTGCCACAGGGGCGATTGTGTTCATTTCGGACTATTTCCGGGAATCGGGTTTACCAGCCTCAAATATGGGCAATCTGCGTGCCATGCTGATCGGTTTGGGTCAAGGGATTGCCATTTTGCCGGGAATATCCCGCAGCGGAACTACCATCACCTTCTCTCTGGCAACCGGCATCAAGCGTCAGGACGCCGCCAATTATTCTTTTCTGCTCAGCATTCCTGCCATTCTTGCTGCCAATTTAAGCGAGTTCAAGCAGATCGCCAGTCTCGACACTCATCTGTTGATGACCTATCTGGCAGGCTTTGTCAGTGCCTTTGTGGCTGGATATCTGGTGATCGCAGTCCTGATCAGGATGATCGTGGGCAGTAAACTGAAGTACTTTGCTTTCTATTGCTGGGGGATGGGCATTTTATCCCTGATCCTGATCTCCTTTGGCTTATGAAAGATCAGCCCCTTTTCGCTCTGGATTTCGATCCCGCCGAGTTCAAGCTTGGCGCTTCCTGCCTGTTGGTCGGCACGGATTCCTATTTAGCCGATATCGTCCTGGGCAGGCTGAAGCAAAAGCTGCGCAAGATTGAGGATATCGAGGTCCGGGTGATCTATGGCGATGATGCCAAAAGCAATATGCTCTGCGATCTGCTGGACGAATATTCCATCTTTTCCTCCGCCAAACTGGTGATCATCCGCAATGCTGAACGGCTGGACAAATCTGAACTGGAAACCTTGGCAGCCTATTTTGACGCACCTTCGGAAATTCAGAGTCTGGCAATCGTAGCCGAGAAAACGGACAATAGGCTGGCAGGCTGGAAAAAGATCAGCGCCAATTGTCTGCAGATAAATTGCGAACCACCCCGCTATGGAGGTTTGATCCGAGCCTGGCTGGAAAGCAGCCTGAAAAAGAAGTATAAAACCATGCAAGCCAATGCGATAGAGGAGTTTATCAGCCGCATCGAACTGGACTACTATTATGCCGACAACGAGCTTACCAAGCTGGAACTGCTGACCAAGAACTCACCCACGATCACTGTGGCGGACGTTATGAAAAGCCTGGGGACTACCCGGCTGGGCACCCTGAACGAATTCTATACCGCGCTGGGCAAAAAGCAGACCACGCAGGTTCTGGAAGCCATGCAGAAAATGCTGTTTGCCGATTGGGAACCACTACAGATCATGTATCACATCACCCGGGTCTTTACCAATATCTGGAAGATCAATCTGCTCCGCAGATCGCATCACACCGATCTGGAGATCAGTTCCAAGCATCTGAACGACCTCTATCCCAATCAGCGTAAGATCTTTATGGATTGTTCCCGCAGCTACACTATGGACTCTTTGGAAAAGATCATGTCTATTCTTCTGGAAACCGATTCGCAGTTCAAGCTTTCCACCGCCGATTCGCAGGTTTTGCTGGTAAATTGTCTGCTCAGGATAATGCAAAGCTGATGAAGCAAACTGGCATTCTCCTTCACCTCAGTTCCCTGCCGGGGGATTTCGGGATCGGCGACCTCGGTCCCCAAGCCTATGCCTTTGCCGATTACCTGAGCAGGAACGGACACAAAATCTGGCAGATTCTGCCCCTGAATCACTGTGGATATGGCAATTCACCCTACAATCCTTTGTCCGCTTTAGCGATCAATCCCTATCTAATTTCGCCTGAATTGCTGTTTGAAAACGGCTTGATCTCCCGCAGCGATCTGGAAACGGCGGAATTGCCCAATGACGGCAATGTATATTATGAACTGGTAGCCCGCACGAAGGACAAACTGCTTGCCAAAGCGGCAGAGAACTGGCTTTTGCATAACGATCTGGAGCATTTTCTGGAAGTTGAAGCACCCTATCTGAAGCCTTACCTTAGTTTTGTCGCTTTGTCGCATCTTTACGGGGACAGCGACTGGTCGGCGTGGAGCCCCGAACATCGCCGCTACAGCGAGGCTCTCTATCGTCAGTTGAGAACCGTATATCCCAAGCTCATTGTAACCGATGCGGTGGCGCAAGCTTTACTGCGGGAGCAGCTTGGTTCCTTTAAAAGCTATCTCGATCAGCAGCATATCACGCTGGTGGGCGACATTCCGCTCTATCTTGCCTATGAAAGCGCCGAGGTGTGGGCTCATCAGGAGTGGTTCGATCTTGATGAACAGGGGAGAAGGCTGCATTTTGCCGGAGTACCGCCCGATGCTTTTGCCAGCGAGGGTCAGTTGTGGGGAAATCCTCTCTACCGTTGGGACAGGCTGCGTGAGCAGGGCTTTTCCCTGATCATGGAACGGATGGCGCAGGCGCTGAACTATCTGGATGTGCTTCGCCTGGATCATTTTATCGGCTATGTGAATTATTGGCAGGTGGACTGCGCTCACAGTGCGACCGGAGAACCGGTTTTGCCCCAGAATGCGCTGCAGGGCAGGTGGGTGGAAGCCGTGCCCGAGGATTTTTTTCAGACTCTCATCACCCGCTTCGGCAAAGGCAGATTTCTGGCGGAAGACCTGGGTATCCTCAATGAGCGGGTCTGCCGGATTCGGGACGGTTTTGCTTTTCCCGGCATGATCGTGCTGCAGTTCTGTTTCGAGGAAAGCGTTCCGGACATCGGTAGAT
>Ga0172371_10007449_pt1 | contig 15585 bp, 14 predicted proteins | sample Lak12m_FD_114543 | JGI IMG/M metagenome (GOLD analysis project Ga0172371, IMG submission 114543) | Freshwater microbial communities from Kabuno Bay, South-Kivu, Congo - kab_022012_12m | ecosystem: Environmental > Aquatic > Freshwater > Lake | place: Democratic Republic of the Congo: South-Kivu... | reverse complement strand
TATGATCTCGTCGTCGAGGCGTGAGCCGTTGGGAAATAGATAGAGATGATCGGATGCTGTAGTACAACCTGAAAGTGCCAGTTCAGCCAAGGCAGTTTTTGTTGATATTTCAATATCCGCGGGTGTCATGCGCGCCCAAATTGGGTACAGAGTTTTAAGCCAGTTAAAAAGATTGGCATCCTGTGCCGCAGGAACCGCACGTGTTAGAGTTTGATAGAAATGGTGGTGCGTGTTGATCAAACCGGGCAAAACCAGATGGTGTGTGAGATCCAATACTTCATCTGCAGTTTGAGGCAAACTTGATGAAATTCCCACCTGCTTAATGAAACCATTCTCACAGAAGAGCCCCCCGTTTGTTATCTCTTGCCGCGAACCATCCAAGGTCGCCAATAACTGGGCATTTTTTACTAAAAGCGTTGCCATAAGCCGCTCCTGAATTTCACAGTTAAATTATAACTTAATTGTCTGACAAATTCATACAATTGTTTTTACCGAATAGTCAGAATATTTATTTGTTTTAAGTGTTTTTTAATAACTCTTTGATAATTGGGATTGAATATTTCTATTAGTATTATCAGGAAAGGAAAGTGAGAATGAAGAAAATATATTTTATCTTGCTTATTTTGATTCTTTCAGCATGTGGAATTGTTGATCCTTCTCCCAGCAAAAATAGTCAGGTTGGTTCTGCGGATTACCAAATGGTTAGCGTTAATGAATTATCCCAAGAGCTGAAAACCAAGGATTTCCTGTTTGTTAATGTACATATTCCTATGGAAGGCAACATCCCAGGAACTGATCTGGATATCCCTTATAACAAAATTGAAGAGGAGGTAGATCAATTCCCGGTTGACAAAAATGCAAAAATCATCCTCTATTGCAGATCAGGGTCAATGGGCAATACCGCCGCACGAACGCTTGCCGGCCTCGGTTACACCAATGTTTTCAATTTGGAAGGCGGTTACACAGCCTGGGAGGCTGCAGGAAACCAATTTCCTGAAGAATAGAAAATATTGAACCCACACGAATTTGTGGGTTCAATTTATTGCTACTCACCTTGAGGCTCAGGCGATTTTTCACGATACTTCTTTACGTATTTCAGTGCTAATTCAGCATCAAATTTCTCCATACTGAGCATCCGTCCCCAAGAAGTGATGACCACAGGCACATCTATTTTCGGCCATGGATAAGCGATCACTTTATACATATTTGCTTTTTCCATTACACCCAGTATTTCACCCTTAAGTAAGGAACATTCATCAACGCTTAATATTTCGCAGTTGTACCAGAATATAGCATAGCCATGTTCAAGATTGTGGATCAGGTATCCTTCAGGGAATTCATAACTATTTGTATCAAAGAACTTTGAACTGAAATGTTCTGCATAATGGGTTCCCGAGGAAGGCGGATTGGTATTGAAAGGTCCCGGATCAGTTTCTTCAGGCACGTGGCTGCGATCCGGCATAATGTCAACCTTCACTCCGACGGGATTAAAGTCAACATTGAACGAAATCACCAAAAGGATCAATGCAAGAAGCGCTCCACCGACATAAGCAGGCGGGGATATTTTTAATGGATTTTTCTTTCTATCAGTTTTATAGTTTGTACTCATAAAGCACTCACTTATTAGAGTTATTAAACCCCATAAACTATCAGTAAAGTATCTGCATTATATAAAAAATCCCCTAAAGAATCTTGCCTTTATAAGGGAGAATAATTTCTTTTTTCAATACTAATGACATTATTCTATTACTCAGCTCCCAGAGAAAAAACCTTTCGGATGAGGAGAAAAGGGATCATAAATAATGGACCAAAAAGGACACCCAATTCATCCCAAACTGTAATTCCCGATGAAGGTGATCCGAATAATCGCATGCGTAATGCATCGAACGAATTCCCCCAAGTGTTTCCAATCATGATGGCGCGAATATATGCCATTATTGCCAGTGACTTTTTCTCCCCATAGGCATTCGACATACATTCAACTGCTTCACGGTTTGGTTTTCCCCCGGATTCGGCATAATGCTGCGCGAAGTAAAGCGCAGCCAATTCTTCCTGTGGGGCTTCTATGAAATCACCCTCCAGAGTTCTTTTTATTTCTTCTTTTTTAATTCCAGCCTTCAAGGAAACTTGAGTATGAAAATAAGAACAATAACGGCATCCATTGACTTCAGTAACTGCAAGCATGATACGCTCAATAAACTGTCTGCTGATATGATCTTCTTGATTTAGCCTTTTACTGGCCCCAAAAGAGGATAAAAGATCTTCAAGCATCCTGTAAAAATCTTTGGGTTTGTATAACCGCTTCATAAATTTATAAATCGCCATTAAGTATTCCCAATATTGTGAGTCTGAGGATTCTACCATTCTGAATAGAAAAAGAACTGCCGCTCTGAAAAGCGGCAGTTCTTTTTTGATAAATAATATTATCCTCTGCGCCTGAAGAGATTGATGACCAAAAGGAGTACAACAGCACCTATAAAAGCGATCAGGATCTCTGAAAGCAAGCCTGTTCCTACTGAAACATCGAGGGTTGAGAATAACCAGGTGCCAATAAAAGAACCCGCAATACCAATAAGGATGTCACCAATCAGCCCAAAAGAGTTTTTTACAACCTTATCCGCCAGAAAACCGGCTACTAAACCAACAATTAATATGGCAAGAATATTCATCTTTTCTCCTATCATTTCATTTAATTTTAATTATCTAAAATATAATATTGTATAAATATCATATAAGAAATTTCAGGAGTCAGGCATGAACTCAAGGGAACGTGTGCTTGCGGCATTAAATCACATCGAACCAGATTTTATACCGATCGATATGGGTTCCACTGAAAATACAACCTTGTGCAGAATCGCTTATATCAACTTGCGATCACACTTGGGCATGCATCCTGATCCTGCCCCGTATGTGATCAATCGTATGATGGATTCGGTTTTTCCAGCTGAAGATATGCTGCAACATTATGACATTGATTTTCGTGCCGTAAGGCCCTCCCCTGCTTTTGTGCCAGCTTTAGTCGAAACGGAAGATGGATTTATTGATGAATATGCCATCCGTTGGCGTAAAGCCAACTATTACTATGATATGGTTGAACACCCTTTGGCAAATAAACCATTAGAATATCTAAAGCATGCGAATTATGCCGATCCTGCCATCCCCGAAAGGAAGGTCGGCCTGAAAGAGCAGGCGAGAAAGCTTTTTCAAGAAACTGATGCTTGTGTTACGGTCGGGCATATAGCTATGGGTCCTTTTGAAATGAGCGGTAATTTGAGAGGGTATGAGAATTTCCTGGTAGACCTTTATGCAGATCCTAATTACGCCGCTGCTTTACTCGATAAGAATCTGGAAAATACCATTGGTTTTTGGGAGACCTATTTGGATGAAGTTGGAGAGTATGTGCATGTAGTCTGCCAGGGAGATGACCTGGGCACGCAGATCGGTCCGTGGATATCACCAGCGATGTATCGTAAGTGGATCAAACCTCGCCATAAAGCATTATTTGATTTTATCCGTACCAAAACCAAAGCAAAGATCTTTCTGCACTCTTGCGGTTCAGTTTATGACTATATTCCCGATTTGATCGAGATCGGCGTAGACGCGCTCAGTCCTGTACAAGTATCTGCCTCAAAAATGGATCTCGTCAGATTAAAAAGAGATTTTGGAAAAGAGATTTGTTTTTGGGGTGGCGGAGTGGATACGCAAAATGTGCTGCCGAACGCCAGCATTTCTGAGTTAAAAGATCATGTTAAAAAGGTCCTTGAGGTCATGGCGCCAGGCGGAGGCTTTATATGGGTACCAGTGCACAATATCCAATCTGATATTTCTCCGGAAAGAATTGACACTGTTTATCAATCAGTGCTGGAAAATCGCAAATATTAAATTCTTAAGTTATCCATCAAAAGGTTTTGTCAGATTAAATTCGTTTGAAAATTCTTGGCAGCCATCTCGGCGTCTTAAGGCGGTATTCCTCATACTGCTGGCCGAAAACTTTCAGCATACGGGTTTCTTCATCTTGCGCCAACCAATCATATAGAAAAAATACCGCTAAAAAAACCACTAGTGCCAACGGGGATAGAAGAAAAGCGATCAAACCAATGTAGACCAACAAAGCGCCCAGATAAACAGGATGCCGTACATGAGAAAAAAGACCCAAAGTGATCATACGTGGTTGTTCAGTATATTCACTAAAAACTGCATGAATACCTGATAATGACAGAAATATGCCAAAAAGAACGATCAATAAAGCTATCGGGAAACGGGCACCGAATGGAACAAAGCTTCGAAAATGCGCTGCCCAGCCAAGGAAGAAATGGTCTAGTAGAACTGCTGCAAAAAATGTTAAAAACGCATACAACTGATACCTGTCACCTTGCGGATGCTCACCTGCCAGATCCGGCCTTGATTCATGATTAATATATCTTGGATCATCTTTTAATTGGTTATTCATTTGTTTTCCTCATCAACTGAGTTAAATATGCCCTATGGGTTCAATGTGTATATACGCCCGGTCCACTTCAGGCAATTCCTCCAAGGCAGTAGTTGCCTCATCACAGATCGCATGCGATCTGTTGAGTGAGATCTCACCATCAGCGTTAATATGCATTTCGACCACCAATTTTGGACCAGCGTAATCCGTAAGGATATGATGGATGTTCTCAACCCCTTCAATTTTCTGGACTGTGTCGATTAGTCTTTGGCGCAAATCCTCATCAGCACCTGCGCCGGTCAAATAGCGTATATTTTCCTTGACCGTCATCCATACATTCCTGAATATCCAAAGTGCAACAAAAAAACCTGCAAGCGGATCCAGTAACGGCGAAATTAAATTGGATCCCAATATTCCAATAAAAGCGGCAAGCGTTGTAAAAACATCACTCAGGTTATCACGCGCGGCAGCGCTTATACCAGGGCTGGCAATCGCTTTTCCGATCTTGCTGACACTGGTAAACATAAAGACTTTTATCATGATCCCGAGAATCAAAGCCAACGAAGGCCAATCCAGCGCGATTGACGCTCCGCCAGCAAAAAAACGTACGATTGATGACCTGACTGCTTCCGCACCCGCAATCGCCATGGAGACAGTAACGATCAAAGCAGCGAAGGGTTCAAAACGGCTGTGGCCTTGCGGATGACTTTGATCCGGAGGCCGCTGGGAAAGCCATAAGCCGATCACTAAAAGAATGGAATAAAGCACATCCGAAACAGAATTGACTGCATCTGCATAAATTGCCGATGAACCGCTCATGCGGGCGGCAATGCTTTTAACAACTGCAAGCAAAATGTTGCCAGATAATGTAATGACCAAAGCATGGCGGAATTGCCTGCTGAGTTCACTTTTCGGTTCATAGTTGCGGATCAATCGCATAGTAAATTTATTCCCTGGGTAAAAGATTTTTTTTATTACTTTAGAAAAATTCAGTGATCTTTTGGATCCAATCAGATCCCCGGTACTTTGTAGTTTTAATTGGTAAATATAGTTATATTAATTCATATAATGGATGACAAAATAAGTTGTTTGCTCTATGTTACCTGACCTTTAAACTGGGAAATGTAAAGGTTTTGGTAAACACCCTTTTTTGCCATCAATTGGTCATGATTTCCTTCTTCAACAATTCTGCCGTCATTGATCACCAGAACATGATTCGCATCACGAATCGTGCTGAGGCGGTGGGCAATAACAAAACTGGTACGACCTTCCATTAGGCGCAGTAGTGCTTTTTGGATGCGCGCTTCTGTTCGGGTATCCACACTGCTGGTCGCCTCATCAAGAATTAGTATCGCAGGATCCGCAAGTACAGCCCTGCTGATGGCAAGCATCTGACGCTGACCTTGGCTTAGATTGCTCCCGCGCTCGGATAATCTTGTCTCGTATCCATCTGGCAGCTGGCGGATAAAATGGTCAGCGTTCGCCATTTTCGCCGCTTCAATACATTCCTCATCGGTCGCATCAAGCCTACCGTAACGAATGTTTTCCATGACCGTATCGGAGAAAAGGAAAGTATCCTGCAAAACAATGCCCAGTAATCGCCTTAGGTCATCCGTTTTTAAATCTCGGATATCATGGCCGTCCACGCTTATGGTGCCTGAATCAACATCATAGAAGCGTGAGAGAAGATTGATCATGGTGGACTTGCCTGCACCTGTTGGTCCAACAAGCGCGATCGTATGACCCGGCCAAGCTTCAAGACTCATCCCTTTTAAGACAGGCACATCTGGCAGATAACTAAATCCTACATTATCGAATTTCACTTGACCTTTAACATCTTTGATCTCTGCCGCATTTACTGAATCCTGCAGATCAGGTTGCGTATCCATGATCTCAAACACACGTTCCGCACCAGCCAGCGCCGACTGGAGAGAGTTGTACATCTCAGAAAGTTGCCTGACGGGCTGTAAGAACTGGCGGCTGTAGCCAATGAATGCGGCAATCAAACCAACAGTTACCAATCCCCTGATAGCTAAAAACCCACCCAGACCTGCCAGAACTATGATGAAAAGGTTTCCCAACTGATTGGTTAACGGCATCAGCAAGAAAGCATAAGTATGTGCATAAAAACCTGCCTCATAGGTTTCCTGGTTATCCTTACGAAAAGCTTCGACCGCTGAATCGCTGCGGCGGAATACTTTTACAACCTTTAATCCGCTAATGTTCTCTTCTATAGTGCTGTTCAATATGCCAAGTGCTTTCTGCATTCTTTGAAAGCCCTTGCGGGTATATTTAGCCACAAAAGATGTGAACCAGAACATCAAAGGAACAACCAATATCGTTGCAAGTGATAGCCATACATTTAATACGAACATCGCAATTAATATTCCAAAAAGCGAAAGAACATTTGCGACCAAAGAGGTAACATTTTGTGAGACCGCCTGATTTATGGCATTTATATCGTTTGTCAGACGGCTCATCAAATCGCCGGCTTGATTCTTATCAAAGAATCTTAAGGATAATTCCTGTAAATGTGTGAAGAGTTCTTTCCGCAGTTGTTTCAGGGCTTTCTGCGAGATCCCGGCCATCAGCCATCCAGAAGCCGCCTGGAGAACAGTGTAAGCGATAAAGGCACCCAGCATTATTAATGAAATACGACCCAAACCAGCCAAGTCTTTTGGAATGATATACCGGTCAATAGCCACACCAGTTAGGTATGGCCCAAGCAAGCCCGCAAGAGTGAAAAGCACAACCAAGACTAGTACGAAAATAAGTGTCGCTTTAAATAGGAGCAAGTAGCCAAACAAACGAACCACTGTTTTTTGGAGGTTTTTGGGTTTTTCAAAGTTCATCCCCATACCAGGTCCACGAGGAGGGACATTACTTCGTTGTTTTTCTGATTGCGATTGCTGATCAGCCATGCTAATATTCTCCTGGAATTAACTGACGATTAATACCGACAGACTTAAAATTTTCACCTTCGCCCAGTTGGGAATCAAAGATCTCTTTATAGATCTTGCTTGAACGTATTAATTCTTTATGGTTCCCTTCGGCTGCGATCTTTCCCCTATCAATGACAACGATCTTATCAGCTGTCAGCACAGTGCTTATACGCTGAGCAACCATAAAGACAGTTGCATTTTTCATCAGGTTCTTCAGTGCATCCTGAATTTTGACTTCAGTTTCGACGTCCACTGAACTGGTACTGTCATCCAGGATCAAAATTGCAGGTTTAAGAAGAATGGCTCTTGCGATTGCTATTCGCTGTTTTTGACCGCCTGAAAGATTGACACCGCGTGCAGCAACTGATGTTCCATATTTTTCCGGCAAGTCCAAAATGAATTCATGGGCTTGGGCAGTTTTTGCAGCAATTTCGACTTCCTCATCACTTGCTTCCGGGCAGCCAAAAGCTATATTATCTCTAACAGTACCAGAAAACAAAACTGTCTCCTGGGGTGTTATGGCGATATTTGCAAAAATAGAATCCTGTTCGACTTCACGGATATCGATCCCATCGATCAGAACCCTGCCTTCAGAAACTTCATATAAACGGGGAATTAAATTTACAAGGGTTGATTTTCCTGAACCTGTAGCACCCAAAATGGCAACGGTTTGCCCAGGTTCAACCTTTAGATTGATCCCATCCAGAACCTTTTCCTCACAATTGCCATTGTAATAAAAACCGACGTTTTCAAATTCAACTTTTCCGAGTATTTTTTCAGGAAGCATGGCAGTTCCAGGTTTTTCTGAAATCTCGGGAACTTCTGACATTACCTCATCAACACGTTCTGCTGAAGCGATAGCGCCGGCAATTACGCTTGCCAGCATCCCCATGATCATCAATGGCACAAGAGTAGTCGCAAGGTAGTTCGTAAAAGCCACGATTTGTCCAATAGTTAATGTCCCATCGATAACCTGCCTGCCGCCAAACCAGATCACGATCAATGTTGCCAGGCTCACTAACAGCATTAAGCCAGGGAAAATTGTCGAAATAATACGTAGGATCTTGATATTGATGGCTGTAAAGTCCTGGTTGACAGCTTCAAAACGGCCTTCTTCATGGTCTTTACGGACAAAAGCTTTCACAACCCTTATCCCAGCAATATTTTCCTGAAGGACGGTATTTATATTATCAAGTTTCTTTTGAATGATCATGAAAACAGGGCCCATCTTTGCGATCAAGATGCCTATCGCCAAACCAGTCAATAGTAGAACTGGCAATATCTTGAGACTAAGACTGGCATCTGTTGAAAACATTAGAATAATGCTGCCGATCATCATTAGTGGTGCACGGATGCCTATCCTTAAGCTCATTCGATATGCCTGCTGCAGCATCATAATGTCGCTGGTTAGACGAACGATCAGGTTTCCGGTTTTGATTCGGTCAACATTGCCATACGAGAAACCTTGTATTTTCAGAAAGAGATCAGCGCGAAGATCACGGGCAAACCCTTCGCCTGCCTTTACTGACAGTGTGTTATTACCGATCGAGAAAAGCGTGCCAAGGAATGAAATCCCCAGCATCACCAGCGAGGTCGAAATCACTGCCTGCATATCTGATTTTGCAATGCCCACATCAATGATGCGCTGAACCAATCGCGGGATGGCGAGATCCATGAAGACAGTTGCGATCAGAAGGAAAACTGAGAAAACAGATTCCTTCCAATAAGGTTTTAAGTATGTTATCAACTTCAATAATTTTTTCATCGTTTACCCATATCGCTTAATTTTCTTCCAAAGACTTTCTGTAACGCGATTAATCCCCTGGAAATATCCTCAAGGTCATTTTCTGAAAGCAGAGAAAATTTATCAACCATTTTCTTTCCGCTTGATTCAAGAAAAGAATGAATTAATTCTTTTCCACGATCGGTTAAAAATAGATTGATATTTCTTCGATCTTTTAAATCCTGTTTTCGTTCAACCAATCCTGAATTTACCAAGTCATCGACTGACCGGCTTATATTAGATCGGTTGAGATGCATGCAATCTGCCAGGTCACTTACAGATGCATTCCCTTCTGCAATCCGGCGCAGAGTATGGAATTGGGAAGCTGTCATTTGGAATTCCTCAACAGCAGTTTGATGGGTGATCGAACGCGCTGCGTGCCAAACCGGTGGAACAGTCTGCCAAAATAATTCAACTGCGGTTTTTGCTTTTTTGTGGACGCTTTTGGGATTCTCCATCTTATTCTCTATTTTCTGGATTTAGTTATAAATGATATTAGTTACATTAGGCAACTATTTTAATACCTTACAAAATTATGTCAATAGGGCATAAATCTTGGTTTTACAACGCAAATTTTCTTTGGAAAAATAATTGACGGCTATTGACAAAAATGATATAAATACTCCGCTTGGTAGTTGACAAGTTCTGGCAAACAGATTGACTGTTTAGATTTGGAACTCTCGAGATCAACAAGTAATATTACGAAAGGAGTAACAAATCATGTCCGAGCGAGAACAAGGAACAGTAAAGTGGTTCAATGGCGCTAAAGGATACGGTTTCATCAGCCGCGAAAACGGCCCTGATGTCTTCGTTCACTTCAAAGCCATTAATTCTACTGGGTATCGCAATCTGGAAGAAGGCCAGAAAGTCGAATTCACAGTAACCCAAGGCGCCAAAGGCCCCCAGGCTGAAGACGTCAATATTCTTTAATTAATAAACATATAAGAACACTGGAAAATAAATTTCCAGTGTTCTTTATTTTATGTTTCTTTAAAGGTAAAACTAATTTTTTTCTCGCCTGGAATGAGCTCGGATCCACCCCAAGAATTTATTCGTTCACAAACTTGATGTATTTTATTATCCCCATAAATGTTAACAATCCTTTTATTCATTTATTACCCAGATAAAAGCTTTGAGAGGTTTTTAATGCTACAATTCTTATCATAATAATCTTAATTACTGGATGTAAAAATGACCATTGAGCAATTTCAGGATTGGTTAATAAGCGACCCCTTAATTACCATTTCCGCCATAGTTTCAGCTTTACTGCTTATTTTTCTCATCTCCCGTAATATCATCGCTCGCGGGATCATCCATATTTCTGCCCGCACACAAACCAAAGTTGATGATATCCTGGTCAAACATCTCAAACCAATGCGGATCGCCTGGCTTGCACCATTCTTGGCCATTTATCTTTTTTCTTACTTGCTTCCAGAATTTCAAGAGTACATTGAAAAAGGGACACTTTTTATTATCCTGTGGATCTCTGCCGTTACTCTGACTTCACTTTTAACCGCATTGAATGAGATCTATGAAAGCCGATCAGACTTTAAAGGAGTCAGTATCCAGGGTTACCTTGATATTGCCAAAATTCTGATCATGGCAGTTGCATTAATCCTTAGCGTTTCGCTGCTTTCAGGGCAATCGCCAGTTGTTTTACTGACTGGGTTAGGCGCCATCACTGCAGTTTTGTTATTGGTTTTTCAGAATACAATACTTTCTTTGGTAGCAAGCGTACAAATCAATTCGATGGATCTCATTAAGGAAGGCGATTGGATCGATGTGCCTTCATATGGGGCAGATGGCGATGTGCTTAACATCAGCCTTCATACTATTAAAGTGTAAAATTTTGATATGACCACAACCGTCATTCCGACTTACAAAATGATGGATGTGGCTTACAAGAATTGGCGCGGCATGAGGGATGCCGGCGGACGGCGCATTCAGCGTCCCATTCGTATCGACATGACCAGCATGAAGATATGTGACGACGTAATGCTGGCGGAATTGGGAAAAATTGATCTAATCCACGACCATTTAGAAAAGCGAATTAACGAAATTAAAGCATATCAAATTGAGCACGCTGACCATTATGATTCTGCATTGGATGGCCCGCAAATTACCAACACTGAACTCTTCCGTGTTTATATAGAATCATATTTGAAATGCCGGGATGATATCCACCATCAAGGGCTCCCCTTCCTTATCCGCAGCCTTGAACCAACTCCGACTGGTCTGCCAATTGAGATCTATGCTTTCACTAAGACTACCAAATGGGAAGAATATGAAGCCATTCAGTCAGAAATATTCGATCACCTTCTCGCAGCTGCTGGGCACTTTAGATTAAGGGTCTTTCAGGAGCCCACCGGGATGGATTTCGCTCAATTTGCACTGAGCACGCATTTATAAAAACAACTGATACCCTGTTAGAATGAGTATTATTGGTTTTTCCCGTTCTGCATTTTTTATTCCCTGTCTCATAAAATAAATCTTGAAGGCCAAAAAAGTGTTAAACATTTTGCGAACTATTTAAAAGGTCTTCAACAAAAGGAATAACCATGAAAGTTCTGCTCGTTTATCCCAAATTTCCAGATACCTTCTGGAGTTTCAAACATGCCCTAAAGTTCATTCACAAAAAGGCTTCTTCTCCCCCTTTAGGGTTACTGACGATCGCCAATATGCTTCCTGAAAGCTGGCATCTCAAATTAATTGATATGAATGTGATGCCCCTCAGAAAAAAGGATTTGGAATGGGCAGATTATGCATTTATCAGCGCAATGACCGTTCAAAGGGATTCGGTTGCCGATGTCCTAAAGCAATGCAAAGAATTAAATTTAAAAACTGTTTGCGGCGGTCCTTTGTTCACCACTGAACCACAAGCCTTTTCTGGAATCGATCACCTGGTTCTGAATGAGGCAGAAATCACACTTCCATTATTTCTGGATGACCTCTCAAAAGGAAAAGCAAAGCAAATTTATTCAACCAAGGAATTTGCTGATTTAAAGAAAACTCCGCCCCCCATGTGGGATCTGATCAATTTTAAAAATTACGCTACGCTCAACCTCCAATATACACGCGGCTGTCCGTTCAACTGTGAATTCTGCAATATCACCTCAATGCTGGGACATAAAATGCGGTTAAAAACTGCTGATCAAATTCTCATCGAACTGGACGGTCTTTATGAACGGGGTTGGCGGAACGGTGTCTTCTTTGTTGATGATAATCTGATCGGGAATAAAAAAATACTCCGCGAAGATCTGCTCCCATCGCTGATAGATTGGCGGAATAATAAAGTCGGGATCGCATTCAATACTGAAGTTTCGATCAATTTGGCCGACGACAATGAGTTAATGGATCAGATGGTCGCTGCAGGTTTCAATCAGGTATTCATAGGAATTGAAACACCTGACGATAGCAACCTGGCTGAATGCAGTAAATTTCAGAACAGGAACCGCAATTTGGCGTCAGATGTACGGAAGATTCAAACTGCCGGCATGCAGGTTCAGGGTGGTTTCATTGTAGGTTTTGACAATGATTCACCCTTGACTTTCGAACGGCTCGTCGAATTTATTCAAAAGACCGGTATCGTAACCGCAATGGTTGGTATCCTGCAAGCACCTTTGGGAACCAAGCTGTATGATCGCATGCAAAAAGCCGGGAGGATCATTGCCGGCTTTTCAGGTGATAACGTGGCTGGCGCAACAAACATCATCCCAAAAATGAATATCAATTTGCTTTCTGCCAGGTATAAGGAACTGATAAGGCATATTTACTCACCTGAGGTTTATTATCAAAGAGTAAAAACCTTCCTGACAAATTACCGACTGCCAAAAATTAAACCGGATTTTTCAATCGGTAAAATCTGGCAGGATACCAACGCTTTCCTTCAATCTATTTTCAAATTAGGGATTTTTGGAAAAGAACGAAAGCAGTATTGGGGATTGGTTTTCTGGACGCTATTCAGAAAACCGCGGTTGTTCCCGCTGGCGATAACATTCAGCGTCTATGGATATCACTACCGAAAAGTGAGTGAAACCCATATCTAAGATTCTTCATCAAGTTCTTAAATATATAACCCTTTTACTAAGGGCTTTTTTATGGCGGTTGATAACATTTATTTTCAATGGTCAAGTAGTAATCCATCAGTATTACTGATTCGTATTCTTTAAACACCAAATAATTATTGATTCGTCAAATCTCTAGATCATGTCTCGAGATATTATTTATCGATCTCCTAATTCCATCAATTATTAGATTAGAATTTGTTGTCTATGCAAAACAACGACTCTGATCTGGACCAAAGTCCACAGCCAGCCGCCCCAATTCCGGGTTTTTTTTCGATAATCTTAAAAAATTTTTCGATCATCATCATTATTGGTTTAGCGATTTATTTTGTCATCCCACAAATAGCTTCTCTTCAAAAGAATATTGTAGTCGTCCGATCATTAAAATTTTGGGCTGTGGGGCTTGCAGTGATCGCCCAGCTCACAAGTTATTTTGGGAATGGATACACAATTAAGGCATTGGTTAAATCTGCGCACCGATATATTTCGATTTTTCGCGCAATGATGATCACGTTATCCAGCACTTCGATAGGGCTGGTGGCAGGCGGTATGTTCGGCGCCGCAGCAGCTACATTCAGATGGGTCAAGGCAAGCGGTGGAGGGAATCAGGGGGCATCCCTATCAGCAACAATGCCCCCGCTGCTAATCGATCTGGTCCTGCTTGTTGTATCTCTGATCGGCATTATTCAACTTTTCTTTAAACATGATCTGACCGGATTACAGATCACTTCATTTGCGTTTATTACTTTTCTGCTTTTGATCGTATCAACAGCATTATTTTTCGGGATCAAACATCGGGAAAGATCGAAGGTTTTTGGATTTAGAATCTTGTCAAAAGTTTTTAAGCTCCTGAGGAAAACAATAGACAAGAAATTGATCGATCATGAATTTGACCGTTTATTTAAAACCTGGGACACATTATTGGCCGGAGGGTGGAAAGCCCCTCTCCTTGGAGCAGGTATCAATATTATCTTTGATATGACTACGATCTTTTTTATTTTTCGAGGTGCGGGAATCGCCATACCTTTGGACATTTTGATCACAGGTTATGGGTTGCCAATCCTGTTTGGCAAGATGGCCTTTATCATTCCGGGTGGAATTGGGGTGATAGAAACCACTATGATAGGTCTCTATACGAACCTTGGTATCCCCCTTCAAGCCGCAACCATTGTTGTCTTGGTGTACCGATTCATCTCATTTTGGACACCATTATTGATTGGCTTTGTACTTATTCCTTTTGTCTCAAAAACTCCCAACAATAACTTCACTAAAGTCCCTGAATAAAGACACTTATCTAGTTTGTTAATTCTTTTTTCGAAAAACCCATTGTTGAACAAGAGTAAAAATCCCCCCAAAGGACATTACTATCCCGCCGATCCAAATCCAGCTCATCAGCGGGGTAAGTGTGATATGAACTCCAAATTTTCCTTCTCCATTATCTTTCCAGTTATTCAAAATGATCTGAATGTCACGCTTCAGGTTTGAAGAAATTGCAGGCCGGGCATAAAGCATATCCATTTTTGGATAATATTCCAAATCAGGTATCAAATTAAAATCACCATTCCGTTCATCCTGTATTAAGAAACTCACTTCCGAAAATGTGGTTCCCTCTGGAGAAATAAGCTGGTTGTTGTCCAGAATGCTAAATTGAAATCCTCCCACATCGACTTGGTCTCCATCGGAAATCTTTATCTCGTATGTTTCGGACAAGGCTTCCTGACCCATTATCCCTAAACACATTAACCCTAATCCAATATGAATGAGATCTGAGCCAAAACCTAAGAATCGGTTTTTCTTTTGAGTTGCGGTGCCAATTTCAGCAGGTGGGCTACTACATTGGGTGAAAAGGGGATCTAACCAAGCCATGATCAAAAATGTCACAGCAAAAAACCCTATAACATCATTAAATGGAATTCTTCTGTTCGTAATTAATAATAGAGTGATGAGCAAGGAAGCCGCAAATGTAAATTTGATCTTTCTCCAAAACTCTTTTTTATTTTCTTCATAAAGATTTGACAGTGGGCAAAAGGCAGTGGCAATCAGCAACAGGAATAAGAGAGGTGATGAATAAAGTTCGTACTGTTCAGCTGTCCAGGTAATTTGAGTTCCGATGATCAATTCTGAAGTTAATGGGAAGGTTTGACCAATAAAAAATAATAATACTAACGCCAGGATCAAATAGTTGAAAATACGGATCACCTGATCGGAAAACGATGTTCTAATTTTGGCAGTATTGGATTTCAGCATATAAGACCGCTTAAAGTAATAGAAAAGATAAAGAATTAAACTCACTAAAATAAATATCGAAAGCACCGGACCCATTACACCAGCAGAATACGCATGAACAGATTCCAAAATCCCAGAGCG
>Ga0172371_10007445_pt1 | contig 15593 bp, 10 predicted proteins | sample Lak12m_FD_114543 | JGI IMG/M metagenome (GOLD analysis project Ga0172371, IMG submission 114543) | Freshwater microbial communities from Kabuno Bay, South-Kivu, Congo - kab_022012_12m | ecosystem: Environmental > Aquatic > Freshwater > Lake | place: Democratic Republic of the Congo: South-Kivu... | reverse complement strand
GAATTCCGGGGTTCCCGCATGTATTCTCTGCGCTTCTTGTAGTATTCGGGTATTGCGGCGGACGAGTCTGCAGGCGGAAACGGGCCGGAAAGGCCAAAGGGGGCAGGGCATGCGTTCCAGACGGCACTTCACGCTCATCGAACTGCTGGTGGTCATCGCCATCATCGCCATCCTGGCGGCCATGCTGTTGCCGGCGCTGGCCAAGGCCAAGGAGAAGGCCATGCAGGCCTCCTGCTGCAGCAACCAGAAGCAGATCATGCTTGGGGTCATGATGTATGGCAATGACTACAAGGACATGATCATGATCTCTTGGGCCAACGCCGGTATGCCGGGCTGGTTCGACAGCACGCTGCCGTACATCACCGACACGAAAGTCGGCCGCTGCCCGACCCTCAGCGATACCTGGAACGGCTGGGGCATGCAGACCAACTACGGTTTCAACTGCGAGCTGTCGCACAAGCACTGCGGTGGCGTCAAGATGGTGTCCATGCAGAGACCCTCAGGCAAGATCCTCATTGGCGACGGGTGGACGGGCAGCGGGAACGACGGCCGCCTGAACCCGATCAACGGCAACCCGAATTGGTGCGGCGGGGCCCAGTCCACGGGCTGTCTCTGGCTGTCGGGCGACCTGAACTTCTGCGGCAGTCTCCACAGCGGTGGCAAGAACTGCGGTTTCCTGGACGGGCATGTCCAGTGGATGAAGCACCAGGCCATCTACCCGGCGTCCGCCACGGACGCGACGGCTATCTACTACTGGACGCACCAGAACTAGCGGCGTGCCGGTGAGACGCAACCCCGGCGAGGTTGTGCGAATCCCGTCAGTACCGAGGCCGGAGTGCCCTGCAGAAGGGCCACTCCGGCCTCTTCGTGTCGGCATGCGGTCCGCCAGGGGCGCCGAGGCTACACCTGACGGATCCCCCTTCACTGGCCGTCGTCTGCCAGTGACGGAAGCTCCGCTAAACGGGAGACTTACGGCTTCGCCGCAGCGCTCCCGTTGGGGTCTACGCAAGCGCCGCGCTCGCGGCCTGCGTGCCGACGGTCCCTGGAGGCCGGCCGGGACCTCCGCATCCCGGCACCGCGGCATACGGAGATGCCGCGCTCCACCGGCGGCCGTGCGCCGACGGTCCCTGGAGGCCGGGAGCTCTTGGCGGTTCCGGGGCGGAGCTTCGCTGGCCACCGGTCGGGCGGTCTCCGCGTCCCCCACGGGACCGCTCCAGCATGGCTCTACGGCTGGCGTCCGCGTGGTGTGAGCCCGTCCCCCCGCCCTTGCGTTTTCGGTTACGAATGCTATCATGCCAGTGTCGTACAACTGCATAGTCCGTCAGCAGAAGTCCTCTGCGAGCATTGCCTGCGGTGAGGGTTCGTCCTGACCCCTAAGGGTAGATGTGACGCGGGACGTGATGGTTGCCCTCTGCCGTCATGGCCCGGTGTTCCCTCCCAGGAATGCCGGGCCCTTCTTTTCTGTGGGAGGTGCAGCGTGGAGCGTCGCATCGGCGTGGTGGCGATCGTGGTCGAGGACCGCGAGAAGGCGGTGCCGAAGGTCAACGGCATCCTGAGCGAGTTTGGCGAGACCATCATCGGCCGGATCGGGGTGCCCTACCGCCAACGCGATCTCAACATCATCGCCATCATCGTCGAGGGTACTACCGACCAGCTCGGGGCCCTCTCCGGCAAACTGGGGATGCTCCCTGGCGTGACCTCGAAGTCACTGCTGTTGACCAAGTAGGGACACCATGACCCGAGAGACCCTAGAGCGCTGGCTGCGGGAGACCGACGAGGCGCTCCTCGAGGAGCTCTGGCACGAGGCGGATGCCACCCGGCGACGGCATGTCGGCGACGCGGTTCACCTGCGGGGGCTGATCGAGTTCTCCAACGTCTGCGTTCGCCAGTGCGCCTACTGCGGGCTGCGGGCCGGGAACCGGGCTCTGAGCCGCTACCGCATGACTCCTGACGAGATCCTCGGCTGCGCCCGGCAGGCCGTGACGTTCGGCTACGGCACCGTGGTCCTGCAATCGGGCGAGGACCCGGGCTGCACGGCCGCGTGGCTGGCCGGCGTGGTGTCGGCGATCAAGCGGGAGACGGGGCTGGCCGTCACCCTGAGCGTCGGCGAGCGCGCCCCGGCCGACCTGGCCCTTTGGCGCGAGGCGGGGGCTGACCGGTACCTGATCCGCTTTGAGACCTCCAACCGGCGGCTCTACGACCGCATTCACCCGGCCCTGCCCGGGGTGGTCTCGGACCGGTTTGCCATCCTCCGGCAGCTCCGTGAACTGGGCTACGAGGTGGGCAGCGGCGTCCTGGTGGGCATCCCCGGGCAGACGTACGCCGACCTGGCCGAGGACCTGGCCTGGTTCGAGCGCCTCGGACTGGACATGATCGGCATCGGCCCGTACCTCCCGCACCCGCAGACGCCCCTGGGGCGCCAGGTGCAGCGTCGCGACGGCCTCGACAGTCCCGAGCAGGTCCCGGCCTCGGAACGCATGACCTACACGATGGTGGCTCTGACCCGCCTGGCCTGCCCGCGCGCCAACATCCCCAGCACGACCGCCCTGGCGACCCTCAACCAGGCCCAGGGGCGCGAACTGGGGCTGGCGCGCGGCGCCAACATCGTCATGCCCAACCTCACCCCCGTGCAGTACCGCGCCCAGTACGAGATCTACCCGGCCAAGGTCTGTATCGCGGAGACCGCAGACCTCTGCCATGGCTGCGTGACCAGGCGCATCCACTCCATCGGCCGCACCGTGGGCACAGGCCGCGGTGATTCGGCCAGCTACCACCACCGTCGCCAGGCGACGACGGCTGCGGAAAGGACCTAGCCATGAGCGGACTGCCTGCCATGACCCTGAGTGCGACGGCCACGGACTTCATCGACGACGACCGGCTGCACGCCTTGCTCGCCGCCCCCACACCCGACCCGGTCCGGGTGCGGGAGGTCATCGCCAAGAGCCTGGCCAAGGAGGCCCTGTCCGTGGAGGAGACGGCCTTGCTTCTGCGGGTCGAGGAACCGGAGCAGGTGGAAGCCCTGTTCGCCGCGGCGCGCGAGCTGAAGCGCCGGGTCTATGGGAACCGCATCGTCCTCTTTGCCCCCCTCTACATCGGCAACCGCTGCGTCAACCAGTGCCGGTACTGCGGCTTCCGTAAGGGCAACCGCGAATCGGTGCGGCGGACCCTGACCCAGGCGGAGCTCGCCGGGCAGGTCACGGCGCTGGAGGCAAAGGGACACAAGCGGCTCATCCTGGTCTTCGGCGAACACCCGAAGTACGACGCCGAGTTCATCGCGCGCTGCGTGGGCACGGTCTATGGCACCCGCCATGGCCACGGCGAGATCCGGCGCGTCAACATCAACGCGGCACCCCTGGACCTCGAGGGCTACCGGACGGTCAAGGCCGCTGGCATCGGTACCTACCAGATCTTCCAGGAGACCTACCACCACGAGACCTACGCCTGCATGCACCCGCCGCGCACGCGCAAGGGCAACTACCAATTTCGCCTGGATGGCCTCAGCCGGGCCATGGAAGCGGGCTGTGACGATGTCGGCATCGGGGCCCTGTTCGGGCTCTATGACTGGCGCTTCGAGACCCTCGGCCTGGTCAGCCATGCACGCTTCCTGCAGGACCGCTACGGCGTCGGACCGCACACCATCAGCTTCCCCCGCCTGCGGCCGGCTTCCGGCGCCCAGTTCGACGCGTCCCGCTACGTCACCGACGACCAGTTCAGGCGCCTGGTGGCGGTCCTGCGCCTGGCCGTGCCCTATACCGGTCTGATCCTGACGGCGCGGGAGCGCCCCGCACTGCGGCGCGAGGTGATGGCCTTTGGCGTCTCGCAGATCGATGCCGGCAGTCGCATCGAGATCGGCGGCTACACCGAGGCCGGCGACGCGCAGTGCATGGAGCGGGAGCAGTTCGAGCTCGGCGACGTGCGCTCGCTCGACGTGGTGATGCGCCAACTCATGGAGGACGGCTACGTGCCCAGCTTCTGCACGGCCTGCTACCGGCTCGGGCGCACCGGCGAGCACTTCATGGAGTTCGCTATCCCCGGTTTCATCAAGCGCTTCTGCACGCCGAATGCCCTGACGACACTGACGGAGTACCTGGTCGACTATGCCTCCCCCGAGACCCAGACCGCCGGCGAGCGGCTGCTGCAGGACGAGCTGGCGCGCTTTGACCAGCCCGAGTTCCGGGCCCAGCTCGACGAGCGCCTGGCGGCGATCCGCCGGAATGGGGCCCGTGACCTCTACTTCTGAGGCGGACATGACGGCCTTGCGCACAGAACGCGACCCGCTGGGCAGCGTCGAGCTGCCGGCAGACGCCCTCCACGGCATCCACACGGTCCGCGCCTGCGAGAACTTCCCCCTGGCCGGCCGACCGGTACACCCGGCCCTGGTGCAGGCCTATGGGGCCGTCAAGCTCGCCTGCGCCCGCGCCAACCATGACCTCGGGCGCTGGGACGAGGCCACCTTCGGCGCCATCGCGAGCGCCTGCACCGAGATGTCCGAGGGACGGCTGACCGAGCACATCCGCGTGGACGCCTTGCAGGGGGGCGCCGGGACCTCCACGAACATGAACGTCAACGAAGTCCTGGCCAACCGGGCCCTGGTGCTCCTCGGCGCCGCCCCGGGCGACGAGGCCCGGCTCAGCCCGCTCGACGACCTCAACCTGCACCAGTCCACCAACGACACCTACCCCACAGCCCTGAGAGTCGCCGCCATCCGCCTGCTGCGCGAGCTGCAGGCGGCGGTGCTGGCGCTGCAGGAAGCCTTCCAGGAGCGCGAGAAGGCCTTTGCGCAGGTCGTCAAGGTCGGCCGCACCGAGTTCCAGGACGCAGTGCTGACCACGCTGGGGCGGGAGATGTCGGCCTATGCCGAGGCCCTCTCCCGCGACCGCTGGCGGCTCTACAAATGCGAGGAACGCCTGCGCGTCGTCAACCTCGGCGGCACGGCCATCGGTACGGGCCTGGCCGCACCGCGTGCCTACATCTTCCGCGTCGTCGAGCACCTGCGCGCCATCACGGGCCTGGGACTGGCGCGCGCAGAGAACCTCGTCGATGCCACCCAGAACGCCGACCCCTTCGTGGAGGTCAGTGGCATCGTCAAGGCCCTCGCCGTGACCCTCATCAAGGTCGCCAACGACCTGCGCCTGCTCTCCTCCGGTCCTGACGGTGGCCTGGGCGAACTGCGTCTGCCAGCCCGCCAGGCGGGCTCCTCGATCATGCCGGGGAAGGTCAACCCGGTGATCCCGGAGGCGGTTGTGCAGGCGGCCCTCACGGCCATGGCGCACGACCAGGCACTGACCCAGGCCTGCGCCCTTGGCAGCCTCGAACTCAACGCCTTCATGCCCCTCATCGCCGAGGCCCTCCTCTCCAGCCTCCAGGTCCTGACCCGCGCCTGTACCATCCTGCGCCAGCACTGTGTCGTCGGCCTGGCCGCCGACGAGGCCCGTTGCCGCCGTCATGTGGACTCCTCGACGGCCACCCTGACGGCCCTGGTCGGGCACGTCGGCTACGAGGCGGCCCTCGCCATTGGCGAGCAGGCACGGCTCACCGGCTGCGGCATCCGCGCCGCTGCCCTGGCCTCGGGGCGAGTCACCGCCGCCGAGTATGACGAACGGGTCTGCGCCGAGGCGGTCATGCGCCTGGGGAGCCCCAGCCCACGACCGGACCCTGCCCGAGGAGCGCCCGCGTGACCACCGCCCCGACGACACCCAGAGGCCTCCGCCTCCATATCGCTATCCTCGGCCGCCGTAACGTCGGCAAGTCCTCCCTGCTCAATGCCATGACCCGGCAGCAGGTCTCCATCGTCTCCCCGGTGGCAGGGACGACCACGGACCCCGTCGAGAAGCCGATGGAGCTCCTGCCCATCGGGCCGGTGCTGTTCATCGATACCGCCGGCAGCGATGACGTCGGCGCCCTCGGGGCTCTCCGGGTAGCACAGACCCGGCGCGTGCTGGAGCGCACCGAGGTCGCCCTGGTCGTCGCCGCGGCTGGCGAGTGGGGCGAGTTCGAAGAGGGACTTCTGCGCGAGCTGCAGGAGCGCAAGGTGCCTGTCATCGCCGTGTTCAACAAGGCTGACCTCGGTCTGCCCCCCGCGGCGCTGCTGGAGTCCCTGCGCAGCCGTCAGGTGCCCTGCGTCCAGACCGCTGCCCTCAGCGCCACCGGCCTGCTTGACCTCCGCGCGGAGCTCATCCGCACCGTCCCTGCGGACTTCCTGAATCCGCCCACCATCCTGGGCGACCTGGTGCCGCCAGGGGAACTGGCCATCCTGGTGGTACCGATCGATACCGAGGCCCCCAAGGGGCGCCTGATCGTGCCCCAGGTGCAGTCCATCCGGGACCTCCTCGACAACGATGCCTGCTGCCTGGTCGTCAAGGAGCGCGAACTGCGCCAGGCCCTGGACCGCCTGCGCACGCCGCCGGCCCTGGTGGTCACCGATTCGCAGGCCTTCCTGAAGGTCGCTGCCGACACCCCGACGGGCGTGCCCCTGACCTCGTTCTCCATCCTCTTCGCCCGCTACAAGGGCGACCTCGTCGAGTTCGCCCGCGGCGCGGCCGCCATCGACCGCCTGCGCTCCGGCGACCGGGTCCTGATCGCCGAGGCCTGCTCCCACCATCCCATCGGCGAGGATATCGGCCGCGTCAAGATCCCCCGCTGGCTCCGCCAGTACGTCGGCGGTCGCCTCGAGTTCGACCACGTGCAGGGCCACGACCTGCCCGCCGACCTGTCGGCCTACAGGCTCGTGGTCCACTGCGGGTGCTGCGTCTGGAACCGCCGTGAAGTGCTCTCGCGCATCCTCCAGTGCCGCGCCCAGGGCGTCCCCATCACCAACTACGGTATCGCCATCGCGTCCTCGCTGGGCATCCTGGAGCGCGCCCTGGGACCGTTTCCCGCGGCTATCGAGGCCTACCGCGCGCCCCATGAACCCCTTTTCATCTGACCTCAACCAGGGCTTCACCCGGGCGCGGTCCAGTATGGCAAGAAGTCGTGCGGGCAGCCCCCGGGGGGCTGTTCCAGGATCGCGGTCCCCGGGTCGGTGGACTCCCGCAGGCGCGCATGTGCGTCAAGCTGAGTGTCGCCGGGCATGGCGGGGCTGGTCGAAGGCGGTGACACGTCACCGACAGTCCAAAGAGTCCCGCCCGACGCGGAACTCGGTAAGCACACACTGCGCCGGCCGAAGGCCGAGCTTTGGAACGACGGCGGCACGCCGCCGCTCTGTCTTGGGTGGCGCCCATGCGCAGGCGAGGGACTGCGGGTCCCAGCTCCGACGGGGCCCTCCGGAGGGTCCGAACGGACGTCGGACCCACACCGGCTGGGCCCGCACGCGGGCCGCCGGCCGCCGCGACGTACCGCCAGGCCCCAGCGCAAGGCTGGCGATGGTTCCCCCAAACCGCCATGGAGCCGCCGCGACAGGCGTCGCCGCGACGGGCGGGCGGCGGTAGTGTATATCCTCGAGGATGAGTCGGGCTTCGCCGGTACCGGCGTCCTTCGCCTCAGGCCGCCCGGCAGGCATGCAACGGAACGGAGGGCCTTGGCCCGTGCGTATCCTGGTTGTCGAAGACCAGCAGAAAGTGGCCCAGTTCATCGTCAGGGGCCTCCGCGAAGAACGCTTTGCCGTGGACCATGCGAGCACCGGCACCGAGGGGCTGAGCATGGCCCGGGTCGGCGAGTACGATGCGCTGATCCTGGATATCATGCTTCCCGGCAAGAATGGTTTCGAGGTGGTCTCCGAGCTGCGCGCCGCCAGTGTCACCACGCCGGTGCTCATGCTGACCGCCAAGGTCCGCGTCGAGGATCGCGTCCGCGGCCTGGATGCCGGGGCCGATGACTACCTGGTCAAGCCCTTCGCCTTCGCGGAGCTGCTGGCGCGGGTCCGGGCCCTGATTCGTCGTCACGAGCGGGACGTCCCGGCACCCATGGTGGTCGGTGACCTGACCCTCGACCCCATCGGCCACGGGGTGACCCGGGGCGGACAACGCGTTGAGCTCACCGCCAAGGAGTACTCCGTGCTGGAGTTCCTGATGCGCAACCGCGGCAGGGTCGTGACCCGCACCTCCATGGTCGAGCACGTCTGGGACATGCACTTCGATAGCGATACGAACCTAGTGGATGTCTACATCCGCCATCTGCGCGCCAAGCTCGACGATCCCTTTCCGGCCAAGCTGATCCACACCGTCCGAGGCGTGGGCTACGTCATCAAGGAGCAGTAGTCCGATGCGGTCGCTGCAAGCCCGGCTGATCGGCTGGATCGCACTGGGGACCATGGCGGTGATCTGCTGCGCCCTGCTGGCGTCCAACCTCTACGCCATCCACCGCGTTACCCAGTACAGCAGGAAGTACCTCAAGGGCATCGCCCGCCGGATCGCCGAGGATGTCGCCGCGGCCGGCCCCATCGGCCAGCCCCTGCCGGCACGTGTCACCACCGCCATCGAGGACCACCTCGCCTTCGTGGACTCCCAGCGGCAACTGGCCGCGGCCGTGCTCACGGCCGATGGCCATCTCATCTACCGCTCGGAACGCTTCAACGTCCCCATCGACCAGGCCCTGCTCCGCGGTGACCGCAGCCAGTTGCACCTGGTAGGTGCCGGGTCTGGTGCCACGGTCGGCGACTCCCTCTCCGAATGGCGTTTTGTCTTCCGCGAGGCCGAAGATGGGCTCATCGTGCTGGTCAGCGATGCGCACCACTTCGAGCTGACCGAGCGCCTCACGGAGGGCGGCCTGGTGGCGTTGCTGGTGGCGGTCCTGCTGGCGGTCCCGTCAGGCTACCTGATCAGCCGGCGGGTCCTCAGGCCCTTTGATGCTATCGACCAGGCTGCCGCCCGCGTGCGCCGGGGTGAACTGGAGGCCCGCATCCCCGCCGTCGCGCGGACTCCCGAGGTGGTGCGGCTCATCGACGCCCTCAACGCCACCTTCGCTGAACTCGAGGCGTCCTTCTGCCGCATCCGCCAGTTCAGTTCGGACGCGGCCCACGAGCTGAACACGCCGCTCACCGCTATCCGCGGCAACCTCGAGGTCTGCCTGGCCCAGGAGCGCACTCCGGAGGAGTACCAGACCGCCCTGGCCGAGAGCATCCACGAGATCGCGCGCCTCTCCGGTATGGTGCGGGACCTGTTGCTGCTGGCCAACCCGGGCAGCGCTGACCGCCGTGCCGTCTTCGCCCCGGTCGACGTCCAGACGGTCATCGCCGAGACCGCCGAGCGCCTGTCGGTTATCGCCGAGCAGTCCGGAGTCCGGATCGTGACGGAGACGGCCCCCGGCGCCATCGTCCCCGGCGATGCCATGCTCCTGCACCGAGCCCTCTACAACCTGGCGCACAACGCCATGCGCTACTCGCCGTCGGGTAGTGTCGTCACCGTGCGTTCCATCCCGTCTCCGGACACCGTCACGATCGAGGTCCAAGACCAGGGCCCCGGCATCCCCAAGGACCAGCAGGACCGCATCTTCGAGCGCTTCTACCGGCTTGACCCGAGCCGCTCGGTCGGGACAGGCCTCGGCCTTTCCATGGTCAAGTGGATCGTGGAGCTCCACCAGGGCCGCATCGAGGTCGACAGCCAGCCCGGCCAGGGCTCGCGGTTCCGCATGATCCTGCCCACGTCGGCTGCCGCCGCGTTGCCGGCGACGCCGGAGGCCTCCGAGCTCGGTTGAACCGGGCCGCGGTCCGGGACGCGCCCCGGCACGCCGGCCGCCATCAGGGGCCCGCGGAGCGTCCCAGGGCCGGCGCCAGGGCGGGGAGGATGTCCTGTGCTTCGCGGCGGTTCAGCTCGAAGATGACGAAGCCGCCTGTCGGCCCGCCCCGGGTGACGTTGATCTGGCGGATCACCTCGATGGGGTCCATCCGTGCCGTCGAGACGCCGATGCCCGGGTAGACCTCGACGTCGGTGCCGCGCAGCCAGGCAAGTTGGCGCAGGACGTCGCTCTTCTGCGCCTCAGCGTCCTCGTGGTAGTTCATCGGGCAGACGAAGTCCACGTAGCCTTTCCTGGCCCAGTTGACCCAGTCCTGGGCCACCGAGTCTCGAGCCGAGAGCCAGTTGCTGAAGACGGCGGCGGAGACCTGGGCCTCAGGCCGGACCTTGCGCACCGACTCGGCCACGCGGCGGACCGTTTCGGTGATCATCTGGCGGCGGTAGTCGCGCCAGGCTGACGTCAGCGGGCCGCTGCCCGTCACGGCCTTGGGCCAACCGTCGACAGGATGCCCCACGGCCTTCTCGAAGCCCTGACGGCAGGTGTCGCAGTAGCACGCGTCCGAGCCGGGGAAGCGGATGAAGTCGAGGTGGACACCCGCCAGACCGCGGTAGCGGGTCACCAGTTCCGCCGCGGCCCGGGCTTCCAGCAGCCGGTTGTCGGGGTGCGACGGACAGAGCCACTCCCGCGGGGCGCCATCCGCGGTGCGTTGCAGGCGTCCCTCGCGGCGGAACTTGGCGACGACCTCGGCGGGCGGGTCCTGGCCGAGGCTGAAGCTGAGCTTCCAGGCGTGGACGCGGATGCCCCGGGAGCCGCAGGCATCGAGACAGGCGCGCATCTGGTCTCCCCGCTCGCGAAAGGTGGAGCTGGCGGCCAGAACGGTGCTGGGATAGTCGGCCTGGCCGGCGGTGGCCACGTTGACGAACAGGGCGTTCAGCCCGCAGGCGGCCATCTGGCGGGCGGTCTGTTCCCAGGTCAGGCCGGCGATACCGTAGCCCCGATGGCACCAGGCGCCGCGCACTTCGCGGGCCGGGGCCGGTTGCAGCAGCATGACCGCGCGGGCGAGCTGCTGGCGGCAGCGGTCCAGGTCGGCGATACACTCCGGGTACCGGCTGGCCTGATAGCTGGCCGTGGCGGATTGGTGCAGGCTCGATGCCTGGTCGAGCGCCGCGCGGCTCTCCGAGCTGCCCGAGGCCCTGGCGCGCAGGTGCTCGACCGTGGTCCCGAAGGACACCGACGAGATGCCCTCGGTGATGCTCTGCAACTGGTGGTCGGCGGCGCGCTGCCAGACCTCGGGCAGAAAGTGTCCCATCAGGGCCAGCAGCAGCCGCCGCCCGTTGGTGGTATCCCGGGCCAGGTAGACGTGACCGAGCCAGGCGCCACGGTCGCTCACGATCAGGGCCGTGCGTTCCGTCCGGCGGCCGGCGTTGGTGACCCACCAGCCCAGGCGCTGGGCGCCGTGGCCGGTCGGGGCGAGGTCGAGGGCGCTCCCGGAGTCCTGGCGCAGGCTGGCAGGCAGCCCCCGTATGCTGCCGGTGGCGAACTGCATGCCGGCAATCCCCCCTGGGATGTCCGCTGCCTTGACGTACTGGCCGGTGCTGATGCCCAGGGCCTGGCCCAGGGTCGGGGGCAGGTTGTAGAAGCCGATGACGCGGCCGCCGCCGGCCACGAAGTCGGCGAGGCGCCGCGTCAGGTCCGGGGGCAGGGCGGGATGGTATGGCAGGATGGCCAAGCGGCTCCCGGCGAAGCCCGCCGCGGCCGCATCCGTGTCCTCGACGCAGGCCGGGAAGATGCCCGCGGAGGCGAGGGCCGAGGCCACGTTGCGCGCATAGCTCTGGGCAACACCCCGTTCGCCGGACGGGACCGTGCCGCTGGGTCGGATGAGCGTGGCGGCTACATTGGGCGAGAGGCGCTCGAGGCTGGCCAGGTACAGGGACGTGTTCTTGGCGCTGCCACGCCAGGCCGCGATCCGGACCTGGTCCACCTGGCCCCAGCCGCGGGAGACGCCCTCGGGCGCCGTGTCGGTCTTGAGCACTCGCAGCGTGTCCCACTGGCCGGAGGCGGCCAAGGAGACCGTGGCCGCGTGCCAGACGCCCCCGGCGCGGAGGTAGACGTTGAACTGGCTGACGGGGGACGTGTCCGTGCACAGCAACTTCAGGGCGACGCCCGGGGCGCTGCGCAGGTTCCAGTTGACGTCGATATCCCAGTAGCACCGTTCGGCGCGGCCGCTGGCGAAAGGGCAGGGGAGCTGCAGGGCCGGCCGGCCTTGGCAGGAACCGTCGCGCGCGGGACTCGCCCCATCGCCGGCTCGGACGGCGGCGGCGTTGGGCAGGCCACCGGCGCCCCGAACCGACACCGCCACCAGCCAGAGCCACAGCCAGGCCCATGCCGGGATGGCCCGTCTCCGCATCCGCCCCTGTTCCGCCACGCCGTGGTGCACCCTGTTCCTGCTGTCCGCCTCTGACCCACTGAACCTTGGTTGCCCTCTGTTGCCAGGGCAGGTTAGGCCGGACTATAGTGGGCGACCACGACGCTGTCATCCCTGTGGGGGGCCTGGACCGTGCCTCGTTGTCAGACATTTCAGGGCCACCGTGCCACGCTGGCCGGCGGGCGGGCTGTGGCATGCCATCGGCGGGCTGCGGCCTGGTGCCGGTTCGTCTCCCTGGCGGTGCTGGCGGCCCTGGACCTCTGCCGGGCCGGACTGGCCCCGGAGGAGACGGCCCTGGTGGTGAACGCGGAGAGCTGGCTCTCGCGCTCCCTCGCCAACGAGTACGCCGACCAGCGCGGCATCCCCGGTGTGAACGTCATCTCCCTCGAGGGCATCCCCAGCCACGAGGGCATCGGCGTGGACCCGTTCCGTGAGCTGATCCTGCAGCCGGTGCTGCGGGCCCTCGAACGCCGGCGGCTGGCGCCCCACGTTTCCTGCATCGTCTACTCCGCCGACTTCCCCACCTGGGTAGATGTCAGCAGTGACATCGGCCGGCGGCGCCTGCCGGAGGTGACCGGGACGCGCGCCTCGCTGACCGGGCTCACGTGCCTCTACCAGGGCGTCCTGGCACGCCATCTCGACTACCTCGATCTGAACTCGAATTGGTATGCCCGGCGGGTGCGCCGGGGGGCCGCTCTCGGGCGCGTCTGGAGTGACGAGGACACGGCGGCCTACCGGGATGTGGAGGCTTTCTTCGCCGAGAAGCATCGCCGGGAATCCCAGAAGGCGGCGGACCCCGGCCTGGCAGCCTGGGCGAAGGAGGGCTGGGCCACGGCTCTGGAACGGCTCCAGAAGGTCGCCGCGGAGCACCCGGAGAATGCGCCTGTCGTCTACAACCTGGCCTGTGCCCTGGCCCAGAACGGCCACCCCGAGGAGGCCATCAAGGCCCTCGACGCTGCCGCCGAAGCAGGTTTCATGGACTTCCGTCATATGGAGAGTGACCCGGACCTTGTGCCGCTGCGGGACCGCCCGGACTTCGCCGCCCTGATCGGACGCCTGCGCGAATGGCAGCCCGACATGACGCCACCGGCTCCCTTCAGCGCGGCGGTTGGCTGGACGCCGCAGGGCGTCCCGGTGCCGCCCTACAAAGGGGCTCGCTACCTGCTCTCGACCCTGCTTGCGGTGGGCAGCGGCCAGGGCAACTCCTTCGACGAGATCACCGCGGCGCTGAAGGCCTCGGTGGCGGCGGACGGGACGCGGCCTGCCGGCACCGTGTACTTCATGCTGAACCAGGACGTGCGGTCGACCTGTCGCGAATGGGCGGTTCGCGGTGCCGCGGCGCAGGTGCGGGCCTCCGGCGTCGCTGCCGAGGTGGAGCAGGGGACCCTGCCCCAGGGCAAGGCCGACGTCGCCGGGGCGTTTGTCGGCGCGGCCAGCTTCGACTGGAGGGGTTCCCGGAGCGCCATCCTGCCGGGGGCCATCTGCGAGCACCTGACCAGCTTCGGTGCCGTGTTCGAGGAGAACACCGGCCAGACGCCCCTGACCGAGTTCATCCGCTACGGTGCCGCGGGGGCCTCCGGGACCGTGTGCGAACCCCACGCCATCCAGGCCAAGTTCCCCCACGCTTACCTGCAGGCCTACTACAGTGCCGGGTACACCCTCGCCGAAGCCTTCTACCTTTCTGTCACGGGCCCCTACCAACTGCTGGTGGTCGGCGATGCGCTCTGTGCGCCCTGGGCCCCGCGGCCTGCCCTGACCATCACCGGCCTGAGTCCCGGCCAGGCGGCCGAGGGGGTGGTGCCGCTGCGGCTGGATGCCGGCCAGGGCGGGCCAGCCCTGGCGGAGGTGGTCTGGTTCGTCGACGGTCAGCCGCTGGCCATGTCGCCGTCCGACCGGCCGCTGGACCTGGAGTGCGCCAAGCTGGTGCCGGGTTGGCACCAGGTCAGCGCCGTGGCCGGGGTTGCCGGACCCGCCCAGGCTCGCCTGCGCGCCGCGGTGGCCTTCCACGCCCGCGGCCAGGCGGCCGACTTCGAGCTGGTGACCGTGAGCCCGGCCGTCGTGCCGTGGGGTGGCATGGTCACGGTGACCCGCAAAGGCCCTGCTGGCCAGCGCCTTGGCCTGGGCTGGCTGGCTGAGGAGGTGGCGGCCCTCGACCCGGACGAACGGGAACTGAAGATCCCCTCAGACCGCCTGGCCCTGGGGCGCGTCAGCCTCCGGCCGGTCCTGGGCGAGGGCGCTGCCGCGGTCTCGGGTACCCCGGTCACCTTCACCGTGCTTCGCCCGGAGCCCGTGGGGACTCTGCCTGGCGGGCTCGTTCCCATGATGCCCGAAGGGCTGGCGGTGACGGTCCGTGAGGCGACGACCCAGGCTCAGCGTGCCGAAGGTGACTGGCTCGAGAAGGCGGGGGTTGCCGATGGGGTACCCGTCAGCATCGAGGCCTGGTTCGAGACCGCCGAGCCGTCCCTCGCGCAGTTCCAGTTCCGCGGTAACCTGCCCCTGGACACGCCCGTGACGGTCGACGGGGTGGCCTTTCCTGTGCCTCCCGGGGCCGGCTGGCGCTCGTTCCCGCTCTCGCTCAAGGTGGGCACGCACACGCTGGTGGTGAAGAGCACTGGCCGTGCCAGCCCCCGGCTCGACATTCGCTACGGTGAGCGCGGCACTGCCATTCTCACGGGCAAGGTCTTCCGGCACCGCTGACCGGGGCCTAGGGCGTCGCCGGTGGCGAGGATGGACGCGTGCGTCGTCCTTACCGGGTCCGCTGGCCGACCGTGTGCCCGCCGGGCCGAGCCGCCGCCGTCAGTACCCCCGACCAGGCTGTCACCCTCGGGCACGTCGCGAAAACACGCCTGCACAGCCGCACTTCGGGGCGGCCCTCCCAAATGGTGCTCGACTCCAGTGTGGCATCGCGCCGCCGCCCTCCGCCGCCGCGGTTTTCGCGACACCCGGAGGCGGCCCAGACGCCGCTGCACGTCGCGAAACCGGCGTTGACGCACCGGGCGGGCCTGTGTATGGTTCGCCATGGTCTGGGTACCCGCTGCGTGGGATGGGACCGCAGCCGCCGGTACCGCCAGCAGCCCTGGCGCCTGGCAGCGTGCCGGGGGATGCGTCGTAGGAGAGGGACACGATGGCCACTGCTTCGCGGACTGTGACCCTCCGGATGGGCGTGACCACCGTCGTCCTGTGCTGGGCCGCAGGCCTGTGGTGGCCAGGCGGCATGCCTGCAGCGCGGGCGGCCAGCCTGGCTGTCGGAGGGCCGCCGTCCGTGCCATCGCCCAGCGTGGCCTGTTCACCCCTTGGGGACGGGCGTTACCGGGTCAGGTTGCTTGCCGCACGCACGCAGTTGGCCATGGCGGCCAGTCCGCTATACGCCCGTCTGTCCGTCACGCCGGGGACGGCTGCACTGGATGCTGCCACCGCGGTCGTCCAGCGGCTGGTCGCGGGGGAGGCCCAGTGGACGGTGGCGCCCGCTGCCGGCGTCTCACCGGAAGCGGTCTGGGTG
>Ga0172371_10007443_pt1 | contig 15595 bp, 15 predicted proteins | sample Lak12m_FD_114543 | JGI IMG/M metagenome (GOLD analysis project Ga0172371, IMG submission 114543) | Freshwater microbial communities from Kabuno Bay, South-Kivu, Congo - kab_022012_12m | ecosystem: Environmental > Aquatic > Freshwater > Lake | place: Democratic Republic of the Congo: South-Kivu... | reverse complement strand
TCGCATCCTCCGGATCTCCTGTAGCAATCCTGTCCGTCCCATCGGTCACCTCCAACGGTGACCTTATAAAAACCGGACAGATGATGTGCTACTAAACCGGACATATCATGTGTCACTGACAAAAATAAAAATAATGCTTGACTAATTTATATCTCTATAGTACTATAGCACTATAATAAACTATAGCACGAAAGGAGAAACAAAATGACAACAATAGAAATTGACTTCGAGGTTTTTAAAGAACTTACTAATCGTAGAGCAACAGAAAATGTCACATATAATGAAGTTATCCGAGATTTGCTCGGATTAAGTAACTTGAACACGTCAGAGGCAAAATCAATTTTGCAACCTTCTGCAGACGATTGGACAACAAAGGGGGTTACTTTCCCTGCAGAGACAGAATTCCGTGCTAATTACAAAGGGCATACCATATTAGGAAAAGTTGAGTCTGGCTCCCTTATTGTTAATGGGAAACGTTTTGAATCTCCTTCTGCGGCAGCTGTTTCTATTACAGGTAACATGGTCAATGGGTGGATTTTTTGGGAATGTCGCATGCCTGGTAAAACAGCATGGCAATTAATCAAAACATTAAGGAAACACTAACCTGTCGTTCCACCCGATCGCGGCCCGCCGGACCGCTCCGGGTGAGCTTTTCGTTGATTATAGGACTATATGAAATTAAGAGATCTGGGCTTTGATCAATGGTTTGAAGCGCGCAGCGCCGAGTACGGCCGGGAGGATTACGGCTTTGCTCGCATCTCCGCGGTTGACCGCGGCTCGTATCTGATAAGAAATGAACTGAAAGAAGTTCCTGCTGAACTCTCGGGGAAGCTCTCTTACCAGACCGAAAATTCCTTCGACCTGCCGTGTGTAGGAGATTGGGTGGCGGCACAATACTACAACCATGGTGCAGCAGCGATCATCCACCACGTGTTTCCGCGAAAGACGTTTTTGCGGCGCAAGACCGCGGGTGAGAACGTCGATCTTCAGATGATTGCGGCCAACATAGATACGGCTTTCATTGTCCAGTCATGCCATTTTGACTTCAATCCCCGACGTTTGGACCGTTACCTGGTAATGGCGGCAGAAGGACATGTGGAACCGGTTGTCATCCTCACAAAGACGGACCTGATCACACAGGATGAATTGGATCAGAAACTCGCAATCCTCAACTCAGTCATCAAGGCCAGGGTGATTGCACTCAGCAATGTCACCGGTATCGGGTTTGACGAATTTCAACAGATGCTTATCCCTGGTAGGACGTACTGTCTGCTTGGCTCATCGGGAGTCGGAAAGACTACCCTCATCAACCGTCTCATAGGCCGGGAAGCATTTGACACAAAGGCCGTCAGCGGCACGGGAGAAGGCACCCATACGACCTCACGCCGGCAGCTCATCGTTCTCGGCCAGGGTGCCATGTTGATTGATACCCCAGGTATGCGAGAACTGGGGCTTGTAGGTGCGAGCGATGGGGTCAACACAGGTTTCGAGGAATTTGTCGTGCTTTCGGCAAATTGTCGATATGCGAATTGCAGTCACGAACACGAGCCCGGCTGCGCCGTCAGAGCCTCTATCGAACGCGGCGAATTGAATGAAGATCGTTACTCCAGTTATATCAAGCTCAGAAAAGAGTCGGAATACAACGAGATGTCATACCTGGACAAACGGAAGAAGGACAGGGCCTTTGGACGATTTATCAAATCGGTAAAAAAGCAGATGAAGGACTGAAAAGCGAGCACCGAACCCGCAAATCCAGCGGACGTATTACGGCAGCCACTGATTTCGATGTTAGTCCTCCGTCCGCTGTGGTATCTGATGCGGTCATTCCAGGATGACCGAGCGGTCCGTTTTCTTCCTGCCCCTGAGCCGGGGATAGCCGTACTCATAGAACAGGACGGCCGCGATGAAGATGAGCATGACGATGCTCACGCTTCGTGTGAAGAAGGGGGCGATGGAGCCCTTGCCTGCCAGCAGGGCCCTCCTGAACTCCACATCCAGGAGGTCTGCCCCCAGGATCAATCCCAGTACCATCGGAGAGATGGGCATCCCCAGCCTCTTCATGCAGACCCCCAGCACCCCGAAGAAAAACGCCGTGTAGACGTCCATGAGATTGATGTTGGTCGCGTAGGCCCCCAGTGCGCAAAGGACGGCCACGATGGCCGACATCGCGGTCCTCGGGGTGCCGACAAAAAGCCGCACCAGCCCCTTGCCGGCATAGGTGCCGATGAGGACGAACAGGATGCCCGAGAGGAACAGGGCGACCACGATCTGATAGAGCCATTCGGGATTGGTCAGCATGAAGGTAGGGCCCGGCCGGATGCCGTGCAGCATGAGGATCCCCAGCATGATCGCCGTGGGGGCGTCTCCGGGAACTCCCAGGGAAAGGACCGGGGCATAGGCGCCCGGCACATTGGCCATGTTGCAGGTCTCCGAGCCGATCAGCCCTTCGATGCTGCCGTGGCCGAATTTCTCCGGCTCCTTGCTCGACGTCCGAGCATGGTCGTAGCCCACCCAGCAGGAAACGCTGGCTCCGATCCCCGGGGCCACGCCGATGATGTAGCCCAGAACCGAGGTCCGGACCGAAAGCCAGCGGTACTTCCACCAGAGCCGGGCCGCGCCGATGAGGGAGGTCTTCTTGAGAGGAAAGCTGCTCACCTTTAAGTCCGTAAGGCCCTCGAAGACCTCCGTGAAGCCGAAGAGCCCGATCATGGCCGGGATCAGGGGGATTCCCGCTGTCAGATATGTGCTGCCGTAGGCGAACCGGGGGGAGCCGTCGATCGGGTCGATTCCGATGCAGGCGATAACCAGGCCGATCGTGGCGGCGATCAGCCCCTTGAGGGTGTCTCCCTCGGAGAGATTCGCCGCGATGAAGACGCCGAAGACGCCGAACCAGAACATCTCCCAGGGGCCGAACATCATCGAGAGTTTGACGAACAGGGGCATGGTGATCAGCAGCATGATAAGCCCCAGGTTGTTCCCCATGAAACTGGTGAAGACGTTGATCCCCAGGGCGATCTCGGCCTCGCCTTTCTTGGTCAGCTGGTAGCCTTCGATCGCCGTCGGGGCCGAGGCGGGCGTGCCCGGGATATTGAGGACGGTCGCAGAGATCGATCCGCCGTAGGTGCCGCCGAGCTGGACGGCCGAAAGGAGGATGATGGACCACAGCGGGCTCATCGTGAAGGTAAAGACGGCCAGCAGGGCCACCGTCATCGTCGTCGAGACCCCCGGCAGGGCCCCTCCCAGGATCCCGACGGCGACCCCGATCGTGATCAGCCAATACCCGTAAGGGGTCGAAAGGTCCAGAAAGGCCTTTCCCAAGCCGGCCATGATGCTCAGCCAATCCATAACGCTATCACTCCCCGATCCCGTTCATCGGATCTGCAGCATGAACAGTTTGTTGAAGACCAAATACAGAAGGAAGGTCAGGCCGACCGCGATGGGCAAAAACAGGAACCACCGTCGCCATCTCTTCACGAACACGTAGAACATGACCGTCATGAAAAGGCCGCTTGCCGGATAGAAGCCGATCAGGGGGATTCCCGCGAAGAGGTAGATCGCCGGAAACAGGATGCCCAAAAGGACCGGGCGGTGTTCGGCCGACGTGAGCAAAGGGATGAAAGACCGGAGCAGGGGCTGCCAGCGGAACCGCCCCCCCTTTTTCAGGGAGCGTCCGGCGAGGATCGCCCCGAAGAGCGTCAGAAGCACCCCCATCAGCCCGGGGAAGATCCCCGGGCTTTCGATGAACTCTCCCCGCATGGGCAGGTTGAAAGAGGCCCAGCAGACGTAAAGACCCAAGGCCAGGATGAGGCATCCGAGCCTGAAGTCGCGATCCATGGCGGCCATGATTCTTCTCTCCTGAAGCCTATAGTCTGGGGATGCCCAGGTCTTTGGGGTTGCTCTTCGCCTCTTTGATGTCATAGAGGATCCAGCTCTGGGTCTGCGTGGCCGCCTCGAAGATCTTGTCCGCCTCCGCCCCGGTGGCATCCATGAGGGGAAGCAGGTTCTTCTTGCTGAACTCCTTGACCGCGTCGCTCTTCATGGTGGTCTTGAAGGCGGCGATCAGCTTGTTGACGCGGTCCTGGGGGATCCCCTTGGCGTATCCCAGGGCGCGCCAGCCCAGGCCGCCGGCGAGCTTGCCCTTCAGCGCCGGGGCGAAGTCCGTGATGGGCGGGATCGTGATGTCGTCCAGGACATAGGGCTTGTCGTCATAGACGATCAGGGGGCGCAGCATCTTGGATTTGATGAGCGTCAGGGCCTCGGAGAGGTCGCTGGTGGAAAAATCGACCTCTTTTTTCGCCGCGGCCAGGGCCGCCGGCGCACCCCCGTTGTAAGGGACGGCCTTGAATTTTCCGCCCAGGGCGTTGGCGACGATGAGCTGCGGGACATGCCACATGCCGCCGATCCCGCTGTTGGAGCCGGTGAGGTCTCCTTTTTTCAGGCGTTCGACCAGCTCCTTTCCGCTCTTGATCGGGGAGTCATAGGGGACGCTGAAGGTCGCCATGTTGCCGAAGACGATCCCGATCATGCCGAATTCCTTGTAGGTCAGCTTGGAAAGCCCGGTCGCCGGAAAGGTGGAGACCGCGCTGCTGATCCCGAAGAGGTTGTAGCCGTCCTTGGGCTGTTTGTTGACATGGTCCATGGCCACGGCCGAGTTGGCCCCCGTCATGTTGACCACGGGCATGGCGACGCCGAGGGCCTTGCCCATTCCTTCCGAAAGAAGGCGTCCCATCATGTCCATGCCCCCGCCCGGGGCAAAGCCGATGTAGATTGTGATCGGCCGGGTGGGCCACTTCTCCTCGGCGGCCATTGCCGTGAGGGGCAAAACAAAGATGAGGACCGCCAAAGCGACTGCCGATAATCCTTTGCGTTTCATAGTGCACTCCTTTCGTCCGTTCGTTTTTCTCTTCCCCAGGTTCAATCCTGTGGTAAACGACGCTTCTTCCAAATCCGCTTTCCCAGCGGCGTCAGCATGAGAAGGCACGCGGCCAGGAGGAGGGATGCCGAGATGGGCCGGTTCAGAAAGGTCATGAAATCGCCCCCGGAGGCGATCAGGGACTGCTGGAGCGTTTTCTCCAGCATGGGTCCCAGGATCATAGCCAGGATGAAAGGGGAGGGAGGAAAGGCGAACTTCCGCAGCAGGTATCCCAGGATACCGAAGAAGACCATCATGCCCACGTCCCAGGCGGAGTTATTCACGCTGTAAGCCCCGATCACGCAAACCACCACGACGACCGCCGCCAGGTACCGATAGGGGACCTTCAGCATGCGGACCCAAAAGCCGATCAGCGGCAGGTTCAGTCCCAGGAGCAGGACGTTGCCGATGTACATGGAGGCGATCACCCCCCAGAAGAGGTTCGGATGTTCCTGGAGGAGCAGCGGGCCGGGCCTGATGCCGTGGATCATCAGGGCCACGAAGATCATGGCGATCGACGCGTTGCCCGGGATCCCCAGGGTCAGCAGGGGGATGAAGGAGGAGGTCGACGCCGCGTTGTTGGCCGACTCGGGCGCGGCCACCCCCTCGATGACCCCTTTGCCGAACCGGTCGGGGTGTTTGGAAAGCCGCTTCTCCAGGGCATAGGCGGCAAAGGAGCTGATGATCGCCCCGCCTCCGGGCAGGACCCCGATAAAAAATCCGAGAAAGGAGCCGCGCAGCACCGCGGTCCAGGACTGCCGCCAGTCATCACGGGTGGGGAGCAGCCCCGTGAGCGCTGTTTTGAAAATCTCCCTGCTTTCCGAGGCCTCCAGGTTGCAGAGGATCTCGGCAAGGCCGAAGAGCCCCATGACCATGACCACAAAATCGATGCCGTCCGTGAGCCTGCTGATCCCCAGGGTGAAGCGCGGGGTCCCGTCGACCGGGTCCAGGCCGATGGTTCCCAGCAGGAGGCCAAGGATCCCCATCATCAGCCCCTTGAGGACCGATTCCTCGGACAGGTAGACCGCCATCATCAGGCCCAGGAAGACCAGGCAGTAGTATTCCGGCGGGCCGAACTTCAGGGCAAAGGAGGCAAGGGTAGGGGCCATGAGCGATACGCCCAGGATGGCGAGCGTGCCGGCGATGAAGGAGCCCAGGGCGGACATCCCCAGGGCCGCGCCGGCCCTGCCGTTGCGGGCCATCTTGTATCCGTCCAGACACGTGATCACCGAGGCCGCCTCTCCGGGGATGTTCAGGAGGATCGAGGTCGTGGAGCCTCCGTACATGGCCCCGTAGAATATCCCGGCCAGCATGATCACGGCGGAGACCGGCTCCATCCTGAAGGTCACCGGAAGCAGAAGGGCGATCGTGGCCGGAGGCCCGAGGCCAGGCAGGACGCCGATAGCCGTCCCCAGGAGCGCCCCGAGCGCGCAGTAAAAGATGTTCGAGGCGGACAGGGCAACGCTGAATCCGCCGGCGAGATTTTCGAAAAAACCCATGACTTCCCTCTACAAGAAAGCTGCCAACAAACCAGGGGGCAAGGTGACCCCCAGCAGACGATCGAAGAGCAGGTAGCTGACCACCGCCAACATCAGACTCGTGAGGACGAGGACCAAAGGTTTGGTCTTCATCACCTTCAGGACAACGGCGGCAAGGATCGCCGTGGTGATGACATAGCCAAGGGACTCCAGTGTGGCCACATACAGGATGAGCGTCAGTACGACCAGGGCCGGCCCCTTCATCTGGCCGAAGGCCTCTCTCTCACCGGTTCGTCCGCCCCATGCCTGGATCAGGAAGAGGATGGAGAGTGCGACCAGGATCACCCCGTCGATAAAAGGAAAGAATCCGGGTTGGGGTTCCGTCGGGACCCCAACCCGCAGCTTGACGGCCCCGGTCAGGAACAGCAGCCCGACACAGGCAAAGCAAAGCCCGACGACGATTTCCCCGGTTTTTCGCATATCCGTTCCACCGCTGAAGGTTTCGGGACGATCTATTTCTTCAAGGTCTTGCCGAGTTCCTTTTGCAGCTCGAACTCCTCGCGCCAGGTCTTGCCGAATTCATCGGGCCCCAGGAAATAGACCTCGTCGCCGAATTGCTTGATCATGCTGACGACCGACTTGTCTTCGGTCATCTTCTTGAAGGCTTGCGCCAGCTTGTCGATCACGGGACGGGGGGTGCCCTTGGGCGCCAGAACGGCACGCCACATGAGGTTGACCACATCCACCCCTTCTTCCTTGGCCGTGGGGACGTCAGGCAGCTTTTCCTCCCGCTTGTTGTCCAGGACCGCAAGGGCGCGCAGTTTCCCTGACCTGATATGCGGCAGGAGGGTCGTGACCAATCCTCCGGTCACGTCCGCGTGGCCGCCCAGGACGGCCAGAAGCGCGGGCCCGCCTCCGTCATAGGGTACGTTCTTGGTCTTGATGCCGGTCTTCTTGCCGATCATCTTCCAGGGGAGGTCGGCCTGACCCCAGGGTCCGGTATTGGCGAAGATCAGCTTGTCCGGATTGGCCTTGGCGTAAGCCAGCATCTCCTTGAATGTTTTGTAAGGCACATCGGCGCGGGCGGCGATGATGGTCGGACTGTAGTTGATCCGACAGACCGCCGTCAGATCGTCCGGCCCTTTGGAGCGGCCCTCGACCGCGGGATAGGTGGTGCTCCATCCCATGCCGCCGAAAAGCAGCGTGTAGCCGTCCGGGGCGGATTTGGCCACCTGTTCGGAGCCGATCGCTCCGCCTCCGCCGGGCTTGAGCTGAATGATGATCGGCTGGCCCAGGTAGTTGATCGCGACGCTGGTGACCGCGCGGGCCGTCAAATCGTGAGATCCGCCCGCCCCCACGGGGATGACGAGCGTGACGGGTTTGGTAGGGAATTCGTCCGCACCGGCGGCGGGCATCGGGGCCGCCGCCGTGCACAGCCATGTGAACACACCGATCCCTATCGTCGTCAAAAAGATCCGCTTGCCCATTTTCTCTCCTCCTTCTTCTGAAGTTGCAATTTACTCCTCATCCCAGCCTGGGGGAGGATACGTATTTCCCGTATCGTCGATGAACACGATCCGCGCCGCCTCCTTGGAGGGTACTCCGCCATAGGCAAAGACCAGGACCACCTCCTCGGTCCGGCTGGCGTTGGCAACCCCGTGGATGACCCCCTCCGGGGCGAAGACGAAAGTCCCTTCGGGGCACTTGACGATCTTCGCCTCGGGCCCCAGCAGCAGGACCATCGTCCCCTTCACCACGTACATAGCGGCTTCCGCACTGAGGTGAACGTGCCTTTCGTTGGCGGTGTGAGGGGGAATCACGGTCCTTCCCATGGCGATCCGTTTGGCCCCGCAGACCTGATCGTTGATCCCGAAGTTGATCGCCAATCCCTTTTCGTATGCCGTGTCGGTGACGACTTCGCTGTAGTGTCCGGTCTTCGGCGGAACGATGGTGACCTGTGACAGGTCCTTCAACTTGACGTACTGTGCCATTGAGTTGCTCCTCCAAGTCATGAAATCGATTCAACGGGCGTTTGCGAGATCCTCGTAAAAGGAGATGATGTCGGCATTGTCCCATTCCCCTCTCCCTTTGGCCACTTCCGAGCGCAGGGCCTGGGCGTGCAGGCTGCTCAGGATGAGGGGGGCGTTCATTCGGTGTCCCAGATCGAGCATCAGCCCCACATCCTTCAGGTGAAAAGACAGCTTCCCCTCCGGCGGAAGGAAGTCTCCCTCCACCATCCTCAGCCCCTTCTGGTCCATGGCGCTGGAGTAGGCAGCCGATCCCTTGAGCACCTCCAGGGTCCGGTGCAGGTCCATCCCCGCCTTTTTGGCGAGGCAGAGCCCCTCGGCCAGCGCCATGCGGTTGAGCCCGAGGACCAGGTTGACGATCAGCTTCGCCGTCGCGCCGGCGCTGTTTTTCCCCATGTGGAAGGTCTGTTTTCCCAGGGCTGAAAAGACAGGGCCGCATCTCCGAAAAGTATCTTCCGGACCCCCCACCATGAAGGTGACGTTCCGCTCGGCGCACATCTTGCTCGTCCCGCTGACAGTGGCATCGAGCATCTCGATCCCCACCCCTTTGAGCCCCGCGGCCAGTTCCTCGGAGAGGATAGGGTCGGCCGTGGTCGTGTCGATCAGGATCAGCCCTTTTCTTCCTTCAGTGAACAGTTTCAGGGAATCCCTCACCACGTCGTTGACCACGCGGGAGTTCGGCAGGGACAGGAGGATGGCGTCCACCAGCGGCGCCATCGCACCGGGAGAGTCGGCCTTTTGAAATCCTTTTCCCGCAAGGGCATCGATTTTGGCCGGATCGCTGTCGTATCCGATCACCGAAAAACCGGCCGCGAGCAGGTTCTTCACCATCCCGCTCCCCATCAAGCCGAGCCCGACAAAACCGATCTTCTTGATCTCCATCCGCCTTCCTTACTCTTCTTTGAGCTTTTTAAGCAGCGTCTCTTCCGGCGTAAATCGAACGGCGCCGCAGGCGCAGGCCTCCATGCAGGCGCTGCAGAGGATGCATCGCTCCGATATGAGCTCCGGCGGGACACCGGGCCCAAGGGCGTCAACGGGACAGGCCTCGATGCAGGCCGTGCACCCGGGAGGGCATTTCGCCGCGGAAAATACCGGTCGATAGCAGACCCGGTCGGCGAAAAAGGCCCGGCTGGTTTTGCCCCCGCCGACGCCGGAGAGATAACAGTAGGTCGACTCCGGCGTGACCACTGGCCGCTTGAATCCTTCGATGGGCGTTGCGTCGCCTTCGATCTCAACGGCGTCCGGGTCGGTCTCGCCCAGTCCCAGCTCCCGGGCGATCGCCAGGTAGGGCACCTCATCGGTCTTGAATCCCATCATGCGGGCGATGACGGCATCGAGGGCCACGGCATCATTCGAGGCCAGAACCTTGTTCACCCGGCGGACCTCCGGGGAGCATGGGCCGTACCCTTCCATGGCGAGGATCCCGTCCATGATCACGAGCTCGGGTATCCGCAGCCGGTACATCTCGATCAGGATCTCTGCGAAGCGCTCCGGCTGTTCGGAGTGGTAGTGGTACCAGGACTTCTGCGCGCCCGCCAGGAGGCCGTAGTTGTTCTTCACGGCCCCGCTCAGCATGGTCATGCCGTGGGTTTTCATCTTTGCCAGCGAGATGTAGACATCGGCCTCCAGGACGTCGCGAAGCACGGCCACGCGGCGCTTGAACGGCCGCTCCACCTCGACGGTCTTGAGGTTCAGCGAGAGGTTGCGGTAGTAAGGACCTGCCGCCGCCAACAGCCCTGTGGATTCGAAGACCTGCCGGGAGTTCCCGTAGGACTCGGTGCCGACCGAATCGCCGACGACGATCTCCTTCGGACCCAGGGTCTCCAGCTTGGCGATCACCGCCTTGAGCAGCGCCGGATGGGTCACGATGGCCGAGTGGTCCGGATCGCAGGCCCGGATGGCGTTGACCTTGACGACGACGCGCTTTCCCGCGACAGCCACGGGGAAGGCCGCAAAGGCGCGTTCCACCGCCTCGGTGCAGCGATCATAGCGGCTTTCGACGACAAGCACTTTGCTTCGGTGTTTCACTGATGCCGATCCCATCCCTTATCGTTTCAACAGTTTGCTGCCATAAAGCCCGGTCGGTTTGATCAGGAGGATCAGCAGCATGATGGCAAACGGCGCCATTTGCGCAAGCGGCGCGTAGATGATCGCGCCCAGGGAAAAGACCTGGCCGACGATCAGCGAGGAGATCAGGGTCCCCTTGATGCTGCCCAGGCCGCCGATGATGACCACCATGAAAATGAAGGGCATCACCTCGAGCCCCATATTGGGATCGACCATGATCAGCGGTGCGTGGAGTCCGCCGGCGAGCCCGGAGAGGGTCCCGGCGAGGATGAAGGTGATGGTGAACAGCCGGTAGACGTTGATGCCGAGGCCTTCTACGTGCTCCACATCCTCGATGCCGGCCCGGATCGCCTTGCCGGTGATCGTCTTGTTCAAAAAGAGCCAGATGCCGCCGTAGACCAGCGCGGCGATGAGAACCACGATGAGGCGGTACAAGGGGACATCCGTCCCCAGGATGTTCCACTGCGTGAGCGTGGGCATGAGCACGGGGCGCGGGACGAGCCCCCATATCGCCTTGATGATCCCCACGCCGCCGATCAGGATCCCGAAGGAGGTGATCATGGTGAAGGCGATATCCCTCTCGTAGATGCGCAGGAAGATGAACCGCTCCACCACGAAGCTCAGGATTCCCGCCGCGACCAGTCCGCCCAGGGCGCCCAGCCACATGCTTCCGCTGTAAACGCTGATGGCATAGGTGATGTAGGCGCCGATCGCGTAGTAGAAAAGCTGATCGAGGCTGATGATCCGCATCAGACCGAAGCAGAGGGACAGGCCGATGGCGGTCAGGAAGTAGATGCTCCCGATGCTCAGACCGAAGATGACGCCGGAAATCAGCAGTTGTATGTCCATAGCGAACCTCGTCTCCCCTCGTCGTTCATTCCTCTTTAAATCCCCGTCAGGCGCGCTTCGTGAAGAGCCGCGCCAGCCGCGGCTCCAGCGATCCCCAGATCCCCTTTTCTCCGGCGAGCATGATGAAGACCAGCAGGAACCCGATGAACAGCTCCCAGTTGCCGATGAGATTGCTGATCAGGTCCTTCATCCCGGTGAAGGCGAACGCGCCGACCAGGGGGCCGAACAGCGTGCCCACGCCGCCGAGGATCGTCACCACGACCGGATCGGCGCAGCGGTGGGCGCTGGTCATCTCCGGGCTCACAAATCCCAGGTAGATGGCGTACAGGGAGCCGGCCAGGGCGGTCGTCGTATTGGCGATCACAAAGGCCAGCAGACGGATCTTGAAATTGCTGTAGCCGAGGAACGTGACCTTGTCCTCGTTGATCTTGGAGGCCAGGCAGCAGGCGCCGTACAGGGTGTCATTGAGATATTTGTAAAGGGCCCAGACGCCCAGCGCGACCAGAAAGGCGAAGAGGTAGAATTCTTTCGGCCTGGAGATGTCCAGGATGGGGGTGGATTTCATGTTGGTCAAAAACCACAGCCCGTTGTCCCCCTGGGTGATGGGCGCCAGGACCTTCTGCATCATGTAATAGATGATCACCGCCAGGGCCAGGTTGACCAGGGCGAAATAGTCGCTCCGCAGCCGGACGAACAGGGGGCCGACGATGAGCGACATGACGATGCCGGCCGCGATCCCGATCAGGATGCCCGCGAAGGGGTTGGTGCCGAAGTAGAACAGATAGAAGGCGGTGGCATAGGCGCCGGTCGCCAGATAGGCGGGCTGTCCGAAGGAGATGAACCCGACCTGCCCCAGCAGGAAGCTGCAGCCCATCACATAGATGGAAAAAATGACGACCTCGTTGGAAAAGGGCAGGGGCAGAAACACCCTGATCAGCGCCACCAGAAAAAAGGCCAGCAGAATACCCCGCCACCACCGGAATGCGTTCATCATCGAAATTCCCCTTTGTTAGAGATACCCTTCGCAGACGTTCGCCTGGATCGCATCCCCGACGAGCTCCGCGACGATCCGTCCTTCCTTGATAGCGTAGATCTTCTCGGAGATGGCGCACACCAGGGGGAGGTTTTGCTCGACGATCACCAGCGCCGATTTCTTCTTCAGCTCGCCGAAGACGGTCTTCAGGTGCGAAACGACGCTGGGGGCGAGCCCCTCCGTGGGCTCGTCGATGAGCAGGACCTTCGGGCTTCCGAGGAGCGCGCGGCCTACCATCAGCATCTGCCGTTCACCGCCGGAAAGAAACCCCGCCTTGCGGTCCAACAGGGTCTTGAGTTTGGGAAAATAGTCGGTGACCATATCCCAGTTGTAATCCTTGGTCGCGTAACTGCCCAGCTCCAGATTCTCCCGGACCGTCAGGTCGGAGAAGACCTTCTTGTCCTGGGGGATATACTTGATGCCCAGCTTGGCGATGTCGTATGCCCTGATGCCCAGGAGGCTCGTCCCGTCGCAGGTCACCTCTCCGGAGACGCTCCTGATGAATCCCGCGATGCTCTTGAGCAGAGTGGACTTGCCGGCGCCGTTGCGCCCCACGCAGGAGACCACCTGCCCCGGCTTGACCCCCAGCGAGATATCGAACAGGACCTTCGATTCACCGTAGGAGGCGTTGAGGCTGCGAACGGTCAGTATGTCGGTCTGATTCATCGTCATCAACTCCCTATGCGCAGGCGCCCGCGCCCCCCTCTGTGGAGACGTCGATCTGCCAGTAGCTCTTCCGCACCTCCGGATCCCGGAGACACTCCTCATATCCCCCGTCCGCGATGACCCGGCCGTCATGCATGACCGTGAGCCGCTGCAGGAAATCCTCCACCTGGGAGATCTTGTGCTCCACGATCAGTATCGTCTGTATTCCGATGCGCTTCCGCAGGACCCCCAGGACGCTCTTGATCTCCGATTCCGCAAGCCCCGCCAGGGGTTCGTCCAGAAGGAGCACCTTCGGTTCGGCAAGGATCGCCATGGCGATCTCCAGACGCCGTTTTTCCCCCAGACTCAGGTGTTTTACCTCCCGGCCGGCGACCTCCTGCAGATCGAAGGTCTCGAGGGTTGAGACGATCTTCGGATCTTTGCGGTGCCGCTTGCAGGTGTTTATGAACAGATGAAACAGCGACGATTTCTTGTGCGCCCGGAAAAAGGAGAGGACCAGGTTGTCGATCACGCTCAGGTTGTCGAACGTGGAGGTGAGTTGGAAGGTCCGCATCATCCCCAGGTTCACCCGTTCCTCTGGCGTCATGCGGGTGATGTCTTGACCCCGGTAACGGATGGTCCCCTCATCGGGCGGGTAATACCCCGTGATGAGGTTGAAGAAGGTGGTCTTTCCCGCCCCGTTGGAGCCGATGATGCCGGCCACCTCGTACTCCCGGAGCGAATAATCCATCCGGTCCACGGCGACCAATTCCCCGAACCGTTTCGTTACGCCTTCCGCTCTGATGATTTCTGCGCCCAGATTCGTGCTCACGGCCAGCCCTTCCTTCAAGAGGCGGTTGAAAAAAGCCTATCTGCTGCGTTGCGCCGCAAACCTCATCGCTCGACGTATGACACGATACGACTCGCTCCTCGGTTCTTGCGCGCCCTGCATCCAAGCATTTTTGAACAGCCGCACCATTCAGAGTTTCTCAGTGTCCTATAAGGTCCCGGCCGGGGGGAGGTTCTGGCCCCCCCCGCCGGGAAGCGGCTCAGTAACCCAAAGACTTCAGGTTCGGCATGATCGCGTCGCCGCCCTGGAAGCCTTCCACCTTGAACAGATCCCACTCGTTCTTCTGCTCGCCGGGACCTTTTCCTTTGACCAGGAAGGCTCCGTATTTGTAAACGGCCGAATGGTCCTCACGCCACCGGGCAGGGCCTTTGACCGATAAGAACTCGCCTTTGTTGGCCATCAGGGCAGCCGATACCTTCTTCGGATCAAAGGACTTTGCCTGCTCGAATCCGCGGAACATCTCCATGTACGCCACGTAAGCGATGGTGGCATAGGCGTCGGGCGGTTTGTTGTACTTGGCACGGTACAGATCGGTGTATTCCTTGGCGGACTTCGCCACTTCCTTGTCGGCGAAGTCGGCCAGGTCGTAGTAGAAGTAATGCATCGAGTAGACGCCCTGGAGCGCCTCGGGCGGCAGCCCCTTGGCGACGACGTTGGTGATGAAGGAGTTGAAGATCGTCATCTCCTTGTTGAGGCCCATCTGATGGCACTGCTTGAGGAGCGCGACCGCGTCGGCGGCAAACTGGGCGGAGATGAAGACGTCGGGTTTGGCGGCCCTGACCTTCTGGAGGATCGTCGTGAAGTCGTTCGTCCCCAGCGACACTTCATCGTAGCCGACGATCGTTGCCCCGCCTTCCTTGGCGGCGGCATAGACGCCGTCGCGGATGTCCCAGCCCCAGCTGTCGGCGCGGGCCAGGAAGAAGATCTTCTTCTTGCCCAGGGTCTTGACGGCTGCGGAGCCGGCCATATACCCCACCGTCCAGGGGCTGAACGCCGCGGCGAAGGTGGTCTCGGCGAGCGTCCCCTTCTTGAAGGCGTCTTTGGCAAGCACGCAGACGGGGAAGTAGGGCAACGGTTCCTTGGAGACGAGGGCGTTGATGGCAAAGGCCAGGGGGGCCCAGGTCTGTCCGCCTAAGCCCTTGACCCCTTCCGAAACCATGTATCGGAAGCGGCGCACGCCCACGTCCTGCTTTGCCTCGTCGTCCGCGACGATGCCTTCCACCTTGACCTTGCCCCAGGGCATGTTCAGACCGCCCCGCTTGTTGACGACATCCACCGCCAGCAGCGCGCCCTCTTTCTGGGTTTCGGCCACCGCCGCAAACGGTCCGGTGAGCGGAAGCAGGATGCCGACCTTGATCTTGTCGGGATTTGCCGCCAGGACATTGCCGTAACCAATAATGCTTACAAATACCAAGATCGAAAGTAGAACCAAAAGCTTTTTCATTTTCGCCTCCTCCTGGTTAAGTATACCGGTTAGAAATCTCCTATGAACAGCTTGGTTGAATATCGCCCCCTTCGCCTGGTTGCCAAAGGATTTATTTAAAAGGATTTTACTTTTTGGATGGGTGAGTATAAAAAGACGGAACTGACGTGTCAAGACAATTTATCGCTCTTGTCAAGCCAAAGTAGAAATGTCCTATTTTCCCCAAAATAGAAATGTCCTATTTGTTTAATAGTCGGATGCTCTGGCGGGCATCCAGTTTTTCCAGCTTTTCCTCCATGGATGATTCATTG
>Ga0172371_10007441_pt1 | contig 15600 bp, 9 predicted proteins | sample Lak12m_FD_114543 | JGI IMG/M metagenome (GOLD analysis project Ga0172371, IMG submission 114543) | Freshwater microbial communities from Kabuno Bay, South-Kivu, Congo - kab_022012_12m | ecosystem: Environmental > Aquatic > Freshwater > Lake | place: Democratic Republic of the Congo: South-Kivu... | reverse complement strand
GTGAAGGCAGGCTGCCCCCGGACCCACACCTGGGTGGTGCACAGTTCCTTGAGCTCTTGCAGCCCCTCCTCGACGGTCACGTCCAGACCGCGCCAGCAGTCGGCCAGACGGCGGGCCAGCATGCAGGCCAGCATCACCACCAGAGCGCGCGTTCCCCACCTCTGACGTGCGGTAGGCCCTGGGTCCCCCGGAGAGTGGCCGCAAGAGGGCGCAAAGGACGCAGAAGGGGAAGGGAACCCGGATGGCTCGGAGGAGATCCGGGCGTGGGCAGGCAGTCCAGCGGCGGAACCGCGCAGGCAGGCGCCGAAGGGGATGCCCCGGCGAGACCGGCGGTCCGGTTGGCGTCTGTGCTGCGGTGGAGCGGACGCTTCTCACGGTGGTGCGGTGGGCACGGACAGGAGGTCGTCGGGGGAGAGACCGAGGGCACGGAGGTAAGCCGCCTGAACGTCGCGCAGGGGCTGTGCCACGCGGTCGCGCTGGCCGTGCGCACGATCTGGAGCCCGGCGAACCGTGTGGTCATCATGAAGGGGGTGGGCCGGAGGGTCTCCTTGCGGTCCCAGCCGGGACGTGTGGCGCCGGTCTGCTCGACGTGCTGGCGCAGGCAGTGCTCGATCAGGTCCCAGACCAGAAACGAGATCAGCAGGATGGCCCCGAGCGCTTCGATGCGTCATCGCCCGCGACCAGGTCATCGCCAACGGCGACTGCATCGTCGAAGCCCGCAAGGCCTATGGCACCACCATCGGCGAGGGCCTCAACCGCTGGCTTTACGCCGGCCTGACCGACATGGACTACGCCACCCTGATCACCACGGGAACCGCCGCTGACCTCGCACCCCTGGTTGACTTCGACCTGCTCAAGATCCACCCGTTCGAGCATGGCACGATGGTGGGGCATCACCCCGACCGCACGCGCCTGCAGGTCCTTGGCCATGAGGGCATCGTGGATCACCTGATCGAGTAGCCTGCTTGGTGCTTGCGAGCATGGGAAGGTGATTCCGGATGATCGCCGATTGGAAGCTAAGCGTGCATCCGCATGAAGCGGGCCATATGCTGGATTGCTTCGCCGCTCTCGGGGAGGCCGCGGGTCTGGAAGACATGGACCATGCCAGGCCAGACCTCCAACCCAACATCGACCCCGGACGCGCGCGCCCTGGCTGCCACCCGGACGCTGTCGTCGCGCAGCATCTCGTGCTCACCGACCTGGATCAGCAGGGGCGGGATGCCGCTGAAGTCGCCAAACACCGGTGAGGCGAGCGGGTCGCGTGGGTCCGCCCCGCCGAGGTAGAGGTCCACGAACATGGGCATGGCTCGAGCGCTGCAGATGGGGTCCTTCTCGGAGCGCATGGACTCACTGGCCATGGTGAGGTCGGTGCACGCCGACAGGGGCATGACGGCCAGCGGGAGCGGCCGGCCACGGTCCCGCAGCGCCAGCACCGTCGACAGGGCCAGACCGCCGCCGGCCGAATCGCCCGCGAGGAAGGTCGCCCTGGCGGGCGCGGGACCCCATGGCCCGGCTGCACGCAGCCATTCGTGGGCGCGGATGCAGTCCTCCAGCCCGGCCGGGAAGGGATGCTCCGGTGCGAGCCGGTAGTCGGGCAGGAGCACGGCGCACTGGGCTGCCGCCGAGATGAGGGCAGCCAGGGGAAGGTAGTTCCCGCCGCTGCCTGACACGAAGCCGCCGCCATGCAGGTAGAGCAGCCGGAGGTCAGGATCGGCGCCGGGCGCCACGACCCACTCGCAAGGCAGCTCGCCGACCTGCGAGGGGACGCACCGGACGCGGCTGTCGGCGGGCGCCTGGCGCAGGCCCATGCCTTGGCGCAGTCCATTGAGGTCGAACTCGTTACCCACGTCCCCAAAGGCCGGACGCCGGCGCAGTTCCTGCAGGTACTCGACACTCTCTCGAGAAGGCATGGCGTGTTCCTTTCCCGCGTCTGCCGCACGGCTGCCAGCGTCAGCCCCCGGGGCAAGGCCCCTCATTGCCAGCTCTGACGGACATCACCGCTGCCCCGTGGCGGCACTTCCGAGCCAGTGCAGGGTAAGCTGGATGCCCCAGGGATCATCGTCCACCGTCTCGGTCGCCATGGCGGCCGCCGCCAGCAGGCTGTCCGGCCGGTGGACCGCGCCGCGTTGGATGACCGCGACGACGTCGGGGGGCTCCGGGATGCGCTCCATGGGGTTGCCTCTGACCAGGACCATGTCCGCGGTGGCACCGGGCCGGAGCCGACCGAGGTGGGCCTGTTCCATGAAGTCCGCTGCCGCCGCGGTGGCCGCCCGGAGCGCCTGCAGCGGCGATAGGCCCGCTTCAACCAACAGCGACAGTTCCCGCCACAGGCTCAGCCCCGGTGGCACGGCCCCGCAGGGGACATCGCTGCCAGCCAGCAGGGGTACGCCTCGTTCCAGCAGCAGGCCGACGAACCGCTGCGCCGCGTGGAGCGCCCGGCGCCACTGGGCGCTTTCAGCCGCATCGGCTCGAGCCGTGCCCTGGGCTTTGGCGATGGTCCGGGGGACATGGCGCATCGCCTCGGAAAGAAGGTGGTCAGCCGTGCGGATGCGCCATTGGGAGTCCCAGTAGGCGAGCGTGGGTGTGGCCGTCATGCCCAGGGCGCGGATGCCGTCGGCCACGTCGCGCTGCCGGTCCAGGGTGTCAGCCAGTTCCGGCAGCCCCCAGACGCTGAGCCAACCGGCTGGGTGCGCCGGCCAGATGTCCGCCAAGATCCCATCGAGATGGAAGAACTCGTCGACCCCGGCCCTGCCCGCGACCAGGACGCCGCCACCCGAACAGTGCATCGACACCCTGCGTCCGGCCGCACGGCCTTCCCGGGCCATGCCCGGCAGCCAGTCGGGGGCCAGGCCGACGTAGAGCTTGATGCCGTCAACCCCGGCGGCCAGGGTCTCGCGGACCGCGGTCTGAGCACCCAGCGCGTCCGGGCAGGACCGGGACACGACCCGGTGGACGGGCGTGGGCCCGTCGAGCAGCGGGCCCACACACAGAATGCGGGGCCAGCAATTCGCCTGCCACTCGCTGCGCCGGGCCAAGATCCACCCCAGGTCATTGCCGACATCGCGGACCGTGGTCACGCCATGGGCAAGGAACAGCGGGCCCTGCCAACGCATGAAGTGCACATGGGCGTCGATTAGCCCCGGGAGGATAGAGCACTCAGGCTCGTGCCATGGCGGCAGTCCTGGGGGCAGAGACTGCCGCGGGACGACGGCGGAGACCGTGCCGCCCTCGATCAGGACGGCGTGATCCTCCAGGATGGACTCACCGTCGAACACCCGCGCGGCACTGCACGCGAACCGAGCCTTGGCTCTGGCGCCGTCATCCATCGGCGGACCTCTCCCTCCGGCAACGCAGGCAGACTGTGGCAACGACGCGCCGACCGGCCCGGGCCTCGACCGCCATCCCGTCAGCACCGCGCGCCTTCCGCAAGGATACCGCCCGGCAGGCGCGGCTGCAACGGCTGGCGCCGCGGGGCGCCGCGTGGTAGTGTCTCCCCATCTGCGCTTGATGACGCAACCTCTGCACGGTTGAGGCAAGCTCAGGGGCCAAGCCTGGAACGCCTGGAGGGCGGGTTCTCCGTAACCCGCCGCCGGGATGCGGAGATCCCGGCCTCCAGACCGCTGGGAGCTCTTGGCGGTTTGAGGCGGAGCTTCGCTCGCCGGTGGGTACCGCTGCGGCGACGCAGGGCCTGCCGCCGGACACCGACGGAAAGCGCCATGCCCGCAGTGACAAGGGCGGTGTCGTATGCCTGAAGACCGGGCACCAGGCGGCGCTGGTGTGGACGGGTTGCGGACCGGTCCGCGGCCGTTGTCGGGCGCTGGCCCGCGTTCTGCACGGCCTGCCGCTCTCACGGCGCGGCGCAGACCATGGCCTGCCGCGCTGCGCTCTGCCGCACTGGGGGCCCTCATCCTGGGCTACCTGGCGGTCGCCGGCCGCTGCGGCGCTGCCGTCGCCGAAGGGAAGGAGCTCTTCGCCTGCACGTTCCAGGACGCCAGCCTGGGGGCGCCCTGGAAGATCATCGGCGGCAGGTGGGAGGTACCGCAGGGCCTGCTCAGGCAGCTCGACGCCGGCCTGGACGATCCCTGTAAGGCAGTCCTGGTCACGGGTGATGCCGAGGAGATGTCCTCTGGCATCGCGGTGACCGCCCGGCTGCGGCTGGACTCGTGGGCGGGCGGCGATCAGGCCCGCGCCGGTGTCGGCCTGTGCTGCGACCCGGAGACCGGCTACGGGCTGAACCTGGCCTTCAACCGCGGGCAACTGCAGTTCGTCCACGACTACGTGACCTGGGCGCCCGGCTGCGCGTTCCCCTACCAGACCGGCACCTGGTACTGGATGAAGCTCTGCCGGACGGCGGACGGCCTGAGGGGAAAGGCCTGGCGCGAGGGTGACCCCGAGCCGGCGGAGTGGATGGTCTCGTGGACCGGCTTCGACCCGTCCCTGACGGGGTACCCGGCCCTGCTCGGGAGCTCCGGTGGCCCTGGGATCGGCGGGTCCACGGTCGCGTTTGCCGAATGCCGTGTCGAGCGCATCGGCCCGGGCCTGGCGGCATGGTACCTGCGGAAGGCCACCTGGCAGGAGACCATGGCCGCCAGCCTGGAAGCGCTCGCCGGGCAGAGCGCCGCCACGTCCCCCCCCGGGCCGAAAGAGGCCGATGCGTGGGCTCAGGGGCTCTGGCGGCGGCTCCGGCGCGACTTCCCCACGGCCCAGGCCCGGCATGAGATGGCCTGGGAACAACAGGACGCCATCTGGCCAACCGCCGGCCAGACGGTGAGCCTCCCCCAGCTCGCCGCGAACTACGCCAAGGCCGCTCGGGCGGGCCTGGCGGAAAAGGCCAGCGAGCTCGCCCGGGACCTCCCCCCGGCCGCCGCCGACCTGGAGCCCCTGCGCAGCCTTTACTACCGCTCGCGTCGGGTCGAGGAGGCTGTAGCCCGCTGGGACGATGCCGGGGTCCAGTCCCTGCGCCTGGCACTGCTCGACCTGGTGCGGACCTTCGGGGATCGCTACCCGCGGGGAGCGGACTTCCTGCGACGCCTGGTGGAGACCGAGGCCGCGGTCGCCGAGGCGCGCGGCAGCGCGGCACGGCCGGCCGACCTCGAAGCCCTGGCCGCCGCCGTCGAACGCTTCGAGGCACTGCGAACCGAGGCCCTGCTGGCCAACCCGTTGCTGGACTTCGAGGGACTCCTGCTGGTGAAGCGCGCCGATGCCGGGCAGAAGACACCCCAGCCACGCGTGCGCGGGGAGGCGGCCAACTTCGTCGGCAACGATACCCTCGGCTTCCTCAACGGCCTCCCTATCAACTTCCAGGGGAATGGTTACCTGCGCGAGATCCCGTTCGACAACGAGATCGCCGTGCTGCGTTCCCTCCGGCCGGACGGCCGGCTGGCGACGCTTTACCGTCCCGAGAAGCCGGTGTTCGTCGGGGACCTGCGGCTGCACTTCGACGCGGACCGCCTGCTGTTCTCTTCGGTGGGCAGCCACGGCCGCTGGCAGATCTTCGAGATCGGCGTCGACGGCCGGGGCCTGCGCCAGGTGACCCGTGGCGAGGAGAACGACGTCGACAGCTACGACTCGTGCTACCTGCCCGACGGCCGGGTCCTCTTCGCCTCATCGGCCTGCTACCAGTCCGTCCCCTGCGAGCGCCGCTGCGACGAGGTGGCCAACCTCTGCATCATGGACGCCGATGGCTCGAGGATGCGCCGCCTGTGCTTCGACCAGGACCACAACTTCTACCCCAGCCTCATGGCCGACGGCCGGGTCCTCTACACCCGCTGGGAGTACACCGACATCGCCCACGCCTTCACCGGGCGGCTGATGACGATGAACCCGGATGGCACCGGTCAGCGGGCGCACTACGCCAGCGGGGGCTTCTGGCCCAACCGCATCTTCTACGCGCGGCCCATCCCTGACTGCCCGACGGAGTTCGTCGGCATCGTCACCGGACACCACGGCACCGCGCGGGCCGGTGAACTGGTGCTTTTCGACGTGGCCAAGGGCCGCCGCCAGGCCGAAGGAGCCGTGCAGCGCATCCCCGGTCGCGGCAAAGCCGTCGAGGCCAGGATGGTCGATGCCCTCGTGGACGCGTCCTGGCCCAAGTTTTTGCATCCTTACCCATTGAGCTCAAAATACTTCCTAGTCTCATGCCGGCCGACGCCGCAGTCCGCCTGGGGCCTGTACCTGGCGGACGCGTTCGACAACCTGCTCCTGCTGCGCGAGGAGGAAGGCTATGCCCTTTTCGAGCCGGTGCCGGTACGGCGAACCCCACGCCCGCCGGTGATCCCCGACCGCGTTGACCTGGGCAGCCGCGAAGCGACGGTCCACCTGCAGGACGTCTATCGCGGCAGCGGCCTGGAGGGTGTGCCGCGCGGCGCCGTCCGGAGACTGCGGCTGTTCACCTACCACTTCAACTACTACGGGACGTCGGGCATCGAGGACTACGTCGGCATGGACGGGCCCTGGGACATACGGCGCGTGCTGGGGACCGTATCGGTGGCCGCAGATGGCTCGGCCGACTTCAGGGTCCCGGCCAACACCCCCATCGCCATCCAACCCCTGGATGCGGAGGGCAAAGCGGTGCAGTTGATGCGCAGTTGGTTCACGGCCATGCCGGGCGAGGAGGTCACCTGCGTCGGCTGCCACGAGCACGCCAACAGCGCTCCACCCCGGCCGCCGGCCCGCCGCGCGAGCGGACCGCCGCAGCCCATCACGCCCTGGCGCGGTCCGGTCCGCGGCTTCAGTTGGGACCGCGAGGTGCAGCCGGTGCTGGACCGGTACTGCGTGGGCTGCCACAACGGCCAGCCGCAGGCCGGGGGCGCCGTCCTGGTGGACCTGCGGCGCGCGGAAGCCCGCAGTATGCCGCTGTCGCCCTTTCCGTTTCCGCCGTCGTTCTACGAGCTGCGGCGCTTCGTCCGCAGTCCGGGGCTGGAGGGTCCGAGTGTCGTCCCGGTAGCCGACTACCACGCGGATGCCAGTGCCCTGGTGCAGATGCTCCGCAAGGGTCACCACCGGGTGCGCCTGGATGACGAGGCCTGGGACCGCCTGGTGACGTGGATCGACATGAATGCCCCCGCCTACGGGACCTGGCTCGAGATCCCGACGGTCCGCAACCGCCAGCGGTATCTCCAGCAACCCACGGAGTTCTTCTCGAGCGGACTGCGGCCGTCCAGCGTCGCCGAGATCGAGCGCTTCCGCCAGCGCCGCCGGGAGCTGCAGCGCCGCTACGGCGGTGTGGACGAAGACCCCGAAGCCATCCCCGAGGTGCGCGGCGAGCTCCGGCCGGCCGAGGTGCCACCCCCAGAAGGGCCCGCCGCCGAGGTCGCCGCGCCGCCCGGCTGGCCGCTGGCCGCTGCCGAGGCCCGGCGGCTCCAAGCCGCCGCCGGCGCGCCCACGCGTCTGACGGTCGACCTCGGAGGCAAGGTCAGCCTGGAACTGGTACGGGTCCCCGCCGGAGACTTCGTCATGGGGGGCGCCTCAGGCTACGCCGACGAGCAGCCCCGGCATGGGGTGCACATCGCGCGGCCCTTCTGGCTCGGCCGCTGCGAGGTCACCAACGAGCAGTTCCAGCGCTTCGACCCGGCCCATGACAGCGGCTCGGAGCCGATGCTCTGGCTGAAGTGGCACGCCGGTCACTTCGCTGGCCTGAACCAGCCCCGCCAGCCGGTCTGTCGCATCTCCTGGCACGAGGCGGCGGCCTTCTGCGACTGGCTCTCGCGGCAGACGGGCCGCGCGTTCAGGCTGCCCGATGAGGCGCAATGGGAGTGGGCCTGCCGTGCCGGGAGCGACGCGGCGTGGAGCTTCGGGGCCACGGCCGGCGACTTCCCGACCTTCGCCAACCTGGCGGATTCGACCCTGCTGGATCTCGGACGGCAGGCGGCCATGGAAAAGGTCAGGCCGTTCTTCGCCGTGGAGGAGGCCAGCGACCGGCAGGCGGTGGCGGCGCCGGTGGCCTCCTACGAGCCCAACGCCTGGGGCCTGTTCGACATGCATGGAAACGTCGCCGAGTGGACGGCCAGCGCGGACCTGCCGTACCCATTCCGGGCCGACGATGCGCGCCACGCCGCGACCGGGGAGCGCCGGATCGTCCGGGGGGGCTCCTGGCAACAGCGTGCCGACCTGTCGCGCTCTGCCTGCCGGCTGAGTTACCAGCCCTGGCAAGGGGTCTTCAACGTCGGCTTCCGGGTCGCCTGCGAGGCCGACTGATGTCGGTCCGCCGTCCGTCGCCGCGCCGAGGGCCCCCGAGCCGTGGCCCCGCGCCTGCGGGGCGGCTCCAGCCCCTACGGTAGCCGACTCCGGAGCGGAAGTGCCGGCAGTGAGATAGCCCTGCCGCCGGCACGGCTGCGTGGCGAGGCCCCCGGAAAAGACGAACGGCGTCCGCACTCAGGCGGACGCCGTTCGTGGAAGGGGTCGCAGAGGACGGTGCCGCACTCGGCAAGGCCGTCCTCCGGCAGGCTCCGTGATTACATGTCCATGCCGTGGTTCGGGCCACCGCCCTGCGGCATTTCCTTCTTGGGTTCCGGGATCTCGGTGACCATGCACTCGGTGGTCAGGAGCAACCCGGCCACGGACGACGCATTCTGCAGGGCGGCGCGCTCGACCTTCGTCGGGTCGAGGATGCCTGCCTTGAGCATATCGACGTACTCGCCCTTGTTGGCGTCGTAGCCCATGTTGCCCTTGAGTTCCTTGACCTTCATGACGACGATGTCGCCGGGGGTCCCCGTGTTCAGCGCGAGCTGCTTGAGGGGTTCCTCGATAGCGCGACGGATGATGTCCACACCGGTCGCCTCATCGCCTTCGCACTTGAGGCCGGGCAGGGCCTTGGCAGAAGCCCGCAGCAGGGCCACGCCACCACCGGCCACGATGCCTTCCTCGACCGCCGCTCGCGTGGCATGCAGAGCGTCCTCGACGCGTGCCTTCTTCTCCTTCATCTCGCTCTCGGTGGCGGCGCCGACGCTGATGACGGCCACGCCGCCGGCCAGCTTGGCCAGGCGTTCCTGGAGCTTCTCGCGGTCGTAGTCGCTGGTGGTCTCTTCGATCTGCTTCTTGAGCTGGCCGACGCGCCCAGCGATGGCGGAGGCGCTGCCGGCGCCCTCGACGATGGTGGTGTTCTCTTTGTCGACGGTGATGCGTTTGGCGCGGCCCAGACGGTCCAGGCTCACGCTCTCCAGCTTGATACCGAGGTCTTCGGTGATGCAGGTGCCGCCCGTGAGGATGGCGATATCCTCGAGCATGGCCTTGCGGCGGTCACCGAACCCGGGGGCCTTGACGGCGCAGACGTTGAGCGTGCCGCGCAGCTTGTTCACCACCAGGGTGGCCAGGGCCTCGCCCTCGACGTCCTCGGAGATGATCATCAGCGGCTTGCCCGCCTTGGCGACCGTCTGCAGCAGGGGCAGCATGTCCTGCAGGCTGCTGATCTTCTTCTCGTGGATGAGGATGTAGGCGTCTTCCAGGACGGCTTCCATGGCCTCCGCATCGGTCACGAAGTAGGGCGACAGGTAGCCCTTGTCGAACTGCATGCCCTCAACCACCTCGAGGGTCGTCTCGATGGTCTTCGCCTCTTCGACGGTGATGGTGCCATCCTTGCCGACCTTGTCCATGGCGTCGGCGATGATGTCGCCGATGGTCCGGTCCGCATTGGCGCTGATGGTCGCGACCTGCGCGATCTGGCCGCGGTCCTCGACGGGAACCGACACCTTCCCCAGTTCCGCCACGATCGTCTCGACGGCCCTGTCAATGCCGCGCTTCAGGCTCATCGGGTTGGCGCCGGCGGTCACGTTCTTCAGGCCTTCCTTGAAGATCGCTTCAGCCAGGATGGTGGCGGTCGTGGTGCCATCGCCCGCGACGTCACTGGTCTTGCTGGCGACTTCCTTGACCATCTGCGCGCCCATGTTCTCGAAGGGGTTCGGGAGCTCGATCTCCTTCGCCACCGTGACGCCGTCCTTGGTCAGGGTGGGGGAGCCGAACTTCTTGTCCAGGATGACATTCCGGCCCTTGGGGCCAAGGGTCACCTTCACCGCGCTGCTGAGGGCCATGACACCGTTGAGCAGGAGCTGCCTGCCTTTGGTGTCGAACACGAGCTGCTTAGCTGCCATGTCGCTATCTCCCTGGTTCTGTTGTCTCGACGGGGGTCTCTGGGTTGGCGGTGCTGCGCCCGGCCCGATTGGGTGCCGCGGCGCATTCCCGTGACATCAGCCGACGATGCCCAGGATGTCACTGACGTTGAGGATCTTGTACTCCTTGTCGTCGTACTTGACCTCGGTGCCGCCGTACTTGCTGGTCAGGACGGTGTCACCCACCTTCACTTCGTCGACGGGGATGACCTTGCCGTTCTCGTCCTTCTTGCCCGGGCCGACGGCCACCACCTTGGCCTCCTGCGGCTTCTCCTTGGCGCTGTCCGGGATCACGATGCCGCCCTTGACCTGCTCTTTGGTCTCGATGGGCTCCACCAGCACGCGGTCGCCGAGAGGCTTGATCTTGATCTTCATCCGCTGTTCTCCTTTGGTCTGGGTTTCGGACTGCCTCACAGTGGTGCCTGAATGCCTCTCACTTGTCGTCGTCCACCATGCGGAAGTCCGCGTCTATCACCTCATCGTCACCCGACGACTTCTTCTCCTTATCCTGGCGGGGCTCCTGGGGGCCGCCGCCACCGCTCTTCGGCTGTGACGTCGGCTGTTTCTGGCCGGCTGCCTGGGCCTGGGCCGCGTAGATCGCTTCGCCGAGAGCCTGGCCGTTCTTGAGGATCTCCTCGGTGCGGGCCTCCATGGCGGCCGTATCGTCCGCAGCGATGGCTTCCTTCAGGCGGGCGATACCCTCCTCGATGGGTTTGCGGACCGACTCGGCCACCTTGGGGCCGAACTCGCGGAGCTGTTTTTCCGTCTGGTAGACCACCGAGTCGGCGCGGTTCTTCACCTCGATCTTGTGCTTGCGCTCCTTGTCCTCGCCCGCGTGCTGCTTGGCGTCGTCGACCATGTGCTTGATCTCGTCCTCCGCGAGCCCCGAGCTGGCGGTGATGGTGATCTTCTGCTCCTTGCCGGTGCCCAGGTCCTTGGCGGACACGTTCAGGATGCCGTTGGCGTCGATGTCGAAAGTCACCTCGATCTGGGGCACGCCGCGGGGGGCCGGCGGGATCCCGTCAAGATGGAAACGGCCGATGGTCTTGTTGCCGCTGGCCATTTCGCGTTCGCCCTGGAGCACGTGGATCTCGACCGAGGGCTGGCTGTCGCTGGCCGTGCTGAAGATCTCGTTCTTGCGGGTCGGGATGGTGGTGTTGCGCTCGATGAGGCGAGTGAACACGCCGCCGAGGGTTTCGATGCCCAGCGACAGGGGGGTCACGTCCAGCAGCAACACATCGTCCACATCGCCCTTGAGGACGCCGCCCTGGATGGCCGCGCCCACCGCCACCACCTCATCGGGGTTCACCCCCTTGTGCGGCGGCCGCCGGAAGAGCTCTTCGGCCAAACGCTGCACCCGGGGCACCCGCGTCATGCCGCCCACGAGGATGGCCTCGTTGATCTCCGCCGGCGTCAGACCCGCGTCTCGCAGGCAGTTCTGGCACGGGGCCACCATGCGCTGCGACAGGCCCTCGGACAATTGCTCGAACTGGGCCCGGCTCAGCGTCGCGACCAGGTGCTTGGGACCGCTGGCATCCGCCGTGATGAACGGCAGGTTGATCTCGGAAGACATGCTGCTGGACAGTTCACACTTGGCCTTCTCGGCGGCCTCTTTCAGGCGCTGCAACGCCATGGGATCTTTGCGCAGGTCCACGCCCTGCTCCCGGCGGAAGGTCTCCGCCAGCCACTCGATGATGGCCTGGTCGTAGTCATCCCCGCCAAGGTGCGTGTCGCCGTTGGTGGCCTTGACCTCGAAGACGCCGTCGCCGATCTCCAGCACGGAGATATCGAAGGTGCCACCGCCCAGATCGAAGACCGCGATCTTCTCGTCCTTCTTCTTCTCCAGCCCATAGGCCAGCGACGCTGCCGTCGGTTCGTTGATGATGCGCTTCACCTCCAGCCCGGCAATGCGCCCGGCGTCCTTGGTCGCCTGGCGCTGGCTGTCGTTGAAGTACGCCGGGACCGTGATCACAGCCTCGGTGATGGTCTCACCCAGGTAGGCCTCCGCGTCCGCCCTGAGCTTCTGCAGAATCATCGCCGAAATCTCCGGCGGCGAGTAGGTCTTGTCACCGACCTCCACGTGCGCGTCGCCGTTCCTGGCCTCCACGACCTTGTACGGCACCAGTTCGCACTCGTGCCTTACCTCGCGGAACTTGCGCCCCATGAAGCGCTTGATGGAGAACACCGTGTTCGTCGGGTTCGTCACCGCCTGGCGCTTGGCGGTGGCGCCGACCAGCCGTTCGCCCGTCTTGGTGAAGGCCACCACCGACGGCGTCGTCCGACTGCCCTCCGCATTTGGAATCACCACCGGCTCCCCGCCTTCCATGACCGCCATGCAGGAGTTCGTGGTGCCAAGGTCGATGCCGAGTATTTTCGCCATGCCCGTCACTCCTCGGCATCCCGCGCCACCCGCGGCCATGCCGGTTCCGGTGCGTCAATGAATAACCGCTGTCATCGCTGACGGCAACTCTTTCGCACGTCGTATGCCAGCGGCCGATCTACAACCACACAACAAATTACGCAGCAAATACTTCCATTGTGACATGAAGACCTCAGGACAGCCCCTATCCGGGGCCGGCGCCGGGCGAAGTGTCCCAGCCCGTGGGCCGGGGCTGTCACACCTGTGCCAATGTGGCGCAGGGGTGGTCCCTGGCGGTCTGGCGGCGTTGCGCCGGCGGCGTGACGGGGTACACTAATCCCAGGCGGGTGGGACCCGTCCGGACGTAGCCCGGTGGCGCCTTGGGGCTGCGTGCGCGAGCGGGGTTGGTGAACGGGCGCCGGCGGCGCGGGGTGGCTGCGGTGTTGCAGACGCTGCACATTCGGAATCTGGCCCTGGTTCCCGAACTGGAGGTCGTCTTTGGTCCCGGGTTCAACGCGGTGACCGGCGAGACCGGTGCGGGCAAGTCCCTGGTTCTCGGGGCCGTTCAGTTGCTGCTCGGCGTGCGCGCGGGTCCGGACCTCATCCGGCGTGGCGAGGAGCACTGTGAGGTGTCGGCCCTGCTTGACCTGGGGCCGGCGGGGGGACCCCTGGCGGCGGGGGTCGACGAGGTGCTGGCCGCGGCCGGGGCCAGGCCCTGCGAGGAGGGTCGCCTGCTTCTGCGGCGCGTCATCTCGGCCAGCGGCAGCCGCGCCTACGCCAACGCCAGCGCGGTGACCCTCGCGACGCTGCGGGAGCTCGGGGCGCTGTTGGTGGATGTCCACGGTGCCCACGAGCACCAGAGCCTGTTGCGACCCCGTTGCCAGTTGGACCTGCTGGATGCCTTTGCCGGGCTGGAGGCGCCACGGCAGGGCTGTGCCGGGTTGTGGGCGGGCCTGCAGGCGGCCGAGGAGGCCCTGGCCGCGGTCCGGCGCGAGACGTTGTCCGAGCAGGAGCTGGAGATGCTGGAGTTCCAGGTCCAGGAGATCCAGCGGGCGGGCATCGAGGACGGCGAGGAGGAACGCCTGGTGGCGCAGCACCGCCGTCTGGTGAACGCGCAGCGTCTGGTCCGCCTGGCAGAAGAGTGCCGGCAGGGCCTGGCAGAGAGTGACGGGTCCGTGCTCGACCGGCTCGGCCCCTTTGTCCGGCTGCTGGAGGAGCTGCAGGAGCTGGATGCCGAGGGTGGCGCCGGCTTTGCGGAGCGTCTGGAGCTGATGGCCGAGCCGCTTCGCGACCTGGCCTCGGACCTGGGCAGCTACCAGGAGCGCTTCGACCTCGACCCCGAAGCCTGTTCGCGGGTGGAGGAGCGCCTGGAATTGGTCATGAAGCTGAAGCGGAAGTATGGCCCGGCCCTGCGGGATGTGCTCGACCACCTGGCCTCTGCCCGCCAGCGCCTCGATGAGCACCGCCAGCGCGGCGAGCGGCTGCGGCAGCACGAGGACGCCCTGGCGGCGGCACGGAGGCAGTACAGCGCGGCCTGCGCGGACCTGACCCGTCTGCGGCAGGAGTCCGCTGGGGCCCTGGCCGCCAGCATTGCCGACACGCTCCGCCGGCTGGGTTTCACCTATGCCGACTTCGCCGCCCGGGTCGAGCCGGCCACGCCGGGGACTACCGGTGCCGACAGCGTTGAGTTCCTTTTCGCCCCAAACGCTGGCGAGGCCATGCTGCCCCTGCGTCAGATCGCCAGCAGCGGCGAGGTGGCGCGGGTGATGCTTGCCGTGAAGACGGTCCTGAGCGCTGCCGATCAGGTGCCCGTGCTGATCTTCGACGAGGTCGACGCCAACATCGGGGGCCGCACCGCGGTGACCGTCGCCGAGGAGTTGGTCTCCATCGCCTGTCGGCACCAGGTACTGACCATCACTCACCTGCCCCAGATCGCGGCCGCGGCGGCGCGGCATTTCCTCGTCAGCAAGGATGTCCAGGACGGCCGCACCGCGACGACGATGACGGTCCTGGGCCCGGCCGAACGGGAACTGGAGATCGCCCGGATGCTGGGGGCCACCGGGGACTCGCAGGTGGCGCGGCGCCACGCCCGCGAGATGCTCGGGACGGTCCGCCGGGCTGCCGCCACTGCGCCGCAGGCCAGCCGTGAGCGTGGTCAGGGAGCACCGTCGTGAAGAATCGCTGGCTGAGTGTCCCGACAGACCGGACCCCCGCGCTGGCGCTGTGGCTTGTGGCGGCCCTGGCCCTGGGGGGCTGCGGTGGCGGCTCCAGTGCCGATGAGCTGTACGCTCGCGCCACTCAGGCTGCGGTGGCCGTGGACTTTGACGAGGCCTTGTCCCTGACTCGGCGCTGCCTTGACGCGTCGCCCGACCACGTGCAGGCGCTCATCCTGCACGGCTACTGCCGCTACCAACTGATGGCGCCGGAAGACCGGGTCCGGGACAGCTCGCCGGTCATCACCTACGTGGAGAGGGCCGCCCGCCTGGCCCCCAACGACTTCCTGGCGCAGTACTACTATGGTTGGATGCTGTTCGAGGCCGGGCTCTATGGCCGCGCTCTGGAGCCCCTGGAGCGGGCCTACGAACTACGGGCCCAGTGCCCTGACCACGATGCCGACGTGCTGGCGATGCTCAGCATGTGCTGTGTGAACCAGAACCTTGGCCGGGGGCGGACCTACCTGCAGGCGCTGCGCCGGTTCCGGGCCTTTGAGCGCTCGCCGCTGGCCTACAATGCCCTCGGGGTCCTGAACGCCAAGCAGCAGGACTACCAGGGCGCCCTCGGTGCTTTCATGGAAGCCCTCCGACGGGACCCGAACCACGCCGTGGTCCTGCAGAACCTGGCCGTCCTCTTCGACGAACGGCTGCAGCGGCCCGAGGAGGCCATGCGCTACTACGCCAGGGCCATTGCGGCACGGCAGGCCATGCGGGACAGTACCCGCCAGGACGAGCTCCGGCGCCGTCTCCGGCAGTTGGCGGCCGACCGGAAGCAGCCCGTGCGCGGGCGGCCCTAGCCTGGCGCAGGGCTGTTTCAAGAAACGGCTGCCAGCCTTGCGACGGGGCCCCCGGTAGGTCGCGGCTGCCATCGGCCCGCGTGCGGGCCAGACGCGACTCCAGAGAACGACGCCAAGGCTGCCGCCGC
>Ga0172371_10007438_pt1 | contig 15605 bp, 13 predicted proteins | sample Lak12m_FD_114543 | JGI IMG/M metagenome (GOLD analysis project Ga0172371, IMG submission 114543) | Freshwater microbial communities from Kabuno Bay, South-Kivu, Congo - kab_022012_12m | ecosystem: Environmental > Aquatic > Freshwater > Lake | place: Democratic Republic of the Congo: South-Kivu... | reverse complement strand
TTCCCCTGCTTTGCAAGCTGTGGATCTATTTTTGTTTACGTTATCATCAACGTTTGACCGTTTTCGTCTATCTAGCAAGCCATGTTTCATTTTTTAAAGTGCCGTTTTTTCAGGAAAGCCATCTGTGGATAAGTTGATTATTTTATTGCGGATTAACGAAGAATAATCTGATGAATAGAAAAAAACCTGTCCAAATAATCACTTCAAACCCCCTTTATATTTATTACCGGTCTGTAAAATCTCCCCATTTTATCTATCGCTGGCACGAAGTCTGGAGAAACTAGGCAAGGCTGGCCCCTCCAATTTGATGGCCCTATTTTGATAAATGACGGATGTCATTTGTTTTATTTCTTGTTACCGTAAGAAGGAGCAACTATGGGAAGTCAAGATATTCACAGTGAAAAACAGCATCATATCGACATGGCCAAGGGTGATGTGGCCTCCACGGTTCTGATCCCCGGCGATCCCGGCCGCGTGGCGTTATTTGCCAGCCTGATGGATGAAGCTTCGAAAGTAGCCGAGAAACGCGAATACATTACCTATACAGGAAAAAAGGACGGCGTTCCGATCAGCTGCACCAGCACCGGGCTGGGCTGCCCGCCCACCGCCATTGGCGTGGAAGAATTAATCCGCATAGGTGCCAAGAACATCATCCGCATTGGCACGTGCGGTGCAATCCAAAGTTTTGTTAAACCCGGCGATATGATCATCGCCATCGGCGCCGTACGCGGTGAACATACCAGCGAAGAATTGATCTCGATGGAATACCCCGCGGTAGCGGATTATCGCGTGGTGCGCGCTTTGATCGATGCCTGTGAAAAACTGGGACTGCCATATCACCTGGGCATCGTCCGCACTCATGATGCCTTCTATCTAGAATCGCCCTGGGCTTTGGGTGATTATCGCAAGCGCTTGCAGCCCTGGGTTGACCTGGGCGTGTTGGCTCTGGAAAATGAATCCTCGACCTTGTTCACCATTTGCAGCATGCATGGGATGCGCGGCGGGACGATCCTGGCGGGTGGTTATTCCATCCTCGAGGAGCATGCTGAAGAGGATAAGCTCCATCAAGAAGAGAACATCCGCAAGATGGTTATGGCTGGCATCGAAGCCGCGAAGTTGCTGCATGAGCGCGGACTGGCATAGAGTGAGATTGAGGTAAATAAAATGGAAAAACAACATCATATCGATTTGCTTCCGGGTGACGTTGGCGAAACCGTGTTCCTTCCGGGTGATGTGCACCGCGCGAAATTCATCGCTGATTTGTTCGATGAGGCAAAATTGATTGCTCACAGCCGGCAATACGTTACCTATACCGGCACTTATAAAGGCGTGCGCATGAGTGTCACCTCAACCGGCATCGGCTGCCCGGCTCTGGCGATCGCGGTTGAAGAACTAATCAACGTTGGCGCAAAAAATTTCTTACGCATCGGCACCTGCGGCGCTTTGCAGGAATACATCAAACTCGGTGAGATCATCATAGCCACAGCCGCTGTGCGCGGTGACGGTACCAGCCGCGAGTATTTTCCGCTCGAATATCCCGCGGTAGCGGACCTTTACATGCTGGAAGCGATGATTGAAGCCGCCAGGCAGCGCGCCGTTGAGCCGCATGTAGGGATCATCCGCGCGCATGACGCTTTTTATGCTGAGAGCATCCTGGCGAATGGCGATTATCTGCAATTGGATAAACCCTGGATTGAAAGCAATGTCCTTTCAACCGAGAATGAATCCTCCACATTGTTTACGTTGACCACTGCCCGCAAATGCCGCGGTGGTACGATCCTGACCCCGGTTGGACACCACCTCTTCCCGGACGCCATGATTGGCGACGAAGAATTGAAAAATGCCATTAAGCTGGAAAGCCTGATTGCAATGGATGCGGCGGTGATCCTGGCAAATCAAAAGAAATAAGGCGAACAAAGCATGACGATGTCTCTGGAAGAATACAACGCAAAAGTAAACGCCAACTACAAATGGAATTTCTTTTGGCTCGCGTTGGACAACATGGTTTTCTTTTTTATTTTTATGGGTCTATCCCCATATACCATTCTTCCTTTTTATATCGGCAAATTCACCGAGTCCAAGATTCTAATCGGCTTGATCCCGACCGTTTATTTGGTAGGCTCGACCTTGCCGCAGATTTTCATGGCCAAGTTTTTAAAAAACCGGCGCGAACGGAAGAAATATCTGGTCAGCGCGGCTTCCATCCAGCGCGTGGGGATTCTAGGCCTGTTCCTGCTTTCCCTGTTACAGCCAAGGATGGAAATTCCCTCAACGCCTTTCTTGATTATGTTTTTCCTGATGTACGCCCTGCAGAATGTCGCCAGCGGTTTCTATTTCCCTGCCTGGGCGGATTTTCTGGGAAAGGCCATCACACGCAGACGTGGTTTCCTGTTTGGGATATCCAATTTCATGGGCGGTTTGTTGGGTCTGGGCTTGGGCTGGCTGTTGTCATTCCTGTTGGACCGCTACCCTTTCCAACAAGCCATACCAGTCATCTTTGGCATCTCCTTTGCAGCATCGATCGTCTCGTTGATTGCCATCCTGTCCTGGCGGGAAGTGGTGCCGCCGGATGCGTATTTCAAAGATGCAGACCAGACAAGCGGTTCGTACGCCAGCGTATTTTCAGACAAAAACTTTGTCAGTTATTTGACCTGGCGCGGTTTCATGGTCATTTTGGAAATCGCCACACCTTACTATACCCTGTCCGCGCTGGAACGTTTGGCACTGAATGCCGGGCAGGTGGGTATATTTACCACAATTCTGGCCTTCGCTGAAGCAGTAGTAAACCCGCTGTGGGGCTGGCTGGGTGACCGCCGAGGATTCCTGGATGTCGTGAAGCTATCCGCTTTGGCGGGAATCGCCGGCGCCTTTTTAGCGATCTTTTTTCCATCTCTGCTTGCTTATTACGCGATTTTCTTCCTGGTGGGCGCGATGATCTGCGGTTTCCAGATTGCGACCATCAATATCATTTATGAATTCAGCCCACACCGCCTGGTTCCGCTGTATACCGCAATCAGCCAGATCGCATTGACGCCGCTTTCCACAATTGTGCCAACGCTGGGCGGCTTTATCGCCGAGCGCATGGGATACACCGTTGATTTTTGGATTGCCGCTGTGCTTGGTATGGCAAGTCTGGCGGGGATCAGTTACAAGGTAAGAAATCCAAAGAAAAAACCAGCCGTGGGACTTTCACCAATAAACCAGGCTGAATAACTAAAACGAAACAAGAAAGAATTTATTTAAGGAGTGAACATGAGTCATAACGAAGCACAGCACGAACGCCAACATCATGTGGATATGGTCAAGGGCGATGTCGCCGCGACCGTTCTGGTTCCCAGCGACCCGGAGCGCGTGGAGGTGTTTGCAGGATTGATGGACAAGGCGGACAAAATTGCGCGCAAACGCGAGTACCTGACCTATACCGGCGAGAAAGATGGCGTTGCGATCAGCTGCACCAGCAGCGGTATCGGTCCTTCACCCACAGCGATTGGCACGGAAGAATTGATCCGCCTCGGCGCGCAGAATTTAATCCGCCTCGGAACCTGCGTTACCCTTGACCCTTCCATCAAACCAGGTGAAATGATCATCCCATTGGGCGCAATGCGTGATGAACGCGCGACCCAGGAGTTCATCTCGGTGGACTATCCCGCCATTGCCAATTTCATGGTTGTTCGCGCATTGATTGACGCATGCGAAAAACTAAAAATAACCTACCACTTGGGAATTATTCGCACGCATGACGCCTTTTATGCGGTATCCCCATTCGATCAGCAAGCGTTTAAAGCCACGGCACAAAAATGGATGGATTTGGATGTCATCGCGATGGATAACGAAACTGCCACATTGCTGGTCATCAGCAGCATGCAAGGTGTGCATGCCGGCGCGGTCTTGCTCGCTGGTTTCCCTGTTCCGGATAACGATGACGCCGAGTTCTTAAAGCACGAAAAGAATTTGGTCATGGTTGGCATCGAAGCGGCGAAGAATCTTGCCAAAATGAGTCTCGAGTAATCATTGAGGAAATCAGGAGACAAAATTATGAACAAGCAACCTTATACCAGACTTTCACCCGGAGATATCGGCGAAACCGTTTTTATCCCCGGCGACGTCAGCCGCGCGAAGGTCATCGCTGAGCACTTTGATGATTACAAAGTTGTGGCTCAAAACCAGCAATTTAACACATTTACTGGAACGTATAAAGGCATTAAAGTCAGCACAACCTCCACCGGCGTTGGCGGCGCGGCAGCGGCGATCACCATCGAGGAGCTAATTAATGTGGGTGCCAGGAATATTATCCGTATCGGTACCGGCGGCATGATGCAAACCTGGCTGCCGCGCCCCGGGATCCTGGTGATCACCGGCGCGGTGTGCGGCGATGGCACCAGCCAGGAATATTACCCGACCGGTTACCCGGCGATTGCTGATTTCAATATTGTCGAGGGGATGATACAATCAGCGAAAGAGTTAGGAATTGTGGTAAATCCAGGTTTGGAATGGTCTCATGATTCCTTTTATGCGGGATCAACATTATCGAAATTGAATATCCTTGAGATCGAAAAACCATGGATTGATGCTGGTGTCCTGATTGCCTCACAGGAGGCATCCACAGTATTTCAAGTCACCAGGAAACGCAAAGTTCGCGGAGGGACAATTCTCTGTTCTGAGGGCTGCCATCAATATCCTGATCTCGATGTCCCACCTGAACTAATGGTAAAAGCCATTTCCGACGCGACCAAAGTCTCCCTGGAGACTGCGGTGAAATTGCATCATATGGACCATGTGAATTAACGGTAAGGATTGGCTATGAAAACATTAATAAAAAACGGGATTTATTTTTACCCCCCAACGTACGCAGTAAAACCGATCAACATTTTAATTGAAGGCACCAACATCATCCAGGTCAGTGAAAACCCGATCGAAGCCACACCGGATATGCAGGTGTTCGATCTCTATGGCAATCTGATCGTGCCGGGTTTCATGGATTGCCACACGCATCTGGCGCAATCATTTGGCCGAGGAATCTATGACAACTTGCATTTAACCCAATGGCTGCTCACCATGAGCCGTCATTTCGATTTAACGAGGGAACAGACCTATCTGGCCACTCAGTTGGCCTGCATCGAAGCGATCAAATCCGGCACAACCTTCGTGGGTGAAATGGCTACTGCCGGCGCATATTACACTGAATGTATTCAAGCGATTGCTGATTCTGGCTTGCGCGCGGATGTCTGCCTGGCGGTCGGTGACTTCCAGGAAGGTGAAAACCCCGCCCCTGATATGAATGCCGATCAGGTTCTGGATTCGCTGCGTCAATTACATAAAAATTGGCATGGCACGTATGACGGCCGCATTACCACGCGGGTCAGCCCGGTGGGGCTGCCAGCCTGCACTGAAGAATTAATGCGCGGCTCGCGGGCACTGGCGGATGAGTTGGGAGTGGGCATTCACACACACTGCTGCGAGGGCGAAACCGAAACCGCCAACGCTTATGAACGCTTCAATTGCAGCGAAGTGGAAGCGCTGGAACGCTTTGGCGTGCTAGGGCCGGATTGCCAGTTAGTTCATAATATTTGGCTGACCGAGCATGACATGGACCTGATGGCTGAATACAAGTGCAGCGCAATCACCTGCCCGTCCACTAATACCAAAATCACTGATGGTATGCCGCCCATGCCGGGTTTGTTCAAGCGCGGCGTGAATATTGCGGTCGGCTGCGATGGTGAATCGAGCAGCGGTACTTACGATATGCTGCAGGAGGTCAGGCTGGTGGCGCTGCTGGCCAGGGTCAGCACAGGCGACGCGGCTATGTTCAAGGCTGAAGAGGTTTTCGAGATGATGACCAAGAATGGCCGTCAGGCAGTTGGATTCGACACAAAGGTGGGTGAGATCAAAGCCGGTTACAAAGCCGACCTGACTGTGATTGGGTATCCCGCGCCGCATTTGATCGATGAAAGACGCCTGATGTCCAATTTTATCTACTCCGCGACCGGAGGGGATGTATTGTCTGTGTTTGTGGACGGAAAGCCGTTGATGTGGAATCGCAGGTTGACCCAGATCAACGAAGAAGAAGTGATGGCAAAAATTACGGAAGTCATGCGAAAAGCGGAGAATTTGCTTCCATAAAGATTGAGACATAATGTAAATATTGAGCTAAGGAGGTGATTGTTTCGAAAAATACTGTTGGAGATGTTGGTAAATGGTTCAAAAAAAAATGAATAGGAGAAGTTGAAATGAAAACTTTAAAGAAATTGAGCATTCTCGCTTCCGTTGTCCTGGCGTTCGCGTTCGTTTTGAGCGCTTGCGCGCCTGCTGCTGAAGAAGCTGCGCCGGCTGCTGAAGAGGCTGCCCCCGCTGAAGAGGCTGCGCCTGCCGAAGAAGCTGCGCCAGCCTTCAAAGCTGCCATGATCACCGACCTGGGCGGTCTGGCGGCCAGCGAAGAAGTCAAGGGTTTTTCCGACCTCGGTTGGGACGCTTTGAAACGCGCTGAAGAAGAGCTCGGTATTGAAATCACCCTGGTTGAATCCAAGGAATTGGCTGATCTCGAACCCAACCTGACCAAGATGGCCGATGAAGGCTATGACTTTGTTGTGGGTGTGGGCTTCCTGTTCACCGATGCCATCGCCGCGGTTGCTCCCAAATATCCCGACACCAAGTTTGCGATCGTTGACAGCGTTGTGGATTCCCCCAATGTGGAATCCCTGGTCTTCTCGGAAGAGGAGGGTTCTTTCCTGGTTGGCGCGATCGCTGCAGGTATGAGCGAATCCGCCACCGTCGGTTTCATTGGCGGTATGGAGATCCCATTGATCGAGAAATTCGAAGCTGGTTATATTGCGGGCGCCAAGACCATCAATCCCGATGTCAGAGTGCTTTCAAACTACACCGGCAACTTTACCGATGTGGCAGCAGGCAAGGAAGCCTCACTGGCGCAATTCGGCCAGGGAGCGGATGTGATCTATGCCGCTGCGGGTTCCTGCGGTTTGGGTACCATTGAAGCCGCATCCGAGAATAACTTCTGGGCGATCGGCGTGGACACCGACCAGGATGGCGTTGCTCCGGGTCATGTGCTGACCTCCATGCTGAAGCGAGTAGAAGTAGCCGTATTCGAATCCGTCAAGGGCGCCTATGAAGGAACCTTCACTGGCGGCGTCAAACTCTTCAATCTGGCCAATGGCGGCGTGGGTTACAGTGAAATGAAATACACCAAGGACCAGGTTCCCGCTGAACTGCTGGCTCAGGTAGATGCACTGGCTGAACGTATTAAAGCCGGCGAGTTCGTGGTTCCCACGACGCGTGCCGAAGCAGAAGCATTTGTTCTGCCCGAGTAAATTAAAAGAAATAACAACATAACGGTTTTGGCAGGAGAGGTTGTATTGCTCCTGCCAAAACCATGAATATTGGAGTTGCAATGTCATATATCCTTGAAATGCATGATATTTGCAAGCGATTCGGACACGTCCAGGCAAATGACCATGTCAATCTAAAAGTCCAGCCAGGCAGCGTGCACTCCATTGTGGGTGAAAATGGCGCCGGCAAGACAACTCTCATGAACATTCTGTATGGATTGTACATGGCCGATTCAGGCGAGATCCTGATCGGAGGCAAAGCAGCACGCATCAGCAGCCCGTCTGATTCCATCCGTCTGGGGATTGGTATGATCCATCAGCACTTCAAACTCATCCCCGCTATGACGGTTGCCGAGAATGTGATGCTGGGTATGGAACCCCGCAAGGGCGCGATTCTGCTGGATTTAAAAGAGTTAAACAACCAAACCAAGGAACTTTCCGATCGTTATGGACTGGCGGTGAACCCCGGAGACTTGGTGGAAAACATTTCTGTGGGAATCCGGCAGCGCGTGGAAATATTAAAAGCACTTATTCGAAAAGCAAATATCCTGATTCTGGACGAACCTACCGCGTTGTTGACACCGCAGGAAACCGAAGACTTATTCCGGATCATCTATCGCTTGCGCGGCGATGGTAAAACGATTTTATTCATCTCGCATAAACTGAAAGAGATTATGGAGATATCCGATCGTATCACGGTCATGCGCGATGGCAAGGCTGTGAATGCGGTTGAAAAGAAGGACACCAACGAAGTGGCATTGGCCCGTATGATGGTCGGACGTGATGTCTTTCTGAAACCAGCCACGCCGCCCAAGAAGATTGGCGATGTGATTCTGAAGGTAGAAAACCTGAATGCCATCAATGAATTTCATCGGCCGGTATTGCGGAATGTGTCGTTTGAAGTGCGCTCCGGAGAAATTTTAGGCGTGGCAGGCATCGATGGCAATGGACAGACTGAGCTGGTTCGCGCCTTGATCGGTTTACAGCATCTCACATCTGGGACGATTTTATTGAGTGGAAAAGATATCACCAGGCTGCCTGTCAAGAAAATGCGTGACGCGGGAATCGGCGTGGTGCCGGAAGACCGCTTAAAAGAAGGATTGGTTGAGGATTTCACGGTACAGGAAAACCTCTTCCTGGGCCAACAACGCAATCAACCTTTCTCCGATGGGCGCGTGATTTCCTGGAAAGCCATCGGTGAAAACGCCAAACATTTGATTGAGTTATTTGATATTCGTACGCCATCCGCGGAACATCGGGTTCGGCTGCTATCCGGCGGCAACCAGCAGAAGATTATCGTTGCGCGTGAAATTTTCCACGCGCCGGATACGATCATCGCTGCCCAACCGACCCGCGGACTGGATATCGCAGCTACGGACTTTGTGCATGACCAGCTGATTAAACAGCGCGACCAGGGCAAAGCGGTCCTGTTATTATCGCTCTCCTTGGATGAGATTATGCTGCTTTCGACGCGCGTGGCCGTTATTTACAAAGGCGAGATCGTGGCGATCATAAATAAAGATGAAACGACCCCCGAAGACCTCGGTTTGCTAATGCTGGGCGGTTCATACGAGCACATCTCGGTGTAACGCGAAGGAGATCGATCGATGAAGAAAATTAAAGAATTCGCCCTGAAACAAGAACAGTTATTTACCACGATTATTGCGGTAATTCTGGCCTTTGCGGTAGTCGCCCTGCTGTTGGCTATTACCGGACGGCATCCCGGCCAGGCATTCTATTACTTGATCAAAGGATCTTTCGGCGACACGTATAACTTTTCCAACACCATGTCGCGCGTGATCCCGTTGGCCATCGCCGGAACGGCGTTCTTGCTTGGCGCGAAAGCCTCGGTTTTCAATGTGGGTATTGAAGGGCAGCTGCTGCTGGGCGCCCTGGCTTCCGCAATTGTCGGATACATCGTTCAACTGCCGAAAGCCATCCATTTGCCGCTCATGCTGCTGGCCGGCTGCGCCGCGGGCGGGCTGTATGCGCTGATCCCTGCCTGGTTGAAAACCTATCGGAAAGTGAATGAAATTCTCAGCACCATTATGCTCAACTATCCCGCGTTTCATTTTACACACTACATGGTGACCAAGGTACTACCCATCGAAGGGGTGGTGCCCGCGACGCCTTTTATTGAAGAAACTGCGCGATTTAGAATGATCATCCCGGATACGCGCCTGCATGGCGGCTTTTACGTGATGATCCTGGTAGCGGTGCTGGCTTATCTGCTGCTGCAGAAGACGTCCATTGGTTATGAAATGCGCGCGGTGGGCATGAATAAAGAAGCTGCCCGCTTTCATGGTATTCCGGTGGAGAAGCGCATGGTGCTGGCGTTCTTCCTGAGCGGCGCTATTGCTGGACTGGCTGGCGCTGTGGAGGTGGCTGGTTTGCATTACCGTTTCCTGGATCAGTTTTCACCGGGTTATGGATACGATTCCATCACGGTGGCCATGGTGGGTCTCCTTAATCCCTTTGGCGTAATCATTTCAGGCATGATGTTCGGCGCGCTAAAGACCGGCATCCTGGACATGGCGGTTTATACCGAAATCCCGCGGCAGTTGGTTACGCTTATCAATGGTATCGTGGTGCTCTTTATTGCCGGCAAAAGCATCATTGGTAAAGGATATCAAAAGCTGGTGGAGGATAAAGAGATCGAATCTGAAAAACACGTTCCAGCTAAAGATACCAAGAAAGAGGTGTCCAAATGAACCTGGGCGAAATCATCCAATCTGTCTTTACATTGACACTCTTGTATTCCACCATCCGCATCAGCATTTCCATTCTGTTTGCCGGCATGGGTGAGATGATCACTGAGCGCTCCGGCGTGCTCAACATCGGCGTGGAAGGTGTGATGCTGCTGGGCGCCTGGGCGGCTGCTATCGCTTCTTATTTCGCCAACAACGCATGGATTGGTTTGCTGGCTGCCGCGGGAATCGGCGTTGTTATCGGCCTGGTTTATGCGTTCATTGTGGTGACGCATCGGGCCGTACAAGCAATAACCGGTCTGGCGATTTTCCTGTTGAGTTCCGGTTTGACCGGCTTTTTGCTGCAGATCATTTTTGAACATGGCGGCAACTCTCCGCGCGTTCCGACACTGCCGATGATTCACTTAGGTTTCTTGGAAAACGTACCTGTGCTGGGCCAAATATTCAACGACCAATCGGTTTTAATGTATCCAGCCTTGCTGCTGCCGCTCATTCTATATTTTGTGTTTTACTACACACCCTGGGGAACCTGGCTGCGCGCTGCGGGTGAAAACCCCAAAGCCCTGGCGGTTGTGGGCGTCAACCCGATCACAGTCCGTTATTTTGCAATCGTTGCCGGGTGTCTGCTGGCCGGGGTTGGCGGCGCGTATCTTTCCATATCCCAAACATCGCTGTTCTCTGAGAATATGGTAGCAGGGCGTGGTTTCATTGCGCTGTCCGCAGTGATTTTTGGTAATGTTAAACCGCGCGGTGTGTTTATGGCGTGTATGTTCTTCGCATTCATGGACGCGTTGCAAATCACGCTGCAAGCAGTGGTACCGGCCGGCGTTCTGCCGCGCGAGTTGTTCATGTCGCTCCCCTATGTGCTGACCCTGCTCATTTTGGCGGGTTTTATCAAACGCAGCGGCGGACCGGCGGACATTGGCAATCCATACGAGAAGGAGTCGCGCTAGTACGATTCTGAACCGGATGGGTTTATAGAACCACGTTCTTCATGCAAGCACGATATGCGTGACGAAACACCAATAGACAAACAATAATCGAAATCCTTCAATAGAGCCAAGGGATCAATATATTGATCCCTTGGCGAGTTTACTGACAGGATTGTTCTTTCAAAAAACGCAACAATTCATTATGAAAGAATGCGGGATTATCCAGGTTGGCGGCGTGTTTGGCGTTCGGGATGGTGATTAAACGGCAACCAGGCTCGTGTTTGGCCCAGACGGGCATGGCTTTGCGGATGTTGCCGGTCTTTTCCTGGTCACCCATCAAGAGTAAAAGGGGTTTCCCGAAGTGATAATCGGGTTCTTCATGCAGGCACTGGGTGAGCGACACCATGATCTCGATATACTCCTCCTTGCTTTGCAGCCGCATGGCCTTTTCCATGATCGCGCGCCCTGCCGGTGAATTCACGGTCGCGTCCAGAGATAGCTTGACCAGGTTTTCGTAGGAATACAGCCCCAGAATCTGCCGGGTTGAAGATAAGGCGGCTTTCTCCAGTGCATTCAAATGTTGAAAATTCCAGGTGCAATCCAGGCAAAGCATGGCCCGCACGCGCTCGGGATATTGAAAGGCGAATTCCTGGCTCAGGTTGCCGCCCATTGAGTGGCCCACCAGGATGGCCTGCCTGGCATTCAGGTAATCCAGCAGAGCAGCCAGATCGAGGATGGCGTCCTTCAGTGTGAATTTCATCGGGCGAGAGAGGCCGTGCCCACGCACATCCCAGGTTAGCACCCGGCAGTGTTCAGCCGCCAAGGACAGCGCGGCATCCCATTCGTGATGGTCAATGGTCGCGCCGTGCGTGAAAACCACCAATGGCGCATCTGCTTTTCCGCCCAACCAGTACTGGATGTCCGCGTCGCTACGTTTCAATGTCAAGTGCTGTAAATCTTTCATTGACCCTTCCTGATGAAGTTGCTCCTAAATGCACCTCATCTTTCAATTTCAGGTTGGGATTATAATCCTCGCTTGTGCTAAATTAACGGAAGCGATTTTCCAATAACCTACTGCTTCAATTTTTTTCCCCTATAATTGAATCAAAATCTGAAACAGGTGAAAAATGGCCAGACAATATCACATCCAACTCGATGAAGGCGAGTGCGCGCCTTACGTGCTGCTGCCGGGCGATCCCGGGCGGGTGGAGGCCATCGCGGCGGTGTGGGACTCGGCCGAAAAACTGGCTGCCAACCGCGAGTACGTCAGCTATCGCGGCGTTTATAAAGGCATGCCGATTTCCTGCACCAGCACCGGCATTGGCGGAGCTTCCACCGCCATCGCCATGGAGGAACTGGCGCGCGTGGGCGCGCGTGTTTTCCTGCGCGTGGGAACTTGCGGGGCTTTCCAGAAACAGGTGAAAGACGGCGACCTGGTCATCTTCGACAGCGCCGCGCGTTACGACGGCACCTCGCGCACTTATGCCCCTCTGGAATTCCCGGCCGTGGCGGATTTTTCCGTGCTGCAAGCCTGCGTGCAGGCTGCCGGCAGCCTGGGTGTGCGCTACCATGTGGGTTGCACACGTTCGCATGACGGTCTGTACGCCCGCCATCCCGAGCCGGAAGCTTCTTACAACAGCTATTGGCAATCGGATTGGAAAGAGCATTACCGCGACCTGGAGCGCATGCGCATCCTGGCTTCCGAGATGGAAGCCGGCGTTGTGCTCACACTGGCGCGCCTGTGGGGATTGCGCGCCGGCGGCATGGCCGTTTCGGTCATCAACATGCTGCATGCCGAAGAAGCCAAAAATGATTATGGTCCCGGCAAGGACTTCGACGCCTCCGCGGATACCGTGCTGACCCTGGCGCGCGTGGGCAGCGACAGCCTGCGCATCCTTTACGCGCAGGATCAGGGCAAGTAGGAAGTACCTTTACTGTCTTGTAGCAGAGATCTTCGCATATGAAGCAACGCGCCCTTTCCAGAACCTGGCTAAAGGTCTTTTTGTTCCTGGTGGTGTTGGGAGGTCTGACCCAGCTTTTCAGCATCATCGCGCGCCAGCGCAGCCACGAAAAGAACGGCAACTACTGGCCGTATTTCTTTGAAGAATTGCCCGAAAACTCCGTGGATGTGATTTACATGGGCAGCTCCCACTCCAATTCGACCTTCATTCCCGAAATCATCGACGATATCCTGGATATCCGCTCAATCCACGTGAACACTTCCGGCGAGAGCATTTACCAAACTGCCCTGGAATACGAAGAGGTGTTACGCCATCAAGATCCCCGGGCGGTGGTCATCGAAACCTACCCGATCTATGACGGACTTTCACAGCAGGAATTGAAACCCTGGAATTATTCATTCTTTTTCGCCGTGCCCTCACCACTGCGGCGCATGGCTTACGCCCACCGTTTCCTATCAATGGAAAACTTGGTTTACTTTTATTTGCCCTATACAATTTTCCATGCCAACTGGAAGGAACCCGCGGACGTGGCAGAGCGCGTGATCGCAGCGGCTGTTTCCGCCGGGGGTGGAGCGGATACGCTGGAATTGCCCCACCAGGGTTATTTCAACTACATGGAATCCCTGCTGCCGATTGGGTGGGGGGGAGAGCCTAAGCCAGCGCCGGAAACATGCGGCATACCTGATCTCCCCCAACGGTTGGAAAAAACAGCTGAGATCATTGCGCTCGATCTGGAAAACCCGGCGGAATTGTTGTTTGTTGAAGCGCCGCAATTGGTCAATGATTTTGCGGCTTGCCGGGAAGAGGTCATGCGGGGCGTTCAGGCGCTAGGCGGCGAATACCTGACCCTGCTGGAGGATCAAAGCCGCGCGCGCCTGTGGTTCGGCGACCATGAACACATGACCCAATTCGGCGCGCTGATCGCCTCGGTGGAGTTGGCTGAACGATTGGCCGAGCGGCTTGATCTGACGGTGGATGCAGAAGCGCTGGCTTTTTACCGCAGCTATTTTTTCCGGGATTACACGATCAGCCGCAACAGCGGTCAGGTCAGCGTGCAGTTGATCCCTTACGATGAAGAAAGCGCTTCGAACCTGTATTTTACCTGGAGCCTGTTTCAGGGCGAGCAGCAGCTTGATCAGGCGGAGGGTATCAACCAAAGCCAGATGACCTTCACGCTGCCGGAACCTGAGGGCGTTTACACGCTGCAGGTCAACATCTACAACCTGGACGGCAGCTATAATTTGCGCGGTATTTTCAACGTCCCGCAGGATCAAGGCAAAGGGAGTGCCGAATGAGCGTGCGCGGGGCTGAGCGATGACCTTTAACCACTTCGCCTTCTACGGTTTTCTGGCATTCGTGCTGCTGGCGCACTACCTGCTGCCAGCGCGCGGGCGTTGGGCCTGGCTGCTGGCTTACAGCTATGTTTTCTACGCGTTCTTGGACCCGCGCTTTATTGCGGTGCTGCTGGGCGGTACGCTGATCGCTTATGTCTGTGGACGGTTGATCAAATCCAGCGCGGACGAGCGGGATAAACATGGTTGGATGTTAGCTGGCGCAGGCGCCAGCCTGGCGCTGTTGTTTGGCTTTCGATATATTTCCTTCTTCAATGGCGTTCTCGGTTCTGTTGCGGCGGCACTCGGCCTGCGATGGATGCTGCCTGCGCCGGCATGGTTCTATCCGCTGGGCATTTCTTTCTTCACCCTGCAAGCGCTCAGCTACATTTGGGATGTGTACGATGGGCGGGTGGAAGCAGAACATCATTTTGGACATTTCGCCCTTTACATGGCTTTCTTTCCAAAGCTGCTGAGCGGTCCGCTGGAACGCCCCGCGCCTTTCCTGCAACAAATACGCCAACCGCGGCCTTTCCCGTACGCGAAACTGGATGAGAGCCTGCTGCGCATCGGCGCGGGCCTGCTCAAGAAGCTGGTCATTGCAGACCGGCTGGCGGCAGTGGCAGACGCGGTCTTCGCCGCCCCGGCGGATTTCCCGGCGCCCAAGCTGCTGGTGGGTGTTCTGGCTTTCGCCTTTCAGGTTTATATCGATTTTTCGGCCTACACCGACATCGCTCTGGGAAGCGCCGCGCTGTTGGGTTTCGAGCTGAGCGAAAACTTCGAACGGTCGTATTTTTCAGCTTCCGTGAGCGAATTTTGGCGGCGCTGGCACATCACTTTCAGCAGCTGGCTGCGCGACTATGTATTTCTGCCGTTGGAAGCCAGGGATCGGCGCAAGAAACCGCGCGCTTTATGGCAGAGCCTGCACATCCTCATCACCTTCCTGGGCAGCGGGTTGTGGCATGGCGCCAACTGGACCTTCGTCGTTTGGGGCGGGCTGCACGGCCTTTATCAGGCGGTGGAACAGCTAATGAGTAAAACGCGCCGGCGCCTGGAGAAGCACCTGCCGCGCGCTATCTTCGTCATCGGCACCTTTATTTTGGTCAGCATCGCCTGGGTTTTTTTCCGCGCCAATTCGCTGGCGGCGGCATTTGAAATGCTGGGCGGTATTTTCACCTGGCGCGGCGGCGCGGCGGAGGGGGTCTGGAGCTTGCTGGATGAAAGCCTGGGCCTGGACGCGCCGGACTTCATCCTGATGGCGGCTGCCCTGGCGGTATTCTTTATCGTGGAGTGGCGGCAGGCGGGCAAAATCCTGCTGACTGCTTTCAAGCGC
>Ga0172371_10007437_pt1 | contig 15606 bp, 13 predicted proteins | sample Lak12m_FD_114543 | JGI IMG/M metagenome (GOLD analysis project Ga0172371, IMG submission 114543) | Freshwater microbial communities from Kabuno Bay, South-Kivu, Congo - kab_022012_12m | ecosystem: Environmental > Aquatic > Freshwater > Lake | place: Democratic Republic of the Congo: South-Kivu... | reverse complement strand
CTTTCATAATTACTGGATTATTCAGATAAAGTTGACATGGGGAACAGATCCCTCGTGCAGGAGATGAAGATATCGGTTAACCTCGTCCATACGGCAGTTTTGACGACACTCTTTGATATCAAGCCCGTGACGAATGTATTCAAAACTTTCCCTGCGCCTTTCACCCTCCCAAATTTGCAGAAATGACTGATCATTGATGTTTCCGTACTCAAATCGCTTGTCAAGCAAAAATGCGCTGCAACCATAAACGGAACCATCAGCCATGATATAGCCCCACAAAAAAGGGGTCGCATAACACTTAGGATATCTGTCGTTCTCAGTATATTTTTTCATGGTATGACCTCGAAAGACCACACTGAAATTCGCAGTGTTATATGACTCAAGCTCTTTTGCCATTTCCAGATGCTGTGTATAATCTATGGCATCATAGATATGGGTCTTGCTGTACATATGCTGAGAATATGGCTTCACGACCAGGTAATCGAGGCCAATCTCATCACGGCATATTTTGGCCAGCTTATCGATCTCCGCGGTGTTTTCTGTCAGTAAAAGTGCCTGCGCCCCTAAAACACAGTCAAGCTGTTTTTCTCTTTTTACGGCAACAGCACGGTTCAGATTATCAATGACCTTCTGAAATTCAGATTCTTTGGTCCGGTGTATCTCCGCATAGGTTTTTGCTGTGCCAGCATTGATTGAAACCTTGATCCAGGATACCAAAGGAAGAGCTTCACTTAAAAACTGATCCGTCATTATTGTGGCATTTGTGGTAAATGACACATCTATACCCGCGTCCCTGGTATATCTTACAATGTCATGAATTCGCTTATGCAGCATAGGTTCACCTTCGCCAGCGTACATGATGCTTTTGATTCCCAACCTTCCCATCTCTTCGAGGCGAACTTTAAGGAGGTCAGCATCCAGCATGTTGGTTTTATAACCGATGTAATCAACCGCACAAAAAACACAGCGATGGTTGCATGCGCCTACCGGAGAGATTTCCAGATAGATCGGGTAAACTGATTTCCCTTTATTCCAATCGTCTCCAACGTCAAGTAATTCTGCAACACGCCTGGGGTGATAAACCAGCTTGTGTTTATCGATCGCATACTTGTCATCCATTATCTGCCTTTATCTAAATTCTTGCCGAGTCCTGTAATATCCTGATCCCTCAGCCACTGCATACAAATATGACCTACAATAAGTTGCAGGTCTTCTGCAATCTGCATATCATCGATTTCAAAGTGAATCGGGCAGTCAGCAAGCTCTTTACATCGCCCTCCTGAGAAACCGAGAATGGCAAAAGTCTTCATACCAATGATATTACCGGTTTCGAGCGCCTTGATCACATTCGGAGAGTTCCCGCTTCCAGACAAAACAATAAGCACATCCCCTGCTCGTGCCTTAACCTTGAGTTGTTCGGAATAGATACTATCGTAACCCATATCGTTTGCAAGACAGGTAATAACTGCGGTATTGGCGCTTAATGCTTCGGCCCGCATTCCACCGCCATAATTCAAACCTACACCATAAATAAAATCGTTGGCAAGATGCAAGGCATTCCCTGCACTTCCCCCGTTGCCACAGAGATATGTACTATGACCATGTATCCATGCCTCAAGGAGAGCCGTACAAAGAGTTTCCACTTGAGACATGGCGTCAAGGCTCAGGGCTTGCGAGACTTTGTCGGTATAATATTTAATGTGCTGATGCATACATTGCTGTATAACGCTTGGAGAAATCTATACACATGGATTCTGCGATCAAAGTCAAACCTGCATCAGGTAAAGGGAAATGATTATTTAGCACGATTGCTATCTTAAAAGCATGTTTTGGTAGGGCAGCCAATAAGTTGAGTATCCTCCGAAATTCAGCCAGACAAACAATGTGGCTATATAAAAAAAAAGAATACTCAGGATAAAAATAGTTCTGTTATAAGTACTTGCAATCAACAGTGGCGTTCTTGAAAAGATAACAAGTTGCATGGGAAGAAAATAGAGCGCCATGCGATCAATAGTTGTGGAAATCACAAAGGTCAGTGGAAGCATAACAAGGCTTATTATGCTAAAAATCATCCATAAGCGCCCATCACTATATCGTTCAGCCCATCTTTTTCTGAAATAGAGAAAAACCAATGCAGCAAAAACATTCATCATAACCCTGATTAACGCACCTGATGATTCCATTCCTTCAGTATCTACTACATAATGTTGAATCAGATATGACAAGCGTTCAGCCATCAAAGCGACAATAGCAGTAATAAATAAAAACACAAACAACAACCAATCTGTCAAACTTCGAAGTGAATTAGTATAAAGAAATCCAATTGGCAGCATAAACAAAGCTGTCTTGTGAAAAAATACCCCTATAAAAACCATTACATAATAACATATCGGCCTGCCATTTATCAAGTCAATCAAACCCCACATCATGAAGCCTATGGCTGCGGCCTGCCTTGTATATCCCATCGCAACGGCAACAACCAGATATGGAATTGCTACAGCCAAGGCTATCCATGGTATAGGCATGTTTTTGCACACCCTCAACAAACCGGCAATGAAGATTGCAGCACAGATCAGATTTGTTGCATAAATTCCATTGAGATAATTCTCAGAAAGCCAATGGACCAACAGGAAACCAAAATCATCAGCTATATTCTCAATCGTCCAGAGATCAGAAAACTTCAACCCCTGTAACCAGGAATAACCTTGAATATAGTTGAGCCAATCCCCTCCAACCTCATGGCGCAACCCGACAATTATTATCAGCAGAACTCCATATATCAACCATTGCACATAAGGTAAGGCTCCTTTTGCTTTCCACGGACTTAAACCCGCAAGCATTGGAACAAGCAGCATGAGCCAGTATGTTGTCATTGATTCTCCTCAAGCCATGCCTGAAACATCAGTACCGCCCAAAGTCTGTTGGTCCAGTCAAAACGACCGCTTAAATGCTGACGCCAGATTTCACGAACAGGGGCCGGCTTCAGATAACCCTCCTGCTCAAGGCGTTTTTCGTCAAGCAATGCTTCCGCCCAGTCGCGCAAAGGACCACGCAGCCACTGCCCGACTGGTATGGCAAACCCTGCTTTAGGACGTTCAATCAATTCACGAGGGACATAGTTATACAGTACCTGCCTCAACACCCACTTTCCCAGCCCTCCCCGAATCTTCATATTGAGAGGCAACCGCCATGCCAGTTCCGCTAAGCGATGATCCAGAAAAGGTACACGCGTTTCAAGACTGACACCCATCGCTGCACGATCAACTTTGGTTAAAATATCATCAGGAAGGTAGGTAATGCTGTCCAGAATCATCATGCGATGCTCGGCTTCAGACATACCTGCTACAAGTGCCGGATTATCAAACTGTGTTGGCAGGCGGACAGCATCTTTTACAAGGGAAAAATCCGGCGGCCACTCGGTAACCAGACTGTAACAGAGATCGTCCAGACTTTTAACTGTTTGCATCCGATGCGCAAATTTATGCGCCTTGTCACCCAAACGGGAAATGGCATGAGATTTCGGAAGCAAACCACCCAAAACATCCCATGCATCTACGGGTAATTGCTGAATGCCAACACCCATGAGTCGACGTAAATGGTAAGGAAGCCAAGCTATACGATCCCAAAGACGCTCAGCCAAAAAGTATCGGTTATAACCACCAAAAAGTTCATCCCCTGCATCTCCTGAAAGAGCTACTGTAACATTTCGACGTGCAGCCTGGCAGACCAGAAAGGTTGGGATCTGTGAACTATCTGCAAAGGGTTCATCATACAGCTGGGGTAATAAAGGTATTACAGACAAGGCATCATCTGCTTTAACACGAATCAAATGGTGGTCGGTACCAAGATGCTTCGAAACCGCCAATGCATGAGCTGATTCATCAAAGGCAGCTTCTTCAAACCCTATTGTAAACGTTTGTATCGGACTCATAGACTGCGCCTGCATGAGCGCGACGATGGCCGAGGAATCAACACCTCCGGACAGGAATGCGCCAAGAGGAACATCAGCAACGGCCTGCTGCGCTACTGCCTCACGCAACGCTGCATCAAGCATGGAGACCGCCTCAACTTCATCATGTACAGGATTTGCCTGACTCCGGCGAACAGTATCAGTCAATAACCAGTATGGCTTTATGGATAGAGCTCCGGCTGCCAGTTCACAATGCCGTAACGTCAGAACATGTCCGGGTTGCAGCTTGCAAATATTCTCATATATCGAATATGGAGCAGGAACAGCGCAGTGCTGCATATATAACGCCAAAGCTCCGCGATTGATCGGATTATCAAACTGCGGATGTGCACGCAAGGCCTTGAGTTCAGAGCCAAATAAAAATGTCCGCTCATTACCTCGACTAGCCCATCCATAGTAAAGAGGCTTTTCGCCAAACCGGTCTCGTGCTAATGTCAGAGTATGTTCAATTTTATCCCATAAGCAAAAAGCAAACATACCGACCGCTTGTCTCAATGTGTCAGAAACACCCCAGAAAGCAAATCCCGCCAATAAAGTTTCCGTATCTGAATGACCACGCCAGCCATAAGAATAACCTGCCAGTTCAAGTTGATCACGCAGTGAAAGATGATTGTATATTTCACCATTGAAAACAAGTACATAACGCTCACAGGCGGAATGCATAGGCTGATGTCCGGCAGGAGAAAGATCAAGAATGGACAATCGACGATGAGCAAGCGCAATGCAAATATCGGCGTCATGCCAGACACCTGAGTCATCCGGCCCCCGATGCAAAATAGCTTCCGCCATTGTTCGAGCTCGATTAACAATCTCCTCAGAATTCGAACAAGGAGTGGAAAGAAAACCGGCTATTCCACACATTCAGTTAGCTCTCTCAATTTTTTCTTTAAATAAAAATTTTGACTCAATGTTGATCTTTCTTCTGAAATGAACTTCTCAATAACTTACATCAGCGACCGATAGAGACTTTTGATCTGTGAGGCGAGAGCCGGAAAGCTAAAATCCCTGACTCGCTCATAGCCATACTCAATCAATCGATTGCGTTCATCTTTTGAGCCAAGCATGTTTTCAATGGCATCAGCCATACTATCTGAATTATCGTTCGGAAAATAAACACTTTTATTTTGAGTAATTTCACGAAAAACCGGGATATCACTCAATACCATCGGCACACCTGCGGCCATTGCCTCCAGAATAGGGATACCAAAGCCTTCGTACGCCGATGGAAAGACGAAAAGAGTGCAGAGTTTGTAGGCACTGCGGACTTCAAGATCGCTGAGTCCACTTAATATTCTGATATTGTCAGAGAGATTTAAGGCCGCAATCTTTTCCTCGATCTTTAAACGCTCTCCACTATCATTTCCAATAATGAGAAGGTTGCACACACTCCCGCGATCACGCAGGTGCGCAATTGCATCAATCAGACGTATATAATTTTTACGATGCTCAAAGTGTCCCACTGCCAACAGAAACTCTTGCGGCAAGGCAAACTTTTGGCGCATCATCTGCAAATCAAATTCGGTTACGAGGTCAAAGTGCAGCGGATCAAGACCATTATGAACAACAGAGACTCTTGTATCGGGAAGAAAAGCAAGAATATCAGACTTCATAGCCTCTGAAACTGTAATGACATGATCGGCAGCTCTCAGAGATTTTCGTAACGTCAAATTAAAAGCTATGTGCTCAAAAAAAGGAGTATCAGGATTAACACCCCGAATGTCGTGAATGGTAAGTAATGTTTGACCATGCGTACAATTTACAAGCGGCAGGTTAAAAACCTCGAATACATCAAATCGCTCTTGAGCAAACGCTTTGCGCCAATAGGCAAAACCTTGAGCGAGACGCTGCCAACGACCTTCGCTTGGTAATGGGGTTTGCCTGAATGATACATTAGGTGCACTTGGAAACCAACTGCCAACACGGCTGTCAGCCGGTTCAAAAACAACAAACTCTGCTTCAGGCAATTGTTTAACCAGCTCTCCATAAATTCCCACAAACCGTTGGCGGGCTCCAGACGGCCTATCATTCAGACAGGTTGCATTCAAACCCACTTTCATGGTGCAACCCCGAACCTGACCTGATCCATTACTCCCAACACTTCAAAATGCCTTTTTATGACGGTATGTTCTTCAAATGGCGTAATAGCCTGCGCCAGAACTTTTGCCGATATCGGGTTATCCAGAGCTTTCTGCATACCGGCGGCCATAGCTGACGGATCACGCATAGGAACAAGATACCCATACCTGCCGCCGTCAAGCAGCTCACGCGGGCCCGTGGGGCAGTCAGTAGAAACCGGTGTGCACCCGCACATCATAGCTTCTACCAATACATTTGGCAATCCCTCTACATGTGATGAAAGCACAAAGACATCTGCTCTTTTAAAATATTTGAGCGGATTTTGAACATAACCTGCAAATTGTATGTCATCAGTCAATCCAAGTTCATCTACCTGAGCCTGCAACTCTCCTTTTAACGGGCCATCCCCGAGAATTAACAAACGAACCGCTCTGTTATGCCGGAGAATGCTGAAGGCATTTATCAAATCTGCAAATCCTTTCCATTCAGCCAGTCTTCCTGCGGCAACAAGAACGGGCAAGGTTTTATTCACCAGCCATGGGTGGTCAACTGGTTCATTCAAACGTAAACGTGATTGCCGGTCATCCACAATGTTATACACACATACATGAGGAGGATTTCGAAATACCTTGCGGTATTGATCAACCATATCTTTTGAGACACACGTCAATGCATCTGCCCGCCACATTACTGAACGAGCTAACTGCTTCAATATCCAGCGCTTGGCAAATACGGTATTAGAGTAAGTATCAAACGGGGTTACTCGTGAAGAGCCGCTGATTTTCGCCTTTGAACCTGCAATGATTGCAGCAAGCAGAACAACAGTATTTAAATGATCCTCCGCAGAGAAAATAATATCGGGAGTTTCGTCTTTTAAATAACGAACAAGATCAAACATCATATTGATCACTCTTGGTTTATCCCATACCTGCAGGCGAACGTCCTTTATATCAGGAAGAGTGTATTGTGGATCCACATAACCGATAATCAAATCTACTTTATGACCATGATTTGCCAGTGCCTGAGTAAAACGGAGTTGAGCGAGGGGAACGCCGGCAATGGCAAAACGGGGGGTAACAACACAAATTTTCATACTTTCAAAATATTGTCATAACACATTATCGGTTTTTCTCCAGCCAGGCCTGAAACATCAGCACGGTCCATAAGCGGGATGTCCAATCATAGCAACCACTGAGATGTTGCTGCCATACCTCTTGAATCATGGGTGAGTTTAAATAACCCTCTTCTTCAAGGCGCTTTGCATCAAGCAGTTCTTCGGCCCATTCACGCAACGGACCACGCAGCCAAACACCCACAGGAATGGCAAAGCCAGCTTTTGGGCGCTCAATTAACTCTTTGGGAACATAATTATATAAAACTTGTCGCAAAGCCCACTTACCTTGACCGTCTCTTATTTTCATTCGTAAAGGCAAACGCCATGCCAGCTCAACAACCCGATGGTCAAGAAAAGGAACACGCGTTTCAAGGCTTACACCCATAGCTGCTCGATCAACCTTGGTCAGAATATCATCGGGAAGGTAAGTAATGGAATCCAAAAGCATCATGCGATGCTCAGCATCAGCCAGTTCAGATAAACCGTAAACATTGGGCATCGCTAAATCAGTGTTTATCATGCTCTGCAGCACATTCATGGTTTTCGGCCAGACTGTTGCAAAATAGAGCGCTAATTCATCCACCGAATGAACGGCAGTCATGCAATGGGCAAACTTGTGTGTTTTATCACCCAGGCGATCAATACCATACCTGCAGGGAAGCAAACGGGCAAAATTATCCCATGACTCAACTGATAGTTTTTGAATACCATTACCCAGTACTTCTCGGAACGAACGGGGAACTAGCTCAATTCTATCCCACAAACGACGAGCAAATGTATAACGGTTGTAACCACCGAAAATCTCATCTGCGGCATCACCTGAAAGTGCGACTACAACTTCTCTTCTTGCTGACTGACATAGAAGATATGTTGGAATCTGTGAACTATCAGCAAATGGCTCATCGTATAAATAAGGTAAAAGCGGGATGACATCGAGTGTATCTTTTGCTGTTATACGAAGCTCATGGTGTTCAGTTCCAAGGTAACGGGCAACTGCGAGAGCATGGGGTGCCTCATCAAACCCGGCCTCGTCAAATCCTACAGTAAACGTTAAAACCGGAGATCCGGATTGAGCCTGCATCAATGCAACAATAGTTGAAGAATCAACCCCGCCTGAGAGGAAAGCACCAAGAGGGACATCCGCTACAGCCTGAAGTGCTACTGCTTTTCGAAGAGTATCCTCCAGCATTGATAAAGCTTCCTTGTCATTTTCTATGGGATCAGCCAGACCGTTAAGGACAACATCAGACATATGCCAAAAAGATTCAATTCTTACCAGACGCTTGGGTCTTTCGATGGCGCGCAATGTAAGAATACAACCGGGAAGAAGCTTATAAATGTCCTGATAGATTGAATGAGGTGAGGGAACTGTACTATACTGAAGGTAAAGAGAGAGCGCTGAACGATTAATTTTATTGCCAAATCTCGGACAGGCTTTTAGGGACTTAAGCTCCGAACCGAACACAAAAGCGAGTTCATCTCCCTGCCCGACCCATCCCCAAAAAAGCGGTTTTTCACCGAAACGATCACGAGCCAGAGTCAATTGTTTTTCTTCACTATCCCACAAAGCGAGAGCAAACATTCCGACAGTTCGTATTAAGGCAGCCTGGATGCCCCAAAACACAATACATGCCAATAAGGTTTCTGTATCGGAATGACCTCTCCAGTCAATACGATATCCTGAATTACTCAACTCTGTACGTAAAGAGAGGTGATTGTATATTTCCCCGTTCAAAACCAGCGTGTAACGCTTACAAGGGGAGTGCATGGGTTGAGAACCTTGATTTGATAGTTCTAGTATTGAAAGTCGTCGATGCCCCATAGCAAAGCCGCTCTCATCTTCAACCCAAACCGCACCAGAGTCTGGTCCACGATGAAAGAGAGTTTGTGTCATTGAAGCAATTTCAATGCGCAAATCATTACCAGTAGTCGGTGATGTCAGAATACCAGTTACTCCGCACATAAATCTTTAAACCGATAATGTATGATTTTTGGTAACATGGTGATAAGAAATAGAATGTGATTATTTTTTAACCATCAAACAATCAACTTCGTTTAATGAAAGATTTTTATTTCGTGTAATAGGATAAAATCCAGTAACAGCAAACCCATTACTCTCATATGTTGAAAGAGAATCGAGATAGTGTGGCATACCATCATAGAAAGGAATAAGAGACAATTCCGAAATAAGCGCCCTAACTTCGGACATTGAACTTTTTGCTCCTTTAAAGACTTCCTGATCATAACCCTGTGTGTCCATCTTCAAAAGATAATTCTTACCTTTCTTGAGTATAGAATCCGAAAAACATTGATCTATAGTTTTTACCTGAATAGTTTGTTTATGTGTAGACTGTATACTGGACCAATTTTTTTCCCAATAACTTGTTGGATTTAATATCGAGGATAATGATGAGAATTTAGATACATTGATCACTGTCTCGCCTGGTTGTGACCCCAATGCAAAATTATTAATAAACCATTTACTATCATTTTTTGATATTTCAGCAAGTTTTTTAAATGCAGAATCCACTGGTTCAAATGAATATATTTCGCCATTATAACCAAGATTCCGTAAATGACTTCCAAACTGTCCCTCATTTGCACCAACGTCTATGACTGCATCTATTTTACATTCTTTAAGAAGTAGATAGAGATGAGAACGCAATGTATGCTGACCCGAAAATCTTATCAGATCGAATGTGGTGAATACATTTATGTACCTTCTGAATATTTCTTTAAAACCGGATAATGTTTGCATATTGAATTTTATTTATACGTTATTATTAGCAACCATGTAAAAGTCAGTACTTTTTAATCAAGAATTGACTTCATTCTCATTGCAGCAGCTGCCAATGAATATTTTTCGATAAAGATTTTCCTTAACTCATTATCGAAACCAGTGGTAATAGCGTTATTTGCCAGTTGGATCGCATTAATAAATTCTTCTGCGCTATAACAGCACCAACCAGCAACAGGAGCTATATCCTCATAACCGGAAAAAGCTTCTGGTGTGCCGATAACTTTTTTCCCATACATCATCGCTTCTGCAACTTTTGTCTTCATGCCTGAACCATCGAATATGGGGGCTATAACATATTTTGCGTTTTTGTACCAGTCAGCCAAAGAATCTACAGCTCCGATAACCTCTACCTTTCCCGGTATTTCAAGCTTGTCGCGTAATGAATCAAACCCCATACCGACAATGCATAATTTTATATTTATATGTGGAATAATATGACGAACAAACCAGGTTATACCTTCCCTATTGGCATAAAATGAACCACCAACGAACAGTATGTATTTTTTGGAAATTTTATCAGTGGAATCCGCAAAGCCATCAGGCATCTTATCTTCAAGAGCCATGGGAGCTATATGTGTTGCTTCCCGTAAATATGTTTTTTTTAATAATTCACTATCTCTTTTACTGAGTGTTATCAGTATATCTGCGTAGGATACTGACTTTTTTTCTGCAAAGTAATTAATTAATACAATTATTAATGCACGAAAATTTCTTGAGTGCCTTAATGACCCAATAAAAAATCTGAATTCTACATTATGAAAGAAAACAACAATCTTTACACATGGATATCTCTTTTTTATACACTTTATAAGCTGACCGTAATTTGATCCATCAACAAACACAATATTTATACCATGTTCATTGATCAAATGCAAAGCTTTTCTTTCCTCTTCATCATTCAATCCGTCTATATAGCCATTGAAAGCTTTTACTACTGTCATTATTCCTCGGGGAGCATTATCAGCGAGCTCTAATACATGCAAATTGCTCCCATAAAGACCCATCAGAATATTAGCATTAATATTCATCAATAACTTGCGTCCTCCAAGAGGATATTTATTCATTTTATTTGTTACCAGTAAAACACTTGTAACTTGATCGATAGAAGTAACAGAATTATTCATCGAGAAATACAGGGATTTTTGAATCCTTTTATTTTATTAAATCATAGAATTGTCTTGCTATAATATTTGGCGTAAATCTTTGCGCTCCACTCTGCTGATCACAATATTTTCTTGGCTGCTCAATTGCATTTTTGATTGCATCTCTTAATGCAATTTTATCATTTATAGGAACTATACTCCCATATTTATTATTTAATAGTATATCATGAATGCCGCCTCCAGAATCAGTCGATACTATATCCAAACCACAATATAATGCCTCAATGATAACATTGCCGAAGCCTTCGTTATCTGATGATAAAACCAATATATCAGATGCTGCTATTATCTCATATGGACGAGGGTGATAACCTATAAATTTTACAACTTGTTGTAATCCAATTTGCTTCGAATATTCTTCAAGCATTTTTCTTAGACTCCCGTCCCCAACTATTCTCAATTCTATTTTTTCTATATCAGAAAGTAGCGCTATAGCATCAAGTAATAATCTATGGTTTTTTTCAGGCTCTAATCTCCCCACACTAACAATAAGAGTTTTATTGTTTTTTATTTCTTTTTTTTGTAGGAGTTTTTCCTCTGGCGGTATTATCGGGTTGTGTATTACAGCCATATGTCTTTTCAAACCAATTGTCATCCTGCACATATCATCATATACGCCGGAAGAGATGACGACAACCTTGGTTGCGAACCGGTAAAACATACTCGATGTTATTGAAAACAGAACAAATGGATTATTAAGACTTTTGCTTGGCAATGCATGCTCCCATAACAATAGCTTAAAATATGGATATATTATTTTGACCAAAGAAGAACATAAATTCAACTTCCAAAAACTCGAAAGGATAACAGTTGGCTTATGTTTTATCAAATAATACAGTAACGCGGATGGCAGTTTATATGTTTTATCGCATTTTAAATCAATAACATTATAGCTCTCATTTGCTTCGCTCAAATACTCACCCTCATTGCTCATCAATATAAAATCAACCTTATAACCGGTTTTTTTAAATTCAAAAGCAAGATTTAATGCAACTCTTTCCGCACCTCCAAATTTTAAAGAAGGCAAAAGAAAAGCTATTTTTTTAATGTGCATATACCATTTTATAACACATTACATTAAATGAATAGTAAGCATCAGTTCGTTTCATTTTCTTATCGCCATAACTCAGTTGGTATAAACATCCAGTGCAATATTATTTTTTGCATATTCAAATTCTCGATGTGTTTTTTTTACGACTCCATTAAACATATCTTTGCTAGCGAACAAAAAACCAAATGGATACAACAAGAATATGATTAGACGATTAATATTTGTCGGCCACAACTTTATTGCTTTTATTATTGATATTTCTCCGTGCACAGAATAGCGAACATATGTAATTAATCTCCATAACTTTTCCCGTGTTTTTATTTTATACTTTTCTGTATTTGTGTTGGTTATAACCAGTGAATATGCCTTGGCTCGAGTATATTCCATTTTTTTACTAAAGGAAATACAATTCGGGGCATTATACTGCTTAATTTGAACCACCTTTTGTATAACTCTTGTTTTCATATTCCCAATAGTTGTCCATACAACACCCTCCGGGATAACGAAATCAATTTCAGGGAATTTATTGGTTTTCAGAAATTCTGCTTTTGTAAAATGCAACATATCACCAGTAACCCCATATTTCAGCCTAAGATCATTCCATGTTGTATCAAAACAGGTGTCTATCGGAAGATGTGAAGATATAACCTCATTACCATCTGAACAGAGTCCTGTTATACCAACATAATGTTTACGTTCTGATTCATGTATTGAGTACCATGCAGAGAGTAGTTGTTCAATCGCGTCAGGTAATAAATAATCATCAGAGTCATTCCAAAGAATAAACATACCTTTTGCTTGTTCAATAGCGATATTATCCATATATGCCTTGCCGATATGGACATTAGCGGTGATAACAGTAACTTTAAATGCCGATCTCTTACTTAAATCTCTTAATATTTCAGAAGTCGAATCCGTAGAGCCATCATCACAAACAATCCATTCGATATTTTTATATGTTTGACTGTTCAAACTATTCCATACCCTCTCAAGATATTGTGAACGATTCCAAGTTGGCGTAAGTACTGTTATTAATGGTGTGCTCACTGTATTAAACATATATTTTTAATAGTAAGACAGATTATTTTGCATAGTATTTGTTTAACCTTATACCATGGATTATAATTGCTAATAATATTTTTTTTTACCATTTTGCGTGTAGATCATTATATCTATTAAAGATTATCAACATGAACTCTTTCCGTATACATACGCATAATTCGCGCATATATAATCAAAGGTATTTTGATCATTACGAAAACATCTATATGCCTCAAATGATACTTGAGTGCAGACCTTAGCAATTGACAGTCTATTTCTTTATTAACATACCCACCGCTAATTTTTGCTTTTATATATTTCTTAATGTAATCAGACAATATCTGATAGTATTGATGCATTTTATATACTTTAATATAATACGAATCACGCTTGATACTGGTATTTGCCGTAATGAAATCAATAAGTTTATCTATATCTTCAACAACCCATGTACCACTATCGTTACTTTGATGTGTACGGCTATACATCAAGTAATTTTTTTCCCAAATAATATCGCCATATTTAAAGCCTTTCAACAAAAATGAAACATCTGAATATTTACCTCCGTCGTTCTTATCAATAAAGCTCATTGTATACACACTTGATCTATATATATAACCCGGAAATGGGCAGACGCCAATACCAGTCAAATATCTTGTAATAAATTTATTTCCATTGCTAAAGATTATATTATTAAACAGTATCAATTTATTTGGCGCAATCTTATTACCCTGCAGTTGAAGTGAATTAGCCCCAACAGCTACAACATTACTATTTCTTGATATTATTTCATATAGGGATTCGACCATATTTGGCATCATAATATCATCATCATGAAAAATCATATAATATGGAGTAGTGACCTCTCCTATAACAACTTTAAAATGCAGATCTGCTGATAATGATGGAGTTCTGCGTACATATCGAATTGATGGGTACTCTGCATGCATCATTCTCTGAACCTTGTTATCAGTAGAATTATCAGATACAAATACATCGATCATAGATAACGCTGTTTGTGACAAAACAGAATTTAAGGCCTCTCGTAAATACACAGGCCTATTGTAGGATAAAATAATTACCTGTATTTGCTTATTCATTTTTTTTCTTACTAATTCCTATCAATCAAATATCAAACTCCCTGTTTATTCCTCATCTTAAATATAGAATATATTAACTTATTGCTTTTTATAATATTACGCACAACCTGCTTGATTTTAGGATTAATAAAATACGAGTTCGGCATTAGCTTGCACTTTGAATATATTTTTGTTTGGTCTGAGCAGATATTTGTAATTAGATTAAATATATTATAATCATCAAGAACCTTCATACGCGATTCATTTACAGAGTCTTTATATTTATCATACACATCTGATTGAATAAGCCGCATCATCATTTCTGATGCAGCTTTAATATTGTCAATGTTAATTACCATCAATGAATTGGCATCAAAATAATCCATGATATTTGGACACCCATAATAAATCGGATATGAAAAGCCAAGAAACGCATCAGCAAGCTTTTCAGACCAATAATCAGAAACAACTCCATTCTCTAATACCAAATGGTATTTATAGGGCGATATAGCGTCCCACTTATCCGGTATAGGATGAAATCCCCCACCATAAATATCGATATATTCGCCAATCGGATAATTTTTAAGTCTCGTCAAGAAATCCAACCTTTTTTTATGGCCAGCAGAAATATTTTTTGTTGAAACGATTACCGATATACGATTTATTTTCTCAGGTACCACCATAATTTTCAGCTTATCATAATCCAACGAATAGTCAGCATTAAATATATGATTTCCATCCTGATGCTTAACATTCATTCCAATCCACCATGTCAAACCATTTGCATATATTACTTTTTTGTGTTTTACACTTCTATCGCATCCAACTAAAACAGAAAATTGTTTCAGGAACTTTTTTGATATAAGTTTTGAACTATCATTAGGTTCCATAGAAATAAACACAATATGATCCGGATCACAAATCGTTTGCTCTATTTCCAGTAGCCCAGAATTATGACAAACCACCCACCAATCACATTCGTCAACAGATTCATTTACTATAAATTGGCAATCCTTCCAAATTCCTTTTTTGCAGGGTGTTTGCCTGAGGAATAAACCAGATAAGTCTTTTGAACCTGAGGATATTTTTATAATTTTCACGTAGCGGAAGTATTATTTATATTTATTTTATATCTCTTATGCCTTTTTTTATATTGAAATGCATTTTGCAATAAACCTACTAAACCAGTAATCTTTTGAGGCTATCATTAATCTATTACTTGGATTTAATTATTTGCCTTATTAAAGGTAATCCCCTGTATTCTGAAACACACAATCCATTTGAGCTATTTTCAAATCATGATTATCAGCAT
>Ga0172371_10007436_pt1 | contig 15606 bp, 17 predicted proteins | sample Lak12m_FD_114543 | JGI IMG/M metagenome (GOLD analysis project Ga0172371, IMG submission 114543) | Freshwater microbial communities from Kabuno Bay, South-Kivu, Congo - kab_022012_12m | ecosystem: Environmental > Aquatic > Freshwater > Lake | place: Democratic Republic of the Congo: South-Kivu... | reverse complement strand
GCGATTTACAGGTTTTTCGGGCACGCTGCCGTCGAAGCGCAGCGGCCGCAACGGCAACTGTCTGAGCGCCGGAGGCGCGAGTTTTGCCGTTGCAGCGGAGCGAGACGCCGCAGGGTCGAAAAAAAAGAGGTATGAGCGCTGGCGAGGCAGATCCTTGCGGTCGATATGAGTCACTACATGTTCCCGTGACGTCATGTGTGTCCATGAGAAAAGGGTTGACAAAACCGATCAATATGAATAGCATAAAATGTTATGAAATATGATCTTTTTCCGATAGACGCTTTGGCAGGATGTCTATGCAGCGGATCGTGAGCAAAAAAAGGGCATTTTCGATCATTGACAACTTTTCTAGCTCTGGCGTTGTGGTCGTCGGGGATATCATGGCAGACCATTTCATCTGGGGACGGGTTTCCCGGATCTCTCCGGAAGCGCCGGTTCCGGTGGTGGAGGTGACCAGGGATAACTTCATGCTGGGCGGCTGCGCCAATGTGCTGAACAATATCCTGACCATGGGGGGTCGCGCCTATCTTGCCGGTGTAGTGGGATCCGATGAGACCGGAGCAAGGCTGGTTTCCGAGTTCCGCAGCCTGGGCGTGGATACGGGCGGAGTCGTTGTGGAAGAGGAACGTCCCACAACACTCAAGACGAGGATTGTTGCGCATGGCCAGCAGATGGTCCGGTTCGATCGGGAGGACCGTCAGCCGGTGAAAGTGAAAAGCATCCGGAAAATATTGTCCCATATCCGATCGATACGGGATGATCTGGGCGCACTGGTCATCTCCGATTATTCCAAAGGGGTCGTGACACGGGCCCTTCTCGACGGAATCCGCAGGGAGATCGCCAACCGTCCGATCTTCACCTGTGTGGATCCCAAGCAGAGAGATTTTTCCCTGTACGAGGGATTCGATATCATCACCCCCAACCATCACGAAGCGGGTCAAGCCGCAGGGGAAGAGATTCAAAACGGGCAGGATCATGTCCGGATCGGGATGAAATTGCTTCAGAAATTCGCCTTTCGGGCCATTCTGATCACGCGGGGGGAAGCGGGAATGAGCCTTTTCGAAAAGGACGGACAGGTGAAACACACGGCATTCCCGGCCGAAGCGCGCGAAGTTTTCGATGTGACCGGCGCCGGTGATACAGTGATCGGTGTCCTTGCCCTCAGCATGGCATCCGGGGCCACTTTTCGTGAGGCGGCCTATCTTGCCAACCACGCTGCGGGAATCGTGGTGGGCAAGGTGGGCACCGCAACCGTGACCCGGGAAGAACTGAAAAGGGCTCTATGAGCGATCCGCGGCCGGCTGAGGCTGTCAAACTGATCGCCAGTCTCTTTTCCGCAGAGACGTGCATACTCGAAGACGCGCTGCAATCCTTGTCGGAAAAGTATGGCCAGCCCGACTTCATCAGCACCCCGATGCCCTTCGCCTATACCGATTATTATACGAAGGAATTCGGAAATTCATTGACCCGCCGTCTTATTGCTTTTTACCGGCTGATTCCACCCGATTCCCTGCCGGACATTAAATTATGGGCGAACTCGCTGGAGGGCAGGCTTTTGGAAAAAGGGCGGCGGAGGGTGAATATCGATCCTGGCTACCTGGCAAGGGCGCATTTGATCCTGGCTACAGGGAAGGGATATAGCCATCGCCCCTACCTGAGGGACGGAATATACGCCGACCTAACCTTGGTATATAGGAATAAAAGATTCCAAACACTGCCCTGGACCTATCCGGATTATGCCGGTGGAGAGATGATCGGGATGCTGACCAGGATCCGTGAGAAGTACATTCTCCAATTGAAAGCGGCAGAAGGTTTGAATGTGACCGAACAGGACGACGCTCCGGGTGCCGGGGATCTTCAGGTCCCGGGCGAAAACCTTTTGGATGAGGAAACAACCCAATGATCAGAAGCATGACCGGATACGGCAGGGCCGAGGCTGTTCTCGCCGGGAAGAAGTTTACAGTCGAGATGAAGTCCGTCAATCATCGTTATCTCGAGATCTCTCTGCGCCTGCCGGGAGTGCTCTCGTCTTTCGATACGGAGATCAAAAAGAAGATCGGAGAGCAGTTCTCCCGCGGGAGGATCGAAGCGACCATCCGTGTGGACAGCGAAGGAAGCGCGGAGGGCAACGGTCATTTGACCTTGAATCTGCCGCTGGCGAGAAATTATCACACCCTCCTTTGCCAGCTGAAAGAGGATTTGCAGCTGGAAGGTGAAATTTCTTTATCGATGGTAACCGGTTTCCGGGATATCTTTGTTCCGATGGAATCGGTTCAGGATCCGGCGGCCCTGTGGGAGGGATTGGCAAATCTCCTCGATGAAGCGATAAGAACATTGACGGAGATGAGAGCGAAGGAAGGGGAAAGCCTGCAGCAGGATCTGACGGCGCGCCTCTCTTTGATTGCTTCACTTCTGGAGGCAATTACCGGAAGGGCGCCGCAGGTGGTTTGCGAATACCAAAAACGGCTCGGGGACAGGATAAGGGAGTTAACGGGTGACATGGCGATGGATGAGTCCCGTCTTCTTCAGGAAGTGGCGATCTTGGCGGAAAAGAGCGACATCACGGAGGAGATCGTCCGCTTTGGCAGCCACATCGGGCAGTTCACCGATCTACTGGCGACGGGCAATGGTGCCGGCAGAAAGATCGATTTTCTGATTCAGGAGATGGGTCGCGAGATCAATACGATCGGCGCCAAGAGCAATGACACCGAGATATCGCGGAATGTCATCGAGATCAAAAGCGAACTGGCAAAATTGAGGGAGCAGGTGCAGAATATTGAATGAAATCCCTGTCAACAGATCCCAAGGGGTATTGATGATCGTCTCCGCCCCTTCCGGGGCGGGCAAGACATCGATCACAAAGGAGATCCTGCGGCTGTTTCCCCGTATCCGTTTTTCGGTCTCTTACACCACGCGCCCCCCCCGATCCGGCGAAGTGAACGGTAAGGATTATCACTTTATTTCAGAGGAGGCTTTCCGAGAGCGAATCGCAAAGGGAGAGTTTGTCGAATGGGTGGAGAATTATGATCATCTGTACGGGACATCCAAAACGACGATAAACGCCTTTCTGGAAAGGGGGGATGATCTCCTCTTGGATATCGAGCCCCGCGGCGCCAGAGCAATCCGGGAGCATTGTCCCCAGGGGATTTTCATCTTCATCCTGCCCCCTTCGCTGTCTGAATTGAAGGCCCGGCTGTTGAAAAGAGGAGAAAGCGTTGCCGTCATGGAACGCCGCCTCAAAACATCTCTTGATGAAATTCGCGAAGCATGCTGGTATGATTACATTATTTTTAACAAGAAATTAGGAGAGGCGGTAGAGCAGTTCCGGGCGATCTATATTGCTGAAAAATCACGAAGAAATCGCTGCGTGGAGAGAATAGAGGCTTTTTCTTCAAAAGAAATTTAAACCCCGCCATTGCCTTTTTTTCGGAGGGGGAAGCAACGGGTAAAGGTTCCCGACCCTTCTCGGCAGGAGGGATCTTACTCATATCACAGGAGGTTTGTACCATATGGCCAGAATTACCGTAGAAGATTCTTTGCAGCAGGCAAAAAATCGCTTTGCCCTCGTGCTGCTGACCACTCAGCGCACCAGGCAGCTCCTCAAGGGGTCCCGTCCTTTGACGGATACGAGAAACAACCGGGAGATTGTGACGGCGCTCAGGGAGATCGCGGCAGGGAAGGTCACCTACGCGCATCCCGACGGATTGAAAAGGGTCAAGGCGGAATTCAAATCGATACCGGACGATACCGAATTTATCGGCGATGTTGAAGACATTGAATAATCCCGCGCGGGAAAGACTGATTTTTGCCCTCGACGGTTTCGAGGATTTGGAAGAGGCCCTTTCATGGGTCGATCGGCTGGGGGATCATGTCGGCCTGTTCAAAGTGGGGAAGGAGTCGTTTGTCCGCTATGGGACAGACATTGTCCGACAGATTCACAGCCGGGGCAGAAAGGTTTTTCTCGACCTGAAATTTCACGACATACCCAACACCGTGGCACGGGCTGCGGAAGCCGCCTGCGCTCTGGGGGTGCTGATGTTCAATATGCACGCCCTGGGTGGAAGGCAGATGATGGTGGAGACGGTCAGTGGGGTGCAGCAATTGGCCGAGCGGACCGGTGGACCCCAGCCGATTGTTCTTGCGGTCACCGTTCTGACCAGCCTCAACGACAATGATCTGAAAAACATGGGATTCACCCAGGGGTCGCGGGAAACAGCACTCAACCTGGCGCGGCTGGCCCAGGATGCAGGGGTCTCGGGAGTCGTGGCTTCGGCTGAGGATGCCGCCGCTATCCGCAGGGCTTGCGGAAGTGAGTTTCTGATCGTCACGCCCGGCATCCGGGGGATAAAGCAGGTGACGGGCGACGACCAGAAAAGGATTGTGGCGCCGTATGAGGCCGTCAGGCAAGGTGCCGACTTTCTTGTCGTGGGAAGACCGATCCGGCAGGCGACGGATCCTGTCAGAGCGGCGGATGAGATCGCTGCCGAGATTGCCAGGGGGTTGTCGCTGCGCGTCTAGGGCTTAGGGAGTGAGGTCATGCATGTTATCTATGGCATCAATCCTCTTCTGGAGATATTCCATTCCCATCCGGCGCTACTTGAAAAGATCGTCGTTGCAGAGGGGCGGAAACAAGAAGCCGTACAGAAGCTCCTGAAACTTGCCGCGGAAAACGGGATTTCCGTAGAATGGGCGGGACGGGACCGGGTGGAAAGATTGGCCCCCCGCCAGGTCCATCAGGGGGTTGTGGGACTCTGCCGGGAGTATGCCTACGCAACGATGGATGACGTGTGTGCAAACCGCCCCAACGGGGCGCAATACAGCCTGGTGATCCTCCTGGATAGCGTCACCGATCCTCAAAACCTCGGATCCATCATCCGGACCGCCCATTGCTGCGGAGCCAACGGGGTCGTCATTCCTGAAAACCGCTCCGCTTCCGTGACTGCGGCTGTTGCCAAGGCATCCGCAGGGGCGGTTTTCTGCCTGCCGACAGCGATGGTGGTCAACATGGCCCGGGCTCTTGACTATCTCAAAGAGAAGGGATTTTGGATCTATGGAGCTGTTGCAGGCGGGAAAACGAGTATTCACGCGCCGGACTACAGAGGGGACGTTGGTCTGGTGATGGGAAGCGAAGGCAAAGGGATCAGGCCTCTGATCCTGAAAAAGTGCGATTTTCTGATTTCGATTCCTATGCAGGGTCAAGTGGCGTCTTTGAATGTTTCGGTCGCGGCGGGGATTATTATTCATGAGATTTTAAGAAAACGGGAAGACAGGTTTTAATTATGCCGATATTCGTCTGGAAAGCGGAAACGAGAAAGGGAGAAACGAAAAAGGGAGAGATGGATGCCGCCGATGAAGCAGCCGTCAGGGGGCAGCTGCGTCGGCAGGGGTACAAATCCATCACCGTGAGTGCAAAGCCCAAGGATCTTCTGGAGTACATTCCCTTCCTGCAAAAAAAGGTTTCGGAGAAAGACGTGGTCGTCTTTGCCCGAATCTTTGCGACGATGATCAATGCGGGGCTCCCCCTCATCCAGTGCCTCGATCTCCTCGCCAAGCAGGAGCGAAACAGTCAATTTGCCAAAGTGATCAACTCCATCAAAGAGGAGATTGAGGGAGGCTCCACACTGACCGATGCCTTGAAGAAGTATCCGACGATATTCGATGACCTCTTCATCAACCTTGTGGCAGCGGGGGAGAGCGGAGGGGTCTTGGACGTGATTCTCAATCGCCTCTCCGGATACATGGAAAAAGCGATGAAGCTGAAAAGAAAGGTCAAGGGGGCGATGACCTATCCGATCACGGTTCTTGCTATTTCGGTCGGCGTCATGTCTATCCTTCTGTTGAAAGTCATCCCTGTCTTCCAGGAGATGTTTCGGGGGATAGGTTCGGCCTTACCTGCGCCAACGCAGTTTGTAGTCGATGCAAGCCAATTTGCAAAGGATTATTTCGCCTATGCGGGGATCGGTCTGTTGATCCTCTCCTTCGGATTCAAACAGTATTATGGGACCGAAAAAGGGAGGGTGACTGTCGATGGACTCGTTCTTAAATCGCCGGTGTTTGGACCTTTGCTGAAAAAAGTAGCCGTGGCCAAGTTTACAAGAACCCTTGCCACGATGCTGCAAAGCGGCGTACCGATTATGGACGGTATGGGCATCGTCAGCAGGACCTCAGGAAACAAGATCGTCGAGAACGCCCTTATGAAAACCCGGCAGAGCATCAGCGAGGGGAAAGCGATTGCGGAACCTCTGATGGAAACGGGGATCTTCCCCCCCATGGTGGTGCAGATGATCGCGGTGGGCGAAGCGACGGGCGCCCTGGATGCCATGCTTTCCAAAATCGCTGATTTCTACGATGATGAAGTGGATACAGCGGTTGAAGCGATGACCGCCCTCTTGGAACCCTTTATGATGGTTTTTCTGGGCGGCATGGTCGGTGGAATGATCATCGCCATGTACCTTCCCATTTTTCAAATGGCAGCCGCAGCGGGATAAGAATCACATATCGGTCACGATATCCCGTCCGATCCCGGACTTCACGCCGCAATTATGCGTCGCGATTTTTTCTTGAGCCGGCCGATCCGATGGCGCAGCAGGACCGCCTTCTTGTTTTCATTGGACTCCAGCGCCTGCATCCTCAGGACCTTCAGTTCTCGGATCTTCAATTTGACCTCCGGCTTGGTCATCTTGGTCTTGACCGCGTGCTTCTTTTTCTTGACAGGGGCCTCGTCCTTGATCCCCCGGGCTTCCTTGATGAAGGCGACCAACTCCTCCTTCTTCATGTCGTGGATCGCTCTTTCGTGGGGGATCTCGGCGGCGATCTCCCTCAATTCCTTGACGGTCATCTTCTCCAGATGTTTTTCGCTGTGGGGTTTCTTATGGGTTTCTTCCGACATTGCGCATGGACCTCCTTGTTGTATTTTAGGAATCGACCAGCAATGCATGGATCAGAGGGGCGGTTTTCTTATACCACACCTCATGTGACGGTTCAACCCTGAGGACTCATCTCATCATGACGCATTTCATGTCGACCTGGCATTCCATCTCCTCCCGCGTCGCCTGCTTCCGGAAGAGATCCTTCACCTGCCGGCACCGGGCCGTCTCGTCGCGGTACAGGACGCCGATCGGGATCTTCTCATCCCCGATCTCCGCGGTCCTCAGGGCCTCGTATCGGTCCGTCAGGGGCTTATCCAGGTGATAGACCCTCTGTTTGTACCACGGGTAGGTGTTGATCTTGTTGAAGCTCACACACGGCTGGAGGATATCGACCAGGGCCGTTCCTGGAAAGAGGATCGCCTGCCTGATCAGCTCCTGGAGATGCTCCTTCTCGCCGGCAAATCCCCGGGCTACGAAAGGCGCCCCCGCCGTGACGGCCAAGGCGAGGGGATTCAATGGGATGTTCCCGCTTCCTTCGGGGGAAAGGGGATTCTTCACGTCGGGATCGGTCGTGGGAGAGCTCTGCCCCTTGGTGAGGGCGTAGACCCGGTTGTCGGAGACCAGGATCGTGAGGTCCAGCCGCCGCCGGATCGTGTGGATCAGGTGATTCCCCCCTTCGCCGTACATGCACCCGTCGCCCGAATAGGCGATAACGGTGAGATCCGGGCGTGCCAGCTTGATCCCCACGGCCAGCGGCAGGGAGCGGCCGTGGAGGCCGTTGAAGTAGTTCACATCAAGGTAGTGGGGCATCTTGGCGGCCTGCCCGATCCCCGACGTGAGGACGATCTTGCGGCCGGATACGGGAAGCTCGCGGAGGGCCTTCTCCAGCGCATCGCGGATCGGAAAATTGCCGCAGCCAGGGCACCAGGCGGTTTCGACTTTTGCTTCCATAGCCTTTTCTCCTTCAGGACAGCAAGCCCTTCAGGGCCTGATAGACATCCTCCACGGTGAAGCAGTCACCGTCGTATTTGAGCACGGAGCGCTCCATGGAAAGACCGAGCTCAGCCTTCAGCAGCCGGCCGAACTGACCGCCGGCGTTGCCTTCCACGCAGATCAGCCTCTTTTTCGCAAGTCCGTACGGTGCGACCATCTCCTCGGTCAGGGGATAGACCTGCGCGAAATGGAGGACCGCGGCCCGGATCCCCTCGTCGCTGAGCCTTTGGGCGGCTTCCCTGACGATCTCCCTGGTCGAGCCCCAGCAGAGGAGGTACGCGGGGGCGTCGCGATCCCCGAACAGCGTGGGCGGGAACGCCTCCTTCTGCAGGAGGGAATTCTTGCCACGGCGCTTGTTCACCATCCGGATCCGCAGGTCGCGATCCTCCGTGATCTTCCCCTCCTCGTCGTGCTCGTCGGAGTCCAGCTTGACCAGGGCCTCCGAAAGCCCGGGATAGGTGAGCGGCGAGATCCCGTTTTTTGTCAGCCGGTAGCGCCTGTAGGTCCGGTCGAACTCCGGGTATTGGCGGCTGTCGACGTCCAGGGAGATCTCCTCCTCGCAGATCTGGACCGAATCGGCGAAGTACTGATCCGTGAGGATGAAGACCGGGATTTGATAGCGGTCGGCGAGCGCAAAGGCCTTCTTTGTCAGGACGATCATCTCGCCGATGGCGCCGGGGGCAAGGATGATCCGCGGGAATTCCCCGTGGCCGGCATGAAGGACGAAGTTGAGATCCGCCTGCTCGGTCCGCGTGGGAAGGCCCGTGGATGGGCCGGGCCTCTGGGAGAGGGCGATCACGACCGGCGTTTCCGTCATGCCCGCCAGGGAGACCGCCTCCTGCATGAGCGCAAATCCGCCGCCGGAGGTGGCCGCCATGGACCGGACGCCGGCATAGGATGCACCCAGGACCATGTTGATGGCCGCGATCTCGTCCTCGGCCTGCTCGAAATGGATGGGGAGCCCGGAAGAAGCCTTGGAGAAGTAGTCCATGATGGAGGTGGCGGGGGTCATCGGATAGCCGGCCATGAACTGACAGCCGCCCAGGATCGCGCCCAGGGCCAGGGCCTGGTTGCCGTCGAACTTGCGGTGCGGCCCCGCCGCCGCCGAAACAGGAACAGCCCTTGTCAGTTTCCATCGCGCGGCAAACTCAAATCCCTTTTTCAGATATTCTTCCTTGCCTGGCTCCGCTGCCTCGGCCGCCTTTTGGGGACCGACCCCGATGACGGCCAGGACGATCCCGACCAGGATAGAGTTGCTCGCGGCGATGCCGCCGAACGCCTCCTTGGCCGCTGCCCCGATCTCCTCCATCATCTCCCGGGAAAGATAGATCCCCTCTTCGCGGAGGTCCGGCCGGTGCCGCCTTTCCGTCTCCTTGTCCAGGGCGACGACCATATCCCATCTTCCCCCGCCAAGGGCATGGACGGGGTGATCCGCGATGCGGATCATATGAAAATTATGGCCGCCGCGGACCCGTGACATGTAGTTTTTCGTGGCGAAAAAATGATAGTCAAGTCTTGAAAGGGTTTCTGTCAACTCCAGTTCGACGGAAAAGGCACCCTGCCCCGCCTCTCCGGCGATCACGACATTCATCTCCATGACTTCCTCCCCTGGTGGCTATCCCGTTTTTTAAAGGCATTGCCCCTGCTTTGCATCTCCTTGCTGAAGAGTATCCATCCCGGGAGGGAATGTCAATGCCTGCAAATCCCCAATATCCCCAAACCGGCGGATATTCCCCCCGCCGGGTCGATACCCTCCCTGGAGGCGGCATTTGCCTTGCGTTCCAGAAGGATTCGTTATAGGAAAAGAGCCGTGTCTCTGCCTCGACGGAAGAAAAGCGATGCAGGGATGTGCAGGGGATCGCTTCAGAAATCGAAAAACCTCCGTCGGCTTACAGTGAAAGATCGCATGAACCGCCTCCGGGCCTTTTCAGAATCCCTCTTCACGCGCCCGCCCCTCCGGGTGCTCCTGTTCCATATCACTTTGGCGTTCTGGGTCCTTACTCTATGGTCCGCGGGGCTCTGTGCCGAGGCGCTCATCCCAGGAGCGCCGGGCTACCGTATCGAGGCCGCGCGCTGGGAGGAGGCGGAGAGGCTCTTCCGGTCCGACCCGCGGTGGCTCGGCGGCGACGGGGCCGCTTCGGTCGACCTGGGTGACGGCCGGGTGCTCTGGCTCTTCGGCGACAGTTTCATCGATCCCTCCGGCTCCGGCGTCCGGCGGACATCCGGCCTGATACGCAACAGTGTCGCTATCCAGACGGGGTACGACCCTACCCGCGCCTCCATGCAGTTCGCCTGGAAAACGAAAAATGGAAAACCAGCGGCCTTTTTCGCGTCACGGGGCAAGAACTGGTTCTGGCCGGCCTCAGGGATCAGGGTCGGCAAGCGCCTGCTCATCTTCCTGATGGAGATCAAGACGGCCGGCAATGCCCTCGGTTTCGAGGCCTGCGGCTGGAAGGCCGTTCTGATCCATAACCCGCAGGAGGAACCGGACCGCTGGAGATCGACCTATCTGAAGAGCCCGCAGAGGCAGGGCCTCATCGTCGGAGCCGGCAGCGCGCTGATGGAAAACGGGTATCTCATGGCATTTGCCGCAGACGGCACGGGCAGGAAGGTGTACCTGGTCCGCTGGCCCGAACGCTCGGTGCGGGCCGGAACGCTCGCCTCCCCGCAGTGGTGGGGGGGTGACGGGGCAGGCTGGATCGGACCGGCCGCCGACTCCAAGGGGCCGCAGCCTGTCCTCTCCGAAGGCCAGACGGAGTTCTCCGTGGGATACCAGTCCCAACTCCGGCGCTATCTCCAGGTCCAGACCCTGAGCCTCGTGAATCCCTGCCTGGCGGTCGCAACCTCAGCCGCGCTGACCGGCCCCTGGTCCGGACATACCTGTGTCTTTTCCCCTCCCGAGCAGGGCATGCCGGATCTCCTGATCTATGCCGGCAAATCGCACCCGATGCTGCAGGGGGCGGATGCGGCCTTCACCTATTGCACCAATACGATCAACGAAGAGCGGCTTCTCGCGGATAGGACGATCTATTTCCCCCGCATGCTCAGGGGGCGGATCACGGCCGACCGCATCGTTCCTTAAGACTGCCGGAAGGGATGCCTTTGGGAGCGCCTCTGGAGAAGTCAAACGGGACTGTCAAATCCGGTTTTCATCAGCGGCAATCTCTGATACAATCCCTGCCGCGTCGCTGCATAACCAAGCAGGGACATAGCGGATTCGAGGATCGGCGGTCATGAAACTGAGCCAGAAGGAATTCGACACTGCGGTCCGGCGGGCGTATCAACGCATCCCGCCGGAGATCCGGGACCGGATGGACAACGTCGTGCTCACCGTGAAGAAGCGGCCTTCCCGAGAGCTGCTCAGGGAGATGGGGTATCCCCCGGGCGAGCCGCTCCTGGGTCTTTACCAGGGGGCCTCTTTGCCGGAGCACTCCTTTTTCGCACCGCCCCCCCTTCATCCGGATACGATCTTCATCTTCCAGGAATCCCTGGAAGAGATGTGCGAAACCGTTGCCGATCTGGAACGGGAGATCGAGATCACCGTTGTCCATGAGGTCGCCCATTTCCTCGGGATCGATGAGGAGCGCCTTGAGGAGTTGGGGTATGGTTGAAAGGAGAAAGCAGAATGGGTCTTGAGGCTTGGGGTGGGTTGCTCCTGGGGCTGATTCTGGGCGGGGTCGCGGTGTTTTTTGTGATGCGGTCCCGGATCCGCGAGGCAGGGGAGCGCGGCCGTCAGGAGCGGGAGACCGAGCTCGCCACGCTGTCCGAGCGGCTGCAGGGCCGCGAGGAACAACTCCGCCAGAAGAAGGAAGAGCTCACCGCCGGCCAGGCGGAACTCTCCGCCCTGCGCTGTGAGCTGACCCGGCAGGCCGAACAGCGGTCCGCCGCGGAAGAGAAGCTCGTCCTTCTGGAGGAGGCCCGCCGCAAGCTCTCCGACGCGTTCCAGGCCCTCTCCGCGGAGGCCCTGCGGTGCAACAACCAGTCCTTCCTCGACCTGGCAAAGGCGATGCTGGAGAAGTACCAGGAAGGGGCGCAAAACGACCTGACCGCCCGCCAGCGGGCGATCGACGAGCTCGTCAAGCCCCTGAAGGAGTCCCTGGAAAAGGTGGACGGCCGGATCCGCGAGATCGAACAGGTCCGCACCACAGCCTACGCGACCCTCACCGAGCAGCTCAAATCTCTGGCCCTCACGCAGGGGCGCCTGGAGGGGGAGACGGCGAACCTCGTCCGGGCCCTCCGGATGCCCTCGGTCCGCGGCCGCTGGGGGGAGATCCAGCTGCAGAGGGTCGTGGAGCTGGCCGGGATGGTCGAGTACTGCGACTTCGTCCAGCAGGAGTCGGCAGCGACCGAAAACGGCCGCCTCCGGCCCGACATGGTCATCCGGCTCCCCAACGACAAGAACATCGTCATCGATGCCAAGGCCCCGCTTCAGGCCTACCTGGAGGCGCTGGAAGCCCCGGACGAGAAGGCCCGGACAGCCAAGCTCAAGGATCACGCGCGGCAGATCCGCGTCCACCTCCAGGCCCTCGGGGCAAAGGCCTACTGGGATCAGTTCAAGCCGGCGCCGGAGTTCGCGGTCCTGTTCCTGCCCGGCGAGACCTTCTTCAGCGCCGCCCTGGAGCAGGATCCCGCCCTGATCGAGTACGGGGTGGATCAGCGGGTGATCCTGGCGACCCCGACGACGCTCATCGCCCTGCTCAGGGCGGTCGCCTACGGCTGGCGTCAGGAGAAGATCGCCGAGAACGCCGCGGAAATCAGCCGCCTGGGACGGACACTCTACGAGCGTATCGCGACCATGACCGGCCACCTCTCCGGGATCGGGAAATCCCTGGATGGGGCCGTGGAGGCCTACAACAAGGCGGTCGGCTCCTTCGAGAGCCGCGTCCTGGTGACGGCCCGCAAGTTCAGGGAGCTGGGCGCCTCGACAAACGGAGAGATCGATCCCCCGCAGGGGGTGGAGAGGGCCGCCCGGCTGCTCCCGCCCGGGACGCCCGACGATCGGTCGTAGAATCAATAAGCTAAAATCCGGCCGCGGGAGGCTCGACGCCGTCTCCGCCGTTCCCCTCCCATATCGGGCCCTTGACAAGTGAAGCCGCAGGACATATATTCCCGCCGCGCAAAAGGGGATTCAACGTCAGCAAGATGCAGGCTTGAAATACGCTTTACCGTCCTCGGCTATGGTCGACGGAACGGCCCCGCTTGCAGTACTTCGATTGGGGCTCAAATATGATGAAACCACTCACCGTAGAGGTGGTCAGCACCTTGATCACCCTGTTGGGAAGCTGCTCGCACTGTGAGCTGATCTTCAAAGAGGCAGGCCTGAGCAGCGGTACCCGCCACGAGGACGCGGCCGGCTATCCCGCGGAAATGCAGGAAGAACTCACCAGACTGAACGACTGGCTCGGCGAGCTCTCCCGTCTGTACCGCCACCGAATCCGCATCCTGCTGATTGATGCAACCTCACCGCTGGGACTCTATAAATCCCTGTTGCACAGGATCCGTCACTACCCGACCTTCATCATCGAGAAGAAGGAGGTTTACAGCGGCTGGGATCGCAGCCGGATCGAGGCGCTGCTCGATGCCCGCATTCAGGCGTCCAACTTTCAACGCGCCTGAATCAGGACCGTTGCATTGGACATCGGCTTTTGAAGTAAGAAAAGAAGAGAAGAAAAAGAAACATCCGCCGCAAATGAAGTTTTTTGCGGCGGATGTCTATGTCCTTCACGATCGATGGCGTTAGTACCTGTTGCGGCCGCCCCTGAAGCCTCCGCCATCCCGGCGGGGGCCTCTCGATTCCGCTTTGGGCCGGGCTTCATTGACGGTGATCGTCTTTCCATCGAGGTCTCCCCCGTTGAACCTCTTGATCGCCTCCTGAGCCCCCTCCTCCGTCTCCATCTCGACAAAGCCGAATCCTCTGGACACCCCTGAAAATTTGTCCTTGATAATCGATACCGACTTGACCGCTCCCGCTTCGGAGAAATTGTTCCGCAGGTCGTCTTCCGCTACCTTCTGTGACAGGTTCCCCACATACAGATTCTTGTTCATGATTCGCCTCCTTCGTCTGTTCCCGAAATGCCCCTCCCTGCCTCTTCAGGCCGGAAGGGATGGGACGAGGCCATATTCATGCCAATCAACGCCCCGCCGGAACATAAAATTTAACCAAAGAAAAAACCGCCAAGACTCTGAAGAGTCTGGCGGTTCACCCACGCTTCAAAACGTCTTATGTCTCACTTTTGCCGGCTGACCACTGGACGTCCGCCTTGCATCCCACCGACTTTTACGTCTTTTTACGCCGATAACCAAGGGAAGTCAAGCCATTTCTCCTGATTTTACCCGCGTTGACTTTCTCGGCGTGCCGGTTTACAGGGAGTCTCATGCAAGTCCAGGCCGCACGAAAAGACCCGCCGCGAGAAAGCGAACATCCCTGGCAGCCGACACTCTACATCATGTTCGTGGCCCAACTCCTGTCCATCATCGGCTTTGCCTTCACTCTGCCGTTTCTTCCTTTTTATATCCGGGAGCTGGGGGTCACGGACGAACGCCTCGTTCCGGTGTGGGCCGGGATCCTGGTCGCTTCCGCCAGCCTGGTCATGGCCTTCTTCTCCCCTTTATGGGGATGGCTGTCGGACAGGTACGGCCGCAAAATCATGGTGGAGAGGGCCATGTTCGGCGGCGCGGTCATCACCTTCGCCATGGGGCTGATCGGAAACATCTGGGAGATGCTCTTCCTGCGGCTCCTCTCCGGAGCGGCGACCGGAACCATCTCGGCTTCGATCGCCATGATCTCCGCCATTGTCCCCAGAGGCAAATTAGGCTACAGCCTCGGCCTGATGCAGGTGGCGGTATTTTTGGGCATGACCCTGGGACCCTGGATCGGGGGACTCCTGGCCGATAGCGTCGGCTACCGTTACACCTTTATGGCCGGCGGGGCGATCCTCTTCCTGGGAGGGATGCTCGTCCTGTTCGGGGCCAGAGAGCGGTTCATCCGGCCGTCACGGGAAGCCCTACAAAAAAGCGGCAGGCTGTTCTCGCTTTTGGCCTACGAAGGATTTCCCATGATACTCGCCCTTTTTTTCTTCTTCTATCTGTTCATCGAGTCCGTCGCTCCCATCCTCCCCTTGTTTATCGAGTCGCTCTATCTGCCCGGCAGGGGCGGGGTGGCGTCGACTACAGGCGCCCTTTACGCCGTCAGCGGCGGGGCAGCGGCGTTGACCGCCGGAGGGACCGGCTATCTCAGCGACCGCGTGGGGCATAAGCCGATCCTGATGGCGTATCTGATCCTGACAGCCGTCTGCATGCTCCTGCACAGCATCGCCCAGGGCATCACCCACCTTGCCCTGCTGCGCGTTCTGTACGGCATCGCGGCGGGAGGGATTCTGCCGATGATGAATGCCCTGGTGGGCCGCCTGCTCCCACAGAGCAGCTACGGCCAGGCTTACGGCTTAACCTCATCGACGACCTGCCTGGGCATGGCCGCCGGCCCTTTCCTCGGGGGAATCATCGCCTCCTGGTGGGGGTATCGCTGGCCGTTCGCCCTGGTCGGCGTGATGACGCTTTTGGTTTTGCTCCCCCTCGCTGCGGGTATCCGTCTGCTCCCCCCCGCCGATCACAAATAAAATTGATCCTGTCAAGAGCACATAGAGATGTCCGGTTTTGTAGCACATGAATTGTCCGCTTTGTCTGTTCCTCTGGAGTGAAGATTTGAGGGCAGAGAGGAGAGCGGCGGACGTTCGCTTCCTCAGGC